>Ga0208736_1000628_pt1 | contig 9840 bp, 6 predicted proteins | sample AntDryMetagUQ255_FD_188090 | JGI IMG/M metagenome (GOLD analysis project Ga0208736, IMG submission 188090) | Polar desert microbial communities from Antarctic Dry Valleys - UQ255 (SPAdes) | ecosystem: Environmental > Terrestrial > Soil > Desert | place: Antarctic Dry Valleys | collected 2008-12-31 | reverse complement strand
TGCTCGACACCCGCCGATAGGCGACGACTCGGCGCGCATCGGTACTCGGAAGGGGGTTCACGGCGCGGTCTCCTACTCGGCCGGATCGTTAGTAAACACGCCCAAATTATAGCGATTTTAACCCTCGAACGGTTGCGTTCAGTGGTCGATATTAAGAGCGCCGGTCGCGCCCCGCTGCTAGGACGGAGGCGTGCAATTCGCGGGCTACACGCTTACGTTCCTAGGCGCGGCGATCCTGATCGCCCTGGTGGCCTACCTGTTAGGGCAGTAGCGACCCCGGCGATCCTCGCGGCGCTCGCAGCCTTGGCGGGCCTGCCGTCCTCGAAACGCTGGGGTTGCTGCCGCCAAAGAATCGAAAAGCCGGGGATCGGCCGCCCTCATAGCGCGGCGCTACTGACTCACACGGGAGGCCCTCGCGGCCGATCGCAGCGAACCTGCGGAGCCGATTACTTCCCCAAGAGCTTCCCCATGGGACCCCTAGAACGCAAAGAACCCGCTCTGTAGAGCGGGTTCTCGTAGTACCGCCACGGGGATTCGAACCCCGGTTTCCGCCGTGAGAGGGCGGCGTCCTAGTCCCCTGGACGATGGCGGCGCGACCACCGATTGTACAACCAGTCGAGCGAGCGTCCGGCCCGCACGAGACCCGCCCGCCGTCCGCTCAGCCCAGCGCCGCCGCCGGCTCGGCCTGCACCGCCGGCCGCGTAGCCGCGGCCACCGACCCCGCATACCCCGGCTGGCGCTCGCGCCGCGCCACCGCCGCGTCGAGCACGTCCTCGAGCAGCGTGAGTCCCTCGAGCCCGGGCAGCTCCGAGACCGACCGATCGATCGAGCGCATCTGCTCGCGGCCGTCCTCGTCGGAGAACAGGTAGAGGCAGAGCGCGTCGACCTCCTCCTGGGACTTCGGGCCCGCGCCGACGGGGGTCCAGAAGTTCTCGAACACCCAGCGCACGAGCCTGCGCGCCCGCGGCGGTGCGTTCTCCAGTCGCGCCTTGGCCTGGGCCCGGTAGAAGGCGTAGTGGCGGCGCTCGTCCTGGATCACCCGCCGCAGCATCTGGTGCAGCACCGGGTTGTCGGGCGCCTGGCGGATAAGCGCGTAGTAGGCGGTGAGCGTGGTCAGCTCGTTGATCGCTCCCCAGGTCATGTGCAGGCCGATGAAGTGGCGCGTGGCCATCGAGCCGAGCATGGTGGGGATCAGGTGAAGCTGATGGCCCACGCCGAGCTTCTCGCGCAGGCCCTTGATGCGGTGCGGTCGCGTCGGCATCGCCGTCGAGCCGTCGGGAAGCTTCGGCTCGGCCGGGACCTCGAGCCCGTAGGCGCGTAGGAACTCGGAGAAGGCCTCGCCGTGCCAGAGCTCCTCGTAGACCCAGCAGGAGAGGAAGGCGGTGATGTGCGGGTCGTTGGCGGCCCGGGTGGCGAGCAGGTCGCGCAGGTAGATCACCGTGTGGGTCTCGATGTCCATCATGTAGTGCATGCACATGATGTCCCCGTCGCTGAGGGGGTGGTTGGGGATGTCGTCCCAGTCGAGCTCTGAGAGGTCGACGCGTTTCGACGCGCGCAGGTAGCGGTCGATGTCGAAGTCGATGGTCGTTGTCTGGCTCATGGGGCGGGAGTTCCTTCGTCGCTCTGCGCGCACTTACGCCGCCGGGGGCGGCCCGGTTCACCCGAGCGGGCACAGGTCCGGCGGCCGCGCAAACATGGGTCGGTGGTCAAGGAGCCAGGGGAGACCTGGCTCCGGCCTATGAAGGGGACGCTTGACGCTTGAAGACATCTCCAGCATCCGGCGACCAGGCAGGCGCCGGGCGCCAGAGGGCGATCAGCGCCAGTTGCTCATCAGAGCCATGCAGACGGCGACCTCGGCGAGCGCAACGGTCGCGCCGAGCGTGTCGCCCGTCCTTCCGCCGAGGGCCCAACGCGCGAGGACGGTGGAGCCGGCGGCCGTCGCGAGCCCCACGGCGACCGCCACGAAGCCGAGCAGAGCGCCGCAGGCGAGCACGGCGACGCCGATCGTCGTCGCGGTGGCGAAGGCGAGCGCGGCGGGGGCCGGCAGGAACGCCGCGCCGAGCCCCTCGGTGCGCGCCGGAGGTGTCGCGCGCGCGTGGACCAAGGCCGTCCAGCGCCCCACCGCTCCGGCGGCGATGAGCGCCAGTACCGCCTCACTGGCCGACAGCGGTGCGAGTGCGGCCAGGAGCAGCAGTCCCCACCCGAGCAGCGCGAGCGCGCCGAACACTCCGATCGCCGAGTCACGCATCGCCGCGAGGCGCCGCTCGCGGTCGCCGCGCGCGCCGAGCCCGTCCGCCGTGTCCGCCAGCCCGTCCTGGTGCAGCCCGCCGGTCAGGACGACGAGGACGACGATCGCGAGGACGGTGGCGAGGGTCGAGCCGAAGAGCGGCTCGGTCGCGGCGCGCATTCCGCCGGCGAGCGCCCCCACGAGGGCGCCGACGAGCGCGAACCACGCCGCCGCCCGGTTGAGGGCACCGTGCGGGGCGCGGACCGGAACGATGGTCAGGAATGCGACGGCGAGCGCGCAGTCTGACGCCAGGCGGGAGAAACGGCGGGCGCCGGAGGTCGCCTCAGCCTCCCTGGCGGGCAACGCCCGACTCCTCGAAGGTCGCCATCCCGCGGTGGAGCGCTCCGGCAGCGGCGACGATCGGCAGCGCGAGCAGGCCGCCCGACGCCTCGCCGAGGCGCAGCCGGAGGTCGAGGAGCGGCTCGAGCCCGAGCTCTGCGAGCACGAGGGCGTGGCCCGGCTCGGCCGAGCGGTGGCTCGCGAACAATCCTTCGCCGACCCCGCCCGCCATCCCGACGGCGGCGAGCGCGGCGGCGCCGGTCGCGTAGCCGTCGAGCAGGACGGGGAGCCTGCGGCGCGCCGCCTCGGCGATCGCCCCCGCCAGCGCGACAAGCTCGAGGCCCCCGACCGCGCGCAGCGCGGCCCGTGCCTCGAGCGGCGTCCCGTGGCACTCGAGCGCCGCCGTGACGACCGATCGCTTGCGCTCGACTCCGGCCGTGTCGAGGCCCGTGCCGCGGCCCACCGTGAGCGTCGCCGCGGCGCCCGTCAGGGCCGCGACGAGCGCGGCCGTCGTCGCCGTGTTGCCGATCCCGATCTCGCCCAGGACGAGGCAGTCCACGCCGCCCCCGGCGAGCTCTGCCGCCAGGCCGGCGCCGGCGGCCAGCGCGGCCTCGAGCTCGTGCTCGGAGAGGGCCGGCCCGACGGTCATGTCGGCCGACCCCTCGGCGACCTTCGCGTCGTGTACGCCCGCGGGGGTCGGGCCGGCGAGGCCCAGGTCGGCCACCACCAGATCGTGCCCGTCGCGGTCCGCCAGGATCCCCACCGCCGTCTCCCGGCGCGCCGCCGCGGCGGCCACCTGGCTCGAAACCGAGGCGTCGAACAGGCTCGTCCCGCGGTGGACGTGGCCGTGGTCCGCCGCGCACACGAGCACGCCGGCGCGCGGACGCTCGGGCGGCGGCGCTCCGGCGATCGACGCCCAGCGCTCGACCAGCGCCTCGAGCGCGCCGAGGCTGCCGGCGGGCTTCACGAGTCGGTCGAGCCGGTCGCGCGCGTCGATAGCGGCGGCGCGGTCGGGCGGGGCCCCCTCCTCGCGCTCCCGCGTTGCTCCGCGCCAGCGCTCCTCCATCACGACCGCGTCGAGCGGCGTGCGGGCGGACCAGCCCGCCGCCTCGAGCCCCGGCCGTACGGGGCGCTCGTCGGGCCAGCCCACGCACAGGTAGGCGATCGGATCGACGCGCGCGGGAATCCCGAGCAGCGCCCGCATGTCCTCGGGCCGATAGAAGCTCACCCAGCCCACGCCGAGGCCCTCGGCGCGCGCGGTGAGCCAGAGGTTCTCGATCGCGCACGCCGTGCTGTAGACATCGGTCTCCGCGATGGTGCCGCGGCCGAGGACCTCCTCGTCGGCCTCCCCGTGGTCGCAGCAGACGCAGACGCCGAGCGGCGCCTCGACCACTCCCTCCACCTTCTGATCGAGGAACTGCCGCGCGCGGTCGTCGAAGCGGTCGGCCTGGCGCAGGCGCTCGCGCTGCGCGAGCCGGCGGACGGCCACCCGTGTCGCCACGTCGCGGATCACGATCAGCCGCCAGGGCTGCATGAGCCCGACCGAGGGCGCTCGGTGCGCGGCCTCGAGCACGCGCTCGAGCACGTCTTGGGGCACGGCGTCGGGCCGGAAGCGGCGGATGTCGCGCCGCTCGGCGATCACCCGGTGCACGGCGGCGAGCTGCTCGGCCGGATAACGCCAGCCGCGCGGGTCCGCCGCTCGCTCATCCGCGCGCGACGCGTCGAAGCCCGGAGGCGTCGGCGGTCGACGTAGGCGGTTCTCGGCCGTCACGCCGCGAACAGTAGACCGGCCGGGCGGCGAGGAGTGGGCTGCCCGCGCCCGCCCGGTACTATTCCGCCGGTCAAGCGCGGCGGCGCGAGGAACCCGGTGAGAGTCCGGGACGGTCGCGCCACTGTGACCGGGGAGCGACTCCCGACAAGCCACGGCGCCAGGCGTCGGAAGGCGGGACGAGCAGCGATCCGGGAGTCAGGAGACTCGCTCGCCGCGGACACGTCCAATGGGACGCCCGATCCCGAGGAGGTACCCGATCCACGCGGCTCGACGCCTTGCCCGCCCCCTTCGCCGGGCCGCCCGCCCGTCGTGAGGCGTCTCCTGCTTGTGAGGCACGCGCCTACGAGCGCCACCCGCGCCGCGGCCTTTCCGCTCGACGAGCCCCTCGACCCGCGCGGGCGCTCGCACGCGGGGCGGCTCGCCGGGCTCGTGCCCGCGGGAAGCGAGCTCCTGTCGAGTCCCGCGCTGCGCTGTCGCCAGACCGCGGAGGCGGCGGGACTCGACCCCCGCCCCGAGCCCGCGCTCGCCGAGTGCGACTTCGGGACCTGGGCCGGCCGCTCGCTCGCCGAGGTCGACGCGGGCGACCCGCAGGCGGCGCGCGACTGGATGACCGATCCCGAGGCACGGCCGCACGGCGGCGAGAGCCTGGTGGCATTCGCCGGCCGCATCGCGCGCTGGCTCGATGGGCAGTCGCTCGAGGACGGGCGCGCGTTCGCGATCACGCACGGCGGCGTCGTGAAGGCGGCGCTCGTGCACGCCCTGGCCGCACCGCTCACTACCTTCTGGCAACTCGACGCCACCCCGCTCGGCGTCACCGAGCTGCACGCGCGCCACGGGCGCTGGACCGTCAGGCGGATGAACTGCGGAGCGCCGGCGTGAGCGCCGCCGCGCTCGTCGGCGGGTGGACGGCCGACCTCCTCTTGGGCGACCCCCGCCGCTGGCATCCCGTCGCCTGCTTCGGGCGCTGCGCCCAGGCGCTCGAGAGGGCGATCTACGCTCCGACGCGCCGGCGCGGAGCCGCCTACGCAGCGGCGCTCGTCGGCTTCGCCACTTTCCTCGCCGAGCTCGCGGCCCGCGCGGCCGAGCGCGCCGGGCTGGGGCGCGGAGCCGTGCTCGCGGCCGTGATCTGGACGGCGCTCGGGGGTCGCTCGCTCAGGCGCGAGGCGCTCGGACTCGCGACGCAGCTCGAGCGCGGGGACCTCGCGGGCGCTCGTGCGGCTCTGCCCGCGCTCGTCGGGCGCGACCCCGACTCGCTCGACGCGGCCGGAATCTGCCGGGCGGCGGTCGAGTCGGTCGCCGACAACACGAGCGACGCCGTGGTCGGCGCGCTCCTCTGGGGTGCGCTCGCCGGCCCGGCCGGGGTCGCCGCCTACCGCGCGGCGAACACGCTCGACGCCATGGTCGGCAACCGCAGCCCCCGCTACCTCGCGTTCGGCTGGGCGGCGGCCGGGCTCGACGACCTGATGGGTTGGCCCGCGGCGCGCGGGACCGCCGCGCTCACCACGCTGTGCGCGCCGATCGTCGGCGGATCGCCGCGCCGGGCGTGGTCGACCCTCCGCCGCGACGGCGCCGCCCACCCGAGCCCGAACGCCGGGCGCATGGAGGCCGCCTTCGCGGGCGCGCTCGGCCTGCGCCTCGGCGGGCCGCTCGCCTACGCCGGTCGTCCCGAGCAACGGCCGCTCCTCGGCTCGGGCGGGCGGACGCCGACGGCCCGGGACGTGCGTCGCGCCACGCGCCTCTCGCTCGCCGTCGGCGCGGTCGCCGCCGGCCTCTGCACGGCGGGGCTCGCCTGGAGGGCGGGGCGATGAGGGGCGCGCTGCTCGTCTGCGGAACCCACTCCGACGCCGGCAAGTCGGTCGTCGCTGCTGGGATCTGCCGCTGGCTGGCGCGGTCGGGGGTCCGCGTCGCCCCCTTCAAGGCCCAGAACATGGCGCTCAACTCCGTGGTGGCTGCGGACGGCAGCGAGGTCGGGCGTGCCCAGGCGGTGCAGGCCGCGGCCGCCGGACTCGAGCCCGAGGCGGCGATGAACCCGGTGCTGATCAAGCCCTCCGGCGAGCGCCACAGCCAGGTCGTCGTCATGGGCCGTCCCTACGCTGACGCGGACGCGCGCTCCTACCAGGCGCTCAAGGGCGAGCTGCGGCCGATCGTCGCGGCTGCGCTCGCCGACCTGCGCGCGCGCTTCGATGTCGTGATCTGCGAAGGCGCGGGGAGCCCCGCGGAGGTCAACCTGCGCGACGGGGACCTGACCAACATGGGGCTCGCGCGCGCGGCCGGGCTACCCGTGCTCGTGGTCGGCGACATCGACCGCGGGGGCGTACTCGCCTCGCTGTTCGGCACGCTCGCGCTGCTCGAGCCGGCCGACCAGGAGCACCTCGCCGGCTTCGTCGTCAACAAGTTCCGCGGCGACCGGGCCATCCTCGCCCCCGGCCTCGCGCAGCTCGAGGAGCTGACCGGCCGCACGACGCTCGGCGTCCTGCCGTGGATCGAGGATCTGTGGATGGACGTCGAGGACTCGCTCGCGCTCGAGGCGCCGCGGCCAGAGGCGCCGGCGGGCGGCGACACGCTGGACGTGGCCGTGCTGCGCCTACGCTGGATGAGCAACTTCACCGACCTCGACGCGCTCGCCGCCGAGCCGGGCGTGCGCGTCCGCTTCACCCGCTCGGCCGCCGACGTCGAGCGTGCCGACCTGCTCGTCGTTCCGGGGACCAAGGCCACGGTCGACGACCTCGCCCGGCTGCGGGGTGCGGGCCTCGACCGGGCGATCGCCGCACGGGCGGGCGCCGGCGCGCCGATCCTCGCCATCTGCGGCGGCTACCAGCTGATCGGGGAGCGGATCGACGACGAGGTCGAGTCGGGCCGCGGCGTGGTCGAAGGGCTCGGTCTCCTGCCCGTGACCACGACCTTTGCGAGCGACAAGCTCCTGCGCCGCCGCGCCGGCCGCTGCCCGTGGCTCGACACCGCGGCCTCGGGCTACGAGATCCGCCACGGGCACGTCGCCCGCGCGGGCGGCGACCCGCTGCTCGTCGCCGACGACGGTGAGCCCGACGGTTGTCGGTTGGGGAGCGTGCTCGGGACCTCGTGGCACGGCGCGCTCGAGCACGACGCCTGGCGGCGCGCGCTGCTCGTCGAGGTGGCGGCCGCGTGCGGGCGGAGCTTCACGCCCGGCGCCACCCCCTTCGCGCGGGCGCGCGAGGCGCGCCTCGACGCCCTCGGCGACCTCGTCGCCGATCACCTCGACACCGCGCGCCTCGGCGAGCTCATCGAGGGCGGCCCGCCGGCCGACCTGCCCACGATCCGGACGGAGGTGCGCCCGTGCTGCGCTTCGTGACCACCGCGGACACCGAGATCCTCGCGACCGCCGCCGCCGTCGAGCGGCTGGGGGACGGCTTCCCCGAGGTCCGCTGCGCCAACCCGTCCGCGGTGAGCGATCAGGAGGCGCTCGTCGAGGATTTGCTCGACGGCGCCCGCGTCGTCCTGTGCCGGATCCTCGGTGGACGCCGCGGCTGGCCTGAGGGCTTCGACGCGCTGCGTGCGCGCTGTGCCGAACGCGGCGTCGCGCTCCTGGCGCTCGGCGGGGAGGCCGAGCCGGACGCCGAGCTGACCGGGCTCTCGCTCGCCTCCGCCGGGGCCGTGGCGCAGGCGGGCGAGTACCTCCGCCATGGGGACGTCGACAACGTCGAGCAGCTGCTGCGCTTCCTCGCCGACACCTTCCTGCTCGAGGGCCACGGCTTCGCGCCGCCGCGCGAGGTCGCAGACCTCGGCGTCTACGTGCCCGGCGAGGGCGACGTGCCGCTCGAGCGCGCCCTCGCGCGCCGGGACCCGAGCCGTCCGACCGTGGCTCTCTGCTTCTACCGCTCGCATCGCCTGACCGGCAACACCGCCTGGGTGGACGCGCTCTGCGCCGAGCTCGAGCAGGCGGGCGCCAACGCGCTCGCGGTCTGGAGCTACACCCTCCGGCGCGATCCCGACGGTCGGGTGCCGGCGTTGGCGCTGCTCGAGGGCCACGTCGACGCCCTGCTCGTCACCATGCTCGCCACCGGCGGCTCGGGCGCGGCCGACAACGCGCCCGAGACGGGGGAGGGCGTGGGGGAGGCGTGGCAGAACTGGGACGCCTCGGCGCTCGCCTCGCTTGACGTCCCGGTGATCCAGGCCGTCTGCGCGACGGCCTCGCGGGCGGCCTGGCAGGCCTCCGACTCCGGGCTCCAGCCGCTCGACGCCGCCACCCAGGTGGCGATTCCGGAGTTCGACGGGCGGCTGCTGGGCGGGGTCGTCTCCTTCAAGGAGCGCGAAACCGGGGACACGCCGGTCGGCGTGCCGGTGCCGCGCTACGTCCCCGACCGCGAGCGCTGCGCGCGCGTGGCACGGCTCGCGGTGCGAAGCGCCCGCCTGCGCCGCGTGCCCGCCGAGGAGCGACGCGTCGCCGTGCTCCTGACGAGCTTTCCGACCAAGCACGCGCGCGTCGGCATGGCCGTCGGGCTTGACACCCCGGCGAGCGCGCTGGGCCTGCTCGATGCGCTGCACGCCGACGGGATGCGCGTCGAGCGCCCCTTCGCGCACGGCGACGAGCTGATGCACGCGCTCATCTCCTCGGGCGGCCACGACGCCGAGTTCCTCACCGACGCGCAGCTAGCCGAGGCCCCCCTCCGGCTTCCCGTCGACCTCTACCGGCGCTGGTACGCGGAGCTGCCGGCCGCGTTGCGCGAGTCGATCGAGGCGCGCTGGGGCCCACCGCCGGGCGACGCCTACGTGGACGGCGACGACTTCGTGATCGCGGGGCTCGAGCTCGGCGATGTGCTCATCGCCATCCAGCCGCCGCGCGGCTACGGCGACGATCCGGTCGGCATCTACCACGACCCCGAGCTTCCGCCGACCCACCACTACCTCGCCTGCTACTGGTGGATCGACCGCGTCTGGGGCGCCGACGCGATCGTCCATCTCGGCAAGCACGGGACGCTCGAATGGCTGCCCGGCAAGATGCTCGCGCTCTCGGAGGCGTGCGCGCCCGACGCCGCGCTCGGCGACATTCCCCTCGTCTACCCGTTCGTGGTCAACGACCCCGGCGAGGGGGTGCAGGCCAAGCGCCGCGCGCACGCCGTGATCGTCGACCACCTCGTCCCCCCGATGATGCGCGCGGAGAGCTACGACGAGCTCGCCGAGCTCGAGCGGCTGCTCGACGAGTACGCCCGACTCGAGGTGCTCGACCCGCCGAAGCTGCCGGCGCTCGCCGCGCGGATCTGGTCGGCGGTCGAGGCTGCGAACCTGCAGGCCGACCTGGGCGTCCACGAGCGTCCGGACGATGTCGGCGCGCTCGTCGGGCATATCGACGGATACCTCTGCGAGGTCAAGGACATCCAGGTCAAGGACGGGCTGCACGTGCTCGGCCGCGTGCCCGAGGGCGAGCAGCTGCGTGGGCTCGTCGCGGCGCTGCTGCGGCTCGGCTCGGGCGGCGTGCCGGGGCTGCGGCGCGCCGTGGGCGCGGCGTTCGGTCTCGACGAGCCAGCGC
>Ga0208736_1000626_pt1 | contig 9866 bp, 12 predicted proteins | sample AntDryMetagUQ255_FD_188090 | JGI IMG/M metagenome (GOLD analysis project Ga0208736, IMG submission 188090) | Polar desert microbial communities from Antarctic Dry Valleys - UQ255 (SPAdes) | ecosystem: Environmental > Terrestrial > Soil > Desert | place: Antarctic Dry Valleys | collected 2008-12-31 | reverse complement strand
TTATAATAATTCATAACTTCTGCTTATGAATGGGAAGGATTTTGTAAAAGACTATCTCAGGTTTACAATAAGAGATCGTATTGGAATTTTATGTATTGTTGGATTAGCAGGGATTGTTTTTTTGCTGCCCAGGATTTTTGCGAAAGAAAGAAAAGAGTTAACGCTAATTGAAGACAGCGTTTTCGTGAATTCCGTTGATACTTTACAAAGTAAATTAAATTATGCAGAACAATATCCGTCAGAAAACAATACTGCTTATCAATATGAAGCTTCACAGAGTAATAATTTTACAAAAGGAAAATTATTTGAGTTTGATCCAAATATATTACCCGCCGCAGGATGGAAAAGTTTAGGCTTACATGACCGCACAATAAAAACAATCATTAATTACAGAACGAAGGGTGGGAAATTTTACAACCCAGAAGACTTGAAAAAAATATGGGGTATGCCGGAAGGATTTTATGCTCATGTGGAGAATTACATCCGGGTTACTTCTATCGAGAAGAAAAATGATTTTCGATCTGACTATCCAAGACCGGTTTATGAAAAAAAAGAAAGGAATATCAGTTCAGTAAATGTGAATGCAGATGATACAACAGCATTTATTGCCTTGCCCGGCATTGGCAGTAAACTTGCCTACCGCATTACAAACTTCAGAGATAAATTGGGTGGCTTTTATTCTGTAGAACAAATAAAGGAAACCTATGGACTGCCGGATTCTACTTTTCAAAAAATAAAACCTTATCTAAATGTAGATGCCGAAGCTGTAAAAAAAATTAATATCAATACAGCTACAAAAGATGAATTAAAAGTACATCCCTACATAAAATGGAATTTAGCGAATGCCATTGTTGAATACCGAACACAGCATGGCAGTTATAAAAATTTACAGGAGTTGAAAAATATTGTGTTGATTGATGATGAAACCTTCAATAAAATATTGCCTTACCTGACATTGTAAGATATAGCCGGTTATCATGTCTATAATAATAAAAAAAATACTGCTGGTTTGTTTTACAATATTTGTTACTGGAGTTTTTTTAGTTTATTTAAAATTATTCTGGCATTTGCCCCGCAGTCCCAGATATGAAACAAAAATGATTCAGGCTTTGGAAAATTTAAAGGAAAAAGGTGATAGGCTTTCAACGTTCAGGCTTGACAGTATTATGGATTTTAAATGGCATAAAGTTATCCATGTGGGGCCTTATTTAGATGTACCGGATGGAACAAGGAAATGTGGTATTGATTTTTCAATACTGCGAAATGCTCCGCTGAACCATTACGATCATTACCGGGCGTTTCTTTTTTTTGATGAGAAAAATAATCCAGTTAAGTATCTTCAATTTGAGGGTATGATATACGGCTTTGAGCAAATAAATAAAAAATATTCTTGTGGCACTACTAAACAAAATGCCGTATTCCGATTGTGGCAATTTAAAAAAGAACAATTTTTTCGGATTCAATTTGCTAATTGAGCTTTAAAAAAATCTTGAATCCTCTATAAACAAAGCCCTGGCAATTGCCAGGGCTAACTATTTTATGGCTAACATGCTACGCAATCTCTACATCAGCGCCAGCTTCTTTCAGCTTAGCAACAATTTCATCTGCCGTTGTTTTATCCACACCTTCTTTAATTGGTTTTGGCGCAGTATCAACAAGGTCTTTTGCTTCTTTCAAACCTAAGCCAGTTATGTCCTTAACCATCTTAACTACATTTAGTTTTGAAGGGCCTGCTGCCTTTAAAATTACATTGAAAGATGTTTTTTCTTCAACAGGGGCTGCGCCACCACTATCAGCAGCGGGACCTGCAACCATTGTTGCTGCGGCTGGTTCAATACCATATTCTGTTTTTAAGAAATCGGCCAGGTCCTGTACTTCTTTTACAGTAAGGCCTACTAATTGTTCTGCTAAATTTTTTACGTCTGCCATTTTGTTTAATTTTTACCGTCTTCATTTTCGCCAAAGGCGAATCCGACGGCGGGTTTAAAAAAATTCTATTTGCCCCCATCCACTGAAGGGGAGTTAAAAACCCCTCTCAAAGATGAAGTAGTATGTCAAGAATAATACTCAATTATTCCGCTGTCGCCTCAGTTCCGCCAGCGGCTTGCTTTTCGTGGTGGTGCAATAAAGCAGCCAACACACGTTTTGCAGGTGACTGTAACAATCCAATCACCTCTCCTATCAATTCGTTCTTTGTTTTGATCTTTGTCAAACTAACAAGATTATTATCACCAGTATAAATATCTCCGTTGATAAAAGCTGCTTTCAACTCTGGCTTTTCGCCTTTTGTATCTCTACGGAAAGTAGAAATAATTAATGCCGGCTCTTTTGGGTTTTCTGAAAACATTAATGCCGTTACCTTATGCAACGAATCAAACACACCATTGTAGCTTTCATTTCCCAATGATTCCAGCGCTTTTTTGATCAGGGTATTTTTAGCAACCTTCATTTCAACTTTTTTGTCGAAACAAACACGACGCAATTTTGTTACCTGTGCAACGGAAAGTGATTCTGTATTGGTTACATAGAAGTTGTTGTATTGAGAAAATTTTTCTTTCAACGTTTCTATTACTTCATTTTTTTGTTCTTTAGTCATTACCTATAATTTGTCATCCCGACCCATCCACCTTAGGCGGAGCGTGAGGGACCTTGTTTTTTAATGAACGAAACCTTTTGTATCTATTGTAATACCAGGACTCATGGAACTGGCCATTGTGAGCCCTTTCAAATAAGTTCCTTTTGCCGTTGATGGTTTTGCTTTAATAATGGCATTAATAAATTCCTGACTGTTTTCGGTAAGTTTTTCTGGTGTAAAAGAAACACGGCCAACAGAGGCATGAATGATGCCGGCCTTATCTACTTTAAAAGCAATTTTACCACCTTTCACTTCATTTACAGCAGCAGCAACATCATTTGTTACGGTACCAGTCTTAGGGTTTGGCATCAGGTTACGCGGGCCAAGAATTTTACCTAAACGACCAATTTTTGGCATTACGGCAGGCGTGGCAATTACTACGTCAACATCTGTCCATCCGCCATCAATTTTTTGTACAAATTCATCTAATCCAACATAATCAGCACCGGCAGCTTTAGCTGCGGCTTCCTGGTCGGGGCCGCAAAGAACTAATACTCTTTTTGTTTTACCTGTACCATGCGGTAAGGTAACTGTACCACGTATTGCCTGGTCAGCTTTTTTAGGATCAACACCTAAACGAATATGTATATCAACAGACGCATCAAACTTTGTTGTGTTCACTTCTTTAACTAAAGCAGAAGCATCTTTCAAAGTGTATTGTTTGTTTTTGTCAACTTTTACGTCGGCTGCTTTTCTTTTCTTTGGAACGAAAGCCATTGTCAATAGTTTTTAAAGGTTCTAATTAATTATTTTCCCATGGTGCTTTACCTTCAACTGTAAGACCCATGCTGCGAGCAGTGCCGGCGACCATTTTCATGGCGCTTTCCAGTGTAAAAGCATTAAGGTCAGGCATTTTATCTTTTGCAATATCTTCTACCTGGTTCCAGTTTACTTTTCCAACTTTTTGGCGATTGCTTTCTTTAGAACCCTTTTGCTGCTTCGCCGCTTCCAATAACTGTACGGCTGCAGGAGGAGTTTTAATAACAAAGTCAAATGACTTGTCGGTATAAACGGTGAGTAATACGGGAAGCACTTTTCCCATTCTGTCTTGTGTCCTTGCATTAAACTGTTTGCAAAACTCCATGATGTTAACACCTTTGGAACCAAGTGCAGGACCAATAGGGGGCGCCGGATTGGCCTGGCCGCCCTTGCATTGTAGCTTTACATAGCCACTAATTTCTTTTGCCATTATTTTTGATTTATTGGTGATAACGATGCTGCCATACGAATAGCATGACACTACATCTTCCAAATTCGTCAATTTTCGCTATCGCGAATTTTTAAGAACTTATTCGGGGTGGCAAATGTAAGAGAAATTATGAATTAGGAGTTATGAATTTTTGTTAAACACTTATTGATTTTTTAAATTAGCGCTTGGCAGACTTATACTTCGATACCAAATTAGTTTCCCGCTAAGGATGCAAAGAAGCAGCGGCTCAAAGGAAAACATGCTCAACGCTACGCATTTTGTTTCACTGTGTTCTTCTGAAACTCTCTTAGTTTCCCTCAACTTTACTTTCTAAAATTGAATGTGACAAGAATTGGTTTGATATCAGATACGCATGGATGGCTTGACGATAATGTTTTCAAATATTTTGAAAACTGTGATGAAATATGGCATGCCGGTGATTTTGGAAAAATTGAAATTGCTGATAAACTTTCAGGCCTTCTAAAAGCTAATTGCGATAGGATTATTTTAAGAGGCGTTTACGGTAATATTGATGGCTATGATGTAAGAAGCGTTTATCCGCAAAAGCTGGTCTGGAATTGCGAAGGTGTAAAGGTTTACTTAACACACATTGGCGGACATCCTCAACGTTATGCACCGGCAATCAAAAATGAGCTGGTGGATAATGGCGCAAAACTTTTCATCTGTGGTCATTCACATATTTTGAAAATAATTTATGATGATAAAATTGGATGTCTGCACATGAACCCTGGCTCAGCAGGTAAAGTTGGCTGGCAAAAAATAAGAACCATTATCCGTTTTACCATTGATGGCAATAACATAAAGGATTGCGAAGTAATTGAATTAGGGAAGAGATAGTTGGTAGTTGGTAGTTTGACTCAATCTTTTAACGCAACCAGCAACGCCAACCGTACTGTAAAATTGCAAACTGCAAACTTGTGAACTTATAAAATTTGTGGACTGCTAAACTTCAAAACCAACCCCTATCTGCACCCACTTCGCGGAAAGGCCATGGGATTGAAGCCAATATGACTAATAAAGCCACCAGGTAAAATATAAATGTGCGTTTGTGTTTGGCTCTATCAGTAATATTTCTCTTGCTTTGCATTTTTCCTATATGAATTAAAATAATAGCAATCAACATCCCGATCAAATGTTCAACTGCAAAAAAGCGGGCTGTTGAATTCTTCATCACTTCGCCTACGCCACCAAAATTTTCTATTTGTTTATATCCCCAACTACCCGCATACCACTGGTAAGCACCTACCAACAACATAATGTCTGCAAAAATGGTGAGCAAGGTTCCATTTCTACGATCACCCGCGTTAAATAGCCGGTTACCGGCTGTGGCACTTCTAAAAATGGCAACCAATAAAAGAATAAGAATAACCCAACGTCCAAAACTATGCAAATGTAGTAATCCAGTATAGAAGCTGCTATTCATACGAATGATTTTGGTTCGGCCAAAACTACAAAAGCAACTGTGCAGCAACAAATTTGTTTATTTGCCACCATTGCCCCGCAGGTCTGCCATGCAATTGACATCAAGCGAAGGAATATTTCCTGTCAATAAAAAACCTAATACATCTGTAGTTTCCGAAGCATAATACATCAGGCAATCCTGGTTATTACAATGGCTGCCATGAGTAAGATCTTTGTGTGGGGTTTGCATAACAGTTCCAATATCTACAAGACCTAACAAGTGGGCAACTTCATGCCCCAGAACAGTTGCCTCTAATTTTGTGCGACTGGCTTGCCCAAGACCACCGGAATTGTCTCTGATTTTTTTACCGAACAAAGTTGCAGATGTATTTCTATATGCCACCCCTAATACATTATTCTCATTGTACACACCATTGGTATATAAAATATAAATAGCTATTTCATTGGCAGTTGAAAAAGCGGTACGATTTGCTTTCTCTATGTTAATAATATCCTCAACATTTAAAGTTGTATTTGCATTGGCAGCAATTTCTTTGGTTACAATTGTAAGGCCGTTTGGTTTGTTGACAAACCCGGTCAAGAAATTTTGTAGATGAATGATTGCTTGTGCATCAGGCTCAAAACCTGTCATGTACTGCACTTCAACCTTTAAAGATTTATATGTATTGCTGCTTAATAATTCGTTTGCGGATGAGCCGACAGCCCTGTTATTAAAAGCATCAGGATTAGAAGGGTTATCACTCACCTCATTTTTAGAACATCCAAGAATTAAAATTAATAATGTGAGCAGGAGGGTGTTTTTCATAAAGTGGATTTAAAAGTTACAAGAAACAAATTTGTTCTCACAGTATCTAATATTTATTAGCTTTTTTGAATTGCTCTTGAAAGTAGGTTATAGCCAAGGCAGTGGCAGTATAGGTTGATGGTGCAGGTGCTTTATAGAATTGTTGTTGTAAAAAAGTGTCCTTCTTACCTCAGGATAAACTGTGCCACCTGAAGCTAAATAATAGTATCGGTGCCAGGCAATAGTCTGTAAACCGGATGCAAACTATTCTTCCCAATCAGCTATAAAAATATTTGTATCCCTGGTACCCCCGTTGTTGCGATTGCTGGAAAAGATTATTTTTTTACCATCGGGACTAAACATGGGGAAGGCATCAAAGCCCTTGTCACGACTGATCTTTTGCATGTTTAGTCCATCGGCGGTCATTGAGTACATGTTAAATGGAAAACCACGCTTGTACTCATGATTGCTGCAAAAAATAATACGCCCATCGGGCATAAAATTAGGCGCCCAGTTTGCCTGGCCAAGCGATGTAATTTGTTTGGCATTTTTGCCATCGGCATCTGCTACAAACACTTCCATTTGAGTAGGCGCCACTAAACCTTCTTTTAATAATTCCTTGTATTCTTTTATTTCTGCATCACCTTTAGGACGACTGGCCCTCCACACAATTTTTTTACCATCAGGGCTAAACCAGGCGCCGCCATCATAACCAAGTGCCGTTGTAATTTGATTGACCTTACCCGTTTTTAAATCCATTACATACAAATCAAGATCGCCATTTCGTGTAGAAGTAAAAATCATTTGTTTCCCATCCGCAGATATGGTGGCCTCCGCATCATAACCGGGTGTGTTGGTAAGCTGCTTAAGATTTTTTCCATCCATACCTGTTATAAAAATATCATAGCTGTTATAGATCGGCCAGATATAACGGTTGCCATATTTTGATCTGTCAGGCAAGGGCGGACAATTATCATCGCCCTTATGTGTTGAAGCATACAGAACACGGTTATCTTTTGTGAAAAAAGCACAGGTAGTTCTACCCTTACCTGTGCTTATCATTTTATATTGAAAAGATTCTCCTGTTTTTGGCACCTTGCCAACAAATATCTGGTCGCAGGGAACATTATCTTTAACGGAAGTGCGCTGAAAAACTATATATTGTCCATCATAACTCCAATAGGCTTCTGCATTATCACCTCCATTGGTTAACTGTTGTATGTTTTTAAAATTTTTTTCTTCAGGGTATAATAAAGTATCAATATTGCCATTCTTTATTTTCACCTGTTTTACAGTAAAGGAAAAAGAAAACAAACAGGCAACCATAGCAAAGAAGTAAACTAATTTCATTAAAAAAAATTGACGGATCATTTAATTGCCGCAAATTTATGCGATTGCACTTACCTAATTTTTTAGCTTTCATCATGCAGAAGTCATTTTTAATTTTATTTAGTTTTATTTGTTGCTTAGTTGCCTGCAGCAATGATAAAGATGAAGGACTTATACTTCGTCAGCCACCTTTCGACAAGCTTACAGATAGCATACAACAAGCACCTAAGAATGCTGAATTATATTATCGCAGAGGTTTATTATTATTCCAAAAAGAACAACTTGATTACGCAGAAAAAGACTTGCGTCAAGCCTGGAATCTGGCCCCAAATGAAACACATGCTTTGAGACTCGCAAATATATTAGCGCAAACGAGTGCTGATTCAACCATAATATTTTTGCAGTTGGCGTTGCAAAAACTTCCTCAAAGTATAGCTGTACAGATAAGCCTCGCAAGAGGTTATCAGCAAAAGCAGGAATATGGAAAAGCCGTGGTAATCTGTGATAATATCATTTCTCAATATCCAAATCAACTGGACGCATTGATCTTAAAATCGAAAATACTGCAGGCACAAAATAAGAACGAAAACGCCCTGGCGACCCTTGAAAAAGCTTATCAATATGCACCGTTTGACAGGGAACTGGTATATGATCTTGCTTTTTTGTATGCGGAAACAAAGAACTTAAAAGTTTTATCTATAACAGATTCTTTACTCAAAAAAGATACGCTTGAAAAACATGCAGAACCATATTATTTCAAAGGAGTATATTTTGAAAATATTGGAAATAGTATAGAGGCCATAAACCAATTTAATGAAGCCATCCGTCAGGATTATTATTTTCTTGATGCCTATATGGAAAAAGGCCAAATACTTTATAGTCAAAAAAAATACGAGGAAGCCAAAAAAACCTTTCAATTAGCTTCTACTGTCTCCCCTACTTTTGCAGATGCCTATTATTGGTTAGGTAAAACCGATGAAGCTTTTGGTGATAAAAACGAGGCAAAATTGAATTATCAACGGGCTTATGGGTTAGATAAATCGTTAACGGAAGCGAAAATGGCCGCCGATAAATTGTAATATATGTTTACTAAGAATAGTTATTTAACATTACTGGCTACACTTGGTCTTTTGCATTCAACCATTGCACAAACTATTACCAGGCTTGACCGCAGTAAAATATCTCCATCTGCACTAGACCATAAAATTAAATATTTAATGAAGGCTGCTAATGTTCATGGATTAGCAGTAAGTATTTTCAATAAAAATGAGGTTATTTATAAAAAAACATTTGGTTATAAAAAGTTTGATACAAAAGCACCTTTACAAACGAATACCAATATTTATGGCGCTTCATTAAGCAAAGCTGTATTTGCTGTGTTAGTTATGAAATTGGTTGAAGAAGGTGTTATTGATTTGGATAAGCCGCTGCAGGATTATCTTCCCAAACCAATCTATGAATATAAGCCTGCCACTAAATGGCATGACAATTACAGCGACTTGAAAACAGATACACTATATAAAAAAATTACTGCAAGGATGTGCCTGTCCCATACATCCGGATTTCCTAACTGGAGATGGGACCTTCCCGGAGAAAAATTAAGCGTGACGCGTACACCCGGGGAAAAATATGGTTATTCAGGAGAAGGCTTAGTTTATTTGCAGGTAGTGTTAGAAAAAATTACCGGCCGATCATTAGAAAATTTAATGCAGCAAAAGATTTTTAAACCATTAGGCATGCTTACCTCAAGTTATACCTGGCAACCTGCATTTGAAAAAAATTATTCTTTCGGGCATGGTGCAACAGGTAAGATATTAGAAAAAGATAAAGACAATGAGGCACGATCAGCCAGCACATTAGAAACCACATTAGACGATTATACCCGCTTTACAAAAGCAGTGCTGAAAAACACATTAATAAAGTCATCAAGCACAAGAGAAATGTTTTCTCCCCAAATAAGAATTAAGTCTGTGCAACAACATGGTCCTTTACGTTTAAAGGATTCAACCGCTAATGACAACATTGATTTAAGCTATGGTCTTGGTTGGGTGTTATTGCAATCTCCTTATGGTGTAGGTGCCTTTAAGGAAGGCCATGGCGATGGGTTTCAGCATTATTCTATTATTTTTCCAAAGCAGGGAACCGGAATTATTATTATGGCAAATAGTGATAATGCAGAAAGCATTTTTAAAGAATTATTGCAAACTGCTATCGCAGATACATTCACACCCTGGTACTGGGAAAATTATATTCCATACCCCCATCCCCTAAAGGGGAGTAACAGAACCTCATCCCCGGCCCTTCTCCACCAAGGTAGAGAAGGGAGAAGCACATTCCTAATATTAATAAGACAACTGAGCAAGGATCTTTCTAATGCTAACGGCTCCCCTCTCCACTGCGTGGAGAGGGGCCAGTAATACCGCCACCCGGAACTATGCAATGCAGATGCGGATGCAATGTGATTGTTTGTCCCCAGGTATGCAGTA
>Ga0208736_1000625_pt1 | contig 9870 bp, 12 predicted proteins | sample AntDryMetagUQ255_FD_188090 | JGI IMG/M metagenome (GOLD analysis project Ga0208736, IMG submission 188090) | Polar desert microbial communities from Antarctic Dry Valleys - UQ255 (SPAdes) | ecosystem: Environmental > Terrestrial > Soil > Desert | place: Antarctic Dry Valleys | collected 2008-12-31 | reverse complement strand
AGCTCGTCACCACCGACCTGGTCGACATCAACCTCGGCATCCGCATCCTCCTCGGCAGCTCGTACTACGAGGACTGGGACGGCCAGGAGATGTTCGTGACGCACGACCCGTTGGGCAACCCGGTCGACCGCCGTCACCCGTGGAACCAGCACACGAACCCGAAGCCGCAGAAGCGCGACTTCGACGGCAACTACAGCTGGGTCATGTCGCCGCGCTGGTACGACGGCAAGGACTACCTCGCGCTGGACACCGGCGGTGGCCCGCTCGCTCGCCTCTGGTCCACCGCGCTCGCCGGCCTGGTGGATGTCGGGCACGTCAAGGCCACCGGCCACAGCGTGCAGATCAACCTGCCCAAGACCGCGCTCAAGGGGCCGGTGTCGTTCGAGTGGCACATCCCGACGCAGGGCAGCAACACGATCGAGCGCAACCGCGCCCGGACCTACTTCCAGGCGTACGCCGCAGCCTGCGCGCTGCACTTCGCCGAGAAGGCGCTGGTCGAGATCCGGGCTGGCCACACCAAGACCTGGGAGAAGTTCACCGTCCCGGACGAGGCCATCGGCTGCGGCTTCACCGAGGCCGTCCGCGGTGTCCTCTCGCACCACATGGTCATCCGCGACGGCAAGATCGCGAACTACCACCCCTACCCGCCGACGCCGTGGAACGCGAACCCGCGTGACGTCTACGGCACCCCCGGCCCGTACGAGGACGCGGTGCAGGACCAGCCGATCTTCGAGGAGAACGACCGGGAGAACTTCAAGGGCATCGACATCATGCGGACGGTTCGCAGCTTCGACCCCTGCCTGCCCTGCGGCGTGCACATGTACGTCGGCGGTGGGAAGACGGTCGAACGGCTGCACTCGCCGACGCAGGCCGTCGGAGCCGAGTGACGGCCGGGAGCACGGGAAGAACGAGCGGCATGGGGCAGTCGGCCGACGTCCGGGCGACTGGCGATCGCATCGAGCAGCTGCTGCTGGCGAGCGCGGCGTCCGGGCCGATCGCTCGTGAGCGCGCGGAGGAACTGGTCCGCGTGGTCGTCGAGCTCTACGGTGCTGGCCTCGAACGAATGCTCGACATCGTGCACGACGCTGGTCGGCTCGACGACGAGGTGCTGGCCCGGCTCGCCGACGACGACCTCGTCGCCAGCCTGCTCCTGGTCCATGGGCTGCACCCGTACGGCGTCCAGGACCGCGTCGAGCAGGCGCTGATCAAGGTCCGGCCATATCTCGGCTCTCACGGGGGGGACGTCGAGCTGCTCGACGTCTCCGACGACGGCGTCGTGCGACTGCGCCTGCTCGGCAGCTGCGACGGCTGCGCGTCGTCCTCGGTCACGCTCAAGCTCGCCGTCGAAGGGGCGATCGAGGCCGCCGCACCAGAGATCGTCCGGATCGACGTCGACACGACGTCGTCGTCGACCGAGACGTCCGGGTTGATCTCGGTCGACTCGCTGTCCGCCCGGCTGCGGGCGACGCCACCGCCGACCGACGGCGAGGCGACCTGGGCAGTGCTCGAGGACGTGGCGAGCATCCTCCCCGGGGCCGCGCACGGGCGGCAGGTGGCTGGCATGGACGTGGTGCTGTGCCGCCTCGGCACGGTGATGTACGCGTACCGGGACGCGTGCGGGTCGTGCGGGGCGGCGCTGGCCGGAGCGCCGGTCGAGCGCCGGCTCGGGTCCGGTCGCGATGCCGTCGTGCTCACCTGCCGGACCTGTCACGCGCACTTCGCCGTCCAGCAGGCCGGGCGTGGGCTCGACGACACGACCGCGCACCTCGAGCCGCTCCCGCTGCTGGAGCGCGACGGCCTGGTCGAGATCGCCGTCCCGACCGTGGTGCCGGCGTGATCACCCGATGAGCACCGCATGACCGAGATCCCGGCTGGGCCGCTCGCGGTCCTCCAGCGCATGCGCGGCGGCCGCCCGATGCCGAGCATGGACGAGCGGTGCGAGATGTGCGGCGAGAGCATCGGCGAGGAGCACCAGCACATCGTCAACGTCAGCACCCGGTCGCTCGTGTGCAGCTGCCGCGGGTGCTACCTGCTGTTCACGCAGCAAGACGCCGCGCTGGCCTACCGCGCCGTTCCCGACCGCTACCTCTCGTTCCCCTCGCTCGACCTCGGCCCGGCCCAGTGGGACGAGCTGCAGATCCCGGTCGGCGTCGCGTTCTTCTTCCACAACTCCCAGCTCGGTCGAACGACCGCGTTCTACCCGAGCCCGGCCGGCGCCACCGAGTCCGAGCTGCCGCTCGGCGCGTGGGAGGAGCTCGTCGCCGGAAACGCCGAGCTGGCCACCCTGCTCCCCGACGTGGAAGCGTTGCTCGTCCGCCGCGGCGAGGACAGCGTCGACTGCTACCTCGTGCCGATCGACGCCTGCTACCAGCTGGTCGGCCGCCTGCGGACGCTGTGGCGCGGGTTCGACGGTGGGCGCGATGCGCGGGAGGCCCTGGACGCCTTCTTCGACGACGTCCGTGAGCGCAGCCGCCCGGCCAAGCCGGCCAAGCCGGCGCCAGTGACCTCGCAGCCCGAGCCGACCGCATGACCCAGCTCGCCATCTCCGTGCTCGACGTCGCCCCGGAGCGGTACGCGGTGGCGCCGAATCTCATGGTCAAGCTCCGGATCGAGGAGTCCACCGGGCAGCCCATCCACGCGATCGCGCTGCGCTGCCAGGTCCGGATCGAGCCACAGCGCCGCGCCTACGCCGGTCCGGAGCGGGCCGGCCTGGTCGAGCTGTTCGGCCTGCCCGAGCAGTGGAGCAAGACGCTCACCCCATTCCTCTGGACCCATGCCTCGACCACGGTGCGCGGCTTCTCCGGGAGCATCGATGTCGACCTCCCGGTGACCTGCACGTACGACTTCGAGGTGGCCGCCGCGAAATACCTCCACACGTTGCGCGACGGCGAGATCCCGCTCGTCTTCTTGTTCACCGGCACCGTGTTCACGCGCGGGATCACCGGCTTCGGCGTGGAACAGATCTCCTGGGACCTCGAGGCGACCCACCGCATGCCGGTCAAGGTCTGGCACGACCTCATGGACCTCTACTTCCCCGGCAGCGGCTGGATCCGGGTCGACCGGGACACCCTCGACGCGCTCATGCAGTTCAAGGCAGCGCGCGGCCTGACGTCGTGGGAGGACGCCTTCTCCGCGTTGCTCCCCCGGCCCGAGGAGCGGGCGTCGTGACGCTCGCCGCGGCCCGCAAGGTCGCCGACGCCGTGCTGTACGAGGGCTACCTGCTCTACCCGTACCGCGCCTCGGCGGGCAAGAACCAGGTGCGGTGGCAGTTCGGGATCGTCGGCCCGCCGGGTGCGGTCGAGTCAGGTGCCGGCGAGGAACCCACGATGCGGTCCGAGTGCTTGCTCGAGGTCGCTGACGGCGCCGCCGCTCGGGTCGACGTGCAGGTGCGCTTCCTCCAGGTCCAGGTCAGGTCCACCGAACGATCGACCGGCAGCGGCAGCTTCGAGCCGGTCGACGAGCTCACCGTGGGACCGGCCACGTGGATCCGCTGGCACGAGGCGGTCGAGCGCGGCGTGGCCCACGACGGCCTCCTCGTCGACGAGCTCGAAGAGCTGCACACGTACGCGGTCGAGGTGCCCGGCGGCGAGGAGATCGAGCTGCTCACCGACGACGACGGCCGAGAGGTCGGCCGGCTGGTCCGGACCCGCACGCCCCTCCGGGGCGAGCTCCGCGTGGTGGTGAGCCGCACCCGAGACCAGAGATCTGATCAGGGTCGACTCCGGCGGCTCAGCGTCGAGCTCGTGAACCAGACCGAGTGGAGCGCCAACCCGACCGGGCTCGACCGGCCGCGAGACGTCGCGGCGATGTCCTCGTTCGTCGGCGCACACCTGCTGATGGCCGTCGAGGACGGCGCGTTCGTGTCGATCACCGATCCGCCCGAGTGGGCTGCCGAGGCAGCGGCGACCTGCTCGAACCACCGTTGCTGGCCGGTGCTCGTGGGCGAGCCAGGCAGCACCGACGTCGTCCTGGCCTCGCCGATCATCCTGGCCGACCACCCCGAGATCGCACCGGAGAGCCCAGGCGACCTCTACGACTCGACCGAGATCGACGAGATCCTCACGCTGCGGATCATGACGCTGACCGACGACGAGAAACGCGCGGCCCGCGGCACCGACCCCCGGGCCGGCGCGATCATCGACCGTTCGGACACGATGCCGCCGGAGATCTTCGAGCGCCTGCACGGAGCCCTGCGCGGGTTCGAGACACCCGTGGCGCCGGCCCCCGATCTCGACGACGTGCCGACCTTCGGGACCGCACCGTGGTGGAACCCTGCTGTCGACGCAGCCGTCTCGCCGGAGAACGACACCGTGCAGATCAACGGCGTCGCGGTCGGCAAGGGCACCCGGGTCCGCCTGCACCCCTCCGGACGCGGGGACGCCCAGGACATCTTCATCGACGGGCTGACCGCGGTGGTCGCGGGCGTCTACTTCGACGTCGACGGCGACACGCACGTCGCCGTCGTGGTCGAGGACGACCCAGCGGCCGAGCTGCACGAGTGGTACGGCCGGTTCTCCTACTTCCGCCCAGACGAGCTCGAGCCGCTCGCCGAGCTCGAGCCCTCCGTCGGCCCGGCTCGAACCGGGGGCCAGCCATGACCCAGCGCATCCTGGTCGCCGGGGTCGGCAACATCTTCTGCACCGACGACGGGTTCGGGTCCGAGGCGGCCCGTCGGCTCGCGACCGAGACCCTCCCGCCGGGCGTGCGGGTGGTCGACTACGGCATCCGGGGCATGCATCTGGCCTACGACCTGCTCGACGGCTACGACGCCCTGGTCGTGCTCGACGCGGCACCGCGCGGCGGCCAACCAGGCGACATCGTCGTTCTCGAGGTCGGCCCGGACGATCTCGGCACGGGCGCGCTCGACGCCCACGGGATGGCGCCCACCGACGTCCTGGCCAGCCTCGGCTCGCTCGGTGGCAGCCTCCCCCGGACGTTCGTCGTTGGCTGCGAGCCCGCCGACTTGGGCGAGGGGATGGGCCTGACCCCGACGGTCGCCGCCGCCGCCGAGCGCGCCGTCGGCGTGGTCACCAACTTGCTCGAGGAGCTCGAGCCATCGATCTCCACCCGTCCGGCCGCCGCTCTGGCGGCCAGCAGCACCACAATGGAAGCCGGGAGCACGTACCCAGAGAGGGAGCATCGCCCATGAGAGTCGTCGGCATCATCGCGACCACAGCCGCTGGAATCGCCGTCGCCGTCGGCGCCTTCACCGGCATCCGCTCGATCGGTGACATCAAGCGGTACCTCAAGATCCGCTCGATGTAACGGAGGGAATCCAGCCCGTGTGCCTCGCCATCCCAGGCCAGGTCGTCGAGATCATGGACGGCACGAATGGTCAGATCGCGCTCGTCGACATCGTCGGCGCTCGGCGCCGGATCAACGTCGGCATGCTCGAGGACGACGACGTGGCCGAGCCCGGCGACTGGATCCTCATCCACATGGGCTTTGCGCTTTCCAAGGTCGACCAGGCCGAGGCAGAGCGCGCCATGTCGGGACTCGAGCTGCTCGGCCAGCCCGACCCGTCCGACCGCGAGATCGCACTGCACTGACCGATTCGCTCGACCTGTCCCGGAGGCTGCCATGACCGATTACAAGTCCGACTCCGACTCCGACTCCGAGTCCAGCGCGCACCTCGAGGAGGAGCCTCAGGAGGAGCGCGGCGAGATGGGTTCCCGCGACACCGGCTCGGACGAGCCGGACGCCGGCGAGCGCCCGGCCGGGAGGTCCGACATGGGTGACTCGACGGGCATCGATCCGCAGGAGCCCATCCAGGACGACATGCACACCCCGGTCACGCCCTGACCCCACCGCACCATCGCGATCGAGGAGAGGTATCTGATGACGGATCAACCAGATGGCGAAACCCGCGACATCGCGGAGGACGGCACCCAGGAAAACGCTGAGGCCGACGGCACCGGTGGCGGACGCAGCTCGTACGGACCGTCGTTCAGCGTCGGTGGCACGCAGGAGCCGGGTGGCGAGGTCCCCCCGTACGACGGCCGCTCGGCAGACGTCCCGGTGAAGACCGACGGCAGCGACTACAACGACGGCGCGCGGGTCGGCGGCGCCACCGGTCCGGTGGAGACCAGCGGCGAGAGCCAGCAGCCGGATCCGGCCGACACGCCGGGTGGGGCCACCGCCTCGCCGGCCGACGAGCAGCCGGCGGGGGAGCAGCCGGAGGCCGACGAGCACGACGGCACCGACCCTCGCGACGACCCTGGGGTCGGGCCCGCGCACTATCCCGGCACCGAGCGAGCCGAGGACCTCGGCGGCTGACCTGGTGATCGTCGACGACCGACGTCTGGCCTCCAGACGCTCGCTGACGCAGACTGTTGCGCCTGTGCCGGGCGAGCGTTCTGGGGGCCGACCTTGATCACCTCATCCACGGGTCCATCGAGGAGCCAGCCACGGCCCGACGGCGCGAGTGGCCCGGTGCTGTTCGTCCGCTACGCCTACCCGCCGAACCTGCACGGGTACTGCGGGCCGAACGACACCGGTTCCTTTGTCGCGTACGGCCGGACCGGCCAGATCGACACCGGGTTCGTCGAGCTCGCCCAGGCGTTCAGCGGCGCGTGGCCCTACCTCGAGCTGATCGCCGGCGCCACCGGCATCTCCGATCCGCTTGATCATCGGGTCGTCGAGGCGTACTGGGTGGGCAACCCGCTCCTGGACCGGGTCGGTCCGGTCGCCCTCGGCGGCTCCATGGAGGAGCGGTTCCGGCGGACGACCGGTCGCCAGTTCGGCTCCCTCACCGAGGGTGTGCTGGCCGGCGGTGTGCCCCACCACAGCTTCCACGTGTTCTGCATCTACCCATGGGTCGGCCTGCTCGGTCATGACCGGCGCGGCGCGGACGCCCTCAACGTCCTGGACCGGTGCCGCATCCGCTGGGGACAGGTGCAGTCGGTGACCGGCGAGCAGGCCGTCATCGAGTCGCGCCCGCTCCGCTTCGACGGCAGGCGGCTCTCCCTCGGCGAGCCGGAGCGGGAGATCGCCCAGTGCAGCCTCGCCGGTACGGAGGTCGGCGGCGAGCTCCGACCTGGGGACTGGGTGTCGCTGCACTGGGAGTGGGTCTGTGACCGGCTGACCGAACGCCAGGTCGCGATCCTCCGCCGCTACACGCTCCTCCACCTCGCCGTCGTCAACGACCGAGTGGCGAACTCCGGCGCCGTGCTGGCGCTGGGCTGAGAGCCTCGGCCGCCTCGATCCGCACAGTCGGACCTCCGGACAGGTCGACCCGCTCTGAGCCGGACACCACATGGCGAGGGCCGACCCCGAGGGCAGCGAGATCTGTGTGACGCGACGAACGAGAGAATCCAAGCCCGTCACACAAGCACTCAGCCGGGGCCTCGGCTAGCACGAACTGGCCTCTCGACACACCTGTGGCCGTCAGCTCGAGGTGGCGTCGGGTTCGGCGAAGACCACGACATTGTCGGCGTATCCCCCCGTGTTTGCGTCGAAGTGACCGCCGCAGGTGATGAGTACCAACCGCTCCTGGACGTCTTGGGAGAAGACCGCGCCCGCTGGCAACGCCGCCTTGGCGTACTGCCGACGCCCGGTGACCCGGTAAGAGTGGACGTCCCCCGAGGCGCTCTGCGTGAGCACGGGGTCTCCGGGCTCGAGCTCACGGAGATGCACAAAGGTGCCGAGCCCCTCGGTGGCACTGTCGATGTGCCCGTCGATCAGGATGCTGCCCTGTCCCTGACCCGGGCGGGCGCCCGAGCTCCACCAGCCCAAGACGTCCGGGTTCGCCGGGACGTCCAGGGCTCCGTCGCCGTCGACAGCGACGGGGACGACTTCAGCCGAGAGGCCCAGGCTGGGGAGCTCGAGCCGGACCGGTGGGGCAAGGTTCGGCGACGTCTGCACAGGGTCTACGGCCGGTTGTGCGCGCCGCGTCAGCATGTCGCCGACGCCGACCGGAGCGCCAGCAGCGATCTCAGCGGGAACGTCCGGTACGTACCCCACCTCGGAGGCAAACAAGGGGCGCAATGACGCAGCACCAACGACCGCGAGGGACAGCCCCGCTGCACAAACAGCTACGGCCATCCCCCGTTCGGTGCGACGGGCGACCACGTCAGCGGCGCACCAGTCGCCGGCCCGCCACAGCCGCGAGCCCTACGCCGACCACGAGCAGCACCACTGGTGCCACAGGCAAGGTGGTCCCGTTGCCGCTGGCCTGCCCACCGGAGCCGGCGTTCACACCACCACTCGGTACGGCGGCGTCGTCGGCGCCCGCGCTTTCGTCCAGGAACGCCAACGCCGGGCAGTTGATGATGATGTTCGCCGAACCCATGGGCAAGCCGCCGGGTCCGGTGACGACACCCTCCGCAGCCAGACCAAGGACCTCCTCGGCGTCGGTCTTGAGCCCGTTCTGGCCGCTGGCCACCGCCGCGTCACTGTAGACGCCGACCTGGAGATCCCACGCCGGGCTGTACTCGCTCTGGTCGCTGTTCCCGATGTCGCGGGGCATGTCACTGAAGATGTTGCTGACGTCGCCGCCGCTGAAGAGCGCCTCGAGCACCTCCGAGTTCGCCACCGCCGCGTCCTGACCGACGATCGGCAGGCTGAGGGCGTGGGTCAGACCCTGGGACCGCCCCGGGCCCTGCGACGCTCCGGTCTCCGGTGGGGCGTCCTCCAACCCCGTGGTGGCGTTGACGAATGTGAAGATCGATGCGCGCGCGGAGTCCGCCCGGTCGTCGCGGCCGGGTCCGTCTCCACCGTTCTGGAACTGCAGGTCGGCCAGCGCGGGCACGAAGGTGCTCCGCTCGAGTGTCGCGGTGAAGGCGTCGGACGATTCGAAGCTCAGGTAGGCGATGGACCGTCCGTTGCCGAAGCCGCGGACGAAGAGGTGGTCGGTGGTCATCGCTTCGGTGTCGATGCCGAGCGTGCGGTCGTGAGTGTTGGTGTGCGTCGTGACGTCGAAGGGGCCGTCCCCGGTGGCCACGATGGGGGCGTTGAAGACGACGTCGCTGTCCCCGACGCGAACGAAGGGGCTGTAGTTCGCTCCGCCTTGCGCTCCCACGGTGAACGTCTGCGGCGGAAAGGTGGTGGGCGCTGGCCCGGGCTGCACGGTGCGGACGTGGCTGAAGTCGGGGGCGCCCTGGAAGTCGACGGGAGCGGCACCGAGCAGCGGGTCACTGGTCTCGACTTCCTGCACGCAGGCCGGGCACATGGAGGGCGCGTTGCTCAGCTTCGGCGCGTGGTTGATCCCGAGCTCAAGAGCAATGTTCGCGTCGGACACGTCAGTGATCACGTACCACACCGTCTCGTCGTTCGCGGTGCCCTTGTACAACGGCAGCGTTGCGAAGTCGCGGGTGAGGTCGACCCTCAGTGCGCTCGTGATCGTCTGCCGGTCCGGCTCGAGCGTCACTCCGACGGGCGCACTCCCCTCCGGAGTGGTGCCGGCGCTCGCGGGACCCCAGGCCAGCGTGGCGCCCCCCGACGCCAACACTGTGACGATCGCCCAACGTGTGACACGTCGTCTCGCTGTTGCTCTTACCATGCGGAATCCCTCATCGAATCGCAGGAATGAAAAGGCATCCGTGACCAGCGGGCTAGCGCTGGGTCGAAAGATGCAATGGTCAGGCGCCACATCCCGTTCAACCCGCGCCGGTTCTGGGGGAGCCATGTCCGTAGGCTAGAAGTTCATCGGACCTGCAGACAGGTCCGGGGCCAGATCGAAAACGAGGACCAGTTGCGATGCCGTTGAACGCTGCCGAGCTACTCATCGCCCTCGCTGAGTCGGGGCGGATGCCCTTGCGGATCCGCCTGGCGGGAGTCCGGCGCGTACGACCGGCATCTGCGCGGGCTGCGACGGCGGTACCGACAGCGCAGGGATGCCTTCATCGACGCCCTGGCCCGTCGACTGCCTGA
>Ga0208736_1000623_pt1 | contig 9889 bp, 10 predicted proteins | sample AntDryMetagUQ255_FD_188090 | JGI IMG/M metagenome (GOLD analysis project Ga0208736, IMG submission 188090) | Polar desert microbial communities from Antarctic Dry Valleys - UQ255 (SPAdes) | ecosystem: Environmental > Terrestrial > Soil > Desert | place: Antarctic Dry Valleys | collected 2008-12-31 | reverse complement strand
GCGGCCGGGCGGTGCGGCTCGTGCAGGGCGACTTCGCCGCCGAGACGGTCTACGCCGACAGTCCGCTGGAGGCCGCGCGGGCGTGGGTGCAGGCGGGCGCGCGCTACCTGCACATGGTCGACCTCGATGGCGCGCGCACGGGCTCGCCGCAGAACCTCGATCACCTCGCAAAGGTCGTGGAGGAGCTCGGCGTACCGGTGCAGTACGGCGGCGGCCTGCGCTCGATCGAGGCGGTCGAGGGCGCGATCGAGGCCGGCGCGTCGCGCGCGATCCTCGGCACGTCGGCGTTCGCCGACGTCGACCTCCTCGACGAGGCGGTGGCGCGCTACGGCGAGCGGATCGTCGTCAGCGTCGACACCCGCGGCGGTTTCGTGTCGACCGCCGGCTGGACGGAGACGACGACGCTGCCCGCGGCGGCGGCGCTCGAGCGCCTGCAGGACCGCGGCGTGCGCACCTTCGTCTACACGAACGTCGACAAGGACGGCCTGCTGGGCGGACCGGACCTCGACGAGATCCGCCACGTCGCGGCCGTCGTGCGCGGGCGGTTCATGTACTCCGGCGGGATCGGGCGCCGCCAGGACCTCGTCGCGCTCGCCGGGCTGCGCCAGGCCAGCCTCATGGGTGTCATCGCCGGCAAGGCGCTGTACGAGCGCAGGTTCACCGTCGCCGAGGGCATCGCGGCGCTCGCGGGCTCCGACGCCGGCGCCTGAGCCGTCCGGAGCGCCCCGCCACTACTCTCAGCCGGGTGCACCTCAAGCGCGTCATCCCCTGCCTGGACGTCGACGCCGGCCGCGTCGTCAAGGGCACGAACTTCGTCGACATCCGCGACGCCGGCGATCCCGTCGAGCTGGCGGCCCTGTACGACGCCGCGGGTGCCGACGAGCTCGTCTTCCTCGACATCACGGCGACGAGCGACAAGCGCGACACGGTGGTCGAGCTCGCGCGCCGCGTCGCCGACGAGTGCTTCATCCCGTTCACCATCGGCGGCGGGATCCGCTCGGTCGATGATGCGCAAGCCGTGCTCGACGCCGGTGCCGACAAGGTCTCGGTCAACTCGGCCGCCGTCGCGCGGCCGGAGCTCATCTCAGAGCTCGGCGACGTGTTCGGCGCGCAGTGCGTGGTGCTCGCCATCGACGCCAAGAGCAAGGACATCGGGTTTCGCCGTCCGGTCGTCGGATCCCCCAGGGGCTCATCCGCCGCTGGAGGGTCCGGATCCGCCGATCTTCCGACGACGTCACATTGGGAGGTCTTCGTCGCCGGTGGGCGTACCGCGACCGGCCGCGACGTCGTCGAGTGGGCGCGCGAGGGCGTGCAGCGTGGCGCCGGCGAGATCCTCCTGACGAGCATGGACCGCGACGGGACGAACGACGGCTACGACCTCGAGCTCACGCGCGCGGTGGCGCAGGCCGTCGCCGTGCCGGTGATCGCCTCCGGCGGCGCCGGCACGCTCGAGCATCTCGCGGCGGCGCTGCACGCCGGCGCCGACGCGGCGCTGGCGGCCTCGATCTTCCATTACGGCACGTTCCGCGTCCGCGACGCCAAGGAGCACCTGCTCGCCGCAGGCATCGCCGTGCGCCCGTAGTAGACACAACGCGGAGCGCCGGTCAGCCACGCGCGCGGGTGTGCTGGTGGCAGTGGCTGTGGCGCAGGGCGATCGTCCTGCCGCGGAGCCCGTAGACGTGCTTGTGGCGGTGACAGCTGCGCTTGTAGCCGGCCTTCGCGCTGTGGCGGTGCCCGTGTGGGGCGAACCGGTAGCGCAGCTGGCGCACGCGTCGAGCCTGCGTACGCGCGCGTGCCCGCCGCTCCGCCTGCCTGCGCGCGGCGGCGCGCTGCGCACGCGCCTGCCGGCGCGCATCGGATGCCGCGCCGCGGCCGAACGGCCGGCCCTTGGGATCGAGCGCGAACAGCGATGTGTACGCCGTGAAGTAGACGCGCCGGCCGTCGCTGATCGCGGGGTGAAACGCGCCGCGGCTCGTCTTCCACAGCGTCTTGCCGGTGCGCGCGCCGAGCGCCCACGTCATCCGCCGGCCGAGGTCTGAGACGAAGACGGCGTCGCCGATGATCGTTGCGGCGCCGGAGATCTTCGTGCCGAGCGAGCGCACCCAGCGCGGCGCGCCGGTCCGCGCGTTGAGGGCGTAGAACCTGCCGTTATAGGCGCCGATGTAGACGGTCGGCTTGCCGCCGCGGACTTGGCCGACGGCCGGCGAGGCGTAGACCAAGGCGCCGGTGCTGCGGCTCCACGCGAGCTTGCCATCGGCGCTGGACAGCGAGTAGACGGTGCCGTTCGTGCTTCCGATGTAGACGCGGCCGTAGGCGACGGCAGGCGTCGAGTAGAAGTTGCCCGATCCGAGGCCGAGCGCGCCGCTGCCCGGCGCCGTCGACCAGACCTTCTTGCCGTCGGCGCGGCGGATCGCGTGCACCCGGCCGCCGTAGTCGCCGAAGTACAGCTTGCCCGCGTCCAGCGCGATCGCGCCCTTGACCGCCCCGGCCGCCTTCGAGCGCCAGCGGACGACGCCGTCCTTGGCCCGCAGCGAGTACACCGTGCCGTCCTCGCTGCCGATGTAGATGCGGCCGTGGTCGATCAGCGGCGAGGACTCCGAGCGGCTGGGCAGCCGGCGTGACCAGCGCGTGCTCCCGGTCTTGGCCTTCACGGCGATGATCCGCCCGGCGCCCTCCTGCTCGGTGCGCTTGAGCAGCACCGCGTAGATCGTGCCGTCGTGGCAGGCCGGCGAGGCGGCGGCGAGGTAGCCGAGCTTGCGCTTCCAGCTCACCCGGCCGGACTTGCGCGAGATCGCGTACAGCGCGCCGTTGTTCTTGAGCAGGTATAGCCGCCGGCCGCAGAGCACCGGTGAGAACTCGAGCAGCACGCTGCCGCGGCGCGCCCACGCCTGCCGGAACGGCGGCCGCGGGGTGCGCCGCAGCGGCAGGTGGTGGGTGCGCGCCTTCGAGTAGCCGTAGTGGGGCCAGCGGAAACCGTCGTCGGCCGGGTGACGGTCGGCTCGAGGGAGCTTGGCGGTTGCGCGAGGCGCGTCCTCGTTGCGCTCGACGAATCCGACATCAGGATTGAAGACGTCTTCGCCGCCGTCGAACGCCACGAGGGCGCCGGCGACACAGAGCACGAGGACCACGGCCACGATCGCGAGCCGCGGAAGCGGACGCTCGCCGCGGGGCGAAGGGCTCACCCGGGCCATGGTAGAGACCGCGCGGGCGTCGTCCGCCGGTCGGCCAGGGCGGTCGAGGCGCGAGACTGTCGCCATGGACGACCTGCGCCAGCGCCTGCGCGAGCTGCCCTGCGGCCGTCGGCTGCTCGACGTCGCGGCCGGCATGGATGGTGTGTACCTCGTCGGCGGCGCGGTGCGCGACCTGCTGCTGGGGCGCACCCCGCGCGAGCTCGACGTCGCGGTCGACGGCGACGTCGGCGTGCTCGCGCTGCGGCTCGGCGCTGCCTCCGGCCATGTCGCGCACGAGCGCTTCGGCACGGTGACCGTGCGCTCAGGCGAGTGCCGCTGGGATCTCGCGGCCACGCGCGAGGAGTCCTACGAGCGCCCCGGCGCGCTGCCCGACGTGCACCGCGCAGGGATCTCGCGGGACCTGCAACGCCGGGACGTGACGGTCAATGCGTTCGCGCTGAAGCTCTCCGACGGCGCCGTGCGCGCGGCCGAACACGCGCACGAGGACCTGGGCGCCGGGCGCCTGCGAGTCCTGCACGAGGCGAGCTTCGCCGACGACCCGACCCGGCTGTGGCGCGTCGCGCGCTACGCGGCGCGGCTGGGCTTCACGCTCGAGGAGCACACGGCGCAGCTCGCCCGCGAGGCGGTCCGCGGCGGCGCCCCCGACACGGTCTCGGCCGCCCGGATCGGCAACGAGCTGCGCCTCGCGCTCGGCGAGCCCGACCCGGTCGCGGCGCTCGAGGCCGCTGTCGCGCTCGGCCTCGCGCCGTGGCTGGCGCCCGATCGCGCGCTCACCGAGCGGGCGCTCGAGTTGCTGCCGGTGGGCGAGGGGCGCCGCGACCTGCTCGTGCTCGCGGCGGGGCTGGCGGCGCCGGCCGACAGGCTCCTGGCCGACCTGCAGTTCAGCGCCGCCGAGCGCGCGATCGTGCGCGCCGCCGCCGAGTCGGCTGCGCTCGGCGATGTCCCGCGGGCGCCGTCGCAGCTCGCGCGCGAGCTGCGCGGACGGCCGGTCGAGGCGGTCGCGCTGTCTGGCGCGCGCGGCGCAGCGTCCGGCATGGCCGCCGCGCGGCACTGGCTGGCGGAGCTGCGCCACGTCGTCCTGGAGATCACGGGGGATGACCTGCGCGCCGCCGGGATCGCCGAGGGCGCGGATCTCGGCCGCCGCCTGCAGGCGGTCCTCGACCTGCGCCTGGACGGTGCGCTGGGCGCCGATCGCGAGGCGCAGCTCGCGGCCGCGACGGCGATCGCGCCAGGAGCGGGCACGGCCTGACGCCGTGCTACAAATGAGCCCGATGGCGACAACTACGCAGCCGAAGAGCACGAACCCGATGAAGTCCAAGAACGTCTGGGGCGATCACTTGCACGCGCCCTTCTCCGCGGTCGGCGATCACATCGGCTGCGAGCTGCCCGGCGGTCGCGCGCTGTTCCTCACCCGCCGCGGCGGCGTCTCCGGCGAGCCGTTCGAGGAGCTCAACGTCAGCTTGGACACGAACGACTACAAGCCCGCCGTCGAGGAGAACCGCCGCCGCGTCGGGGAGCTCATCGGCGTTCCGATCGAGCGCTGGCTGGAGGTCAAGCAGGTCCACGGCTCGGACGTCGTGCTCGTCACCGAACCGCCGTCGCCGAAGGCCAAGAAGGCCAGGAAGCCCGCGGCCGACGGCATCGTGACGACGCTCCAGGACTTTGCCGCGGTCGTCATCACAGCCGACTGCCTGCCGGTCGCGCTGATCGCTCCCGAGGGCGTCGCGATGATCCACGCCGGATGGAAGGGCCTCGCCGCGGACGTGCTCAAGCAGGGCGTCGAGACGCTGCGCGAAGCGGGCGCGACCGACATCCAGGCCGCGATCGGGCCGAGCATCGGCGTCTGCTGCTACGAGGTCAACACCTGGGTGCACCGCGCATTCATGCGCTACCCGCGCGGCACCGCGCGCCTGAGCAACCACGCGCACCTCAAGAACGTCGCCCGCCTGCAGTTGCAGCACGCGAAGATCCCGCTCGACCACGTCCACGACGTCGACATCTGCACGATGTGCGCGCCGCGCAGCCTGTTTCACTCCCATCGCCGCGACTACGGCGGCGACCCCATGGACACGGGCCGCCAGGCCAGCGCGGTCTGGCGCGTCACCGGCGATGCGCCGGCCGACGGTACACCCTGATCGAGGGGCTGACGGCCGCGCGCGTGCGCGCGAACCTCGCGGAGGTGCATGAGCGCATCGCGGCCGCCGCGGCGCACGCGGGGCGCGACCCCGGCGACGTCGAGATCGTGGCGGCCGTGAAGTACGTGCCGCTCGAGCAGCTCGGCGCCCTCGCCGAGGCCGGCGTCACGGTGGCCGGGGAGAACCGGGCGCAGGACCTGCAGGTGAAGTACGCCGTTCACGGCGACGCGTTCACCTGGGACTTCATCGGCCACGTGCAGAGCCGCAAGGTCAAGCAGATTGCGCCGCTCGTGCGCCTCGTCCACTCCGTCTGCACGGACTCCGTGCTCGAGCAGCTCGGCCGCCACGCGCCGCCGGAACTGCGCATCCTCGTCGAGGTCAACGTCGCCGGGGAGGAGGGGAAGGACGGCGTGGCGCCGGCCGAGCTGGACGCCTTTCTCGAGCGCTGTCCGATACCCGTGGCGGGCCTGATGACCATGCCGCCGCGAGCCCGCGAGCCGCAGGACAGCCGGCGCTGGTTCGCCGCGCTGCGCGACCTCGCCGCCGCGCGCGGTCTGCGTGAGCTGTCGATGGGCACGACGCAGGACTACGAGATCGCCGTCGAGGAGGGGGCCACCATCGTGCGGATCGGCTCCAAGCTGCTGCGCTGAGCCAGGGAGCACCGAGGCTCGGGATGCGGGCAAACGTGCAGGAGAAATCGGCGCGAGGTCTAACCTGTCGTCTGGCATGGCGTTCTCTGACTCCTGGCATCGCGCGCTCGTGTACTTCGGCCTGGCCGAGGAGCGGGCGTACGTCGACGAATACGAGCTCGAGCGCCAGCGCCATGCGGAGGCCGAGCAGCAACGCGAGCGCGACCGCGAACGTGAGCGCTCCCGCCCCGCCGCGCCCGAGCCGGAAGCCGAGATGGAAGACCGCTACCGCGAGCGCCCGAACGTGCGGCGATTGCCCTCACGCCGCGCCCGGCGCGACGAGTTCGACGACATCTTCGCCGACGACGAGCCGCGCGGCAGCCGCCCGACCACCGTCCTGCGCCCCGCCGAACGGGCTCCCCGCAACGGAGGGGACGTACGCGTGCACCTCGTCATCCCGAAGTCGTTCAACGACGCACAGCAGGTCGCCGACAAGTTCAAGCAGTCGATCCCCGTCGTGCTCAACCTGCAGGCGACCGACAACGACCTCGCCAAGCGACTGATCGACTTCGCCAGCGGCCTGACGTACGCGCTCGACGGCGGAATGCAGCGCATCGCGCACAAGGTCTTCATGCTGACCCCGCGCAACGTGCAGATCTCGGCGGAGGAGAAGGCCGAGCTCATCGAAAAGGGCTTCTTCAACCAGTCCTGAGGGCCGCTGTCGGCGCCGAAATCGGCTCCCCAGGACTGGTGATCTAGGGTTCATGACTATGCAACTCGGCCTCATCGGCGCAGGAAACATGGCCACTGCGCTCGCCCGCGGCTGGGGCGACCCGGTCCTCGTGCATGACGCCCACCGGCCGCGCGCCGAGGCGCTCGTCGCCGAGCTCGGCGGCGAGGTCGTCGACTCGAACTCCGAGCTCGCGCAGCGCGCCGACGTGCTGCTGCTGGCCCACAAGCCGGCGGGCCTGGAGCGCGTCGCCCGGGAGGCCGGCCCGGATGCCAGGGGCGTCATCTCGATCCTCGGCGGCGTGACGCTCGCAGCGCTGCGAGCGGCCTACGGCGCGACGCCCGTCGTACGGGTGATCCCGAGCGTCCCGGTCGAGGTCGGGCAGGGCGTCACCTGCCACGCTCGCGATCCCGAGGCCGACGCCGAGCTGCAGGCAGCGGCGGTCGCGCTGTTCGAGCGGGTGGGGCTCGTATTCGATCTCGACGAGTCGCAGATGGAGATCGCGACGGCCCTGGCGAGCTGCGCACCGGCCTACATCGCGCTCGTCGCCGAGGCTCAGGTCGACGCCGGCGTGCGCGCCGGGCTGCCGGCCGATGTCGCCGGCGAGCTCGTCGCGGCGAACATCGGTGGGACGGCCGCGCTGCTGCAGGCGCGCGGGATGGACACGCTCGCCGTGCGGCGGATGGTCACCTCACCGGGTGGCGTCACGGCGCGCGGCCTCGCCGCGCTCGAGCACGCCGGCGTGCGGGCGGCGTTCGACGACGCGATGCAGGCGGTCGTGACGCGATGACCGCCGCGGCGATCTTCGTCCTGGCAACGGCGCGAGAGTCGATCGCGGGCTTCCTCAACGCCCTGCTGATCGTCTACCTGATCCTGATCTTCGCGTACATCATCACGTCGCTGATCTTCTCCTTCGGCGGCCGGATCCCCTACTCGAAGTGGTCCAGCGCCGCGCTCGGCTTCCTGCGCGACGTCTGCGAGCCCTACCTCGGGATCTTCCGGCGCTTCATCCCGCCGATCGGGCCGGTCGACGTGAGCCCGATCGTGGCGATCCTGCTGCTGCAGATCGTCGGTCGCATCATCATCAATCTCATCCACGGGTGAACGCGGCGACAGGCGCGCCGGCGGCGCGCGGTGCCTGGGCCCGGGCCGCGGTCGTGCTCGCCGTGGTGCTCGCGGCCGACCAGATCGTCAAGGCGCTCGTCACGGGCTCGCTCGCGCGGGGAGAGGAGCGCGAGATCGTGGCGTTCGCAAAGCTGGTCAACACGCGCAACACCGGCGTCGCGTTCGGCCAACTGCAGAACGGCGGGACGATCGTCTCGGTCGTCATCGCGATCGCGCTCATCGGGCTGCTCGTCTTCTTCGTGCGCAACGCGTGGCGGCCGCTCGTCTGGCTGCCGACCGGCATGCTGCTCGGCGGGGCACTTGGCAACATCACCGACCGTGTGCGCGAGGGCGCCGTCATCGACTACCTCAAGCTGCCGCACTGGCCGGCCTTCAACCTCGCGGACGCGTCGATCACGATCGGCGTCGTCGTTCTCCTGGTGGTGATCGAACGTGGCGATCGAGCGGCTCGTCGAAGCTGAGTCCGCCGGCGAGCGGCTGGACATCCTGCTGGCCGAGATGCTCGGCTCGCGCTCGCGCGCGCAGCGGATGATCGTGGAGGGCCGCGTGCTGGTGGATGGCGCCACCGTGCGCAAGAACCACCGCGTCGCAGGCGGCGAGCGGGTCGCGATCGACGAGGGGCCGCCGGCCGCCGAGGCGCCGGACGCCGACGCGCCCGTCGCCGACTTCGGCGTCAGCTACGAGGACGAGCACCTCATCGTCGTCGACAAGCCGGCGGGCGTCGTGGTGCATCCGGCCCGCGGGCACCGCGAGGGAACGCTCGCGCAGGCGCTCACCGGCCGGGCCGCCGGCGGCGAGGACCCGTGGCGCGCCGGGATCGTCCACCGCCTGGACCGCAACACCTCGGGCCTGCTCGTCGTGGCGAAGAACGACACGGTGCATCGCGGCCTGAAGGAGGCGATGGCCCGCCGCGAGATCCGCCGCGAGTACCTCGCGCTCGTCGAGGGCCGGCCGCCCTCGCGCAGCGGCACGATCGAGGCGCCGATCGGCCGCGACCGGCGCGTACGCGTCCTCATGTCGACCGACACCGACACACCGAAGGACGCGATCACGCACTTCGAGATCGAGCGCGCGCTGCCCTCGTCGACCCTGCTGCGCGTGCGCCTGCAGACGGGTCGCACCCACCAGATCCGCGTCCACCTGCAGGCGATCGGCCACCCCGTCTGCGGGGACCGCGAATACGGACACGCAGATATCCACGGGCTGGAGCGCCAGTTCCTGCATGCCGCCCGCCTGTCGTTCACCCATCCCATCACGGCAGACCACGTCGATCTGGTCTCGCCGCTGCCCGCCGATCTGGTGGCCGCACTGCAACAGGCGGCGCTCTAGCCTGGATCGAGGCTTAACGCGGTGGGGCGGCCCGTCCAAGGCCGCCCCACCACCTCACATCGCGGACCGAGCCCCACCGGAGGTAGGGGAAGGGAGGACCCGGTCCGCAACAGGCACAACGTACCTCTCCGGAGACCTTGCGTAAACTGCTTGGTTCCAACCAAACGTCCAACCCCACCGGATCGTTTGCGACGCGGTCCTGCCCGGCTTTCGAAGCCGGGTCGCGCTCGCCGCCGGTGGGACTCAAGCCAAGCATCATCACCCCAAGGAGCAGGAAACCATGGCCCAGATCGGGATCAAGGAGCTGCTGGAGGCCGGCGTGCACTTCGGCCACCAGACTCGCCGCTGGAACCCCAAGATGCGCCGCTTCATCCACGGCGAGACCGGCGGCATCTACGTCATCGACCTGCTGAAGACCGAGCGCCTGCTGCGCGAGGCGCAGGAGTTCGCGTCCTCCGTCGCGCACCGCGGCGGGATCGTGCTGTTCGTCGGCACGAAGAAGCAGGCACGTGACGCCGTCAAGGACGTCGCCGAAGCGGCCGGCATGCCCTACGTCAACCATCGCTGGCTCGGCGGGCTGCTGACGAACTTCCAGACGATCAACCAGCGCATCAAGCGCCTGCACGACCTCGAGCGCTATGAGACCGACGGCCAGCTCGCGCTGCTGCCGACCCGTGAGCGCATGGCAGCCGAGGCCGACCTCGCCAAGCTGCGCGCGAACCTCGGCGGCGTCAAGAACATGACGCGCAC
>Ga0208736_1000622_pt1 | contig 9892 bp, 5 predicted proteins | sample AntDryMetagUQ255_FD_188090 | JGI IMG/M metagenome (GOLD analysis project Ga0208736, IMG submission 188090) | Polar desert microbial communities from Antarctic Dry Valleys - UQ255 (SPAdes) | ecosystem: Environmental > Terrestrial > Soil > Desert | place: Antarctic Dry Valleys | collected 2008-12-31 | reverse complement strand
ATCAACGCCGCTAACTTCGGCATCGTGACATCGCAGGGCAATCGCCCGCGCCTTATCCAACTGGTCGCGCGTTTCACGTTTTAGGGATAAATGATGAAGGATGAGGAATGAATAATACATTCTCTTTTTTATCCCTCATCCTTTATCCCTCATCCCTTAAAGATGACTGCTTTCCTGATTTTAACCATCTTCGCCGTCGCCGCCGTTTTAATGTTCACGCGGAAGGTTCCGGCGTTGCTGGCGGTGCCATTGATGGCGATTGCGCTGGCGGCGATTGTCGGGCTGCCGCTGCCGAACATTTTGAACGACATTATTTCGGCGGGCGTGGTGCGGCTCGCCCCGGCTTACGTCGCTGTGTTCGCCGGCGCGATGCTCGGACGCATTATGATGCAGACAGGAATCGCCGAAGGAATTATTAAACGCGCGGCGGAATTCGGCGGCGATAAACCGCTCGTCGTGGCTTTCATCCTGATGATTGCGACCGCCGTTTTGTTCACGACTCTGACGGGTTTGGGCGCGATTATCATGGTCGGAACTTTGGTTTTGCCGATTATGATGAGTTTGGGATTGCCGCGCAAACTCGTCAGTGTTTTGTTCGTTCTCGCTTTCGGCACGGGTTTTATTTTTAACATCGCGCTCTGGACGCTCTACCGGCAGATTCTGCAAATCGCGCCCGAAGGCAGTCTGCCGGGCGGCGTTTCGCAATTCGCTTCCGGTTTGCTGTTGATAATGATTGTCGTTGTCGTCGTTTATTCAATCATCGCCTCGAACCGGGCGGGCGAATTGAATTTATTCGCAATGGCGACGAAAGACGAATTGACCGAAATACCGAAAGAGCGGCGCGTGCCGGTCATCTCTTTTCTGACTCCGTTCGTGCCGCTCGTGCTTTATCTCGGTTTCGGCTGGAAGGAAGTTCCGGCATTTTTGGGCGGCGCGATTTTCGCTCTTGTTACGACTGTTCCGCGCCGCGCCGTTCAAACGCTGACGGCATCGCTCGTGCGCGGAATCGAAGACGGCGCGCCCGCCGCAATTTTAATGATGGGTATCGGAATGCTGCTGAACGCGCTGAAACTTCCCGCCGTCGAAACGGCTTTGCAGCCGATTGTGACGGCTCTGCCCGTGCAGAATTGGTGGGGCTATATTTTGTTCTTCGGACTGCTTTCGCCGCTGGCTCTCTATCGCGGACCGTTTAATTTATTCGGTGTCGGAATCGGCGTTTACAGCTTGATGTTCACGCTCGGCATTCTGCCGCCGCTCGCGCTCCTGGCGGCGATGATGTCAATCACGCAGGTGCAGACCGTCTGCGATCCGACCAATACGCACAGCGTTTGGATCGCCAATTTCACCGGCGTGCGCGTCGAGGAAATTACTAAAGCGACACTTCTGCCGATGATGATTGTCGCCGTCTGCGGATTGATTTTGGGAGCGTTTTTGTTTTTAAGATGACACGACTAAAATTATGTTCAATAAACTACATCAATATCTTGCCGCCGCTTTATTTACAGCCGTTTGCGCCTGCGCCGCCAACGCTCAGAACAAAACGCAAATCACCGCCCCGAACAACCAAGTTTATAAAATTTCTGCGACCGACAAACTTCGCAAAGATGAGGAACTTGTGGTTTACACGCTCGCCTATTACACCAAAAATCCGACGAATGCGTCGGGCGTTGACGTTCTCGTAGCGGACGATAAAGTCGCTGTCATCCAAGACCGCGCCGGAGCGGTTTATCTGCAATCAAAACCCGATCCGGGCGCGATTAAGACGGACGGCAAAGGTTATATTTTAAGCGCGCACGGCGCGGCGCGAAAATGGGTTTTGGCTAACTTGAAAATCGGCGATGCCGTGAAATTGGGCGATGCTCCGGCAGTCGTGAAAAATGCCGCCGGTGAAGTCGCGCCCGCCGCGAGTCTCCCGTGTTTCGCCGGCGCGTATTACCGCAAAATCGTTTCGTCGTTCGATGTTTGGACGGGCATCGCCGGATTCGTCAAGCTCGGTACGCCGAAATTCGACGAAGACCGCCTCGACGAAAAAGACAAGCAGCCGCTCGATAATTTTTCGGTTTATATGGGCGGCAACGCGGGCGGCAGAACGGAAGTTGACGCGGGTTTGTCGTGGGAATTTACTACGGACGAAAACGGCAAGCGCAGCGCGCGCCGCAACGCCTTTCGCCCGTTCTGGCGCACGAAAACGTGGAACTCCGCGCCCGACGAAAAACGATTTTATTTTTATCCGGGCGAAACGGTGCAGATGGCGGTCATCGTCGCCGGAGCGAACAAACTGCGTTTGATAATCTCGGACGGCAAAACCAAAACCTTTCAGACCGATTTCGATGCCGAAGGCTTTACGCCGAATATTCCGCGTCAATTCAAACGAGTTAACGCGATTGACCAGCGTCATAACGAAGGCAAACCCGTCCAGCCGACCAAAGCGGAAGTCGTCGGCGCGGAATGGACGCAAACCATTTTGCTGCGGGGCGAAGGAGCGAGCGCGAAACAACTGCCGATGGACAAAACGCGCTTGACCGATATGCGGTGCAGCAACGAAAAACACATCGTCGTCAACGCCACCGACGCGGCGAAAGGCGCGGAGAAAATTGATATTTACGGAACGCCGAAAAAGTAAAATTTGATTTATTTAGCATTCACGGCGTAATCAATTACGGCGACAATTAATTATCCGTCGAAAAACTTCGGGCGGGAATGCGAATTATTAAAAATGAAACGAGCGGCGTGAGCGTGTTTGAATCGTCGCGCTTCAAACGCCGCGATTTGTGAACGACGCTCGAAACAATCTTGAAACCGAACCTAACCGATGCGGAGAAAAAAATGAAAATTTGTGGCGACGGAAAATTAAAGAAACTTTTCGCTTTCGTGTGGTGCGCTTCACTTTTCGCCGCCGGTTCAGTCGGCGCGTCGGCGCAGGAAAAGCGAAACGCGAAATCATCGCGCCAAACAGTTGTAAAAAACGCCCGTCAAAATTCTTCGTCCGAATCAATTTGGGTGGAGAAAACGCTTAAAAGTCTGAATTTGCGCGAGCGCGTCGGGCAGATGATCGTCGTCGGCGCGCTCGGCGAATACAAAAACGTCGAGAGCGAGAAATTCGCCGATATAAAAAAACAAATCGTCGAGAATAAAGTCGGCGGTTTCGTTTTCTATCGCGGCGACGCGCTCGAACTCGCCGCGATGACGAACGAAATGCAGCGCGTCGCAAAAGTTCCGCTATTGATGGCGGCGGATTTTGAGCGCGGGCTGCCGATGCAGATAAAAAGCGGCACGAGCTTTACGCACAATATGGGAATCGCCGCGGGCGGCGACGCGCGGATGTCTTACAAAAAGGGGCGAATTATCGCCGAAGAAATGCGCGCGCTCGGCATCAACTGGCTTTACGGTCCGGTTTCGGACGTGGCGAATAATCCCGGCAACACGATGGTCAACGTTCGCAGTTACGGCGAAGACCCGAACAAAACGGCGGAATTCGTCGCGGCGGAAGTGCGCGGTTTGAAAGACGGCGGCGTTTTGTCAACGGCGAAACATTTTCCCGGTCACGGCGATACGCCGATTGACTCGCACATTGTTCTGCCCGTCATCAACATCAAAAACGAACGCTTTCAAGCGGTCGAACTCGCGCCGTTTCGCGCGGCAATCGCCGCCGGATTAGATTCTTTGATGACGGCGCACATCGCTCTGCCGGAAATTACGGGCGACAATGTTCCGGCTTCGCTTTCGCCGCGAATTAATGTTGATTTGATTCGCAAGGAATTAAAATTCGACGGAATTATCACGACCGATTCGTTGGGAATGGGCGCAATTATTAAAAATTACAAAGGCGCGGACGGCGCGCTTCTGGCAATCAAATCCGGTGCGGATGTCGCGCTGCTGCCGCCGAATCCAAAAGAAGCGATTGACGCGATTGAAGCCGCCGTCGCGCGCGGCGAAATTCCGAAAGCGCAAATTGACGCGTCCGTGCGCCGACTGCTTCGCGCCAAATATCGAGTCGGTTTGGCAACGGCGAGAAATCGAACGGTTGATTTAGATGAGGTTAATCGAATCGTCGAAAAACCGGCGAATGTTTTAATCGCAAATACGATTGCCGAACGCTCGATTACGTTGTTTCGGAACGAAAACAACCTTTTGCCGCTCAGCGCGAAACAGGCGCAAACAGCAATGTTTATTATCGCCGCCGGTGATGACGATGCCGACCAGGGAAATGTTTTCAAAGCCGCCGTCGAAGCGCGTCTGAAAAATGCCCGCGTTGTGAAAGTTGATCGGCGCACGACCGAACGCGAATACGAAAAGATTTCGGACGAAGCGAAAAAAGCCGGAACCGTCGTCGTCGCCGCGTTCGTCAAACGCGCTGCGCTCAAAGGCACCATCGAGCTTCCCGAAGCCGAAGCCGCCTTTATTCGCCGTCTGATTGACGAAAAGAAAACACTCGCCGTCGTCGCTCTCGGCAGTCCGTATCAATTGCGGCAGTTTCCCAAAGCGCGGAGTTTTATGGCGGCGTGGGCGGTCGAAGATGTCGCGCAGACGGCGGCTGTCCGCGCCGTTTTCGGCGAAACGGCAATCACCGGACGTTCGCCCGTTTCATTGCCGAACTTTTTCAAAATCGGTGACGGTCTGCAAATCGGCGCGCAGAAAGGCAGGGAAAAAGACGCGAAAGAAGCGACGGAAATTTTTAACTAACAGCGGCAAAGAAGAATTTTATCGCCAATTCCGCCGCGCCAAATTGTTTACGTCTTGCCGTTTTTGATTATGAAAAAAGTATTCGTTTTATTTGCCTTATTCGTTTTACAGCTTGCTCCGCTAGGCGTTTTCGCGCAAATCAAATCGCCGGAAAACGAGCGGGCGCAAACGATTTGGGTTGAAGAAACAATTAAAAATCTGACTTTGCGCGAACGGATCGGGCAGATGATAATCGTTCCGCTCAACGGCGAATTCACCAATGTTAACAGCGAAAAATTCGCTTCAATGCGCCGTCAAATTACTGAAAACAAAGTCGGCGGTTTCACACTTTTTCGCGGCGAAGCCAATTCCATTGCAGCGCTAACGAACGAAGCGCAGCGGATCGCCAAAGTTCCGCTGTTTTTTTCCGCCGACTACGAGCGCGGTCTGCGGATGCAGCTTAGAACGGGAACGCCTTTTACGACAAATATGGGTGTCGCGGCGAGCGGCGACGCGCAGGCGGCTTACCGGCAGGGCAAGATTATTTGCGAAGAAATGCGTGCAATCGGAGCGAATTGGTTGTTTGCGCCGGTTGCCGACATCAATAATAATCCCGACAATCCGGTTATCAACATCAGAAGTTTCGGCGCGGACGCAAACAAAGTCGGCGAATTAGTCGTCGCGCTTTCACGCGGCGTTAAAGAAGCGAATTGTCTTTCGACGCTGAAACATTTTCCCGGACACGGCGACACGGCGACCGATTCGCACATCGGTTTATCGATTGTTCCATTAAATCGGGCGCGGCTCGACGCGGTTGAGTTTGTTCCGTTTCGGATGGGAATTGACGGCGGCGTTGATTCAGTGATGACGGCTCACCTCGCCGTTCCGCAAGTGACAGGCGACGAACTTCCCGGAACTCTGAATCCGCAAATTACGACGGGAATTCTGCGAAAGGAATTAAAATTCGACGGAATCATTACGACCGATTCGATGGAAATGGGAGCGATTACGAAAAATTTCCCCGACGGCGCGAGCGCGGTAATGGCAATCAAAGCCGGTGCAGATGTCGTTTTGTTTCCGCCGAATGTGGAAAAAGCTATTGCCGCGATTGAAGCCGCGATCTTAAAAGGTGACTTGAGCGAGACGCGAATTAACGAATCGGTCAGACGATTGCTCGCCGCCAAATATCGTTTGGGTTTAGCCGATAATCGTCTGATTAATTTGGCGAAAGTGAACGAGTTGGTGGAAAAACCGGAAAACGTCCGCGAAGCAAATCGAACGGCGGAAAAATCAATTACGCTGCTGAGAAATGCTGATAATATTTTGCCATTGACGAGGAACGAAGCTGACAAAACTCTGTTCGTCGTCATTGCGGCAGATGACGACGCGGTTGAAGGAATCGCTTTGATTCCCGAAATTACGCGGCGGGTGCCGAAAGCTAAAATTGTTCGGCTCGACCCGCGTTCGACCGCGGAAGAATATCAAAAAGTTATCGAGCAAACCGGACAATTCGAGAAAATCATTCTCGCGCCGTTCGTCAAACGCGCCGCACTCAAAGGAACGGTCGCGCTACCGGAAAACCAGACGAATTTCGTCAAACAAATAATCGCTCTGAAAAAGCCGGTCGCCGTCGTCGCGTTCGGCAGCCCGTATTTAATCCGGCAATTCCCGGAAGTCAGAAACTACGTCGTCACTTACGCGATTGAGGAAGTCGCGCAAACGGCGGCGGTCAGAACGATATTCGGCGAAGTTCCGTTCACCGGTAAACTGCCCGTCAGCGTACCGGGCATCTTTGAAATCGGCGCGGGCATAGTCAAGTAAAAAGGCAAAAGATAAAAGACAAAATTTAGGAATATTAAGCGGCGAGAAATTTCCTCGAAAATGGAAATCCCAAATCCCAAATCCCAAATCCCAAATCGAAAAGTCCGAGTCGGCATTGACGTTGGCGGAACTTTTACCGATGTCGTCGTGATTGACAACGACACGCGCGAAGTTGTCTCGCAGCTCAAAGTCCCGACGACTCACTCAGCAACAGAAGGCGTCGCGCTCGGAATTATCAACGCCATCGAGCGAGCTTTGAGCGAACTTGAAATTTCGCCCGATGATGTAATTTTTATCGCGCACTCGACGACGCAGGCGACGAACGCCTTGCTCGAAGGCGATGTCGCGCAAGTTGGGATTATCGGTTTGGGGCGCGGATTCGAAGGTCTGAAAGCTAAATTCGACACGCGCGTTCCGCCGATTGAACTCGCGCCGAATCGTTTTCTGCGCGCCGAACATCGTTTTATTACCGACGAAAATTTCAACCAAGACTTAATCGAAAGTTTGATTGCCGAATTTACCGCCAAAGGCGCGGAAGTGATTGCGGTTTCGGAAGCCTTCGGCGTTGACCGACCCGAACGCGAAGAAAAAATCGCGGCGTTCGTCCGCGCCAAAGGCATCTTTGCGACGAGCGGACACGAAGTTTCGACGCTTTACGGTTTGCGAACCAGAACGCGCACGGCGGTTTTGAACGGCGCGATTTTGCCGAAAATGATTCACACGGCGACGATGACCGACGAATGCGTCAAACGCGCGGGAATCCGTGCGCCGCTGATGATTATGCGTTCGGACGGCGGCGTGATGAGCGTTGACGAAGTGCGGAAACGTCCGATTATGACGATGCTTTCCGGTCCCGCCGCCGGAATCGCGGGCGCGTTGATGTATGAAAAAGTTTCGGACGGAATCTTTATCGAAGTTGGCGGCACTTCAGCCGATATTTCTGTCATCCGCGACGGGCAGCCGCAAACGAAAGCCGCGAAAGTCGGCGGGCATCGCACGTATCTGAACACTTTGGATGTGAGAACTCTGGCGATTGCGGGCGGCAGTATGGTGCGCGAGAACGGCGGCGCGATTATTGATGTCGGCGCGCGTTCGGCGCACATCGCCGGACTCGCTTACACCTGTTTTCAAAAGCCGGAAATTTTCGAAAACGCCAAACTCATCCATTTGCGTCCGACGGCGCACGACACCGACGATTACACGGCGATTGAATGCGCCAGCGGCGAAAAATTTTCTTTAACCCCGACGTGCGCGGCGAATCTTTTGGGAATCGTTCCTGAAACCGCGTTTGCATTTGGCAACACCGAGTCCGCCCGATTAGCATTCAAACCGTTAGCTGAAAAAATAGGTTTGAGCGTCGAAGACGCGGCGCGGCGCGTTTTGGAAATTTCGTGCCGCAAAGTCGAAAAGCAAATCGAAGAATTGATCGCCGAATACAATTTTGACCGCGCGACGGTTGAATTAGTCGGCGGCGGCGGCGGCGCGGCATCATTAGTTTTATATACCGGCGAATTGATGAATCTGCCCGCGCGTCTCGCCAGGAAAGCCGAAGTTATTTCGACCATCGGCGTGGCTCTGGCGATGGTGCGCGATATGGTCGAGCGCAACATCACCAATCCGTCGCCCGAACAAATTTTGCAGGTGCGCCGCGAAGCCGCCGAAGCCGTGATAAAAATCGGAGCCGTGCCGGAATCGGTCGAAGTAAACGTCGAAGTTGACACGCGCCGCAATCTGGTGCGGGCAATCGCTTTCGGCACGACGGAAATGAAACAGAACGACGGCTTGGGAACAATCAGCGGCATCGAAGGCTGCCGAAACGCGGCGGCGCGTTCGATGAAAACCGATGAGTCGGCGGTTCATCTCGCTGGCGAAACCGGTGGTTTGTATGTTTTCACTTCCGAGATTAAGACGAGCAGTTTTTTCGGTTTGTTCAAAACGGCGCGGCAGCCGGTGCGAGTGGTTGATAAAACCGGCGTTGTTCGCCTTCAAAGAAGCCACGCCGAAGTTCATTCTTCGACGGTTGAAAAGATTGCGCGTGACCTAGAGTTGATAATCACCCGACTGACCGATTTCGGCGATGCCGGTCGCGCTCTGCCCGACGCGCATCTGCTTCTCGGCGGGCGAATCGTCAATCTTTCGGGCTTGGCGGATTTAGAACAAGCCGTCGCGCTGGCAAAGACGGAACTCGAAAGTTTGCCGACGAGCGAGCCGCTGGTCATCGTCGCCGCGCCGCGTTCAAATTAAATTTGAGATGAAGCAATTAGAGACGGACATTTTAATTGTCGGCGGCGGAGTCGGCGGCTGCGCGGCGGCGCTCGCGGCGACGGACGGCGGTTTTAAAGTAATTCTGACCGAAGAGAGCGATTGGATCGGCGGGCAACTCACATCGCAGGCGACTCCGCCGGATGAACACGGTTGGATTGAAGAATTCGGCTGCACGCGCAGTTATAGAAATTTTAGAAATGCAGTTAGAGATTATTACCGGGCGAATTACCCGTTGACCGAAGCGGCGAAAAACAATCGGGTTTTGAATCCGGGCGACGGCTGGGTTTCGCCGTTGTGCGCCGAGCCGATTGTTTATTTAAAGGTTTTGCAGGCGCAATTGAACGAATACGTGACGCGCGGAAATTTGACGATAATGCTTGAGCATTTTCCGGTTTCGGCGCAGACGAACGGCGATAAAGTTGAAAATGTCACGCTCGAAAATCTACAAAGCGGTGAAGAAATTACGATTTCCGCCAAATGTTTTCTCGACGCGACCGAACTCGGCGAACTGCTTCCATTGACGAAAACCGAATTCGTCACGGGCGCGGAAAGCCGAAGCGAAACCAGCGAGCCGAGCGCGTCGGAGGCGAGCGAACCGAATAATTCGCAGGCGTTTTCCGTGTGCTTTGCGATGAGCTTTCACGCGGGCGAAAATCACACGATTGAAAAGCCGAAGAATTATAATTTCTGGCGCGACTTCATCCCGGATTTAACGCCCGAATGGAGCGGAAGATTATTGAGTTTGAGCGGAATTAATCCGCGCACGATGGAAAAAATCGAATACAATTTCGCGCCGCACGGCGAACCGAACGAAGCGTTCGCCGGACTTTGGACTTACCGCCGCATTCTGCATCGGGAAAATTTCGTGGCGGGCGCGTATGACAGCGACATCACGCTTGTCAATTACCCGCAGATTGATTATTTTCTCGAAGATTTGTCGAACGTCGAAAGTTACGCGGAAAAACAGCGTCTGGTGAACGAAGCGAAACAGTTGAGTTTGTCATTTCTTTATTATTTGCAGACGGAAAAAGGTTTCGCCGGATTGAAACTGCGCGGCGATGTGACGGGAACGAAAGACGGTTTGGCGAAAATGCCATATGTGCGCGAATCGCGGCGCATTAGAGCCGAATTTACGATTTGGGAA
>Ga0208736_1000621_pt1 | contig 9896 bp, 8 predicted proteins | sample AntDryMetagUQ255_FD_188090 | JGI IMG/M metagenome (GOLD analysis project Ga0208736, IMG submission 188090) | Polar desert microbial communities from Antarctic Dry Valleys - UQ255 (SPAdes) | ecosystem: Environmental > Terrestrial > Soil > Desert | place: Antarctic Dry Valleys | collected 2008-12-31 | reverse complement strand
ACGCGCTAATGTAATATAATTCGGCAGGTTCACAAAATTTATTATACGCTTTCTGGCGATGATTAAGTGTAATTTTCAAAACAATAGTGTGTCAAGAATATAGAAAAATTACTTAATCATAAGTTTACGTAAAATTTCCACTGCAGAGACGCGAACATGACGCGCAAATGAGCCGAGGATTTTTGTATTTCTTCGCGAAACTCTGCAAAAAACTTAATTTAAATATAAATCCATGTATAATTACGGTCGTGGATACTTCGATTTTGCCGCCCACGCAAAAGGGCAGACAATATGAGATTCGCGCAATCGGATTACGCGAATTTGCCGGTTTGCGGCGCGACGACGAGCGGCTCGATCCGTTTGAACTCGCGCGCTACGCCAAATTGCTCGTCGCTTCGTTTGAGGAAATCGAGCCTTTTTTAACCGAAGAGACACGGACGCATCTGCTCGGCGCGGGCAGCGATAAATGGTCGGGAGGCGCGTGTTCGCAAACGCTTTTCGATGGCACAAAACTTATCATCTTAAATCCGACGCACAATGAAAACCGGCAAAACGCGACTTTAATGGAAGAGATTTGCCACGTTTTTCTCGGACACAAAGCGTCGCGCCTGGCAATTGAAAACGTCAACAAACACGGCAAGCCGATTGCACGAGACTACCGCGAAGCCGACGAAGAAGCGGCGTATTCGGTCGGCGCGGCGGCACTCGTTCCGTATTCGGCTTTGCAGAAATTTGTCGCGCAGGGAAAAACTTCGCGCGAAATTGCCAGACAATTCAATGTAAGTCGTGAGCTAGTCGAATATCGAATGAAAGTTTCACGCCTCTGGGAAGACTACAAAGTCAAAGTAGTCAGCGGTTAAAATAGTCGGAGCGCGGGCGGCTCGTCCGCCACGAACGTGCTTCGCGTTCAAAAGCTTTTCAGAAAAATTCAACTTTGAATTTAATCGCGCTTTTTTTCGCGCTTATGCGCTCAAGGCAGACGAGCCGTCCGCGCTCCCAGTAGAGAAATATGATTGAACCAATCCAACAATCTTCTTCGCCCGACGCGGAACTTTCGACGGTTGATAAACTGCGGATGCTTCTCGATATTACGAAGAAAATCAGTCGCTCACTCGATTTAGACGAAGTTCTGACGCTCGTGATGGATACGCTCGGCTCGCTGATTCCTTTTGACGCGGCGGGAATTTATTTGATCGAATCGCAAGTTGTAAACGGTGAAACGCAATACACTTTTAAGTCGAAAGCGGTTCGCGGTTATCAAATCAGTTTTGAAATGGTTGAGCCGCGCCTAAAACTCGGCGAGGGTTTCATCGGTTATGTGGCGCAGACCGGCAAGCCCTTAATCTCGCCCGATGTCAGTCAGGACACGCGTTATTTTCCCGCCCGCCAGCGCACGAAATCGGAAATGGTCGCGCCAATCATTTCCAACGACGAAGTGATCGGCGTGTTTGATCTCGAAAGCGATAATTTCAACGCTTACGAAGAGGACGATTTGCAGATTTTACTGCTACTCGCTTCACAGGTCGCCATTATCATCGAAAAAGTGCAGCTCCACGAGCAGGTTATTGAAAAAAATCGCTTGCAAATGCAGCTTGAAATCGCCCGTCAGGTGCAGCTTGAATTGTTGCCGCCTGCCGACCCGCAAATCGAAGGCTTTGACATCAGCGCGTATATTTTCCCGACCGAGGAAGTTTCGGGCGATTATTACGATTGGGTGACGATGTTTGAAGACCAAATCGGCGTTATCGTCGCCGACGCGGTTGGCAAGGGAATTCCCGCCGCGCTTTTAATGTCGTTCCTCCGAGCTGCTCTGCGTTCGGGCGTCCAAATCGGTTACGCGCCGCACATCGCGCTTTCAAAAGTCGGAAATCTGCTTTGGGATTCAGTCGAATCGAATCAATTTATCACGGCGATTTATGGAATTTTAGACGCGACTAATCGCACATTCGTTTTTTCAAACGCCGGACACAATCCGCCTTTGCTCATTAAACCGAACGGCGAATATCGCTTTGTCGAATACGGCGATTTGCCTCTCGGAATGTTTCAGGATTCGCGTTATCACCAGCATTTTATCAAATTCGACGACAAACAGGTTTTGGTGCTTTACACTGACGGCATCACTGAAAGCGCAAAAGAAAACGGCGAAGAATACGGGCAGGAACGATTTGCCAAGCGTGTTTTGGAAGGAATTGAACTGCCGGCGAAAGAGCTGATTGATTTCATCAGAAAAGGCGTGGCTGATTTTACAGAGCGTAAATTTCTTGATGACGACGGAACGCTTTTTATCGTAAAGGCTATTTAAAGTTGAAAGCGGAAGGCTCTTTGATTAAAAATCACCTTCCGCGTTCCTTCGGTTGTTTGGGGACTGGGTAAAAATTTAGTGTGCCGTCAGAGAACAGTGAACCGCATCGCCGCCCGGCACAATCGAAGCGCGATAATCTCCGTAATTTATTTTCTCGTTCCGGCTCGAAAAAGCGTAAACGTCAAAGCCATGAGCGTCTAAAAACTCGGCTAAATCAACCGAACTATCAACGTATAAAACTTTTTCGTAGCCGAGTTCAGAGCGAATTTCGAGCAGCCTTTCGACTATTTCGAGAGGCGCAAAACACTGAATCGGGTCTTTATAAGTAGCCATAATTTCGTTTTTTCTCATCTACCGAACCGTCAATTGTTCGGCAGTTCTTTGATTACTTTCAATGAGCAAAGGTTGTTCTCTAAATTTCACGATAAACCTTCCATCGTTGGTCTGTCATCAGTGTCTTAAAATGCTCAATGAGTTTTATATTCCGAATTACGAACTCTAAATTACAAACTCATAAATTCATTTGAACATCAGAGCGAATCTTCTTATCCTGAGCGAAAGGTTTAAACTTAAAAATTCCGCAGAGTAAGTTCAAAAAACATTGTATTAAGAAAAACAATCAAGTAAGATTAATGAAAAAGGACACATCCCTTGAGGAAAAATAAAATGAAAAAGAATCTGCTATATGTTTTTTCAGTCGGTTTGATCGGTATTTTGTTTTCCGTAACGGCGTTTGCACAAACGGCGCAGCAGCGAGAAGACCGGCGAACGGTTTCCGCCGCTTCGAGTCTTTATGTTATATCGGCAAAAGCGGGCGCGGTTAATTACGTCGAGGGCAAAGTCAGCGTGGCGCGTCAGGAAGGTAAAAGCGGCTATTTGCTCAAAGGTGACGAATTGGAAATCGGCGACGTGGTTTCGACCGGCGCCGACGGCAGAGTGGAGATTTTATTAAATCCCGGCTCGTTCGTCCGTCTGGCGGAAAATTCCGTTTTTGAATTTGCTTCGACCGCGCTCGAAGATTTGCAGCTTAATTTAAAGGGCGGCAGCGCGATGCTTGAGGTTATTACCGACAACGAATTCACTTTTGCCGTCAACACGCCGAAAGCTAAACTTTTCATTGTCAAATCAGGCGTTTACCGGGTTGATGTTCTAAGCGACGGCACGGGCAAGATCGAAGTTTGGAAAGGCGGAGCGAATGCCAACGGAACGGAAATTAAAAGCGGCAGGCAAGCGACCGTGAGCGGAAATCAAACGGCGGTTGTAAAATTTGACCGCGATGATAAGGACGCGCTCGAGGTTTGGAGTAAATCTCGCGCCAAAGAATTATCGAAAATCAACGCGCGGCTGCAAAACAATTATTTAAGAACGAGCTTGATGAGTTCTTATTATCAAACACGCTGGAGTTTGTATGACTCCTACGGACTTTGGGTTTACAGCCGTTATCACGGAAGTTATTGTTTCCTGCCGTTCGGCTACGGCTGGAGTTCGCCCTACGGTTACTATTACCCGCGCGACATTTGGTATTACAATCTGCCGCCGGTAATTTATAATCCGCCGCCGCCAACAACTACAACTACTACGGCACCGCCGACGATTGCTTCGGGTTCAACCATAACCGACAAAATAAGAAGAACGCGCGCCAATCGTGAGAGTGAGCCGACAAGAGCTTTGCCTCCTTTTCAAAGAGTTCAGAGAGACATCGGACAATTCCCGACGGAAAACCAGGGAGATGTTTTTTCATCGCCGAGGAGAATTCCATCAATTTCATCTCAGGAGTCGTCCGCTCCGGTTTTGATTTCTCCTTCGACCAGACCGCCAAGAAAGGGCGATAACTAAAATGCAGGGAAAAGTAAATTTACGGCGAGAGAGTTTTTACATTCTCTCGCTTTTTTATTTGAACAGTTGAAAGAACGCTTCGATTTTCGGTTGGGTAAGAGCGAAATCTTCAAAGAATATCAATGAAATAGACTGCAGACCGTTGAAAATAGTGTGAAGAATTACGCACGGCAGCAGATTATTTGTGCGGACGCGAATCAAAGTTAAAATTAAACTCAACAGACAGATTAAAATTATTGTTCCGGGGCTTCCCCAATATTGCCAAAAATGAACTCCGGCAAATAATGTCGTAACGATTAAAACCGCCCAGCCGACTCCGACGCTGCGCTGGATTGCCGAATATAAAATTCCCCGATAAATGACTTCTTCGACCAGCGGCGCGGTGAAGGTCGCCATAAAAGCGACAAGGTAAACGACGGTGCGCGAGCTTCGCAGAATCCTGGTCAATTCATTTTCCTGCGGGGGAAGAAAATATCCGACGATTGCTGCGACAGCGAAAAATCCGCCCAAGATTATCAGATGATGCCACCAGGCAAAGCCGGCGTTTTTCCAGCCCAGAACATCCCGAAAAGAATATTTATTGAAATGGGTAATGACCGCCCAAGCCAGAACGATGGTTAAAATATGCGCCGGAATAGTGCCGATGATACTCAGCAAAATCACCATCGGATCGGATTGAACCGATTCGAGCGAATTCTGCCGATTCAGAATAATATACGGAACAACAAAAATGGCGGGAACAATAGCAATCAGCAAAACACTGGCGACCCAAACCGCCAGCGCGGTCAAACTGTTCCACGGCGGATTATTCGGGGAAAGCGGCGGTAGATCTGAGGACAGAACATCTTTTTTGATTGGCGATTGTGGCGGAAAATTTTCGGTCGTATTTGATTCGTAGTTTTGCACGAGGAAAAGTTTAGCTAAAATAGTTTCAAGTTCCAAGTTTGAGATCGCGGCTTTTGTTCTGAGTTTCGCCTTTGAGCGATTGTTTTATACTCCAAAGTCGAAGTTATCCAGATGCGAAACTCATAACTTGGAACTCAAAACTATTTCTGATAACTTAAATCTCCGTGAAATCTGCGACAAAAAATCCCGAACAAAACGTCATCGCAATCGTGCCGTCGCGGCTTTTATCAACCCGCCTGCCGAACAAACTTCTGCTGCCGATAGCCGGAAAACCCCTGATTCTTTGGACGATTGAGCAGACCAAAAAAGCACGCAATATCTCGCGCGTCATCGTCGCTACCGACAGCGAGGAAATTTACCGCGTCGTTCAAGCGAACGGCGGCGAAGCGGTGATGACTTCCGCCGATCATCAATCAGGAAGCGACCGCATCGCCGAAGTTGCCGAAACGCTTCCCGCCGATTCAATTATCGTTAACGTGCAGGGCGACGAGCCTTTAATTTCTCCGGCGACAATTGAGAAAGCGGTCGAAGTGATTTTAAAAAACGATTTGATTCAGATGGCGACGACGTGCGAGCCGATTCACGATATAAAAGATGTTCTCAGTTCGGATGTCGTCAAAGTCATCACCGACAAAGAAGATTTCGCGCTCTACTTCTCACGCTCGCCGATTCCGTTTCCGCGTGATGCGGTCAAAAAATATGGCAGTTTGGAAAGCGCTCTGCGCGAAGATAACAATTTGCTTTCGATTTATCGCAAGCACACGGGACTTTACGTTTACCGGCGCGAATTTTTGTTGAGATATACAAAAATGCCGCAAACGAATTTGGAAAAAACCGAGATGCTCGAACAGCTTCGCGCTCTGGAAAACGGCGCGCGCATAAAAGTAGTTGAGGTCGCGGAAACTTCAATCGGAGTTGATACGCCGGAAGATTTCGAGCGCATCGAAAAAATCATCGAAGCGCATAAAATCATTTACCGAAAAGCGGTTGCCGAAGACGCGCCCGCCGTCGCGCGTGTACACGTCGAGTCGTGGCACAAATCGTTCGCAGGAATTGTGCCGCAGGAATTTCTTAACAACTTAACCGTCGAAAAACGCGAACAAGCGTTTCGGCAAAGATTTGATGAAACCAATTACAAAATGTTCGTCGCCGAGACCGTAAAAAACGGAATCGTCGGATTTGCGGATTTCGGCGCAGCCAGAGAAAGCGATTTCGGATTTGAAGCGGAACTTTACGCGATTTATCTTTTAAGAGAATTTCAAGGAAAGGGAATCGGCGAAAATCTTTTCCGGCTTTGTCAAAAGGAAATGATTGCCGATAATTTTGATTCAATGTATTTGATGGCTTTGGCGGTCAGCCCATATAAATCTTTTTATGAAAAAATGGGTGGAAAATTAATCGGACAAGGTAACCATTTTCTCGCGCTCGTCAAATACGAAACTATCATTTATGGTTGGAAAAACTTGTAGGAAAATTAAATAAAAAAGCGTAGAAAAATTTCTACGCTTTTTCGTTTCCGAGTTAAATTATTTACGTTTGTATTTATCAAACCACGCACGCAGGTATTGAATCTGGTAAAGCCGATTCGACGGATGACGCAAGCCCAAGGCGTTGAAGCCGTGATACTCGTCGTTCAAACGAACCATTGCTGTTGGAACTTTCCGCAACTTTAAAGCGCGATAGTATTGCTCGGTTTGCTCCATCGGCGTTCGCAAATCCAAATCTCCGGTTAAAACCATCGTCGGCGTTTTAACGTTGCCGACGTAGGTTATCGGCGAACGCTGCAAGTATTCGGTCGGGTCTTCCCACGGCAGTTTTTTGAAATTGTAATACCAATCCGCGCCGTCGGTCGTGCCGACGAACGAATACCAATTAATGACCGGCTTCATTGCCACCGCCGCCGCGAAACGGTCGGTGTGTCCGACAATCCACGCCGTTAAAACGCCGCCGCCCGAACCGCCCGTGACGAACAGATTTTTCTCGTCAATGTAACCGCGCTTGATAGTTTCGTCCACGCCGCGCATCAAATCGTCGTAATCTTCGCCGGGATATTTGTTGTTGATGGCGTTGCCGAATTGTTTGCCGTAGCCGGTCGAGCCGCGCGGATTTGTGTAAAGCACGACGTAATTTTCCGCCGCGTGATTTTGGAATTCAAAATTAAAGCCAACGCCATACATCGCGTGCGGTCCGCCGTGAATATATAAAATCAGCGGATACTTTTTCGCCGGATTAAAGTCAGGCGGCTTGATAATCCAACCCTGCACTTTCATTCCGCCCACCGAGTCATACCAGATTTCTTCGACCGCGCCGAGTTTTCTGCCTTCCATCAAATCATCGTTGACGCTCGTCAAACGGCGCGGTGTGGTTTGTTTGAGATTAAACGCGACGACATCGCCCGTCTCCGACGCGCTCGACAAAACTCCGACAATCGTGCCGTTCTTGCTCATCGAAGAAGCGACGAGTTGATGATTGCCGGTCGTGATTTGGCGCGGCGCGTTATTGCCTTTTGCCGCAATGAAATAAAGATTGTTCGTGCCTTTGTCTTCGGTCGTAAAATAAACGCCGTCGCCGGACTCGCTCCACATCAAACCGGACGGCGCGCGGTCGAAGTTTTCAGTCAAAACTCGTTTGCCGCTGCCGTCGGCGTTCATCACGTAAAGTTTCGAGACGTTATAAGTGTCGTTATTACGGTCGAACCCGACGTAGGCGATTTGTTTTCCGTCGGGCGAAGCGGTCGGCTCGTTGTCCGTTCCGTCGCGGTCGGTCAAGATTTTTATTTGATTGTTTTTGACGTTCAAGGAATAAATTTCCGAACCGAAGCGAACATATTCGGCATCGGGTTTACGCGTCGCGCTGAAAACAATCGTGTTCGAATCGGGCATCCATTCGGGCGCGTTGTGGTTGTAATCGCCGTCGGTCAATTGACGAGGCGTGCCGCCTTCGTCGTCCACAATAAAAATGTGCATAAAACCTTCGGGACGATAACCGGAAGCATCGCTTCGGTAATTCAGACGATCAACGACGCGCGGCGGCTCAACCCATTTCGCGCCTTCCGGTTTGTTGGGAACATTAACGCGCAGATTAGCCTTTGCGGGAACGAGCATATTGAACGCGATGGATTTTCCGTCGGGCGACCATTGCAGATTAGCTGGCGCGCGTTCGAGTCTGGTTACTTGCGTTCCGATGTCCGCCGCGTCAAGCCATTTTACGAAAATCTGCGTTCCCGTCGGCTGACCGGGCGCGACATACGCGATGCGTTTTCCGTCGGGCGAAAAAACCGGCGACGCTCCTTTCAGAAGAAAACGATTGCGCGAGCCGTCGGCGTTCATAATCCAAACGTCGTTTTCGTATTTGTCATTGACCTTATCTGTCCAACGCCGTGTGTAAATGATTTGCGAACCGTCAGGCGAGATTTGCGGATCCAACGCGTATTCCCAATCGAGAAACAAATCGAGGGTAAGTGTTTTGGAATCCTGAGCCGATACGCTCATCAAAAAACAGAGCGCGAACAAAAGAGCAACGAAGATATTTTTATTTTTCATAATTTTTCACGAAGTTTCCATTTAAATTTGAGAATCATTGCGGAAAACCGATTTTTTTCAACAACTCCTGAAAGCGTGCATCGTCGCGCAAAGAATCGTAGCCCGGCGATAAACTTCGCCCATTCCGCCTTTGCCCAAAAGTTGCTCGATTTTATAATGCCTGATTTCCTTGCCAATGAGACTCGTTTTGTTTCCTTATTCGGAAAACATCTCGGCGGCGAGCGATTCGGGCGATGTGTCTATAAAACTATCAACAGTATTTTCAAAAGAGAGCAGAGATTCAACTTCGCGCCGCAGATTTTCATCCGCGCCGCAAATTTGTTTGAAAAAAGATTCACGCTCGTCGGGCGGAATTTTCACCGCCGCGTGATACATTTCTTCAATCTGTTTTAGTCGTTTAGCATCTATTCGATTTGTGTTTCCCGTCCTACCTGGACGCGAGCGCGGGACTTAATTCTTAACCGAAAAAACTCGCCTATTCCGCCCGCGCCGATTTTCTCGACGATGCGGTAATGCGATAAATTTGTGCTGGCGGCGAATTCCTTATTCATCTTCTCTCAAAGTCATTCCGGTAGATTCATCCGTTCGTTCGGAATTCATTCGATTTGTTTCCCCTGTTTTATCAAAAGCCTAAATGTGAGCGTGGAACTTAATTTTAAATCAAAAATCTCGCCCATCCGACCGCGCCGAGCGGCGAGAGGATTTCGCAGCGTCCAAATTTTGTTTCCGCTTCGATCATTTGAAATTGCTAATCAACACGACATCATTATTAATCGTTCCGCGCGAAAGGGCGAGTTGTTTGCCGTCGCGCGAGTAGTCGAAAGAAAAAATGCGCTCCTGTCTGAAATCGGTCAACTGTTTCGGCTTTCCGCCGTCGAGCGGTTGGGCGACGATGTTGGAAACGCCGTTCTGCGTGACAACGTAGGCGACGGCGCGATTGTCGGGCATCCAGCGAAGCGACGGGGTGGGAAGCGCCGGAATGTCGAACGTCCTCGAAGGCTCGCCGCCTTCAAACGGGGCGACGGCGATGCGCCACGGACCGTCGTCTTCACGATAGAAGTAAGCGATCAGCTTACCGTCCGGCGAGACGGTCGGCGATCTTGAGTATTTGTCAGTGAGCCGCACCGGCTCGCCGCTGCCGTCGGCGGGCATCTTCCAGACAGTCCATCTGCCTAAAGCCGTGCGACAAACCAGCCAGCGTCCGTCGGGCGAGAATCGCGCACTCGCTTCACCGCTTGCGCCGTTAGTCAACTGCCGCTGGTCGCTGCCGTCAATGTTCATCCGCCAGAGGTGCGGAACGCCGGTGAAGT
>Ga0208736_1000617_pt1 | contig 9934 bp, 16 predicted proteins | sample AntDryMetagUQ255_FD_188090 | JGI IMG/M metagenome (GOLD analysis project Ga0208736, IMG submission 188090) | Polar desert microbial communities from Antarctic Dry Valleys - UQ255 (SPAdes) | ecosystem: Environmental > Terrestrial > Soil > Desert | place: Antarctic Dry Valleys | collected 2008-12-31 | reverse complement strand
GGCGGCGACCTGCTGCTCGAGCAGCCGCGCCCGCAGCACGCGCATCGCCTTTTCGCGGTTCTGGAGCTGTGACTTCTCATCCTGCATCGAGACCACCAGGCCGCTCGGGCGGTGGGTGATCCGCACCGCGGAGTCGGTGGTGTTGACCGACTGCCCACCCGGTCCCGAGGAGCGATAGACGTCGATCTGGAGGTCATTCGGGTCGATCGCCACCTCGACCTCCTCGGCCTCGGGCAGAACGGCCACGGTCGCGGTCGAGGTGTGAATGCGCCCCTGCGACTCCGTCGAGGGGATGCGCTGCACGCGGTGGGTGCCGCCCTCGTGCTTGAACACGCTGTAGGCGCCGTCGCCCTTGATGGCGAACGTGTAGTCGCCGTCGGCGAGCGAGATCGGCTCGGGGCGGAAGCCGCGACGCTCGGCGTAGCGCGAGAGCATCCGGTAGAGATCGCCGGCGAAGAGGCCGGCCTCCTCCCCGCCCGCGCCGCCGCGGACCTCGACGATCACGTTCTTGTCGTCGTTGGGATCGCGCTCGACCATGGCCAGGCGGATCTCCTCGTCGAGCTCCCCGAGGCGAGCCTCGGCCGCCTCGAGCTCCGCGCGCAGGCCGGCGTCGTCGCCCTCCTCGTAAAGCAGCTCACGCGCACTCGCGGCGTCAGAGCGCGCCTGGCGATACTCGAGCGCGAGCTCGTGCGCCGGCCCGAGCGCGCGCCACCCACGACCGACCTCGGCGTAGCGCTCACGGTCCCCGATCACCGCAGGATCGGACATCTGCTCCGAGAGCTCGGCGAACCGGCTCTCGATCTGGTCAACCAACTGCTCGATCATGTGATCGAGCGTAGTTGCAGGTCGGTCAGTGGCCTTGTTTGGCCGCGAAAAGCAAGCGAGGCGAGGACGCAGGGAGCGACGTGTGCTCCGCACACGAGCGACCGAGGACGCCGCATCGCGCCGCTTTGCAGCGAGCCAACTAGGCCACTACTTCCATGCCGACCTTATCTTCCTCGCTCGCCTGGGTCGGATCCTCCACCGCCAGCACCGCCTCGAGCGCCGCGATCGACACGGCGAGCTGGTCGAGATCCGGCTCGCGCGTGGTCAGCCGCTGGAGCTGGAGCCCCGGCCACATCAGCGCGCGCGCCCACGCCTTGTCGCGCTTGCGCCCGAAGAGCTTGAGCACCTCGAAGGAAAGCCCGGCCACGAGCGGGATTCCGATGATCCGCGAGGCGAAGAGGAGGTACCAGACCGGCCGCCCGAGCGGGGCGAAAACTACGATCGCCACGATCATCACGATCAGCAGGAAGCTCGTGCCGCAGCGAGGATGTAGCCGCGAGAAGCCCTGCGCGTTCTCGGGCGTGAGCGGCAGCCCCGCCTCGTAGCACGAGATCGTCTTGTGCTCGGCGCCGTGGTACTCGAAGACGCGCTGGAGATCGCGCATGCGCGAGATCAGGAAGATGTAGAGCAGGAAGATCCCGATCCGGATCAGCTTCTCGATGATCACGAAGGTCAGCGAGTTGGGCAGCGCGTCGCCGAAGAGGCTGGTGATCCCCGCCGGGAGCAGGAAGAACAGGGCGATGCCGAAGATCAGCGAGGCGGCGACCGTGCCCGCCCAGGTCTTGCCGCCTATCTCGCCCTGGTCCTCGGAGAGCTGGGCGTTGGCGGAGATGGCGAGCGCCCGGAAGCCGAGCTTCATCGACTCGACGAGGGCGACGACACCGCGGATGACCGGCAGGCGCAAGGCGCGATGGCGGCGCGTCAAGGAGACGAGCGGCTCGGAGTGGATCTCGATCTCGCCGAGCGCGGCCTCCTCAGGCTCGAGCTCGCGCCCACCCTCGATCTGCTCCGGCGTCGGCGCGCGGACCGCGACGGCCCAGGTCGAGACGCCGCGCATCATCACGCCCTCGAGCACGGCCTGGCCGCCGATCGGGGCGTCGCCGCGAGGCTGCGGCTCTGCGGTCGCCGGCTCGGCGCCGTTCGCGGAGGAGGTTCGCGTGGGCTCGCTCATCGTCAGGATGCTATCGGCGCAAACCGGCCGCGACCTGAGGCCGCGCGCGCGTGCGGGTGCGCCCTCTTCTCAGGACGGCCCGGCCTGGCGCGCCCGCGCCACCGCCTCGGCCGCCCCACCCGTCCATGCGTCGCCGTGACGGTGAGGACCCTGCCGGCGCCGGTCTCGGCCAGGGCGTCTAGCGACGCGAGGTTGCGCGCGCTGTCGGCCGTGGCCGCCCCGGCGACGATCTTCGGCCCTCGCTCGGCGGTGTAGGGGTCGAGGGCGACGACCGCGTCCCCGGCGATCACCGCGTCGCGGTCGGGGAAGTGAAGTGCGCAGTGCCCGAGGGTGTGGCCCGGGGTGAACACCGTCTGTGGCGAGCCGGGCACGGGCAGCGTGCCGTCGAGGTAGCGGCGCACCTCGCGCACCGGCGAGGGCCAGAAGGCGCGGGCGCGAACCAGGGCGGCGACGATCGGAAAGGCGCGGAACTGGGTCAGGAAGTAGTGGCTGCGCGCTCGCTCGTGGGAGTACTGGAGCGGATGCCGCGTGAGCGGGACGTCGTTCTCGTGCACGTAGACCGGAACGAGGAGCTCCGAACGCGCGCGCTCGGCGAAGCCCAGGTGGTCGAAGTGGGCGTGGGTCAGGACCAGGGCGCGCACGTCGCCCGGTGCGCGGCCGATCGCCCGGAGGGCCTCGTGCAGGGGGTCCCAGGCGGTCGGCACGCAGGCGTCGACGATCGTGACCCCGCCCTCGTCCTCGACGAGGTAGAAGTTGGTGAAGGCCTCTTCGACCCGGTGGATGCCCTCGGCGACGTTCTGCTCGAGCACGTCAGCTCGCCTGCGCCTGCTTGACGTCCTCGGTGGTCTGTCCCTCGCCGGCGACCCCGAGCATCCCCGAGTCGATCTCATCGACGATCACCCAGCAGAACCGGGCGAAGTCGCGATCGCCCTTGCCCTCGACCTCGACCACCAGATCGGTGATCCCCTCGATCAGGCGCTGCTTCTCGGAGTCGTCGAGCACTCCGGTGACGACGCGTACGTGGACAAAGGCCATTCCGGCTCCTCTTCGGTCTCGGACCGCCGTGCCGGAGGGCACGACCGCTGGAGGCGTCCCCCTACCCGCCCAACGCCCATCGTTCACCTCAGAGCCGGGATCGCGGGGGACGGGCGTGCACCGGCGCGGGGCGGGAAGGAGCCCCGGCGATGGCCGAGCTGCCCACCGAACGGACCGTGGGCGAGATCGAGCTCGTCCACGCCTTCGGCGAGCAGATGCCGATAGGCGTCACCGTCGCCGACAGCGGCCGCATCTTCGTCTCCTACCCCCGCTGAGGGGACCAGGTGGACTTCACGGTGGCCGAGCTGCGAGACGGCGCGGAGGTCCCGTATCCGGACGCCCAGGTCAACGTCTTCGACTCCGACCGTCCGGGCGACTGTCTCGTCTCCGTGCGAGCGTGATCGTCGATCCCGCCCGGCGGCTGTGGCTGCTCGACACCGGGTCGATCGAGTTCGGGGAGACCCTTCCCCGGGGCCCCAAGCTGGTCTGCGTCGACCTGGAGCGCGACGAGGTCGTCCAGTGGATCTCCGTCCCGCGCGAGATTGCCGACGGGCGCCTCGAACCGCGAATCTCCATCGTGCGCGCCTGGGAGGAGACCCACGAGGTCCTCGGCGCTCTGCGCGAGCGCCGGGCGCGCGGCAAGGCCGTGTTGACGCGCAAGGCCTGATCGGCCACGAGGCCCGCCACTCGTGGCCGCCCGCCGGCGAGTGCCAGGACGGGCGAGTTCGGGCGCGTCTGCGAACGGGAACCAATACTCCGTGGAGCCACGTCAGCCCGTTCCTCCCTTCACCGAGGAGACCGCCCGCCAGAAGGTCAAGGCGGCCGAGGACGCCTGGAACACCCGTGACCCCGAGAAGGTCGCCGGCGCGTACACGCCCGACTCGGCCTGGCGCAACCGCGACGAGTTCTTCGTGGGGCGCGACCAGATCGTCGCCTTCCTCACGCGCAAGTGGCAGCGCGAGCTCGACTATCGGCTCGTCAAGGAGCTCTGGAGCTTCTCGGACAACCGCATCTCGGTCCGCTTCGAGTACGAGTGCCGCGACCGCGAAGGTCAGTGGTGGCGCTCACACGGCAACGAGCACTGGGAGTTCGACGAGCTCGGCTACATGCGCCGGCGAGACGCCTCGATCAACGACCTCCTCATCGAGGAGTCGGAGCGAAGGCTCGGAGGCTGAGCAGGACGACGACCTGGGGACGAGAACTCCCACGGCCGAGCGCCAACAGGGCTACGGTCCGCACAGCGTGACCGAACAGCACTCCTCCGTTCAGCCAGGGCACCCGCCCCGCCCGATCCTCGACGCGTTCTTCCTGCCGCGCGGACTCCTGGGGCGCATCGGCGGTGTGCTGATGGCCCGCGGCCTGCCCCAGCAGCGTGAGATCGCTGACCTGCTCGCGACTCCGGGAGCCGACCTCTGCGAGGTCGGCTCCGGCCCCGGCGTCCTGGGCGCCCTGCTCGCCGAGCGGCATCGGCAGCTCCGCCTGCACCTGGTCGACCCTTCCCCGATCATGCGCTCCCAGGCCGCGCACCGCTGCCGGCAGTGGCAGAGCGCTGGCCGAGTCGACATCTCTGCCGGGACCGCTGACCAGCTTCCCCTACCTGACGCGGCCTGCGACACGGTGGTCGCCACGAACACGGTGGTCATGTGGCCGGACTTGGCCGCTGGCCTGGACGAGATCAAACGGGTGCTCCGTCCAGACGGTCGCCTCGTCCTCTCCTGGCACTCCGCCACCGCTCCGTCAAGCACCTCGCGGCGGCTCGCCCTCTCCGAAGATGTGATCCGCACGCTGAGCGACGCCTTACACGCCACCTTCGGCGACGTCCAGCGGCATGAGCTCACCTACTCCGTCGCTTGGCAGGCGCAACGACAAGAGTAGAGGCCGACGACCACCTCGCCGAGGTACTCATGCCCGAGCACCCGCCCCGTGTCGATGTCGGTGCGCTCCTCGTAATATGCAGGTCGGAGCCGCAGATGTTCGTAGTGGAAATCCGCACGAGCACGTCAGTCGGTCGCTCGAGCGACACGTCGGGAACGTCCTTCACCGACGGGTCCTGCGGGCCGTTGTAGGCGAGTGCCTTCCTGCCTTGTCGGTCGGTCTTTCAGAGTGTTCGGTTCGGTCGACGGCGCCCCGCCGCCGCCGGAGATGCTCAGCCCGCGGGCGTCGCGCCGACCTGCTGGAGGATGGTCAGCGCGTCGGTGCTGCCCCAGCGCTCGACGATCTGGCCGTCGCGAAAGCGGGCGATCTGGACGGCACGCGCCTGGACGGGCTTGCCGGTCCCGGCGACGCCGAGGAACTCGCCATTGTGCGTGCCCGAGATCTGGTAGGCGATGCAGACGTTCTCGTCGTCGGCGACCAGGTGGTCGACGGTGACCTGGAGGTCGGGGAACGCGGTGGTCATCGTCTCGAAGAAGTGCCGGAAGCCGTCGGGGCCGGGGCCCTGGTCGGGAGCTGGGTCGTGGTCGACCACATCGGGGGCGAACACCTCGTGGATGACGTCGAGGTTGCCGGCGTTGATGCCTTCGCCGAGCTTCTCCTGGGCGGCGATGTTCTCGTCGCGAGCCATGTGTCTCCTTGCGGTTGCGGACGGGAGAAGCGCTTTTACCCGCGTGTGCGACGGGCACACCCGCCTCGCCGGTAGCGGCCGACCGACCGTCAGGTATCGGACTCGCGCGCCCGCGCCACCGCATCGCTCATCGTCCCTCGCCACGGATCGCCGTGACCGGGGAGGAGGGTGTCGGCCTCGACGAGCTCGACCTCGGCGAGCGAGGCCCGCACCCGCGCGGGATCGGCGTTGACCACATCGTGGACGACGCGGGGCCCGGTGGCGCCGGTGATCGGGTCGTAGGTCGCCATCGCGTCGCCGGCGATCAGCACGCCCCGGGAGGGCAGGTGGAAGGAGACGTGGCCCTCGGTGTGGCCGGGGGTCGCCACGACCCGCGGCCGCCCCGGCGCATCGAGCTCCTCGCCGGTGTCGAAGGCCACGGCCTGCTTGACCCAGGTCGGGAAGAGAAAGCCGCGCGCCGTGGCCTGGAGCACGAAGCGCAGCGCCGCGGGGCGCCGGAGCTGGGGCACGAGCCCCGGCACGAGCTTGAGCGGCGAGGCGTCCTTCGACTCGCCCGCCAGGCGAGGCACCTCCGTCCGGTGGACCCGGACGGGCGCTCCGGTCGCCTGGCGCGCCCGCTCGGCCGCGCCCATGTGATCGGGATGCGCGTGGGTGAGCAGGATCGCCTCGACGTCGGCCGGCGAGCGGCCGAGGGCCGTGAGCGCTCCCTCGATCGTCGGCCAGCTCCGAGGCCAACCGGCGTCCACGATCGTGACCCGTCCGTCCTCCTCGAGGATGTACCAGTTGACGAGCCCGTCGGCGACGCGGTACACGCCCTCGCCGACGCGCTCGGTCGTGACCGCCGTCAAGGCTGGAGCACCACCTTGATCGCCCCGTCCTGCTTCTTCTGGAAGATCTCGTACCCGTGGGGCGCCTGGTCGAGCGGAATGTGGTGGGTGGCGAGATCGTCGACGCCCAAGGGATCGCCGTCCTCGGTGAGCAACGGCATGATGTCGTCGATCCAGCGCTTGACGTGGGCCTGGCCCTGCTTGATCACGACGCCCTTGTCGAACAGCTGAAGCAGGTTCATCGGCGTGGCCGTGCCCCCGTAGACCCCGCTGATGGAGATCGTTCCCGACCGGCGCACGGTCTCGATGCACGCAACGAGGGCCGAGAGCCTGTCGGTACCCGCGTTCTCGATCATCGTCCGCGAGACTGGGTCCGGCAGCATCCCGGCGATCTTGTGCGCCATCTTGCCGACCGGCGAGCCGTGGGCCTCCATCCCGACCGCGTCGATCACCGAGTCCGTGCCGCGGCCGTCGGTCATCTCCCGGACCGTCTCCGCGATGTCATCCACGCCCTCGAGGTTGACGATCTCGATCCCGTGCTGCTCGGCGAGCCGCAGCCGCTCGGGCACGAGGTCGACCGCGATCACCCGGGCGCCGCGGTGCTTCGCGATCCGCGAGCTCATCTGGCCGATGGGGCCGAGGCCGAACACCGTCACGCTGCCGCCCTCGGGGATGTCGGCGTACTCGACGGCCTGCCACGAGGTCGGCAGCACGTCGGAGAGGTAGAGGAAGCGATCGTCGGACGGCCCCTCGGGGACCTTGATCGGCCCGAAGTGGGCTTGGGGCACCCGCAGGTACTCCGCCTGACCGCCCGGAACCTGGCCGTAGAGCTTGGTGTAGCCCAGGAACGAGGCGCCCATTCCGTACTCGTGGTTCTGAGTCGTCTCGCATTGGGCGAAGAGCTGCCGCGAGCACATCCAGCAGTGGCCGCAGACGATGTTGAACGGGATCACCACGCGGTCGCCTGCCTTGATGTGGGTGACCTCTGAGCCGACCTCCTCGACGATGCCCATCGGCTCGTGGCCGAGGATGTCGCCCGGATCGATGAACGGCCCGAGGATCTCGTAGAGGTGGAGGTCCGATCCGCAGATCGCCGTCGAGGTGACCTTGATGATCGCGTCGGTCGGCTCTTGGATCTTCGGATCCGGAACGTTGTCGACGCGAACGTCGTGGTTGCCGTGCCAGGTGAGTGCCTTCATAGGTTGGCGCCCGTCCGACCGCGGCTCAGGAGGCCGCGGCGGCGGTGGCGCCCTCGTCGCGGACCTGATGCTCGCCCTCGGCGAACTCCTCGACGATCTTCGCGCAGAAGGCGGGAAGGTCGTCGGGCGAACGGCTGGTGACGAGACCCTTGTCGGTCACCACCTCCTCGTCGACGACCTCGGCGCCGGCGTTGCGCAGGTCGGTGCGGATGCTCGGGTACGATGTGAGCGTCCGTCCGCGCGCCACGTCGGCCTCGATCAGAACCCACGGTCCGTGGCAGATCACGCCAACCGGCTTGCCGGTCTTGAAGAACTCCTGGACGAAGGAGATCGCGTCGGGGTCGACCCGAAGGTTGTCCGGGTTCGCCACGCCGCCCGGAATGATCAGACCGTCGTAGTCGCCCACAGAGGCGTCGCCCACGACCTTGTCGACCTTGAAGGTGTCGGCCTGGTTGATGTCGCCGTTCATCCCCTGGATCTCACCGGACTCGAGCGAGAGCAGCTCGGTCTCGGCGCCGGCGTTCTGGACGGCGTCGCGCGGTTCGGTCAGCTCGACCTGCTCGACGCCGTCGGCGGCGAGGATGGCGATCTTCTGTCCTTGGAGCTCGTTGGCCATTGGGGTTCTCCTTCGTGACTTTCGGTTTCCCAAAGACGGATACCACCGTCTCCGGCGGGCAAACCCGGCCCCGCGCGCGCGGTCGCCGCCGCAGCGGTGCGGATCGCTCCATATGGAGGCCATATGGTAGGCTCGGAGCGGTGTCCTCGAGGATCCAGACGCTCGTCCAGCTCACCGACGGCCTCGTCCGGCACCTCGATGACCGCGCAGCCCGGAGCGGGACCTCGCGGTCCGCGGTGATCCGCGAGCTGCTCGAAGAGGCGCTGTCGGACGAGCGGCGGACGGAGATCTCGCGGCGGCTGGTCGAGGGCTACACGCGCGAGCCGCAGTCCGAAGGCCGCGATGCCTGGGGTGACCTCGACGCCTGGTCCGAGGTGAACACCCGCCGCAACCTCGCTGCTCTCGCGGCCGAGGAAGGAGCCGAGGAGTGGTAGCGCGCGGCGAAGTCTGGTGGAGCGAGGACGAGGTCCTCGGTCGCCGCCCGGTGCTCGTACTGTCGCGACATGCGGTGCTCGGGAGCCTGCGCCGGCCGCTCGTCGCGCCCCTCACCACGCGCGTGCGAGACCTGCCGACCGAGGTCCGGCTCGACGCCGACGACGGGCTGCCCCGCCCGTGCGTGGCCGCTTTGGACAACGTGCAGCCGCTCGCCGCCTCACTGCTCGTCGAGCGCGTGAGCTCCTTGGGTCCCGAGCGTATGCGGGAGGTCTGTCAGGCGCTCGCGGTGGCGACCGACTGCGAGTGAGCCGACGGCTCGGCGCGCCGACGCGAGCGAGCGTTCAGCGCGCGCGGCGCGCGGCGCGGCGGCGGAAGCGCTCGACGCGGCCCCCGGTGTCGACCAGCTTCTGACGCCCCGTGTAGAACGGGTGACAGTTCGAGCAGATCTCGACGTTGAGCTCGGGCTTGGTCGAGCGCGTGTTGAACTCGTTGCCGCACGTGCAGCGCACGTGGGCCTCGACGTAATCGGGATGGATGCCGGTCTTCACGTTGAGGATTCTAGCGACCCGACCATCGCTTTCTCGGCGCCCACGCGCTCGCGCACCGGAGGCGTTGCGGCGGCGCTCACCGGCCTGCCTCTCCTCGGTTGAGCATCTCGAGAGCACAGCGAAACTCGCAGCACTGCCGTAGGTTTCCGTAATCAGGGACGGCCGCGAGCGCGCCGCCCGGGAAGGCGCGACGCTCTCGTGCGGCACTTACCCCGCGCCGCACGACCTCTGCCCCAGCTGAACGGAAGGAAGGCATGCTTCGACGACTCACGCTCCCCGCCGCGCTCGCTCTTCTCCTCTTCGGCCTCGGAGCGGGGAGCGCCTCCGCTGCGAAGTACGACTACCTGCTCGCTCCGCTGACGCAGTGCGGCGGTCAGAAGCAGACCGACACGAGCCTCCCGACCGCCGAGCAGGAGGTCGTGATGCGCTGATGCACAACTACGCGCGAGCCAAGGCGCGACGAGCAGCGCTGCGGGCCAGCTCGCCGCTTCAGAAGTCGAGCGACCTCAAACCGCCGGCATGCTCAGCTGTAAACGCGTTCAGCCACTACGCCTGCGGGCGAAAGCCCGTCTACTACTTCGATAAGGGGGGTACACGTGCAGGGCCGGGCGTGGGTACGGGGAGAACATCTACTGGGGGACGGGCAGCCTCGGCAGCGTCCGCGCGGCGATGAAGTGGTGGGTCAACTCCACCGAGGGGCATCGCACGACGCTCC
>Ga0208736_1000616_pt1 | contig 9937 bp, 9 predicted proteins | sample AntDryMetagUQ255_FD_188090 | JGI IMG/M metagenome (GOLD analysis project Ga0208736, IMG submission 188090) | Polar desert microbial communities from Antarctic Dry Valleys - UQ255 (SPAdes) | ecosystem: Environmental > Terrestrial > Soil > Desert | place: Antarctic Dry Valleys | collected 2008-12-31 | reverse complement strand
AGCGCGGCGTCGGCCGGGCCGGCGCGCGGGAGGACCCGCCCCCCGAGGGCCAGCGAGCGAGCCACGATGCGCCCCCGGCGGTCGAGAACCTGAACCAGGAGCTGACGGCCACCGAGCCGACCCTCGAGGGCCCCGGGCGCGGTCAGCAGCACGGGGGTCGAGGCGGCGAGGCGCGCCACCTCGCCCGCCCGCGCCTCGAGCGTCTCGTCGAGCGAAGAGCGCAGCTCGCGCGCCACCAGGCCGAACACCGCCCCGCCGAGCAGGATCACCGCCGCCAGGATCGCCGCGGCGGCGGCGAGGGCCACGCGGGCGCGGAGGGCGACCGGCCGAAGGGTCATTCGATCGTGAAGCCGATGCCGCGCACGGTGCGGATGAGCGGGGGGTCGCCCAGCTTGCGACGGAGGTAGGCCACGTAGCGGTCGACTACGTTCTCGCTGGCGCTCCCGCCGTCGCCCCAGACCTCGGCGAGTGCCGTCTCGCGACTCACGACCGTGCGCGCGTTGCGCAGCAGCAGGGCGAGGAGCTCGGCCTCGCGAGGGGTGAGCTCGAGGTCGCGGCCGCCGCGGCTCGCCTCGCCCGAGGCCGGCTCGAGCGAGAGGTCGTCGAAGGCGAGCAGCTCGGCGGGCTCGCGACCGCGCCGCAGCAGCGCCCGCACCCGCGCGTGCAGCTCCTCGGGGGCGAACGGCTTGACCAGGTAGTCGTCGGCCCCCGCGTCGAGGCCGGCCACCCGGTCGGGCACGCCATCACGGGCGGTGAGCAATAGGATGGGCAATCCGAGGCCCTTCGCCCGCACCCGGCGACTCACCGCGAGTCCGTCCATCCCGGGCAGGCCCACGTCGAGCAGGATCAGGTCGGGCACTCGGCGCTCGAGCGCTATGAGCGCCCTCCCCCCGTCGGCCGCGGCCTCGACCTCGAAGCCGTCGGCCCCGAGCGAGCGCTCGAGCATCCGGCGCACGCCCGCATCGTCGTCGACCACGAGGATGCGAGGTGAGGGCATCGGCGCGAAGCTAGGAGCGCGTGGAGCTCTGCCGAGGGACCGCTGGCTCGCTCACGCTTCGAGACCGGCGGACGCGTCGTCGCGGTCGAGCGGTGTCTTCTCGTAGTCGGCCGCCGCGGTCGGCCTGTTCGTCGTCCTCGAATCGATCGTGCTCAAGCGAGAGTTCCTTTGCCGCCGCCAAGATATGCGACTCCCGTGGGCAGAGGTTACGCGGGCGGCGGAGGCCCACGAGGTCCTCCGCGTTCGGCACCCTGCCGGCGGGCCCGGAGCTCGAGGCGGTCGTCGAGCGCCACCGTCCGTCGGCTCTAGCCGGCGGAGCCCCCCACGACCGGCGGCCCCGGACCCTTGCACTTCATCGCGGCCGAGCCGCCGGGGGAGGACGCGTCGGGGCGACGCCCCAAGCTCGCTCCCAAAGTAAGAGCTACCCCGTGTCGAGGTCGACACGGAGCGTGACCAGATCGGTGCCCATGGCGCGCACGACCCACGCGTTGACGGTCGATCGCCTTCTCGTCCGTGCCACCTGGCGGAGACGCGCGCGGGGATCGTCGTCGAGGGGCTGTGCCGAGCCTGAGCGCCAGCGGCGACCTACCTTGACCCGGACCTGCGGGTGTGACTCGATGTTGCGGACGAAGGCCGCTCGGTGCCCATGCTCGGCGACGATCCAGAACACGCTGCCATCGAGGCCGTCGGTGACCGGGGTCCGCCGCCGCTTGCCCGACCGACGTCCGATCGTCTCGAGGATGGCTGTGCCTGGGGCGCGGCTGCCCAGGCGGAAGAGCGCGCGGACCGGCGGATTCACGAGGTAGCGCGAAAGGGCAGTCGCGATCCGTCTCTTGTCGAGGCGTCTCAGCATCGAGGGCGATTGATACGTCTGCCGCGACAGGGTTGACCTCGTAGCTTCCGCCACCTCCGCACAGAGAGCCAGCCTTACTTCAGATCGGAGGCTCAAGAAGCTCGGCCGCATCACCCGGGCGCCGGGTGGTGGTGCGGGCACGCGCGGCGGCCCGGGGGTGGATGGAGGTTGCCTACAGCTTGATGACGCGAAGGCTGGGGACGCCGTCGAAGTCGGCGTCCTGGGTGAGCAGGTCAGCGTCGTAGGTGATCGCGGTCGCCGCGATCCACGCGTCCTGGACGCCGAGCCTGCCGCGCCCGGCGGCGCGCATCTCGACGACAAGCGTGGCGAACGCAGATGCCACCGTGCGGTCGACCGGCAGGGCACTCAGCTGCTCGGCGTCGCGCAGCGTCTGCAACCGTGCGGCGCGTATCCGGGGTTCAGCCGCGGCGAGCACGCCCAGCTCGAGCTCGGCGATCGTGACCATCGACACCGCGATCTCGCGATCCTCCTCGTACGGATCAAGGGGGCGGCCAGTCTCGCGCGCGATGAACAGCGAGGTGTCCGCAATCGCTCGGTTGCTCACAGGTCATCGATGGTGTCCCGCTGGAGCTCGGCGAGGTCGTCGCGGAGCCCCGGATCGGCGGGGTGGGCGAGCACCCTGGAGAAGAACTGCGCAGCCGGCAGCCAAGATGGGCGCTCCAGGAGCGGCACGATCTGCGCTACCGGCCGTCGATTGCTATGCACGATCAGTGTCTCGCCTGCTTCGACGCGACGCAGCACCCCGCCAGTGTCGTTGCGAAGGTCGCGTACCGTGATGACGTCCATGTCACACAGCGTAGCGCTAGTGCGACATGTGAGGGACCGGCCCGACGAAGCACGGGACCCGTTCAGCGGCCCGCCGGCGTTCCTCGCGGTCCGCCTCGCCGACGGCTTGACCGCGGCGCCTGTCGTAAGTAGCGGGGGCGGGATTCGAACCCGCGACCTTCGGGTTATGAGCCCGACGAGCTACCAGACTGCTCCACCCCGCGTCGCGCCTGAGAATCTAGCAGCGCGCGTGGGCCGGTTCAAGCGCTCCGGGCGCCGCCGCGAGAGCGCCATAGGATGCGCTGCGATGTCTCCGTCCACCCACCGCGTCGCCGTCGTCGACCTCGGGTCGAACACCACCCGCCTCCTGATCGCCGAGGTCCGCGACGGCGAGGTCGCGGAGCTCGACCGCCGCACGCAGATCACCTCGCTCGGCAAGGGCGTCGACGCGAGCGGTCGCCTGAGCGACGAGGCCATCGAGCGCGTGATGAGCGCTCTGCGCGGCTACCGCGAGACGATCGACGCGAGCGAGGTGGATCGCACCGTCGCCGTCGCCACGAGCGCGGTGCGCGACGCGGCCAACGGCGACGAGCTCCGCACGCGCCTGCGCGACGAGCTCGGCCTCGACGTCCGCGCGATCGCCGGCGAGGAGGAGGCGCGCCTGACCTTTCTCGGCGCGACGAGCCGGCGCGAGCCCGACGTCGGTCCGACCATGGTCATCGACATCGGCGGGGGAAGCACGGAGCTCGTGATCGGCGTCGCCGGCGAGGATCCGAGCTTCGTGGTCTCCACCCAGGCGGGCTCGGTCCGCCAGACCGACCGCCACCTTGAAGGCGACCCACCGGCCGAGAGGGAGCTGGCCGAGCTGCGCCGCGACGTGCGCTCGATCCTCACCAAGGCCGTGCCGCTCGCCCTGCGCGGATCGGTGCGGGCCGGCATCGCCGTCGCGGGCACGGCGACCTCGCTCGCCGCCATCGACCAGGAGCTCGATCCCTACGACCCCGACCGGGTCGAGGGCTACGAGCTCGACCCGGCTGGCTGCGAGCGCATGCTGGCCATGCTCGCCGCGCTGCCGCTCGAGGAGCGCGAGCAGGTCATCGGTCTCGAGCCCGCTCGAGCGCCGACCATCGTGGCCGGGGTGGCGATCCTCGTCGAGGCCCTGCGTACGTTCGAGCTCGAGTCGCTCGTGGTCAGCGAGGCCGATATCCTCCACGGGGCGGCGCTGCTCGCGCCGGCGGCGAGCTGAGGGACGCCTAAGCGAGGCGCGAGCCGACACATCGCGTGTGAGACACGTCATAGAAAACGCCTTTACTCAGGACCTTACTCTGCGTTATCGTGCTGTTACCGGCAGGTCCACACGCTTCGGCGCGCCGACCGGTCCGGCATAGGCCCGGGCGATGCCGCCAAGGCGGCGCATCCCGCCGTTCGGGCCGCCAGCCCCTCGAGGCGAGAACCCCTGCCCGCCGAGGGGGGCGACGGCTGGAGCCGCCCGTGGCAACGCGGGCGGCTCCGGTTTGTCCCTCTCAGGCGAGGTTGGCCTTGCGCGGGTAGGCGACCGTTGGGTCCGTGAGCACGTTGACCAGCGCCGGCCGGGGCGACGCGAACGCGCGCTCGAGCGCCGGGCGCAGCTCGTCCGGGCGCTCGACCAGCTCACCGTGGCCGCCGAGCTCCTCGACCACGCGGTCGTAGCGCAGGCCGGGCTGGAGGTCGGCGGCGACCGAATAGCCGTAGAGGGACTCCATCGGATGCTTCTCGAGGGCCCAGATGCCGTTGTTGCCCATGACCGCGACCACCGGCACGCCGTGGCGGACGAGCGTGTCGAACTCGAGCCCGGAGAAGCCAAAGGCGCCGTCCCCCATGAGCAGGCAGACCTGGCGCTCGGGGCGAGCCAGCTTGGCCGCGAGCGCGTAGCCCGGGCCCGAGCCGAGGCAGCCGAAGGGACCGGGGTCCATCCAGCAGCCGGGCTCGTAGGTCTCGACCACCCGCCCCGCGAAGGAGACGAAGTCGCCGCCGTCGCCGATGACGATCGCGTTTCGGTCGAGGACCTGAGCGAGCTCGCCGTAGACGCGCATCGGGTGCAGCGGCGCGCGATCGTCGACGAGGTCGTCGCGCTCGCCGGCGCGCTTCGAGGACTCCTCCTCGCGCAGCTCCTCGAGCCAGGCCGTGCGCGCGTCGCGCTTGGGGCCACCCGCGCTCGCGCCGCCGCCCGAGGCCTCGACCAGGGCCTCGAGCGTGGCCGCGACATCGCCGTAGAGCTCGGCGGCGACCGCGCGCGGATGCGGTCCCTCAGGCGGCGTGGAGCGCACGAAGACGATCTCGGTCTCGTCGCCGAAGGAGCCGCCGAAGCCGAGCCGGAAGTCCATCGGCACCCCGACCACGAGGGCCACGTCGGCGCCCTTCAGCGCCTTGCCGCGCGCGCGGGCCAGGGCGTTCGGGTGGTCGGCGGGCAGGCAGCCTCGAGCCAGGCCGTTGAGGAACACCGGCACCTCGAGCGCCTCGCTCAGGCGGCGCAGAGCGTGCTCTGCGTGGCCCCAGTAGAGACCCGTGCCGGCCATGATCACCGGCCGCGAGGCGCCGCGCAGGAGCTCGGCCGCGCGGTCCAGGTCCTCCGAGAGGACCTCGCTCGCCCGAGCGGCGTTCGCATCGCGCAGCGCGCCGTCGCCGTCGCGCCCTTCGGAGAACACGTGATCGAGGGGAAAATCGAGGAACGTGGGGCCGGTTGGCGCGGCCGCCGCGCAGGCGAGCGCGTCGTCGACCAGGGCGGGGATCTTGTCCGGGCCGCCCGCGGTCCGCGCGAGCTTGGTGACCGGAGCGACGAAGGGCACGTGGTCGACCTCTTGGAGCGACCCCTGGCCCCAGCGCCCCGCCGGAGCGCGCCCGCCGAGCACGAGCATCGGTGAGTCGTTGGCCTTCGCGCTGGCCATCGCGCTCATTCCGTTCGTCACCCCGGGCCCGGCCGTGAGCGCGCAGACGCCGGTCTCGCGCGTCGCCTTGGCCCAGCCCTCGGCGGCGAAGGCGGCGGTCTGCTCGTGGCGGGTGTCGACGATGTCGATGCCCTCGGCGAGGCAGCCGTCGTAGATCGAGAAAAGGTGTCCGCCCGAGAGCGTGAACAGCTTCGTCACGCCGTGGGCGCGCAGCGCTCGCGCCACGAGCCGCCCTCCGTGGAATCGCTTCGGGGCGGCCTCCTCGCTGTCGCCCGTCCCGGCCGCTCCCCCGTCGCCGGTCATCGCGCGCCACCCTACTCCAACGGATGTGCGGCGAGCGCGAGCGCTCGGACCCCGCGCATCGGCCGGCGCACCCGGCCCAGGCGTGTCGCTTCGCGGCTAGGAGACCGGAGCGAGCGTCGCGCGCCCGAGCTCCGAGATCTCGACCGGCGTCCGGCCCTCGGTCTCGACGCGCAGGAGCACGCCCGATCCCTCGCGTGCCGTCACGCGGGCGGCGCTCATCGCCGCCAGCGCCTCGTCGGCCTCGACACCGCAGGCCCACAGGAACCGCTGAATGAGCGATGTCGAGATCTGCCCGGGCGGGAGCGCGAGCTCCTCGACGCGACCCTGCGGAGCGGCGGTGGTGGGCTCGCCGGCGGGACGGGCGGCCGGGCGCAGCACGCAGACGGCCATGTCGTCGATGATCTCGCTCGCCTCGCGGGCGACGGCGTCGAGCAGCGTGGACGAGTTGAGGCGGTCGCCGAGCTCGTTCGCGAGCTCGGCCAGGCGATCGAGGCCGAGGCGGCCGCCACCGGCGCGTGCGTCGATGAGACCGTCGCTGAAGAAGCAGGCCGCCGAGCCGCGGGGCAGGTGCACGGAGGTCTGGCGCAGGCCGGTGGCCGTGGCCGCTCCGAGTGGCGGGGCGGCGGCGGCGGTCAGCGGCTCGTCGACGGAGTCGCCGAGCAGGATCGGCGGTGGATGCCCCGCACCGGCCCAGGTGAGCACGCCCGAGCGCGGATCATGGACGGCGAGCACCGCTGTCGCCATCGTCGCGGCGGGATCGCGGCCGAGCACCTCGCCCGCCAGCTCGAGCGCGGCGCGGGGCTCGAGTCCGGCCTCGAGGTAGGCACGCAGGCTGTGGCGCAGTGCGGCGGTCGCGCCGATGACGTCGCGGCCGTGTCCCTCGACGTCGCCGAGGACGACACCCGCGCGGCCACCCGGCAGCGCGAAGACGTCGTAGAAGTCGCCGCCCGCGCCGGGACCGTCCCACGGTCGGTAGGCGACCGAGGCGTGCAGGGCGCCGACCCGGGCGGCGACGGGCGGGAGCAGAGCCGTCTGCAGCAGGCCGATGTCCTCGCGCAGCGCGCGGCGGCGTCGCTCGCCACGACGGGCGCGCCCCGCGGCGAGCAGGCCGGCGCCGAGGGCCAGCGCGGCGAGGCCGCCGATCGCTGTGACGATCCATTGCATGCTCGGAGGAATCGCCCCGACCGGCTCGAGCGGCCCGCCTTCGAGCGGTTGGAAGAGAGGCTCGGCGGCGGCGCCCGTCGCCGAGCCCGCGCCGCGGCGCGAGGGCGAGGTCTCGTCGACGTCACCGCGGGCGTCGGGGCGCCGGCTCCGCGACCCGTCACGGGGCCGATCGCCGTCGGCGCGTGCGCCGGCTCCGGCGGCACGCAGCGGTCCCGGACCTGCGTCCACCGGCCGTAGCGTCCGGGCCACGAAGAAGGCACCGCCAGGCTGGCCCTCGTCCCGCTTGATGCGCAACGGAGCTTTGCCCCCGCGCACCGGCGCGGCCGGAAGCGCCGAGGGGCCCGGCGCCGGGACCGCCGAGGGGCCCGCCGGGACGCCGCCGGCGGGCTGCGGCGCTGCGCCGCGGGAGCCGCCTGCGGGAGCGGCGGGGAGGGGGATCGCCGCGAGGGGGGCGCCGCCGTCTGATTGGATCCCCACGCCGCCCGCGCGCCGGCGCTGAGCCTGAGGCGCGCTGTGGTTCTGCTTGGCGGCGCGGTTGCGAGTCTGGGCGCCCGCGCGGGGCCGAGCGGCCGGGCGGTTGCGAGCCTGGGCGCGGTTGCGGCGTCGAGCGACCGCGGCTGGGCGGTTGCGGGCGCGGGTGCGGCGTCGAGCGACTGCGGCCTGGCGGTTCCGGGCGGCGCGGGCGCGGCGTCGAGCTACCGCGGCCTGGCGGTTGCGGGCCGCGCGGCGCGCGCGCATACGCTGGAAGGTGCGCCTCGCGCTCGCCCGGCGAGCTGCGCGGAAGCGGGCGTTCGCGCGAGCTCGGCTGGCGGCCCTCGCGCGAGAGAAGGCGCGGGCGCGCTGTCTCGCTCGCGCCCGGCCAAGGGCTTCGACCCGCGGGCGCCGTACGCGCATCCGCTGCCCGCGAGGCGACGCCCGCATCACCGAGACTCCTCGATCGGCGCCGACGGGACCGCTTGAGCGAGCCTGCTTGGCTGCTTGAGCCGGCTCCTTCACGTCGTCGGAGGCCTCGGCGCCGGCGAGCGCGGCGAAGGCGAAGAAGAGCAGAGCGCAGAGCGTCGCGCTCGCCGCCGCTCGTGGCCTCAGCCCGCCGGCGAGCGAGCGTCGTGCTCGATCCTCGCTTCGGGCCGAAGGCCGTGTGGACATATCGGGGTTATCGGCACTCACACGGAAACCTATAGCCCATTCCCCGACCTCTGTGGAAATATCCCATTAACATCTGCCCTCGGAGTGTGGCGCTTGATCTCCCGGGCGTCAAGCCGCCTACTAGCGGCCGCGGTACGGCGAGCCGTTGAGCGTTCCGCAGCCCGCCCGAAGGCTGCCCCTGCCGGGCGGATTCGACGGGTCGTTGCAGGGCTCGTTCGACCGCGGCGCGCGCACCCGCGAGGTCTCGCCGCGCTGGAGGGTCGGGAACTTGTTGCCGTCGAAGAGCGAGTCCGGCTCGACGAAGCACGGCGGGTCGTCCTCCTCCGGCTTGCTCTGCTCGCCGCCGTTCGGCTCGCAGTCCCAGCTCTCTATCGTCCCCAACGCGCGGAGACGGTTGAGGGCCGGGATCGCCGCCTCGTCCTCTCGGGCCAGCGCGTTCGCGGTGACGTTGAGGTTGGTGATCGTGCCCTGGACCGCATCCTCGTTGTCGTCGAGCGCGGCCGGCGTCTTCTGCTGCCCGCCGACGACCTTGCGCAGGTTGCCGGGGCGCGTGCCGAGCGTCGCGTCGTTGACCAGTGAGGCGCTGCGGTAGACAGGCTCCCAGTACTCGATCGAGCCCCGTTGAAGCCTCGGCCCCGCCGCCGTGAGGCCCTTGAAGGCGTACTCGGAGAGGAGCGGGCGGAGGTCCTTGCGCGGCCGATCGCCTCGCGCAGCGACGCCTTCTCGTTGGCGATGGCGCGGGTGGTCGTGTTCAGGTTGGGAACCACGCCGCTCAGGTCCTGGCGGCGCTCGCCGCCACGCTCATGAACTTGGCGCTGTCGGTGACGAAGCGGCGCAGCAGCTGCTTGTCGGAGGCGAGCTCGCCGAAGAGCCGGCGCGTGGTCGAGAGCGACGGGTTGAGGTACTGGAGGCCGCGGTTGGGCCTCGGCGCCCTTGCCCTTCCACTGCGTGGCTGAGGCCTTGATGAAATCCTGGATGGCGACGCGCGCGACCGGGTCGAGCACATTGAACACCTGGTCGAGGTCGACGGCGGTGACCGTCTGGCTGATCGGGATCTTCCCGCCCTCGGGGATCGTCGACTCGTCGCGCTGGGCTATCGGCTCGCTGGGCTGCTCGAGCTCGACGTAGCGCCCGGCGATGCTCGAGAGCGAGAGCTGGCGGATCTCGGCTTTCGTGCCCGTCTTGAGCGGGGTCTGAGGACACTTGAGGGTCATCGCGATGAGCACCTGTCCATTCGGGGCGATCTCGATGTCGGAGACCGTGCCGACCGCGACGCCGCCGATCTGCACCGGGTTGCCCTTGACGAGCTGGCTGGCGTTCTCGAACTCGGCGGTCACTTTGTAGGAGCTGGTGCCGAGCGGGAGATAGCCCACCACCGCGACCGCAATGACGACCGCCGCGATGGCGGCGAACCGACCTACCCCACTTACCGATCGCATCTGCTGCTGAGTCTCTCCCCCTGGATCTCGGCAGAGTCCACCGTTCCGATAACCGACTGCAAGCGAGACGACAAGAGGGGACGCGCGGTTTGCGTCGGTGACAGGTGGTGTGGCGTTAAGGCGCTCTTAAGCGATCAGGCTCCTATTTTCCGCTCCTATATCGACTGCCCGCGCGCGCGGGAACTCGCGCAAGCGCAACCTCGAGTCAGGCCGGATCGGGCTCCTGCTCGCCCGGCCACGAGCCGGTCACGTTCATGAAGGCGAAACGCGAGCCGCGGTCGACGGCGGCGCGCACACCGGCGAAGACCGCGCCCCGCAGAGCCGC
>Ga0208736_1000615_pt1 | contig 9958 bp, 18 predicted proteins | sample AntDryMetagUQ255_FD_188090 | JGI IMG/M metagenome (GOLD analysis project Ga0208736, IMG submission 188090) | Polar desert microbial communities from Antarctic Dry Valleys - UQ255 (SPAdes) | ecosystem: Environmental > Terrestrial > Soil > Desert | place: Antarctic Dry Valleys | collected 2008-12-31 | reverse complement strand
GATGACCGCCAGCACGATGAACGGCAACATGACCTTGAAGACGGGGTCGTCATTCGTCCACCATTGCTGCACGCCGTTGGGCAGGCCGGACACGATCGACGCGAAGATCATGAGAGATATCCCGTTGCCGATGCCGCGCTGGGTGATCAGCTCGCCCATCCACATCACGAGCACGCAGCCGGCGGTCAGCGATATGACGATCAGAAAGACGCGCGTGGCCGTGAAGTTCTCGACGACGGGCTGCCCGGCGGACGCTTGGAAGGAGCGAAACAGGAAGACGTAGCCGACGGACTGAGCGAACGCCAGGCCGACGGTGAGGTAGCGCGTGTACTGCGTGATGCGCTGCTGGCCGACCTCGCCTTCCTTGCTGAGCTTCTCGAGCGACGGCACGACGACCGTCAGCAACTGCAAGATGATCGAGGCCGTGATGTACGGCATGATCCCCAGCGCGAAAACGGCCACTCGCGACAATGCGCCGCCGCTGAACTGGTTCAGGAAGCCAAGGATGTTCCCGCCGCCGAAGGAGTCCTGGATGGACTTGACCGCCTCGACGTTGATGCCGGGGACGGGCAGGTGGGCACCGAGTCGATAGATCGCCAGAACCGCTGCCGTAAAGGCGAGCTTCTTGCGAATTTCGGCGACCGTGAAGGCGCTGAGGATGGTGGAGAGCACCGACGCGGCAGCTTAGTACAGGCAGTCTGGCGGTCCGCCGGTGTCCCGGCGGCGGATCAGATCAGTCAACGTGAATCTGGCAGGTCCCGCCGGCGGCTTCGATCGCCTCGCGGGCCTTCGCGCTGAACGCATGCGCGTGAACGGTGAGCGGCTTGCTGATGTCGCCCTTGGCGAGAACCTTGATCTTGACGTCCTTGCGGGTGCCAAGGCCCTTGGCCTTCATCGCCTCGACCGTGACCTCGTCGCCCTTGCCGAAGCGCCGCTCGAGATCCTGGAGGTTGACCGCCTGCGTGTGCGTGCGGAACGGCTCGAAGGGCATCGACTTCTTCATGTGCGGGCCGCGCAGCTTGCGCATCCGCATGTGAATCGGCATCTGACCGCCCTCGAAGCCCGGCCGCGTCTTGGAGCCCGAGCGCGAGCCCGCGCCCTTGTGCCCGCGACCCGATGTCTTGCCGTGGCCCGAGCCGTGCCCGCGACCGATGCGCTTACGCGGCTTGCGGCTGCCGGGTGCCGGCTTCAGCGTGTGCAGGCCGATCTCCGCGGGCTGCGCGGCGTCGTCGGACTTGCTGTCGGTGCTCTTGGGCTTGGGCGGCGTCACGAGTCCTCCTCGATGCGGACGAGATGGCGCACGCGGTGGACCATGCCCCGCGCCTGCGGCGTGTCCTTCACGTCGACCGAGTGGCCGATGCGGCGCAGGCCGAGCGAGCGCAGCGTGTCGAGCTGACGCTTGTCGGAGCCGTTGCGCGACTTGATCTGCGTCACCTTCATGACTCGGCGGGCTCCTCCGACGGCGCGGCGGGCTCGTCGGTGACCGCAGCGGACTCCTCGACCGCGGCAGGCTCCTCCGCGGCCGCGGCAGGCTCGTCAGCGGCGCCGTTGGCTGCCGTGACGCCCTCGATCGTCTCGGCTGCGGTCTCGCTGGCGTCGTCGCTGCCGTTCAGTCCCAGGACCTGGTTGATCGACAGACCGCGCAACTGCGCGACCTCCTCGGGGCGGCGCAGGCTCTGCAGGCCGGCGACGGTCGCCTTGACGAGGTTGATCGGGTTCTGCGTGCCCAGCGACTTGGAGAGGATGTCGTGGATCCCGGCCAGCTCGAGCACCGCGCGAACGCCGCCGCCCGCGATCACGCCGGTACCCGGTGAGGCGGGCTTCATGAAGACGCGGCCCGCGCCGAAGACGCCGACGGTCTGATGCGTGATCGTCGCGCCGTGCTTGGGCACGCGGAAGAGGTTCTTCTTTGCCTGCTCGACGCCCTTCTGGATCGCGAGCGGGACCTCGTTGGCCTTGCCGTAGCCAACGCCCACGACGTCGCGCTCGTCACCGACGACGACCAGCGCCGTGAACGAGAAGCGGCGGCCGCCCTTGACGACCTTGGCGACGCGGTTGATCTCCACGACGCGCTCCTGCAGGTCGAGGCCCGCCTGGTTGACGGATCGGTCGACGACAGGTCCACTCATCGCGAGTGCCTCCGATTCATGGCCGCAATGGCCTCGGTCGAGCAATGGCTTGAAGTCATACCTTCACTCCTCCTTCGCGAACGCCCTCGGCGAAGGCTCTGACGCGGCCGTGGTACTGGTAGCCGCCTCGATCAAAAACAGCTTCTGTGATGCCGGCTTCGGCGGCGCGCTTGGCCAGCAGCTTGCCGGCCTCGCCCGCCTGCTCCATCGGCGACGTATCGCGCAGCGGCGCTTCCGTCCAGCTGACGGCGGCGAGCGTCGTGCCAGCGACGTCGTCGATCAGCTGGGCGGAGATGCCCCGGTTGGAGCGAAAGACGGAGACTCGCGGTCGCTGCGCGGTGCCGGAGATCTTCGCGCGAACGCGGCGGCGGCGCTTGAGGCGCTTCGCAACACTCATGCCCTCTTACCGACCTTACGGGCGACGTACTCGCCCTCGTAGCGGATTCCCTTGCCCTTGTAGGGCTCAGGCGGACGCGCCTTGCGGATGTTCGCGGCGAGCTCTCCGACCTGCTGCTTGGAGTTGCCCTTGACGATCACGCGCGTCGGCTGGGGCACCTCGAACTCGATGCCGTCCGGCGCCTTGATCGAGACCGGATGCGAGTAGCCGAGCGCGAGCTCGAGGTCGCGGCCCTTGAGCGCCGCGCGGTAACCGACCCCCTGGATCTCGAGCGTCTTCTGAAAGCCGGAGGTGACGCCCTCGACCATGTTCGCGACGAGCGAGCGGGTCAGCCCGTGCAGGGCGCGGTGCTCACCGCGATCGGTCGGGCGCGTTACGACGAGCAGGTCGTCCTCCTGCGCGACGGTGATGTCGCGCGGGACGCGCTCGAACAGCTCGCCGCGCGGGCCGTTGACGCGCACGACCTCGGGCTCGATCGAGACGACGACGCCGGTGGGAAGGGGGATGGGCTTTTTGCCGATGCGGCTCATCGCGCCTACCAGATGTGGGCCACGACCTCGCCGCCGACGCCCGCATTGCGGGCCTCGTGACCGGTCATGACGCCCCTCGACGTCGAGATGATCGCGGTACCCATGCCGCCGAGCACCTTCGGGATCTCCTTGGAGCCGGCGTACGTGCGCCGGCCCGGGCGCGAGACGCGCTTGAGGCCGGAGATCGCCGAGCGGCGATCGGACGTGTACTTCAGGCGCACGCGCAGAACCTCGCCCGGATGATCGGCGTCCGGAGCAGCGATGTCGAAGCCCTCGATGTAGCCCTGCTCGGCAAGGATCCGGGCGCACTCGTTCTTGAGCCGCGACGACGGAATGTCGACGGTCTCGTGGGCGGCCTGGATCGCATTGCGAATCCGGGTCAGAAAATCAGCGATGGGGTCTGTGCTGGCGCTCAATTGGTTACTCGGGTCGTTCGGTCGGTCAGGATTACCAGGAGGATTTCGTCATTCCCGGGACATAGCCGTTGTGGGCCATCTCGCGCAGGCAGATCCGGCACAGGCCGAACTTGCGGTAAACGGCGCGTGCCCGGCCGCAACGGCGGCAACGGCTGTACTCCCGGGTCTTGTACTTCGCGGGGCGGGCCTGGCGGACCCGCTGCGATGTCTTGGCCATCTTAGTTGCTCTCCTCGCCTGTCTCGGCGTCGGTCTCGGATTGCTCGCCTTCGGCCGGCTCTTGCACCGGACGCTCGTAAGCCTCGGGGTTTTCTTCCTTGAGCTGCTCGAGCGCGGCCTGTTCGGCCTCGGCCTTCGCGCGAAGCTCGGCGTGGCGCTCCTCCTCCTCGGCGGCGGCCTGACGCTCGGCATCCTTCTCGGCGCCGGGGCGTCCCTCCTTCGTGAAGGGCATCCCGAATGCGAGCAGCAGCGCGAAGGCCTCTTCGTCGGTGGCGGCCGTCGTCGTGATCGTCACGTCGAGACCGCGCACCTGGTCGACCGCGTCGTAATCGATCTCGGGAAAGATGACCTGCTCGCGAATGCCCATCGAGTAGTTGCCGCGGCCGTCGAAGGCCGTGGCCTTCAGGCCGCGGAAATCGCGGATGCGCGGGATCGCAACCGACAGCAGGCGGTCGAGGAACTCATACGCGCGCTCGCCGCGCAGCGTCACGGAGAGCCCGACAGGCATCCCCTCGCGCAGCTTGAAGTTCGCGATCGACTTGCGTGCACGGCGGATGTTGGGCTTCTGGCCGGCGATCGTCGCAAGCTGCTGCTGGGCGGCTTCGAGCATCTTGGAGTCCTGCTTGGCCTCGCCGACGCCCATGTTCAGCACGATCTTCTCGATCTTCGGCGCCTGCATGACCGACGTGTAGCCGAAGCGCTTGACGAGCTCGGGACGGATCTCCTCGAGGTAGCGGATCTTCAGACGGGCGGGTGGTGTGGCGGTCGTGGCAGCCATCAGAACTTGTTCCCCGAGCGACGCGCGACGCGCCGGCGCTCGCCGTCCTCGACCACGACGCCGACGCGCGTGGGTTGCTTGTCCTTCGGATCGATCAGCGCGACGTTCGAAAGATGGATAGGGCCCTCGCGCTCGATGACGCCGCCCTGCTCCATCGTTCCGGGCCGGGCGCGCTGGTGGCGCTTGATGATGTTCAGGCCGTCGACGTAGACGCGCTCCTTGCGCGGGTCGACGCGCAGGACCTTGCCGGTCTTGCCGCGGTCCTTGCCGCCGATGACGACGACCTCGTCGTCGCGTCGGATACGTGCGGGCATGGTCAGAGCACCTCCGGAGCGAGCGAGACGATCTTCATGAAGTTGCGGTCGCGCAGCTCGCGCGCCACGGGGCCGAAGATCCGCGTCCCGCGCGGGTTGTTCTGGGCGTCGATGATCACCGCGGCGTTTTCGTCGAAGGCGATGTACGTCCCGTCGTCCCGGCCGAAGGACTTCTTCGTGCGCACGACGACGGCGGTGACGACCTCGCCCTTCTTGACGGTGCCCTGCGGGTTGGCCTGTTTGACGGTCGCCGTAATGACGTCGCCGACGAACGCGTAGCGACGCTGCGAACCGCCCTTGACACGGATGCAGAGGATCTCCCGCGCGCCGGTGTTGTCGGCGACCTTGAGCCGTGTCTCGTTCTGGATCACTTGGCGCGCTCCAGGACCTCGACGAGCCGCCAGCGCTTGGTGCGCGACAGCGGACGGCTCTCGACGACGCGGACGCGGTCGCCCTCGCCTGCGTCGTTGGTCTCGTCATGGGCGTGCAGCGTCGACGTCGAGCGCACGATCTTCTCGTAGCGCTGATGACGGCGGGCGGTGTCGATCCGCACCGTGATCGTCTTGTCGGGCTTCGCCGAGACGACCGTGCCCTGACGCACCTGCGGCGAGGAGACCTTGGGCTCGGCGGGCGGCGTGCCGGTGCCTTTGCTTCCCGCGCGCTTGACCTTCTCCTGCTTGCGGCGGCGGCGGCGTGCGACCGCCTTGGTGCGGCGTAGCTCACGGCGCTCGGCGTCGCGCTCCTCGGCCGTGCGTGGCGCGCGCTGGGACTTCTCGCGATGCGCGTCGGCGGCGCGCTGCTCGCGCGCGCTCAGCGTCGGGCCGGCCGGCGTGGCCGGCTCGACGTCGGCTGTCGCCTCGGGAGCCTCCGCGGGGGTCTGCTCGGTTGTCTGGTGCGGTGTCTCGTCGTCAGCCATCGTTGCTCCCGTTGTCCGTCTCAATCTCGCGTGCGCGCTCGCGCTCGTGGGCGATCGTCAGCGCGCGCGCCATCTCACGCTTGGCATTGCGCAAACCGGCGGTGTTCTCGAGCTCGCCCGTGGCGTGCTGAAAGCGCAGGCCGAAAAGGTCTTTGCGCGCGGTCTGCAGGTGCTCGCGCAGCTCGGTGTCGTTCATGTCGCGAATGTCCCTGGGCCTCATTGGTGGGCGTCCTCGCGCATGACGAACTTCGTCTTGACCGGCAGCTTGTGGCTTGCCAGGCGCATCGCCTCGCGTGCGAGCGGCTCGGGCACGCCGGCCAGCTCGAACATCACGCGGCCCGGCTTGACGACCGCGACCCAGCCCTCGGGCGAGCCCTTGCCGGAGCCCATGCGGGTCTCGGCCGGCTTCTTCGTGAAGGCCTTATCCGGATAGACGTTGATCCAGACCTTGCCGCCGCGCTTGATCTTGCGGGTCATCGCGATTCGAGCCGCTTCGATCTGGCGATTCGTCAGCCACCCCGCGTCGAGTGACTTGAGGCCGTACTCGCCAAACTGGATCTCGGTCTGCCCGCGCGACAACCCGGCCCTGCGGCCGCGGTGCTGCTTGCGATGCTTGACGCGCTTGGGGGACAGCATCAGCGGCCGCCTCCAGCGCCCGGTCCGAAGCCCGGCCGCGAGGTTCCGCCGCCGCGACCGCCCGCCCCACCCGGCCCGCCGGGTCCACGACCGCCACCGCCGCGGCCACCTGGGCCACCGGAGCCGCCGGGACCACCCGGTCCTGCACGACCGCCGCCGCGCCCGCCGCGGCCACCGCCGCCCTCGCCGCGCCCGCGGCCACGGCCGCCGTCGCGATCACGATCGGACTGCTGGTTGGACGGGCCCTCCATGTCGGTCAGGTCCGCGCCGGAATAGCCCTCGGGCATGATCTCGCCCTTGTTGATCCAGCACTTCACGCCGATCCGGCCGAAGGTCGTCTTGGCCTCGTAGAAGCCGTAGTCGATGTCGGCGCGCAGCGTGTGCAGCGGCACGCGACCATCGGAGTAGCTCTCGGTGCGGGCCATCTCGGCGCCGCCCAAGCGGCCGCCGACCTGGATCTTGCAGCCCTTGGCACCCGAGCGCATGGCGCTGGTCAGGGCGCGCTTCATTGCGCGGCGGAAGGCGACGCGGTTCTGCAGCTGCTCGGCGACGGACTGCGCGACGAGCTTGGCATCGAGCTCGGGGCGCTTGATCTCGAGGATGTTGACCTTGATCTGCTTGCGCGTGATGCGGTGCAAATCCTTGCGCAGCGCGTCGACCTCGGAACCGGACTTGCCGATCACGATGCCCGGGCGCGCCGTGTGGATGTTGACCTCCACCTCGTTGGCGTCCTTGCGAATCGTGATGTCCGACAGACCGGCGTGGGCGAGCTTGCCCTGGATGTGCTCACGGATGCGCACGTCCTCGGCGAGGTAGTCCGCGAAGTGCTTCTCGTTGAACCAGTTGGACTTCCAGTCGTGGATGTACCCCACGCGCATTGACTCGGGGTGAACTTTCTGGCCCATCAGCGATCCCCATCTTTCGGCGTAAGCGTGATCGAGAGGTGGCTCGTGCGCTTGCGGATCGGCGTCGCACGCCCCATGGCGCGCGGGCGGAAACGCTTCAGCGTCGGCCCCTCGTCGGCCTTGACCGCGTGGATCCGCAGCTCGTCACCGACAAGTTCGTGGTTGTGCTCGGCGTTTGCGACCGCCGACTCCAGCAGCTTGGTCCAGTCGCGCGCGACGTCGCGGTTGGCGTGCGCGAGGATCGCGCGCGCCTCCTCGACGGACTTGCCGCGAATGTGGTCGCAGACGAGGCGCGCCTTGCGCGCCGACGTGCGGACGTACTTGGCGTGGGCGCGAACCATCGGCGGGCCGGCGTTGGGATCGCGTGCCGATCGCTTGGGCGCAAGGGCCGGCTCGGCGGGCGTCTCGTCGGCCTTGGCGCGGCGGGCGCGGCGCGGCTTGGTGGCTGCGGGAGCAGCCTCGGCGTCGGCGGAGTCCTCGACGTCAGCCGCCACGAGACCCTCGTCGGCCGCTTTGTCTCCCTGCGTCTTGGCAGGCTCGTCGTCGGGCTCGGCCGCCGGTGCGGTCGGCGCCTTGGCCGCGGGCGTCGGCGCCTTGGCCGCGGGCGCAGGCTTGGCCTTTGCCTTGGCCTTTGCCTTGGCCTTTGCCTTGGCCTTTGCCTTGGCCGGCGTCGCCTCGGCCTCGGTGTCGGCCGGCTTGGCCTTGGCCCTGCGCGCGCGCTTGGGCTTCGCCTCGGCCTCGGGCGTCTCGCCCGCGACCTTCTCGGGCTCGTCGGCAGACTTCGCTACGCGCTTGCGGGGGGTTGGGCTCATCGGTCTAGCGAACCCTTCCCGAGCCGGCATGGCCGCGGTACAGGCGGGTCGGCGCGAACTCGCCGAGCTTGTGACCGACCATCGACTCCGAAACGAAGACCGGCACGTGCTTGCGCCCGTCGTGAACGGCGATCGTGTGGCCGACCATCTCCGGAAAGATCGTCGAGGCCCGTGACCACGTCTTGACCATCTGCTTGGAGTTCGAGGCGTTCAGCGCCTCGATCCGGGTCATCAGGCGCTCCTCGACCCACGGTCCCTTCTTGCTTGAGCGACTCATGGTGTGTTCCTTTCCTGTCCCGCACGCGCATGGGGGCGCGCAGGACCAAGCTGGGCGGGGCGGGAAAGGGACACGCTGCGCTTACCTCTTCTTCCCGCGCTTGCGACCGCGAACGATGTAGCGGTCGGAGCTCTTGTTCTTCTTGCGCGTGCGATAGCCAAGCGTCGGCACGCCCCACGGAGTCACCGGATGGCGACCCGGCGTCGTCGAGCCCTCGCCCCCGCCGTGCGGATGGTCGACGGGGTTCATCGCGGTGCCGCGCGTCTGCGGTCGCACGCCCATGTGGCGCTTGCGTCCCGCCTTGCCGATCTTCACGTTCTGATGGTCGGCGTTGCCGATCGTGCCAACCGTGCCGCGACATTCGTCGCGCACGAGGCGCATCTCGCCGGACGGCAGGCGCAGCGTCGCCATGCCGTTCTCGCGTGCCATCAACTGGATGCCGGTGCCCGCCGAACGACCCAGCTGGCCACCGCGGCCGACCTGCAGCTCGACGTTGTGGACGATCGTGCCGATCGGGATGCGGTTCAGCGGCAGCGCGTTGCCGGGCGCGATGTCGGCATCGGGGCCGGAGGAGACCGTCATCCCGACGCTCAGGCGGCTGGGCGCGAGGATGTAGGCCTTCTCGCCGTCGACGTAGTGCAGCAGCGCGATGTACGCGGTCCGGTTGGGGTCGTACTCGATCGAGGCGACCTTCGCCGGAACGCCGTCCTTGCGGCGCTTGAAGTCGATCTTGCGGTACAGGCGCTTGGCGCCGCCGCCGCGATGGCGCGACGTCTTGCGGCCGCGTGCGTTGCGCCCGCCGGACTTCGTCAGTCCCTCGACGAGCGTCTTCTCGGGCTTGCTCGTCGTGATCTCGGCGAAGTCGGCGTACGTCGAGAAGCGACGGCCGGGGCTGGTGGGCTTGGGTTTGCGGATCGCCATCTCAGTCCTGGTCGAGAGCCGCGAGGCCCTGGAAGATCGGGATCGAGTCGCCCTTGCGCACCTGGACGATGGCCTTCTTCCAAGTGCGGGTGCGACCGCGGATCGTGCCGCGGCGCTTGGGCTTTGACTTGACGCTCATCGTGCGCACGTCGACGACCTTGACGTCGAAGAGGGCTTCGATCGCCTGGCGGATCTGCGTCTTGTGCGCATCGGGATGGACGCGGAAGGTGTACTTGCCGGCCTGCTCGGCGAGCGTGTAGGCCTTCTCGGAGACGACCGGCCGGATGATGACCTGACTGTGATCCATTTAGGCTTCGACCTCCTCGCGCTCGCCCTTGGCCCGCGCGGTCAGCGCGTCGACGGCCTCCTGTGAGCAGATGCACGCCGCCGCGCCGATCAGGTCGGCGACGCCGACCTGCGAGACCGGTAGCACGCTGACGCGCTTGAGGTTGCGGAAGGACAGCGACACGCGCTCCTGCTCGTCGGTGAGGACGATCAGCGTCGGCAGCGCCAGGCCCGACGTGAGCAGCAACTCGGCCGCCTTCTTCGTCGACGGCGTGTCGAAGGCCTTGGGGTCGAACAGCGCGATCGAGCCGCGGTCGGCGTGCACCGACAGCGCGCTGCGCAGCGCCGCGCGGCGCTCCTTGCGGTTGACCTTGAAGGTGTAGCGGCGCGGCGAGGGGCCGAAGATCGTGCCGCCGCCGACCCAG
>Ga0208736_1000613_pt1 | contig 9971 bp, 5 predicted proteins | sample AntDryMetagUQ255_FD_188090 | JGI IMG/M metagenome (GOLD analysis project Ga0208736, IMG submission 188090) | Polar desert microbial communities from Antarctic Dry Valleys - UQ255 (SPAdes) | ecosystem: Environmental > Terrestrial > Soil > Desert | place: Antarctic Dry Valleys | collected 2008-12-31 | reverse complement strand
CGGGTGCTACCTTCGACGGCCGATGCGCCGCTTCATCGTCTCGGTCATCGCGCTGGCGCCAACGCTGGTCGCGGCGCCGCCAGTCGCAGCGGCGACGCTCTCCACCGGCACGCGCTGCTATCGGGAGACCCAGGACGTCGTGCTCAGGGGCGCCGGCTACGCACCCGCGGGCAGGATCGCCATCTCCCGCGACGGGGCGCCGTTCGGCAGCGCGGTCGCCGACGCCGCGGGCGCCTTCGAGGTGAAGTTCCAGGCAGACGAGCTGCGACCGGGCGTGCGCGAGAAGCTCTTCACGCTGACCGCCGCCGACGCCGCGCTGAACACGGTGACCACGCGTTACCGGACCTCGAAGGTCTTCGCCGGCTTCACCCCCGACGAGGGCGATCCGCAGACGCTGAAGGTGCGCTTCTCCGTCAGCGGCTTCGGCCTCCTGCGGCGCAGGGCATCGGTCTACCTGCACTACGTCTCGCCGAGCGGCAAGGTCCGCCGCGACGTGCGCCTCGGCACGTCGGAGGGAGCCTGCGGCGTGATCCGCCGGACGCGCCTTCGCCGCCTGTTTCCGTTTCCCGCCGAGCGCGGCCGCTGGGTACTGCAGTTCGACACGAACAAGAAGTACACCCGGGCGACACGCACATCGCCCTACACATGGGTGCGCAAGCCGGTGAAGATCTTCACCCGTTAGCGTCGCGCTCTCCGAGCATCAGCGCCCGTAGACTCCGGCCGTGACGCTCGCAGCAGGCACTCTCGTCGGCCGTGAGCGCGAGCTCGCCGAGCTTCGCAACGGGCTCGACGCCGCGATGCACGGGCGCGGCGCGCTGTTCATGGTCGTCGGCGATCCCGGGGTCGGCAAGACGGCGCTCGCCGACCAGATCGGCGCCGAGGCCGTCGCCGCGGGCGCGCAGGTGCTGTGGGGACGCGCCTGGGACGGCGGCGGGGCGCCCGCCTACTGGCCGTGGCTGCGGATCATGCGCCGCCTCGCCGCGGAGCGCGACCTCGGCGCGTCGGTCGCCGAGCTCGGACAGGAGGCGAGCCGCCGCCTGAGCCGCCTGATGCCCGATCTCGCGCCCGCCGCCGCCCAGCTTCCGGCGCCGGACGCCCGGCCGGACCCGGGCGACTCCGATGCGGCGCGCTTTCAGGTCTTCGACGCCGTCACGACGCTGCTGCGCGCCGCGGCCGAGCAGGGCCCGCTCGTGCTGATCCTCGACGACCTGCACGGCGCCGACCGTCCGTCGCTGCTGCTGCTGGGCTTTCTCGCCGTGCACCTGCGCGACACGCCGATCCTCGTGATCGGCACCTACCGCGAGGCCGAGGCGCGACTGGACGCCGAGCTCGCGGGAACGCTCGGCGACATCATCCGCCACGGCCAGCGCCTGCCGCTGCGTGGCCTGCGCGAACGCGACGTCGCGGAGGTCGTAGAGCGCGTCGCCGGCCGGCGCCCGCCCGGCGGCGTCGTGAAGGCGATCCACGCCGCGACCGAGGGCAACCCGTTCTTCGTCGACGAGGTCGTGCGGCTGCTGAACGCCGAGGGCCGTCTCGACAGCGAGGCTCAGGTCGCCGGGCTGCGCTTGCCCGACGGCGTCCGCGAGACGATCCGCCATCGTCTCGCGCCGCTGCCCGAGCGCGCGCGCATCCTGCTGCTGACGGCCGCGGTCATCGGGCGCGAGTTCAGGCTCGACACGCTGCAGCGCGTCTGCGAGCTCGAGCCGGCCGAGCTCGACGGCGCGCTCGGCGAGGCCGCCGGCCTCGGCGTGATCGTCGAGCTGTCCTCCTCGATCGGCGCGTACGGCTTCTCCCATGGCCTGATCCGCGAGACGCTCTACGACGACCTCGGTCCGCAGCGCCGCGGTCTGCTGCACCGCGCCGTCGGGCTCGCGCTCGAGGGGCTCTACGCGGCCGACCCCGAGCCGCACCTCGCCGAGCTCGCGCATCACTTCTTCGTCGCGGCGACGGCGGGCGAGCTGGCCAAGGCGATCGACTACTCGGTGCGGGCGGGCCGGCGGGCGCTGTCGCTCGCCGCCTACGAGGAGGCCGCCGATCACTTCGAGCGCGCGCTGCAGGCCTACGGGCTGCAGACGCAGGCCGACGTCCCGCGCCGCTGCGATCTGCTGATCGCGCTCGGCACAGCGCAGGGCCGGGCGGGCAACGCCAGCGGCGCGCGCGAGACGTTCCTTCGCGCGGCGGGCCTGGCCCGCAAGCTCGGCTCGCCCGAGCGGCTCGCGCGCGCCGCGCTCGGCTACGGCGCGGGCATGAGCGGCTTCGAGTTCGGGCTCGTCGACGAGACGCTGATCGGCCTGCTGCAGGAGGCGCGCGAGGCGCTCGGTCCGGGCGACTCTGCGCTGGCCGCACGCGTCCGCGGCCGGATGGCGAAGGAGCTGTACTACTCCGACCGCGCGCAGGAGCGCGCGCTGCTCAGCGAGCAGGCCGTCGCGATGGCGCGCCGGATCGGCGATCGCGCGACGATCGCATCGACGCTCAGCGCGCGCTTCCTGACGCTGTGGGGCCCGGAGAACGCCGTCAAGCGGCTGCAGATCGCGACCGACGTCGTCGCGCTCGGAGAGGAGGCGCGCGATCGCGAGCTCGTGCTGCGCGGCCACGTCTGGCGCATCATCAGCCTGATGGAGCTCGGCGACTGGGTCGGCGCGGACATCGAGCTGGCGATCCACGCGCGGCTCGCCGCCGAGACGCGCGACCCGCTGCATCTCTGGTACGTGCCGCTGTACGCGGCCAACCGCGCGATGCTCGACGGGCGCCTCGGCGACGCGGAGCGCCTGGCGGACGAGGCGCTGGCGGCCGGCCACGGAGCACGCAACGCCGCGCAGCTGCACGCCGTGCAGCTCTTCGTGCTGCGCAACGAGCAGGGGCGCCTGGGCGAGGTCGAGCAGATCCTCGAGGAGTTCGCCCGCCGCTATCCGGCCGTGCCCGTCTGGCGCGCCGCCAGCGCATACGCGCTGGCGGTCCTCGGTCGCACGGACCGCGCGCGGCGACTGCTCGAGACGCTCAGCGCGGGCGGCCTGGCGGAGGTCCCGCGCGACGGCGAGTGGCTGTCGACCGTCGCGCTGCTCGTGCTCACGGGCCGCTGCCTCGGCGATGCGCGGCGCAGCGCCGAGCTGTGCGAGCTGCTGCTGGCGCACGCCGATCGCGCGGTCGTCACGGGGCTCGGAGCGACATGCCTCGGGCCGGTGTCTCGCTTCGTCGCGATCGCATCGGCGACCGCGGGCCGGCTCAGCGACGCGATCGTGCACTTCGAGAGCGCGCTTGGGAGCGTGCGCCGCTGGGGCGCCGAGCCGCTTGCCGCGACGATCCAGCTCGAGCTCGCCGACGCGCTGCTGCGCCTCGACGCCGAAGAGCACGCCGCGCGCGCGCAGGCCTTGCGCGAACAGGGTCTCGCGAGCGCGCGGCGCCTCGGGCTGCACGGCCTGCTGGATCGGTGCGACGGCGTCGCCGAGCAGCCGCAGGCCGTCGTCGCGGAGGCGGTGGCGCCGCCCGTGGCAGCTGCAGCGCGAGCGACGCCGAGCAGCGGCCCCTTGGCCTTCTACCGGCGTGGCGACATCTGGACGGTCGGCCCGTCGCAGCGGCAGATCCAGCTGCGCCACGGCAAGGGCCTGACGCATGTCGCGCGCCTGCTCGGCGCCCCGCACGTGGAGTTCCACGCGCTCGACCTCGTTGCCGGCTCACCGGAGCGCAGCGCGGGCGGCGCGGTCGCCGGAGCCTCGGGCCTCCCGGTCATCCGCGGCGGCGCAGATACCGGCCCGTTGCTCGACGGCGCGGCGAAGGCCGCCTACCGCCAGCGGATCAGCGAGCTGCAGGAGGAGATCGACGAGGCCGAGTCGTTCAACGACCCCGAGCGCGCCGCGCGAGCTCGCGACGAGCTCGCGTTCCTCGTGCGCGAGCTTGCCGGCGCGGTCGGGCTCGGCGGGCGCGATCGCAAGACCGGATCGGACGCCGAGCGTGCGCGTGTGAACGTCACGCGCGCGATCCGCACCGCACTGCAGCGGATCGCCGACCACGACCCCGTGCTGGGGCGCAGACTCGGCAGCGCGATCCGCACGGGGACCTTCTGCGTCTACGAGCCCGCGCCCGGAGACGAGCCGCGATGGGATCTCGACGGTCCGCGGTGAGCGGGCGCACGACATCCACCGTGATCGAGCTCGAGCTACAGCGACATGCTCAGCTCGCCGCTGCTACCCGGCTTCGGGATCGGCCTGTGGGAGCTGTTCGTGGCCTAGCCACGGCCGTCAGGCCGCGGCCGCGTCCGGAGCGGCACGCGCTCGCACCAGCACGAGCTCGCCGTCGGCCGCCGTCACGCGCACCGTGTCGCCCTCGGCGAACTCACCCTGCAGCATCGACAGCGCGAGTCGGTCGACGAGCCGTTTCTGGATCACGCGCTTGAGCGGCCGCGCTCCGTAGACCGGGTCGTAGCCGAGGTCGCCGAGCAGCGTGCGGGCCTCGGGCGTCAGCTCGAGGCCGATGCCGCGTCCCGCGAGGCGATCGACCACGTGGCCGGCCTGCAGGGCGACGATCTCGCCGATCTGCTCGCGATCGAGCGCCGCGAACTCGACGATGTCGTCGAGGCGGTTGATGAACTCCGGGCGGAAGGTGAGCTCCGCGCCCGCGGTGCCCCCGGGGATGTTCGACGTCATGATCAGGACGACGTTCTTGAAGCTCACGGTGCGCCCGTGGCCGTCGGTCAAGCGACCGTCGTCCATGACCTGCAGCAGCGTGTTGAAGACGTCGGGGTGGGCCTTCTCGATCTCGTCGAGCAGCACGACCCCGTAGGGCCGCCGGCGCACGGCCTCCGTCAGCTGGCCGCCCTCCTCGTAGCCGATATAGCCGGGGGGCGCGCCCACCAGACGTGACACCGAGTGCTTCTCCATGTACTCCGACATGTCCAGGCGGACCATCGCCTCCTGGGTGTCGAACATGAACTCCGCCAGCGCGCGCGCGAGCTCGGTCTTGCCGACCCCCGTCGGGCCGAGGAAGAGGAACGTGCCGATCGGGCGATCGGGATCCTGCAGGCCCGCCCGCGAGCGGCGCAGCGCGTTGGACACGGCCTCGACGGCCTCGTTCTGGCCGATCACCCGCTGGTGCAGGCGCTCCTCCATCTGCAGGAGCTTCTCCACCTCGCCTTCGAGCATCCGGCTGACGGGGATGTGCGTCCAGCGCGCGACGACCTCGGCGACGTCCTGCGCGGTGACCTCCTCCTTGAGGAAGCCTTCGTCGTCGTCCTCGCTCGAGCGCGCCTCGGCTTCGGCGAGCTCGCGTTGCAGTTCGGGGATCTCGCCGTAGCGCAGCTCGGCTGCGCGCTGCAGGTCGGACTCGCGCTCGGCGCGCTCCGCCTCGTGCTGGGCCTGCTCGAGGCGCCTCTTGAGGTCCGAGACGGCGTTGATCTGCGCCTTCTCGGCAAGCCATTGCGCCTTCATCCCGGAGCTTCGCTCGGTCAGCTCGGCGAGCTCGCGCTCCAGTGCGACCCGGCGCTCCTTCGACGCGCGGTCGCGCTCCTTCTTGAAGGAGGTGAGCTCGATCTCCAGCTGCATCGCGCGGCGCTCGAGCTTCTCGACCTCCTCGGGCAGCGAGTCGATCTCGATCCGCAGCCGCGAGGCCGACTCGTCGATCAGGTCGATCGCCTTGTCGGGCAGGAAGCGGTCGGCAATGTAGCGGTGGCTCAGCGTCGCCGCCGCGATCGTCGCCGCGTCCTGGATGCGGACGCGGTGATGGACCTCGTAACGCTCCTTCAGGCCGCGCAGGATCGCGATCGTGTCCTCCACCGACGGCTCGCCGACAGTCACCGGCTGGAAGCGCCGTTCGAGAGCGGCGTCCTTCTCGACGTGCTTGCGGTACTCGTCGAGCGTCGTCGCTCCGACGCAGCGCAGCTCACCGCGGGCGAGCATCGGCTTGAGCAGGTTGGCGGCGTCGACGGCGCCCTCGGCGGCGCCCGCGCCGACGATCGTGTGCAGCTCGTCGAGGAACAGCACGACCTGGCCGCCGGCGTCCTGGACCTCCTTGAGAACCGCCTTCAGGCGCTCCTCGAACTCGCCGCGGTACTTCGAGCCGGCCAGCAGCGAGCCGATGTCGAGCGCGATCACGCGGCGATCGCGCAGCGACTCGGGGATGTCGCCCGAGACGATCCGCTGCGCGAGGCCCTCGACGATCGCGGTCTTGCCGACGCCCGGTTCGCCGATCAGCACGGGGTTGTTCTTCGTGCGCCGGCTGAGCACCTGGATCACGCGGCGGATCTCGTCGTCGCGGCCGATGACCGGGTCCAGCAGGCCGTCGCGCGCGGCCTCGGTGAGGTCGCGGCCGAACTTCTCCAGGGCTTCGAACTTGTCCTCCGGCGTCTGGTCGGTGACGGCGTTCGGCCGCACCTCTGCGAGCGCCTGCAGCAGCCGCTCGCGCGTGGCGCCGGTCGCGCGCAATGCCTTGCCGGCGCCACCGTCCTCCTCGGCGAGGGCGATCAGCAGGTGCTCGACCGAGACGTACTTGTCGCCTTTGAGCTTGCGCATCTCCCGCTCGGCGCTGCGCAGCACGCCCAGCAATTCGGCCGACATCGTCGGCTCGGCCTCGGAGGACAGCGTCGGCAGCGCGTCCAGCGCGGTGTTGACGTCGGCGCGCAGGACCTCGGGCGCGGTCTCCAGCTTGCGCAGCACGGGTACCACGACCCCGCCGTCCTGCTCCTCGAGCAGCACCGCGAGCAGATGTTCGGGGGAGACCTGTGCGTGGTGCCGGCTGCGCGCAAGCGCGAGGGCCGCCTGCAGGGCCTCCTGAGTCTTGATGGTGAAACGATCGGCTTGCATGGATCTAAGTGTAGACCACTTAGATCTGTTAGCTCAAGATCTGTATGAGACCCATCGCAAGAAGATGACCCATCCCAAGAGCATGTCAAGACGTAGAAGCGTCGAGACGCGATCCCGATCGAGGTACGAGCTTGGACTGCTCAGCGCGGGCGGTCCACCCGCTGGATCGGAATCGTGAACGGTCGGATGTCGCTCGCGCGGACGATGTCCCCGCGCTTGCCCTCGTAGCGGACGATCTCCGCCTTGACCTGCTCGCGGCGCCCCTCGAGGGCCACGATCTCGGCTTCGAGCTCGTCGCGGCGATGCTCGAGCGTCGCGACCCGGCGGCGGGTCAGCCTCAGCTGCTCCTCGAGCTCGAGCACCCGCTCCACGCCCGCCAGGTTGAGCCCGAGCTCGGCGGTCATCTGCTGGATGCGCCGCAGCCGCTGCACGTCCTCGTGCGAGTACAGGCGCGTGCCCTTCGGCGAGCGCTTGGGCTCGATCAGGCCGCGCTGCTCGTACATGCGCAGCGTCTGCGGGTGCATCTCGGCGAGCTCGGCGGCCACGGAGATCATGAAGACGCCGCGGTTGGCGGAGACCTCGATGCGCGTCGTCGTCGTGCGGCGGCGCGTGGTCATGAGAAGAGCCCCGCGCGCGGATCGCCGTCGAAGACCTTCGCGAGGTCGTCGACCGCCGCCTCCTGCTCGGCGGTGAGGCTGTCGGGAAGATCGAGCACGAAGCGGTAGTGGATGTCCCCGCGGCCCGCCTTGCCAAAGCGCTTGGGGCCCTCGCCGCGCAGGCGCTGGGTCGTGCCGGGGCGCGTGCCCGGCGGCACGCGCAGCGTCTTGCGACCGTCGAGCGTCGGGACCTCGATGTTGGCCCCGCGCAGGGCCTCGGGGATCGTCAGCGGGACCTCGACCTCGACGTGGTCGCCCTTGCGCGCGAAGACCGGCGACGGCTGCACGTGCGTGAGGACGAACAGGTCTCCGCTGGGACCGCCGTTGCGCCCCGGCTCGCCCTTTCCGGCGAGCCGGATCCGGCTGCCCTCCCTCGCGCCGGCGGGCACGTTGACGCGGTAGCGCTTGACGGTGCGCTTGCGCCCCTCGCCGTTGCAGGTCGCGCAGGGCTCCTCGATGACGGTGCCGGCGCCGCCGCAGCGCGAGCACGGCTGGGAGATCGAGAACAGGCCCTGGCCCTCGGACTCGATGCCCCGGCCCTGGCAGCGCGGGCAGACCTTCGGCGCCGTGCCGGGCTTGGCGCCGGTGCCCTGGCAGGTCGCGCAGCGCTCGTGCGTCGGCACGGAGATCGGGACCTCGGCGCCGGCGATCGCCTGCTCGAAGCCGATCGAGATCTCGGCCTCGAGGTCGCGGCCGCGCTCGGAGCGCGAGCGCGGCGGCGTGCCGCCGGGGCGCCCCCGCGTCGCCTGCCCGAAGAGGTCGGACAGGATGTCGCCGAAGCCGCCCGCGTCGAAGCCGGGCTGCCCGGCGCCGCCGCGACCGGCCTGCGAGAACGGGTTCAGCAGGGCGCGGTCGTACTCCTTGCGCTTGTCGGGGTCCGACAGGATGTCGTTGGCCTGCGACACCTGCTTGAAGCGCTCCTCGGACTTGGCGTTGCCGGGGTTGCGATCTGGGTGGTACTGGCGCGCGAGCTTGCGGTAGGCCTTCTTGATCTCGTCCTGCGTGGCCTTGCGCTCGACGCCGAGCACCTTGTAGTGATCCGGGGATGCCATCAGTGGACCATCAGCTCGCCACGATCACCCGTGCGGGTCGCAGGATCGTCTCGTTCAGGCGGTAGCCGGGCTGCAGCACCTGAGCGACCGTGCCGGGCTCAGCGCCCTCGAACGGCTGCTGCGCGACGGCCTCGTGGTGGGTGGGGTCGAAGCGCTCGCCCTTGGGATCGTAGGCCTGGATGCCGGTCCGCCCGAGCGCTGCCGAGAGCTCCGTCGCGACGAGCCGGATGCCCTGCGTCAGATGGTGCTCGTGGTCGGCCGACTCGACGGCCGCCAGCGCGCGCTCGAGGTTGTCCAGTGCGGGCAGCAGCTCGCGGGCGAGCCTGCCGATGCCGCGCTCCTGCGCCGCGCGGACCTCGCGCGTCATCCGCTTGCGGTAGTTGTCGAAGTCCGCCTGCGTGCGCTGGGCCAGGTCGAGATAGCCATCGGCCTTGCCGGCGCGCTCGCGCAGGTCGGCTTCGGGGTCGGGCTCGGAGTCCGCCGCATCGCCGCCGGCGTCGGCGTCGGCGTCGGCCGGGTCCGGGGCGTCGTCCGATTCCTCGCCGCCGTCGCCGGCCGCGCCATCGCCCCGGCTGTCGGCCCCGGCCGGCGCCTCGGCCTCGACCTGCGCTGCCGCGCCATCGTCTGGCCCGGCCAGCGGTGACGACGCCTCCGCGGGCGCCGTCGCCTCCTGCTCGGTCCCGTCCCCTGGGCCGGACATGGGCTAACGCCCCTCGTCCACGACCTCGGCGTCGACGACGTCCTCCTCGGAGGAGGTCGTCTGGTCGCCGTCCGCGCTGTCGCCGTTGGCCGACTGCTCCTGCTGCGCCGAGGCCTTCTCGTACATCGCCTCGGAGACCTTGTGGAAGGCCGACTGCAGCGCCTCGGTCTTGGCGTTGAGCTCGGCCGGGTCCTCCGACTTCAGCGAGTCGCGCAGGTCCTTGATCAGGCCCTCGATCTCGGCCTTCTGCTCCTCGTCCATGTTGTCGGCGAGATCCTTGACCTGGCGCTCGGCCTGGTAGGCGGCGTTCTCGGCGTTGTTGCGTGCCTCGGCGAGCTCGCGCAGGCGGCGGTCGTCGTCGGCGTGCGTCTCGGCGTCGGAGACCATCCGCTTGATCTCGTCGTCGGTCAGCCCGGAGCCGGACTTGATCTCGATCTTCTGCTCCTTGCCGGTGCCGAGATCCTTCGCGGACACGTTGAGGATGCCGTTGGCGTCGATGTCGAAGGCGACCTCGACCTGCGGGATGCCGCGCGGCGCCGGCGGGATGCCGGTCAGCTGGAACTTGCCCAGCGACTTGTTGTAGGTCGCCATCTCGCGCTCGCCCTGCAGCACGTGGATCTCGACCGACGGCTGGTTGTCCTCCGCCGTCGAGAAGACCTCGCCCTTGCGCGTGGGGATCGTCGTGTTGCGCTCGATGAGCTTCGTCATGACGCCGCCCTTGGTCTCGATGCCCAGCGTCAGCGGGGTCACGTCGAGCAGCAGCACGTCCTTG
>Ga0208736_1000612_pt1 | contig 9999 bp, 8 predicted proteins | sample AntDryMetagUQ255_FD_188090 | JGI IMG/M metagenome (GOLD analysis project Ga0208736, IMG submission 188090) | Polar desert microbial communities from Antarctic Dry Valleys - UQ255 (SPAdes) | ecosystem: Environmental > Terrestrial > Soil > Desert | place: Antarctic Dry Valleys | collected 2008-12-31 | reverse complement strand
TCACATACGGACAGAAGTGACCGCGAGCTGAGAGGTCGCGACGGAGCGGTCAGTTCTGTCCGGGTTGGCCGGGTTGGCCCCACGCCGAAAGCATCCCCCCGCCCCGCCAAACGCCTCGCACCCACGCGCCAATCGGCACGCTTGCGCAACGCCCGCTCCACACTCCCTGTCAGTGACGGCTGTTGAAGAACCGCGCGGCACCGCAGCGCAGCAGCCCCTAAGCCCGAACCCCCACCAACCCCCGTGCGTGCAGCTCCTCGGCCAACTGCACGGTGTTCAGCGCCGCCCCCTTCAACAGGTTGTCTCCCACCACGAAGAAGTTCAGCGAAAACGGGTCGGCGAGGTCGCGGCGGACGCGGCCGACGGCGACCTCGTCGCGGCCGGCGTACTCCAGTGGCGTCGGGACATCGTCGAGGACCAACCCGGGGAACGCGGCCAGCAGGTCCAACGCCCGATCCAAATCCACCTCGCGCGCGAACGTCGCGCGCACCTGCACGCCGTGGCCGACCATCACCGGCACCCGGACGCAGGTCGGCGACACCGCGAGATCAGCAATTCCGAGGATCTTGCGCGACTCGTTGCGCAGCTTGAGCTCCTCGTCGGTGTAGCCCTCCTCGCCGACGTCTCCCAAAAGCGGCACGACGTTGAACGCCAGCGTCGCCGCGTGCACCGCGTGCGACACCTTCGCCGCGGCGCTCGCGCCATCCGAGCACAGCTGCTGCACATCAGCAGCAAGCGGCTCGATCTGAACAGCCAGCTCGTCGATGCCCTTCTGCCCCGCCCCGCCGGCCGCCTGAAAGCTCGTCGGCACGATCGCGCGCAGGTCGAACTCGTCGTGCAGGGCCTTGAGCGGAAGCATCGCGACCATCGTCGTGCAGTTGGGGTTGGCGATGATGGCGCTGTGTGACTCAAGCGCTTCCGGGTTGACCTCCGAGACGACCAGCGGCACGGAGTCGTCCATGCGAAAGGCGCTCGAGTTGTCGACCACGACGGCTCCAGCCGACACGAAGCGCGGCGCCCACTCGCGCGAACGCGTGGCGCCCGCGGAGAACAGCGCGACATCGAACCCCTGGATCGTCTCCTCCGTCAGAGCCTGGACCACCAGCCCGCCGTCGAGCTCACGGCCGACCGAGCGCTCGGAGGCGAACGGCACGATCTCCGACGCCGGGAACTCGCGCTCGCGCAGCAAGCGCAGCATCACGGTCCCAACGGCACCTGTGCCACCAACGACAGCGACCCTCATACGAACTCCCCGAACGGCCGCTCGGGACGGATCGTGTCGGGCCCTGACAGCTCGAACGCGGCGTGCAGCGCCCGCACCGCGCCCGGTACCTGCTCGCCCGCGATCACGCACGAGATCTTGATCGGCGAGGTGGCGATCATCTCGATGTTGATCGCCTCCGCCCCAAGGGTTGTGAAGACCTTCGCCGCGACGCCGGGGTGGGATTTCATCCCCGCGCCGATGACCGACACCTTGCCCATCGCCTCGTCGCTGGCGACCTCGATGCCGAGCTCCTCGCACAACCCGCCGAGCGCCGCATGCGCGTCGACGAGGTCGCTGCGCGGCACGGTGAAGGACATGTCGGCCACCGCGCCCTCGGTCACCGGCTCGTTCTGGATGATCATGTCGATGTTGACGTTGGCGTCGGCGAGGGCAGTCGCGATCCGCCCGGCGATGCCGGGAGTGTCCGGCACGCCCTTGAGCGTGACGCGCGCCTCCTCGGTGGAGTGCGTGACGGCGGTGATGAGCGGTCGTTCCAAGGCTTCCTCTTCTCCTACCACAAAGGTACCTGGCTCGTCATCGCCGATCTCGGCGAAGCTCGAGCGGCAGTGGATCCGCACCCCGTGATTGCGGGCGTACTCGACCGAGCGCAGCTGCAGGACGCCGGCACCGGAGGCCGACATCTCGAGCATCTCCTCGAAGGAGACGACGTCGAGCTTGCGCGCGTCGGGCACGATCCGCGGATCGGCACTGAACACGCCCGGCACGTCGGTGTAGATCTCGCAGACGTCCGCGCCGATCGCCGCTGCCAAGGCGACCGCGGTCGTGTCAGAGCCGCCGCGGCCGAGCGTCGTGACGTCCTTCGCGGTCGACACTCCCTGGAAGCCGGCGACGAGCACGATCGAGTCCTCGTCAAGGGCAAGACGTATCCGATCGGCGCGCACATCTAGGATCCGCGCCTTCGTGTGCGACGTGTCTGTAACGATCCCCGCCTGTGAGCCCGTCAGGGAGATTGCCCGGTGGCCGAGGTCATTGATCGCCATGGCGCACAGCGCGCAGGACTGCCGCTCGCCGGTGGACAGCAGCATGTCCAGCTCGCGCGGATCGGGATGCGAGGAGATTTCCTGCGCCTCGGCGATCAGGAAGTCGGTCGTCTTCCCGCGCGCGCTGAGCACCGCGACGACGCGGTTGCCCGCTTCGCGCTTGGCGACGATCCGCTGCGCAGCGCGCTTCAGGCGCTCAGCGTCGGCCACCGAGGTGCCTCCGAACTTCATGACAACGGTCCCGTTCATGGCCGGATCGGAGGGTAGCGAGTGACGCTCGGACCGCTCGGCACCCGTGGCATCGTCGTGCTCGCCGTGCTCGTCGCAGCGCTCGGCACGGGGATCTACCTGCTGTTCCTGCGCGGCGGCGACGAGGCGCCGGTGATCGAGGCCGGCTCGCGCTTCGGCGAGGCCGGCGACCGCTCCAAGGGCGGCACGCTGCTCGACACGCTCGCGCCGGTGCTCAGCGCCAACCAGCCCAACCAGCGCCAGGGCTCCGATCCGGCGCCGCCGACCGCCGACGAGCTCGGCCAGTCCCCCGGCGACGCGGTCGCGGGGCTGTTCATCGTCGGATTCCGCGGCACGGACTCGGGCAGCGACTTCTTCGAACGCCTCGGCGCGCGGCCCTACGGCGGCGTGCTGCTGACGCGCTCGAACTACACCCAGCCCGCGCAGTTGGCGACGCTGACGCGCTCGATCCAGAAGACGGCACGCGAGGCGGGCAATCCGGCGCCGCTCGTCGTCGCCCGGCAGGAGGGCGGAGAGTTCAGCTCGTTCTCCAACCTCGCGCCCGACCCGCAGGTCGACCTCGGCGAGTCGCGTTCGCGCAAGGTGTTCGCCAACGCGCTGTCGGCAGCCAAGCAGCTCAAGGCGCTCGGGGTGACGGTGACGCTCGCGCCCAACGCCGACCTGGCCGTCGCGGGCGGGCCAGGACAGGGCCGCGCGTTCTCCGACCAGGTAGCGGTCGTGACGCGCGCCGTGCGAGCGTCGGTCGGGGCCTACAAGTCCGCCGGCATCGTGTCGGCCGTCGGCCCGTTTCCCGGCGACGGCGCCGCCTCCCAGGATCCGGCCAGCGGCCCTGCGCCCGTCGGCCTGACGATCGATCAGCTGCGCGCGGCCGATATGAAGCCGTTTGAGGCCGTCGCCGAGGGCGACTCGGCGACGCCGGCGATGCAGATGTCAAACGCCATCTACTCCGCCTTTGACAGCGTCACGCCGGCGACGCTGCTGCCCGAGGCCTACGAGGAGCTGCGCGAGCGCCTGGGCTTCGACGGAGCGATCATCTCCGCGGACCTGACCGCGACGACCGCGACCTCGGGCGGCAACGTCGGCGAGGCGGCGGTGCAAGCGCTGAAGGCGGGAGCGGACATGCTGGTCGTGCCCGGCGGTCGCGCCCAGCAGGACGAGGCCATCCGCGAGGTCGTTGCCGCCGTGCGCCGCCGCGAGGTGCCGGCCGAGCGTGTCGTCGCCGCGCTGCGCGAGATCGCCAAGCTGCGGCGGCTGTCGCGCGGAGCGCGCAACGCTGTCGACGTTCCTCAGGGGTGACGTCGCCTGGAGGTCGCCGGTTCAGGCGACCGCCTAGAGGTCGCCGGTTCCGGCGACCGGAGGGCGAAACCGCTTCACAACCGCCGTCGACCGAGCAGCGCCTTGCCCAGCGTGACCTCGTCGGCGTACTCGAGGTCTCCGCCGACGGGTAGCCCGCTCGCCAGCCGCGTGACGATGACGTCTGGCGCGCGCTCGCGCAGCACGTCGGCGATGTGCAGCGCGGTCGCCTCGCCGGTCGTCGTCGGGTTGGTCGCCAGCACGACCTCGCGGATCGGGTTGGCCGGGTCCAGCACCCGGCGGTAGAGCTCGGCGATCTTCAGGTCCTCCGGGTCGACGCCGTCGATCGGCGACAGCGCACCGCCAAGGACGTGGTAGCGCCCGCGGTACTCGTGCGTGCGCTCGACGGGGATCACGTCGCCTGCCTCCTCGACGACGCAGATCATGCCCGCGTCGCGGCGGTCGTCGCTGCAGATGCGACAGCGCGGCTCGTCGGCGAGGTTGAAGCACTCCTCGCACAGCGTGATGCGCAGCTTGACCTCGGTGATCGACCCGGCCAGGGCGGCGGCGTCATCGGGCGAGGCGCGCAGGATGTGGAACGCCAGCCGCTGCGCCGTGCGCGCCCCGATCCCCGGCAGCTTGGCCAGCTCGGAGATCAGGCGCTGGATCGGCGGTGCGTACAAGCGTCAGACCACCGGGCCTAGAGGCCCGGGAATCCGCCCGGACCGCCGAGCGCGCCGAGATCCAGGCCGCCGGTCACGCCGCCCATCTTCGTCGCAGCGAGGTCCTTCGCCTGGCGCAGCGCCTCGTTGGTCGCGGCGAGCACCATGTCCTGGAGCAGATCGGGATCCTCGGGATCGATCGCCTCGGGATCGATGCGGATGTCCTTGATCTCGAGGTCGCCGGTGACCGTGACGGTGACCATCCCGCCGCCGGCCGACGCCTGCACGGTCTCCTTGGCGAGCTGCTCCTCGGCGGCCGCCATGTCGGCCTGCATCTTCTGCATCTGCTTGAGCATCTTGTTCATGTTCGGCTGCTGGGGCATCAGGACTCACCCTTCTCAGGATCTGGTTCAGGATCGGCGTGGATCTCCTCGGCATCGAACTCTGCCAGTAGGCGGGCCACAAGCTCGTCATCGGTCGGCGGCGTCGGCGGGGCGCCCTGCGCCTGGGCGTCACCGGTCGCCGCCCCGACGACGTAGGCGATCCGCGCGCGGCTGCCCGTCACGGTCCGCACCGCCTCGGCGACGCAGGCGCGGTAGCTGTCGTCTTCGGCCTTGCGCTGCAGGAAGCCGGCGCTCGGCGCAAAGGCGACCGTGATCTGCTCGCCCTCGACCGCGACGGGATGGGCGTCGGCGAGCAGCGCGGCGCAGAGCGCGTTGGACTGCGTGAGCGCTTCGAGCACCGCGGGCCACGCGCGGCGCAGGCCGTCGAGGTCCAGCGACGGCCCCGCGCTGCCGATGGCGCTGGCGGCGATGTCCGCCTCGGGCACGGCCACCGCGACGATGTGACTCGCGCCGTTGGCCACGGCGGCAGGCTCGGGCGGCGGCGCGCTCGGCGGGGTCGGAGCCTCGGGCGCCGGGACAGAGGGCGGCGTCGGCGACTCCGGCGCCGGCGACGGCTGACTCGGCGGCGCGGGCGACTCCGCGCGCAGCGGCGTCGCACCGGCGAGCGCGGCTTCGAGGCGCTCGATGCGATCGGTCAGCGCCTGCGTCGAGGGGTCGGCGGCCGGCGCGGCCGCCTTGACGAGCGCGAGCTCGAGCTGCGTGCGCGCGTCCGAGCCGTTGCGCGTCGCATCGAGCGCACCGGCGAGCAGGTCGAGCAGCCGCGTGACCGCCGCGACACCGATGCGGCCGGCCTGCTCGAGCAGGCGCGCATCGCGATCGGGCGTCAGCGCCAGCTCCGGCGGCACCTCGCGCAGCGTGTGGACGATCATCAGGTCGCGCGCGTGCGCCTCGAGGTCGCGGACAAAGCCGAGCGGGTCGCGTCCGGTCTGCGCCAGCCGCGCGGCGGCGAGCAGTGCCGCGCGGGGATCGGCCGCCGCGACCGCGTCGAGTGCGTCAAACAGCAGGTCGCTGTCGGCGACGCCGAGCACCGCGAGCACGTCCTCGGTCGCGATCTCGTTGCCGGCGTAGGTGACGAGCTGCTCGAGCGTTCCGAGCGCGTCGCGGAAGGAACCGGTCGCGTGGCGTGCCAGCAGCGCGACGGCGTCGGGTCCGATCGTGATCGACTCGGCGTCGGCGACACGCCGCAGCACGGCGGCGAGCTGCTCGACCGCGGGGCGCGCGAAGTCAAAGCGATGGCAGCGATCGACGACGGTCGGCAGCACCTTGCCGGCCTCGGTCGTCGCGAGCACGAAGACGGTGTTCGGCGGCGGCTCCTCGAGGGTCTTGAGAAATGCGTTCCACGCCTGGGTGGAGAGCATGTGCGCCTCGTCGAGGATGTAGACCTTGTGGCGGCCGGAGAGCGGCGCGAAGACGACGCTCTCGCGCAGCTCGCGGATGTCGTCGACCGAGTTGTTGGAGGCGGCATCCATCTCGAGCACATCCATCGACGTGGCGGCGGCGATCGACACGCATGAGTCGCAGACACCGCAGGGCTCGATCGTCGGACCCTGCTCGCAGTTCAGGCAGGCCGCGAGGATCTTCGCCATCGACGTCTTGCCGGTGCCGCGCGAGCCGACGAACAGATAGGCGTGATGCACCTTGCCGTGCTGCACAGCGTTGCGCAGTGTGCGCACGACATGCTCCTGGCCGACGACCTCCGCGAACGTGCGCGGTCGGTGGCGGCGGTAGAGCGAAGGTGCCAGGGACACGGAAGCCGAGGATAGCTCTGCGCCGGTACGGTCTGCCGCCATGGCTCGGATCCGCTTCGTGGCCGGGGTGCTGGTCGGCGCCATCGCACTGCGGCTGGTGGCCGGGCGCGGCCTGGTCAACTACGACACGCTGTACTCGCTGGACTGGGGACGCCAGCTCGCCGCGGGCAGCGCGCCCGACCTCGAGATCGCGATCGCGCCGACCCCGCACCCGCTGGCGACGCTCGGCGGGATCCTGCTTTCGCCGTTCAGCTCGCTGAAGCTCGACGGTCTCCACGGCGAAGCGGCCGCGAGCGCGGTGGTCGCGCTGTCCTTCGTCGCGCTGGCGCTGCTGGCGTGGGTCGTCTTTGCGCTCGGCCGCGAGTGGTTCAACACGGCGGCCGGCGTGCTGGCAGCCGTGATCCTGCTCACGCGCGTGCCGGTGCTCGACTTCGGCGCGCGCGCCTACGTCGACATCCCCTACCTCGTGCTCGTGCTGGGCGCACTGCTCGTCGAGACGCGCCGCCCGCGGGCAGGCGGTCCGGTACTGGCGCTGCTTGCGCTGGCGGGACTGCTGCGCCCGGAGGCGTGGCTGTTCAGCGCCGCCTATCTGGTCTGGCTGCTCGCGCCGGGGATCCGCTCCTCGGCGCGCGGCGCCGGGCCCGGCCGCGCGGCGGGCTGGCGCGACGCAGCACCGCTGATCGTCCTGGCCGGCAGCGGGCCGCTGCTGTGGGCCGTGCACGACCTGCTGCTGACCGGCAATGCCCTGCACTCGCTGACCGGAACGCGCGAGAGCGGCGAGGCGCTGGGCCGCGTGACCGGCCTGGACAACGTGGCGACGACGGTCCCGCGGCGCATCGGAGAGATCCTGCGTGAGCCGGTTCTGCTGGCAGCGGCGGGCGGCGGCGTGCTCGCACTCGTCCTGCACGGCGACCGACGGGTGCGGCTGGGCGCTGCCGCGGGACTTGCCTCGCTCGTCGCCTTCTGCGTGCTGGCGGCCGCCGGACTGCCGCTGATCACGCGCTACCTCCTGCTGCCGGCCGCGCTGCTGGCGATCTTCGCCGCCGCCGGCGTCTTCGGCTGGATTGATTTGCGCCATGGACCGCAGCGCACGTGGTGGGCGCGCTTCGCGGTGCTCGCGATCGCGGTTCTGGTCCTCTTCGTGCCCGACCAGGCACGGCGCATCGACCGCCTGGGCAACGCCCTGGAGAGACAGGAGGCGATCCAGAGCGATCTCGGCGATGTCGTTCGCGACGGGCTGGCATGCCGTCCGGTCGCGGTCGCAAACCGGCGCCCGATCCCGCTGCTGGCCTTGTGGCTGAAGACCGGCCCCGAGCAGATCGTCGACGCACAGAACGGCGTCCCTCCGCGCGGCACGTACCTCGTTCCCGCTACCCCACAGGTGGCGCGCGACTACATCCTCGACAAGCGCGACCGCAACCGCGAGGTCCCCGTCACGCCACCGGATTTCGGTGTCTTTCGCGCCAACGCATCCTGGCGAGCATCGGTTACCTGTTGAGAGGTGAGCGCCGATGTAGGACTGTGTGCAGTCCGCACATGCGCCGTATCGTCCTCTCACTTCTCGTTCTCGTCGCCGTCTTCGCCGCCGGCGACACCGCCGGCGCCGCGCAGTACGCGCCGCGTATCGTCGGCGGTGGCCCCTCGCTGCAACCGTTCCCGGCGCAGGGCTACCTGCGGATCAGCGGCGCTGAGGGCAAGAACTACGCGTGCGCCGGAACGCTGCTCAGCGCGCGCTGGCTTCTCACCGCGGGGCACTGCGTCACCGATCCCGTCACCGACAAGCTGGTGGGCGCGACGAACCTCAAGGTCGACCTCGGCGGCTCGAGGATCAACGGCCCCGGGATGGTGCAGTACGACGTCAAGGGCGTCGTGCGCCACGCGGGGTATGCCTTCAACTCCGGCGGCGTACCCGACCGCGACCTCGCGCTGCTCGAGCTGGACACGCCTTCGCCACTCGAGCCGCTGCGGCTGATCGAACCGACCGAGACCTCGCGGTGGGCGCCGGGAACGCTAGCCGCCGTGATCGGATGGGGCACCACGTCGACGAACGGCCAGACCTCTCCCGATCTGCTCCAGGCCACGACCCCGATCACCGACGACGTTCTCTGCTCGTCAGCATACGACGACGCACTCCCCAATCCCTTCAACGCCACGACAATGGTGTGCGCCGGGGATGGACGGACCGACACCTGCCAGGGAGACTCGGGCGGGCCGCTCATGGTTCCCCGCGGAGACGCGTTCGCGCTCGTCGGCGTCACTTCGTGGGGCGGCCCGCAGTGCGCTGACGCTTCGCATCCGGGGGTCTACGCGCGTGTCGGCGCGACGGCGCTGAACGCCTGGGTTCGTGCGCGTGTGCCCATTGCGACAATCGGGATCTCGCCCGCGTCGGTGCAGCCCGGGACCGATGTCGTGCTGACCGCGGGAGGCGAGCGTGGCGGTCACGCAGTGTTCTCCACGGACATCTCGTGGGACACGGACGGCGACGGCTTCGACGACGGCACTGGCGCGACGGCGACGATCTCGAAGATCGGGCCCGGCAATCGCGTCGTGCGGGTGCGCGAGCGCTATCCCGACGGCGACGCGGCGATAACGCGCGAGGTCATCACGCCGGTGGGCACGCTTCCGCCGCCGCCACCACCGATGGCGCCATTCCCCAGCACGCCACAGCAACCGCTGCCACTCCCGCCGCCGCCGGCGCCACCGCCGCCAGCGCCGCCAGCACCGCCAGCACCGCCAGCACCGCTGTCGCCGCTCAAACCCACTCCGCGCCTCGCCACGGTCACGTTCCCGACGCGCATCAGCGTCCGCGACTTGGTGGACGGGCGCATGAACGTCATGGTGCGCTGTTATGCATCTTGCCGGCTCAAGTCGGTGATGAACCTGGACCCGCGGACGGCGCGCCGTCTCGGACTCACGCGCAGGATAGGCCGTGCCGTGCGGGTTGCCTCGGGGTCGGCGCAGCACACGAAGGCCGGGCGCTTCCGGCTCACCCTCCGCATCCCGCGCACGGCGAGGATCGGGCTGCGGCCCGCGCGGAGCGGTAAGTTCACGCTGTTCGTCACCGCGAGCCGCTTTAGGCACGTGGAGAACTACCAGCGCACCATCCGCCTCCGGCGCTGAGGCGCCGGGAGGGCGCACCATCCGCCTCCGGCGCTGAGGCGCCGGGAGGGGTCCGTCCCGCGCGTCGCGCGCCGGGATAGACCAAGAAGGTGGACCGTGCACCCTCAATCGAGGCGCTCCCCTCGGGCGCTTACGTCATGCAATAGCTCCAGCTCGGGCACCCCCGCTGCGCATGCCGGTGACCGCTTAAGGCTGCTTCCTTCCGGACCTGACCTGATTCACGGGCCGACACCGCGCGGGACCCGGGCCATCAGCACC
>Ga0208736_1000611_pt1 | contig 10014 bp, 7 predicted proteins | sample AntDryMetagUQ255_FD_188090 | JGI IMG/M metagenome (GOLD analysis project Ga0208736, IMG submission 188090) | Polar desert microbial communities from Antarctic Dry Valleys - UQ255 (SPAdes) | ecosystem: Environmental > Terrestrial > Soil > Desert | place: Antarctic Dry Valleys | collected 2008-12-31 | reverse complement strand
GTGTTGTCGTCGCTAAGCGGGGTGCCGTTAAGGAACGTCGCACCAACCGACAAGTACGACTTCGCTTTCTGGCGGCGTCTGCGCTGACGTCGGATAGCCGCAGGCAGGGCGCCCACGCTGGATGGCCCGGTCTGCGGCAGGGTGAAGCAGCCGAGCGGGCGGCTACGGTCGGATGCAGCCGTAGGCGGCCTGGCCCCGGCGAATGCGCTCGGCGATGAAGCAGCCGTGGTGTAGTACTTGGACGTCGAAGGCCTCTGCCCGTGCCGGTGCCCGCATGAGTCTGATGGTGCAGACGAACAACTGCGCGCGTGTCCTGCCGAACGTGTGCCGCGCCCGGTCTTCGACGGTCGCCGTTGCGCACGCGGCCGATCGCGCCTCGTCGTTGGGGTTCGTGAGCAATGCGGTCTCGAGTTCGGTCGACGTGAATCGGCGCGGACTCGCGTTGGTGGTGCGTCGTATGGCGCGCTTGGCGACGCCGCGGCGTCGCGAGCGCAGGATCGTGCGGAAGACAATGCGCTGATTGACGTGGGGGCCGCGGAGGTCGAACGCGTAGCAGCCTGGACCGGGCAGGACGGTGGAGGTCACCGTGTAGGCCCAACGGCCGGGCCCGCGCGGCAGTCGCAGCTCGGGCTGGACCGCGGCGCGCAGGGCCGTGGCAGTGTCCGGATCAGCTCCGTTGAAGAACCCGGCGGTGGCGCGACTGCTCAGCGCCGTGACGCGGACCGTGATTGTTCCACGCGCGCCCGGGCTAGTCGCCCAAAGCGTCTTGTGCAGGTACAGGCTGCCGCGCCGAACGTCGTCATCCAGGTTGACGACACCGAGCGCAGCGGGTGGCGCCACCGGCATGCCCAGGACGGGGTAGGCCGGGCCGTCGCCGAGCGCTATGGCCGCCCCCTTCGCCTTGCGTCCTCCGGCGGTGCGCGGGCACGCGCTGGCCGCTATGACGGCCTTTGACCCGCTGGCCGTCGACGTTGACGTCGACGGGCTGCTGGGCGGCGAACTGGCGCAACCGGTCACGGCGGCGACGGCGCACGCCAGCACCAACCTGAGCGCTGAGCGCTTCATCCGGTCTTGCATGCGCGTTTGCATCGGGCGTCGCGAAAGTCGCCGGTGGAAAGCGCCAGAGCGCCGGCGGCTTTGCGGGCCAGGGCGCGGTCGCTGTCGGTCGCGTCGGAAGCGCTGATGACCCAGACGGAGAAGCGGTGGCGCTGGGCTTCGCCGCCGGCTCGTTCCCATCGCAGCCCGGGCCAGCGGCGCGCGGGATGGGTCGGCGCGGATCGGAAGTCGCGGGGTTGGGGCCAGGGGCGGCGCGGTATCGGCGGGAAGGCGTCGGAGGCCGGCCCCTTGCGGTCTTCGCGTACCCATAGCAGGACGCCGTTGTCGGGAAAGGCGTCGAATACGCTCCCCGGGAAGCGACTCGGGAGGCGCCGGGCGGTCCGCGTGCGGCGCGGCGGCGAGGTCCCCAGCCCTGGCAAGGCACGGTTGCTGGCGAAGAACAGCGTGCGCGGACGGCTGTAGCGCCGCGGAGAGGTGGTGACCGCGGCAGGCCAGCGCGGCGGGGTGCGGATGCTGTCGCCGGTCTCGTCAGTGAGCAGGCGCCAGCCGGCGTAGGGGTCGGGCGGCGGCGGGGGCAGGGGCGTGAAGCGCAGGCTGTCGAGGATGCGCAGGACCTGGGCGCGGCGGGCCGCGGTTGCGTTCTTGCCGAGCGCGACGTGCAGCTGGAACGGGCGGTCGGCGGCGCGGAAGTGGATGAGGTAGCTGGGCACCCGCCAGCATTCAAAGCCGCCCAGGTCGCGGCGGCGCAGCGCGAAGCGTCTGGGCCGGGGCGGGAAGTGGCGGCGGTTCACGTGCCGCCAGACGGCGCCGAGCTGCGGGCGATACTCGAACAGGTAGACGAGGGCGCCATCCGCCGGAAGGTCTCGCGCGGCGCGGTCGGGGCTGCAGTTGCCGCCCCGGCGAGTGCGGTAGGAGGTCAGTAGCAGGCGCTCGGCGGGAGAGGACAGGGCGCTGATGGGAGGGGCGATGAGCTGCCAGCCGGCTGGGTAGCGGACGCTCACGCCGGCACCGACCTCGGTTTGCGGCGCGCCGCCTGCGTGCTGTGCTCGTTGTGTGGCCGCGGGTTCGGCGCTGGTTGCGCAGCCGGCGACCGCGAGACCGCAGCCGGCGATCGCCGCCCCGACGCGCAGCATCCTGATTGGCGGATGATGTCCCTTGGCCATCCCTATCCCCACCCGGCTCGAAGTGGGACGGTCAGTGACGCTGTGTCCATCGAGCCGTCCGACCGTCGGATCTGGAGGAGTACTCGGGCGTCCTTGGGATGGCTGCCCTGCCAGAAGTACGGGCTGCGGTCGGGAGTCACCTCCAGGGGTCCGTGGAGCAGGCCGGCCGGCTGGAGATAGCCCGTATAGGTTGGTCGGCGGCCGTCCAGTCGGCCGGCGCGCAGCCTCAGCGACTGGCCGTTGATCTTCGCCGCCACGCTGGCGGCGGATCGCTTCAGCCAGACCGCCAGTCCTACGCGGTCACACGCGATCGAGTGCGCCTGAGGACAGGCCACGCCCAGATAGGGCGTTCGGCGCAGCAAGCGCTGTCCGTGGACCTGCGCCCTCTTCGAGGTGTCGCAGCTGTCCTTGCCGAACGCCAGCCGCAGGTGCGCCGGGCGGCGCCCGGGACTAGTGACGGTTAACGCGAGGCAGCGCGGGCCCGCAACGACGATGCCGCCGAGGAAGTCGGTGTCGGCCTTCGAGCAGCCGCGGAAGGTGACGGATTGGTCGCCGTCGGCCACGCGATAGGCGCCAGGCGCCCCGGGGCGCTCCTGATTGCGGGCGTGGCGGCTGTAGATAAGCGCGACCGAGGACCGCTGCGCTGAGGCGACCGACAGGGTCGCTTCAGACCCGGCCGCGACGCGCACAAAGACCTCGTGTACCGCGTAGCTGCCGGGCGCGGTGTGCTCGAGCGTCCGTCGGGCCGCGCGTCGCTCGTGGTCGCTGCCGGAATCAGTGGCTATGCGCCGCAGCGAATCGCGTGTGGGTTCGAAGGCGCTGGCGGGTTGGCCGGCGTACTGCTTGATGTGGGCGAGTGTGAGTGGTCCGCTCACGACACTCGTCGCCTTCCAGTCCGGCGGCAACGGGTTCGGATTGTTCCCGCCTTCGCTACAGCCGACGATGGCCGAGGCCGCAGCCGGCGGCGGCGCGGCCGGTCGCCCGGCGTCAGCTGCGCATGCTGCGAGGCTCGCGCACACCAGCCCACATGCGGCGGCTGTCCATCTGCGGTGCATGCACGACATACGCGGCCGTGCGCGTCAAAGGTCCGAGTACGGTCTACGGGCCCTTGCGAGGCGGCTCGCTGCAGCACCACTGCACCGAGCGCGGAAAGACCGGACTCGTGGTTCCCGGCATGAACTGCCGGGCGATATTCGCCACCGCGGCGAGCCGTCCGCCGCCCCGCGGACGCAGGAACAGCCACTGGTCGGCCTGCGGCCAGCCGATCAGCAGCCTGGCGCCGGTGGGAGACCACGCCAGGGCACCGAAGCGTCCCGGTCCCCTGAACAGCACCCGCCCGCGAAGCGCGCGCCCAGCGTCCGCCAGTACGACCTCACTTTGGCCTATCGAAGCCGAGTACCGCAGGACGGCGATCACGGGCCCGCGCGGCGCCCACGCGGCCTGTCTGATCTGCGCGCCGGAAACCGCGTGGGTGACCAGCCGCCTCCCAGAGCCGTCGAACAGGACGAGGCGATGGCGCGTAGCCGCGAGCAGGCGGCGTCCGTTTGGCGACCACGCCAGCTGGATGGTTCCGGGCAGCCGCGGGCTGCGCCACAGGAGCTCGCGCGAGTCGACCGCGACGACGTTGACCCGGTCTGCCTGGTCGACGTAGGCGAGCACGTGGGTGTTGTCTGGCCGCCACGCCGGTGCCACGTCCCGTCTGGCCGCGCCGTAACGGTGGTCACCGGTCCCGTCACCGTTGACGATGCGCAGCTCGCCACCGGCGAGATAGGCGATGCGGAAACCGTCGACCGGTCCCCAGCGCGCGAACGCCACGCGCTCGGGCCGCGCCAGCGACCATCGCACCCGGCCGCCGGGGTCAAGCGTCGTCAGCTCGTGGCCGCGCCACGCGACCACGAACAGCCCATGTGGCGACCACGAGGCCCCGGAGTAGGCGCCCAGGCGCCGCCTCGTGCCATTGGCAGACACCACCCAGGCACTCTCGCCAGCCTGGACGAGCAGCCGGCCTGCGCCCGGCAGCCTCACGAGCGCCGGACGCGCGTGCTGCTCGCCCACCCCGAGTACCGATCGCACCAGATGCCCGACCGCGCTACGCGGGGCAGCGGCGGCCACACCCCCGACGACGGCCACAGGCACCAGCGCAGCCGCCACAGCCAGCGCCGCACGAGGAACACGCCGTCGGCGCTGGCGTGGCGCATAGCTCGCGTACGCTGCCTGCACCACGCGCCAGGAACGCTGCCGAGCGCCGGCGTCATCATCAACCGCGCTGCGCAGCGCGTCACGGAGTTCCCGCTCGTTCATCGGTGCTCGCTCTCGATGACGTCGCCGAGAGCATCCAGTCCGCGCCGCAGCCGCGAGTTGACGGTGCCCCGTGGCAGATCGAGCATCTTGCCGATCTCGCCGGGGGTGAACTCAAGCAGGTAGCGCAGCACCACGACTGCCCGTTGCTCAGCGCTCAGCACGCTCAGCGCCGCGGCGAGGTCCTCGTCCAGTGCCCGCGGATCGCCACTGGCCGGTGCCACCGACTCGCGGGCGCAATCAGCGGCGACCTCGTTGCGCAAGGCCCGGGCGCGCGAGAAGTCGATCGCGCGGTTGACGACGATCCGATGAAGCCATGGGCGCAGCGGTCGACGCACGTCAAAGCTCGGCAGAGCCCGCAGCGCGGACAAGAACGCCTCCTGGGCTATGTCCTCAGCTGCGGCCCCATCTCCCGTGACCAGGAACGCCGCACGGTATGCCTGGCCCCAGTGGCGCGCGAAGAGCTCCTCGACGGCCGCCTCTGAACCCTCCTGCGCTGCGCGGATGACGGCCGCCTCGCTCGCTCCGCGCCGGCGTGTCAGAGAACACCGCCAGCGAGCAACGGCCGGCTCTGCGATATCTGATGCCTCCATTGCCGCCTGCTGTCCCCGTCCTGGTTGGTGTACGACTCGACGCCTGCCAGCAGGGGCGACGCTATCGGCCTCCGCGCACGGCACGCCAGGTACAACGACTGCTCCGGCGATGACGTCGTAGTCCACACGACGTCATACGGCCAGCGGGGAGGGAAAGGTCCCGTCGAGCGGCGCGCAATCAGGCCCCCGCGCTGCCTGCGGAAGCTCCGAAAACCCAGGCGTCCTCCTGTCCTGGAACATGGCCGTAGGTCTGAGTCTCGCCGCTTCGTCTTGGGACCCCTAACGTCGGCGACGCGCGGGATCGTGAGCCGCAGTCATGGCGGCGACGGCTTCGGCTCCGGGCCGCGCGTACTTCTGCAGTGAGCGCAGGCTCTCGTGTCCGCTCTTGGCCATCAGTAGCGGCAGGTTGACGCCGTCTTCGGCGAGGTGCGTCAGGGCGGAGTGGCGCAGTTGGTGCAGCGTCCAGCCGGTCGTGTGGATCTTCCTCGAGTGCTGCTTGAACAGGTAAGCCGATCGTTCGTAGGACAGGCGGCCACGGCCGGTAACCGGACACCGGTCCAGCGAGGCGGGTGCTCGGGCCGGGCTCGGACGGCGAGCGGCGAGGAAGATTGGCCCGGCATCGCGATCGCCGATCAGCCTGGGCAACAGCCGCGCTGAGCCCGATTGAAAGTGCAGCCAGTCGCTGTCGCCGCCCTTGCGCCGCACGCGCAGGCGCTTGTTGTCGAGGTCGAGATCCGCGATGTCGGCGTTGAGCACCTCCTGCGTGCGGGCGGCGGTCTCGTACAGCAGCCGCCAAAGGCATCTCTCGCGGATCGCGACGTCGTCGCGGCGAAACAGCCGCTCCAGCGACGAGCGGGTGATCGCTTTGGTGCGGTCGGCCGGTTCGGTGCGTCGCTCGAGCACTGCGGCCGGATCGGCGGCGAGCCAGCCTCGGCGTCTCGTGAACGCGGTGAAGGACCGCAGCGTCGCGACGTGGCGGTTCCAGGTCGCCGGTCCGCACTGGCCCCAGGTCGCCGCCGTGAACGCGTCGAGCGTCGCGCCATCCAACGCCGCGACCGCCAACGCGCCGTGCTCGACAATGAGGCGGTGCATGGTCTGTGCGTAGGAGCGCCGCGTCGTCACAGCCATGTCGCGGCTCAGGAACGCGTCGGCCGCATCGGCGATCGTCTTGCCCTGATGCAGCGCTACCACGTGCCCGGCCAACGGGTTCTCCCAGGATGATGTGACAGGGAATGTGTCCCCGCCACCGGTGCGGGCGACCCGTGCCGGTCTGGCTGGCGCTCAACCTTCAGCGGTCTCGGCGTCCAGCGCGAGGATGATGATGTGACAGGGAATATCGTATTCCCTGTCACATCGGAACACCAGGCCCGACACGCCCCTGGAGCGCCGGGCTGGCGGGGTCCGCCGAAGGATTCCCTCGGACGTTGCGGGCCCGTCGCGCCGTGCGCTTCTGTGGCGGATCATGCGCTGGTTGACTTGCGGCGATGATCCTGGCCCGCGCCGATCGCGAGCTGCGCGAGCTCGTCGGCGAGCTGCGCGACGACGCGGCTATCGCCAAGCGCTTGGGCCTGGAGCTCGACGGGCTGATCGAGGCCGCCGAGGGACGCACCGAACGACTGTTTTGGACCGTCAGCGATCCGCACCAGTATCCCGGGCCGTCGACGCACGGCGCGCTGGCGGGCGCGTGGTTTCACGGGGCGCTGTGCGGCGCCGTCGCCCGCGGCTGGGAGTCGCCGCTGCCCGAGCGACTGGTCGATGCGGGGGATCTGATGGAGGCCATCCAGTCCTTCGAGGCGGAGTCCAGCGAGACCGGTGACTCGCGCAAGACGCTGAGTCGCTACGGCATGGTCCGAGCCACGCTGCAGCCCGAGTTCGGCGCGCTCGCTCCCGAGCGCGCCGTCGCCGTCTTGTCCTCTGAGACGGGCGCGCGGGCGGAGGAGAGCCGTGATCTGCTGGGCCTGTTCGCGATCGACGGTGCCGTGGTCGCGCGCAACGCCCTGGACCGCGTCGCCGCCGACTCCGGCCCACCGCCCGCGCACATCCGCAGTGGCCTGACCTCCTATCGCCTGCACCGCAACGCGCTGGAGATGATGGACATGATCGCGACGATGCCGATCGACCCGAACGAGCTCTGAGGTGGCGCGAAACCTGGGTCTGGACGAGGTCGTCGATCACTTCACCCTGATCGGCGACGAGCTGGAGCTGCTGCGCAACAAGTCGGGCGCGACCCGCCTGGGATTCGCGGCGCTGCTGAAGTACGTGATGTGGCGCGGGCGGTTCCCGCCCGGAGCACACGAGCTACCTGGTGACGCCGTGGCGCATCTCGCTCGCCAGGTCCGCGTCCCAGCGGGCGAGCTTGCGTCGTATGACTTCGCGAGCCGCACAGCGCAGCGCCATCGCACCGAGATCCGCGCCTACACGGGCTTTAGGGAATGCAGCGTCCTGGACGCCGATGCGCTGACATCGTGGCTGATTGAGCACGTCGCATCGATCGAGCGTCGCGAGCCTCGCGTCCGAGAGGAGCTCCTTGCCCGTTGCCGCGCGCAGCTGATCGAGCCGCCGACCCCGGATCGCGTGAGCGAGATCACGCGGTCGGCGCTGCATCGCGCCGAGCAGACGCTGCTTGGGCTGATCGCAGCACGCGTCGACGCGACGACGATCGAGCGCCTCGAGGCGCTGATCGCCGTCAGCGACGATGACGACGGTGAGGACGTGCTGGCCTTGATTAAGGCGGCGCCGGGCAGCGTGAGTCTGGACACGATGCTCGTCGAGATCGCAAAGCTCGAAGCGATCCGCGCCATCGGGCTGCCGTCCGATCTGTTCGCCGACGTAGCCCCGACGGTCGTCGCCGGGTGGCGTTCCCGCGCGGCGGTCGAGTCGCCCAGTCATCTGCGTGAGCATCCGCAGCCAACCAAGCTCGCGCTGCTGTGCGCGCTGCTCGTCCTGCGTGAGCGCGAGGTGACCGACACGCTCGCGCAGCTGCTGATCTCGACGATCCACAGGATCAACGCGCATGCCGAGCAGAAGGTCGTCGCGGAGTTCGTCAAGGACTTCCGCCGCGTCCGCGGCAAGGACACGATGCTGCGCAAGATCGCCGAGGCCTCCCTCAAGACCCCGGACGACAGCGTTCGTGAGGTGATCTATCCCGTCGTCGGCGGCGAAGCGACGCTGACCGACTTGGTCAACGAGTTCCGCGCGACCGGCTCGGAGTACCAGCGTCAGAAGCGCAAGGTCTTCAGGGCGTCCTACACCAACCACTACCGGCGCGGTCTGATCCGCCTGCTCGGCGTACTCGAGTTCCGCTCCAACAACACCGCCCATCAGCCCGTCATAGACGCCCTCGGCCTGATCGTGCGCTACGCGCACCACGGCGGGACCTACTACCCGCTCGGCGAGCACGTCGTTCTCGACGGCGCCGTCAACGCCGACTGGACCGAGCTGTTGACCAAGACCGACTCGCGTGGCCGGGACCGCGTCGTGCGCGGCGTCTACGAAGCGTGCGTCTTTCAAGCGCTGCGTGAGCGGCTGCGCTGCAAGGAGATCTGGGTCGTCGGCGCGCACGAATGGCGAAACCCCGACGAAGACCTCCCGACCGACTTCGAGGTCCACCGCGCCGAGCACTACGACAAGCTGCGCAAGCCCCTGGACCCCAAGGCGTTCACCGCCGGGCTGCGGGAGGAGATGCGCACCGAGCTCAAGTTGCTCAACGACGCGCTACCGGACCTGCCGTGGCTGCAGATCACCAACCGCAAGAGCGGCGCGATCCAGCTCACCGCCCTCGAAGCCCAGCCCGAACCGCGCAACCTCCGGCGCCTGAAGAGAGCTGTGCGGGACCGCTGGGGCCAGGTCCCGCTGATCGACATGGTCACCGAAGCCGCCCTGCGGACGGGGATGCTCGGCGAGCTGACCGCCGTCGGCTCACGCGAAGCGCTGCAGCGCTCCGTGCTGTGGGAGCGCCTGCTGCTCGTTGCCTACGCCTACGGCACGAACACCGGCATCAGCGCCGTCGCCGCCGGCAACCACGGACACAGCGAAGCCGACCTGCGCTACACCGCCCGGCGCTACTTCACGATCGACGGCGCCCGCCTGGCCGCCATCCAGCTCGCCGACGCGACGTTCGCCGCCCGCGACCCCATGATCTGGGGGCAGAGCACGACGACCGTCGCGTCGGACTCCACCCACTTCCGCGCCTACGACCAGAACCTATTCACCGAATGGCACTCCCGCTACGGCGGGCGCGGGGTGCTGATCTACTGGCACGTCGAGAAGAAATCGATGGTCGTGCACTCCCAGCTGATCAGCTGCGCCGCCAGCGAGGTCGCGGCGATGATCGAGGGTGCGATGCGCCACGGGACATCGATGCAGCTGGAAGGCAACTACGTCGACTCGCACGGCCAGTCGGAGATCGGGTTCGCGATCACGCGGCTGCTGGACTTCGACCTGCTGCCGCGGATGAAGCAGATCAACAAGGCCAAGCTGTACGGACCCGATCGCGGCCAGCCCGACGCCTACCCGGGCCTGAAGGCGGCGATGACCCGCGCGATCCGCTGGGATCTGATCGAGCAGAACTACGACCAGCTGGTCAAGTACGCGACCGCGATCCGCGTCGGGACCGCATCGACCGAAGCGATCCTGCGGCGCTTCACGCGCAACGCCTCACACCCCGTCTACCAAGCGATGCTCGAGCTTGGCCGCGCGCAGAAGACGATCTTCATCGCCCGCTACCTGCGCGACCGTGACCTGCAGCGCGAGATCGAGGAGGGCCTGAACGTCATCGAGTCGTGGAACCGCGTCAACGGCGTCATCTTCTTCGGCAAGAGCGGCGAGTTCGCGACCAACCGCCGCGACCAGCAGCAACTCGGGATGCTCGCCCTGCACATCCTCCAAGCCGCGCTCGTCTACGT
>Ga0208736_1000610_pt1 | contig 10022 bp, 10 predicted proteins | sample AntDryMetagUQ255_FD_188090 | JGI IMG/M metagenome (GOLD analysis project Ga0208736, IMG submission 188090) | Polar desert microbial communities from Antarctic Dry Valleys - UQ255 (SPAdes) | ecosystem: Environmental > Terrestrial > Soil > Desert | place: Antarctic Dry Valleys | collected 2008-12-31 | reverse complement strand
AAGACGAGTTCGTTGCCGAGGGCAACGCGATCTGCGAGGCCAACGGGGCGACCGTTAAGCCTGCGCTCGAAGAGCTGGTCGAGGGACGGCTGCCGACGAGCTCCGAGCTGCGTAGCTTCGCCGGCGACGTCGCGCTGCCACGCCTGCAGGAACGCGTCGATCAGCTGCGCCAGCTCGAGCCGCCGAGCGCGGATCGCGACGAGGTCGACGAGATCATCCGTGCCTATCAGAAGGGCATCGACCGAATCTCGGCGGACCCAAGGCAGCTCGCGGAGGGCGATCCGTTCCTGGAGGCCTACGGCAAAGCGAGCGCGTACGGCCTGACCGCCTGCGCCAGTTAGGTGAGGTCACGCGCACGTTGTGCGGGGACTGCAGGCCGGTAATGCTCCGGCCGATGACGAGGGCCAGCGACGGCCTACCCGAACCCGCGTGAGCGCGTATCGTCTCGTCGGGCCGTGCGGCGCCCGCGATCCGTTCACATGTCCTGACCACGGCTCGCATCCGACGATGGGTTAGGGTCCGCCGATGCCGATCGCCGGGCGCGCGAGCGCCGACATCGAGGCCCCCATCGACGCCGTCTGGCCGATCCTGCAGGACGTCGAGCAGTGGGCGGACTGGCAGAGCACGCTCGGGCACGTGGACGCGCTCGCGCGCGACGCGGACGAGCGCGTGTCGCGCTGCGAGGTGCAGATCGACGCCAAGATCCAGAAGATCAGGCTTGAGCTGGCGGTCTCCTACGACGCACCCTCCCGCCTATCGTGGAGGCGCGAACGTGGGGACCTCAAGCACATGGACGGCTCTTGGCAGCTCGAGGATCTCGGCGACGGGCGTACCCGCGCGACCTACGCGCTCGAGGTCGATCCCGGCGGCGTCCTCAACATGTTCATCAACTCAAACGTCGAGCAGAAGCTGCGCGGCACCCTCGTCGACGCGCGGCCGGCCGAGCTCAAGGCACGCGTCGAACGCGGCTGACGGCACACGCTCGCCCGCCGCCCGCGCAGCTCCCGTGAGCACGCTTCGACCCGATAGCTCTAGCGCCATCGCCCCGCGATCACGACGCGATCATCGCACCGCGCATGGCGTGATCGATCACGTCGAGTTGAGGGCCGAGCCCCCCGCTGGGGACGCCACGCAAGCCCTCTTCCGGGAGTACGGCGCGCTGATCCAGGATCGTCTCGGCCTGCGGTTCCAGCCGACCAAGCCGATCCTCGCACGCGAAACCGCCTTCGGCGGCGACAGCGGACTATGGCTCGTCGTCTATGAATCAGGGCGCGCGATCGGCTGCGGCGGGCTGCGCACGAGCGGGCCGGGCGTGGCGGAGATCAAGCGCATGTTCGTCAGCCAGCGCTACCGGCGCAACGGGCACGGCCGGCGGCTGCTGCGCGAGCTGGAGCGGATCGCCGTCGAGCGCGGCCACGACCGCGTGCGGCTGCTGACGACCGAGGTGCTCAGCGAGGCGCGCAGGCTCTACGCGGCGGAGGGCTACCGCGTCGTGCAGCGCATCGCGCGCGGGCGCGCGCCGGTCGAGATCTGGCTCGAGAAGGACGTGCCCGACCCGCGTTGCGAGGACTACTCGTAGACGATCAGATCCGGCGGCGGCGACAGGCGCAGCACATCGCGCGGGCGCATCAGGTTCGAGTCCTCCTCGTAGAAGAGCTTGAAGCCGTCGTGGAAGCGCTTGGCCTCCGAGGTGAACTCGCGGTACTTCGCACGCTTGTTGGGACGGTCGCCGAAACCGTCGACGTTCATCGTCAGCGCGAGGCCGGGACGCTCCAGGACGCGCTCCTTGCCCTGGATCATGCCGCTCGTGAACTGGTGCACGACAAACAGCTTCTCGGGCATCCGGCGCTCGGCGACGAGGCCGGAGACGTAGGCCGTCACCTCGTTGATCTCCTCTGCCGTTACAGAACCGATCGTCTGGCCGGGGACCTCGTTGGCCCCGACGTGCCACTCGGGGTCGAGCGCGAGGCCGACGTCGGGCTCGCGCAGCCATCGCTCCAGGCGCCGCGCCTCGCTGAGAAAGTCGCCGCGGCCGGGCTGGATGTCCAACAGCAGCAGGGCCTTTGCACGACGGGCCGCGCGCAGGTAGCGGTCGATCGTCGCGCTCGGCTGGTGCAGGCGGTGCAGCCCGCCCTCGCCGGGATCCTCGGCGGCGATGGTGGCGATCAGCTCGAATGCCGGCAGCACCGGTCGGGTCTTCTTGGCATAGCGCCGCGAGACGCGCGCCAGTCGGGCGGCCGCGCGGGCGGGCGAGCCGATGCCCAGCACGCCGAGCCGATCGCTCTGCGGTGCCCCGTAAAAGGCCACGACGCGGTTGTCGGGAAAGATCCTCTTTCCGCCGCGTGGCAGCTGCGGCACCAGCCGCGGGACGCTGCTCGCCTGCGCAGAGCCGCCGCGGGCACCGGCGGACGTCCCCGGCTCGCCGCCGCACGAGCGCACGGCGAGCACGATGGCGAGGATGATGCCGCCGAGTACCGCGAGTGCGGTGACGCGGCGGCGGAGGTAGACCCGTGAGGACTCGATGATGCGAAAAGTCTGACCTGTCGGCCGAAAAAAGCGCGCCAACCTTCAGCCCTGCGCAGCTTGTGCCGATGCAACGCGCGTGCAGCACCGTTACGAGCGGATCTCGATCGAGACGCCACGCCATCGCATCACCGGGACTGCCACCCTGGCCGCCGAGGGGTACCGCAGTCGCCTGTCCGACGTGCTCAACGCCCCCGAGCGCGAGTTCCTCGCGCTGATCGAAGCGACCGTGGAACCGTTAGACGGAAGCCGCGGCGTCGCCGTTCACGATTTCATCGCGGTACACCGACAGCACATCGTGTTCGCCGTGTCGCTCGGTCCAGTCGAGCAGCCCGCCGACTCGAGCCTGCTGGCGTAGCTCAGCGCGATCGGGCGTGCGCGGCCAGTGCGGGCTCCAGCCAGCCGCGACGCTCGAGCTCGTCCACGAAACGCGTGTAGGTCGCTCCCAGCCGATGGGCGTGCTGCGGTCGCGGCGCGACGACGTCGCGCACCCCCGCCATCTCCGCCGCCACGTCGGCCACGCACCGGCCGGCCGTCGACGCCGCCGCGAGCACGGCCATGCCGAACGCCGACTCGGCCTGCTCCACGACCGCCACCGGGCGACCGAGGACGTCCGCTCGCAGCTGGCACCACACGCGGCTGCGCGTCGCCCCGCCGGTGAAGCTCAGCTCGCCGTCGGTCGCAGCGCCGAGCAGATCGACGTAGTCGAAGCACAGGCGCTCGACGAACGCCAGCCCCTGCAACAGCGCGGCGAAGTGCTCGTCCTCGCCTGCCGGCTCGCCGAGCAGGAACGCCTCGGCCTGCGGCGCGCAGAACGGGAAGCGCTCGCCGCGCGACGTGAGCGGGTAGGCGAGCACGCCGGTGGGCAGGTGCGCATGCGCACGGCGGCCCAGGTCGTCGAGGTCGCGCCCGCCGAAGGTGTGTGACAGCACGCCGGCGCCCGAGCTCGATGCGCCACCCGGCAGCCAGCCGCCGTCCGGTGCGCGGTGGCAGTAGAGGACCCCGCCCGGATCGCTGATCAGCTCGCGCGAGACGCCCTTGAGCACGAGCGTCGTGCCAAGCACCGAGTTCCACTGCCCGGCGCGGAGCGCGCCGGCGGCGAACTGGCCGGCGCAGCCGTCGGTCATGCCGGCGATGACCGGCGTGCCCGCCGCCAGACCGGTCGTCAGCGACGCCTCGGCGCAGACCACGCCGAGCGGCGTGCCCGACCGCACGACGTCGGGCAGCACGCCACTGGGCACGCCGAGCTGTTCGAGCAGTGCCTGCGGCCAGGTTTCGGCGACGACGTCGTAGCCGCTCTTGAGCGCGTGGCTGCAATCGGCCGGCACGTCGTGGCCGGTGAGCCGCCGTCCGACGTAGTCGGACTGATGGGCGAGCCGCGCGCCGGCGGCGGCGTGCTCGGGTCGTGCCCGCAGCGCCCACACGAGCTTCGGCAGCCCCCACGTGGCGCCCACCGGTATCGGCGCGCCGATCGCGTTGATCGTCCGTGCCTCGTCGGCCGCGCGCCCGTCGTCGTACATGTAGCCCGGTGTCAGCGCCGCGCCGTGGCGATCGACGAGCACGATCGTCCCCGACGTGGCGCACGCCGCCACGCCCTGGACGCGCTCGGGCGCGAGGTCGCGCAGCGCCGCGCGGCACGCGCCCGCGACGGCCTGCCACCAGCGCTCGGGATCCTGCTCGTGACGCGCGCCGTCGCGGTGGCTCTCAAGCGGCTGCGAGCCGCTTGCCGCAACGCCCCCACCCTCACCGACGACGAGCGCGCGGGCGCTCTGGGTCCCCACATCGAGTCCGACCCACAGGGGGCCATCGTCGCCGGCCGCGTGCGCCATGGCCGCCACGCTAGATGAGCGACGCCGAAGCCGGCGAAACCCGCGTCAGCTGCCCGAGTCGAAAGAGCGTTCTCTGGTGGCTAGCGTTCGCGTTCGATCGCTGTCTTCTCGTCGGTGGCGACCTTCCGAATATCCTTGATGGCCTCGGTGAAGCAACCCGGTGGCGCCACCGGATATCGAAGCCGAATGTCTAGGGTGCAGTCGGTGAGCGTCATCGACGAGCACTACTAGTAGATCAGTACCGGGGGACGCTCGCAGAGCGCCACTGGTCGGCGCAATACGTGGGCCGCTACATGTGCGGCTGGGCCGCGCTGGACATCACGACACCGCACAGCTCTGTCATCGAGCGTCTCGGGTGCGAGTACGTCCGCGTGTGCTTCCTTGACGATGTCGCCTGTCACACCATGGCTCGGGAAGACCTGCAAGGCGAGGGTCAGGAAGGTACGCATGAGGATCACCATGTCGAATCTGAGCGATTGATGCTTGAGGTAGTACAGGTCGTGGCACAGTTTCCAGGCCGAGCCTCGCTCAGACCGCGCGTATCCGCACCGCAGCTGGGCCCAGCCGGCCAGCCCCGGCTTGATCAGGTGGCGCCGGGAATAGAACGTGATGCCCGCCTCGAGTCGCGAGACGATCTCTGGCTGCTCCGGGCGCGGGCCCACGATGCTCATCTCGCCGCGCAGCACGTTGTACAGCTGCGGTAGCTCGTCGAGGTGCAGGCTGCGCAGCACTCGTCCGACACGGGTTATCCGCGGGTCGTCGACGGCGCACCATCGCTCGGCATCGTTGTCGGGCCGTTCGCGCATCGTCCTGAGCTTGTACATCGTGAACGGGCGCCCCTTCTCTCCGATCCGGCACTGCCGGTAGAGCACCCGGCCCCCGTCGAGCTTGATCAACAGCGCGGCGGGCAGCAGCAGGGGCAGTGTCCCGATCCCCAGGCACGCCGACAGTGCGATGTCGAAGAATCGCTTGACGGGATGCTTCGTCGGGCGGAACTTGGGGTGCATGACGTACTGAAACCACGCCGAGTTGATCTCGGCGACCGGAATGTGCCCGAAGGCGTCCTCGTAGAACGCGGACAGCTCGCATACACGAACGCACAGGATGTCCGTCAGCCTGACCAACTCGTCGAAGACCTCGAGCCTCGGAACGTCGGAGCCGATCAGCACCAAGTCGATCCGATTGCGCTCGATGAGCGCCGCAAGATCCCGCATCGTGCCCAGCGCCTGCGGCAGCGGAAACTCCGGGTCCTGACCGGTCCGCGACGCAATCCACCCAACCATCTCATAGGCGCTGATCCTGTTGATCACCAGCTCTTGGGTGAGCCCGACCGCGGCCGACTGGCTCCCGATCACCGCGATCCGCGTGGGCCGCCTCAATGCGCGACGAAAACGGCCGGCTCTGCGAAGAGAAAATCCGATGACCGCGAAGGACCCGGCCGCCGCGAGGCACACGGCCAGGAGCTGCACGAGGTTCGCCGCGCCCGCCGATGCCAGGACGGTTCCAGCCAGGATCACGATGATGACCAGCGCCGCGACAGCGACCGCCGCCCGTGCGCGTGCTCGTGTACCCACCCACGCCGGGCGGCGCCTGGACCGCGACGGCAAGCTCGGTCTCGTGGCCGCGCCGTCCGCGTTCGAGGGCAGCTCCGCGGCTGCAACGGCGTGTTCGTCGCTGACCCGTGCAGCAGCGTCGAGGCGGCCGTCGTCTTGTTGATCGCGCGTCGTGTTGGTTGCCCCTGTTTGCGGTCCATACCTGCCGCCACCTGCGTACTCGGCGTTGTTGCACCCGACCTGAACGGCGAACCCACACGGTAGATCAGAGGTCCGGGCTCGGGCGACCGAGTGGCGAGCTATGTCACCCTGAGGCCATGTCGAAGTTCGGCGACGCCCTGCGGGCGCCCTTCTTGAAGCGGTTCGGCGGCCCCGCAGCACGCGACCGCGCGCGCCTGCGCGCGTGGCTGGAGGAGATCGGCGACTTCACGCCGACCTACGCGCGCATCCTCGAGGCCTTCAAGACCGCCAACGTCGCCGGCGCCCGCGCCGAGGTCGACCAGCTGATCGCGGCCGTCAGCGCAGCGCAGCAGCGGATGCCGGCCTTCGACAGCGCCGACCTGCAGACCGTCACGCAGGACTACAGCTCGGCGCTGCTGGCGCTCGCCCGCTCGGCCGACGGCGTCTTGCGCCTCGACGAGGACGCCGGGCGCGACGGCACCGTCGTCGACCGCTCGGATGCCGACGAGGCGCTGGCGGAGTTCCGCCGCCGCGGGATCGAGGCGCGAGCTGCCAGCCAGGAGCTGTTGACGCGGCTGACCGCCGACCTCAGCGTCGGGCAGCGCGAGCAGGTCGACGAGCTCGTGCGCAAGCGAGAGCAGTAGCTTCGGCCGTGCATACATCCCGTCGACGGGTACGAGCGGTCACTGTCTGCGCTATCCCGACGCGCTGCGCTGCGCGACAAGGCGGACGTCGACGAGCTCAGCACCGCAGAAGCGTAACCGCGCTGAGCAACGTCGCTGCCGGCGCTAGCCTGTCGGTATGTGTCGAAACATCCGAACGCTCTACAACTTCGATCCGCCGGCGACCGAGGACGAGGTGCGCAGCGCGGCGCTGCAGTACGTACGCAAGATCAGCGGCTACTCGAAGCCCTCCGAGGCCAACGCCGAGGCCTTCGAGCGTGCTGTCGACGGGGTCACGCAGGTGTCGCGGCAGCTGCTCGACAAGCTCGTGACGTCGGCCCCGCAGAAGGACCGTGAGGCCGAGGCCGCGAAGGCCCGCGAGCGCAGCGCAGCGCGCTACGCGGCCTGAGCGGCGGCGAGCGCGACCGGTCCCCGGGCGTGCAAACGCTCACCGCGGAAGGCTAGGCGCGACGCGTTCGCCGCACCAGCGCGAGTCGGCGCGCCTCGGCGCGCGAGTCAGGCGTCGCCGTCGGCGGCGAGCTCGGCGGCCGCCTGCAGGTCGGTGATGGTGCGGTCGGCGACGGCGCCCAGCAGCGCGGTCGCCTGACGAACCGCTTGGCGGCCAGCCGCGTCGGCCACCGGGGCGATCGTGCCGGCGAACATGTCAAGCAGCACCTCGCCGGCGTCCTCGCCGACAAAGGCATCCGCGGGCAGCTCTTCGAGCAGATCGCCGAAGACATGGCCGAGCATCAGGCCGGTGCGCAGGATGGCTTCGACGAGGTCGCGGACCTCGAGGGTGGGGACGACTTGCATGCCCGTACTAGGGCGTGCGCCGGAGAGTTCTCCCCCGGCGCCAACGCGCGGCCCGTTCTCGTCCTCGGCGATCTCGTTCGCTAGGCGCTCGATGTGCCCGCGCGCGGCTATCACCAGGACCGCATCAGCCGGTCAACCTGACGCAGCAGGTACGCGCCAAGCGACGTGGCGAAGACGTCGGTGAGATGTGTCTCGTTCTTGAAGACCAGCGCGCCGCCGACAACGGGATAGCACCGGCGGGCGCCGCACATGAAGCGCGTCAGATCGACGACCTGGACTCGCGGTGAGCGCAGCCGCCTGGCCGCCGCCGCCGCGGGATCGGCGTCCAAAGCCGTGCGCCGCTGCACGGCGCAGGCCCGGTCGGCGCGCCTGCCCGCATCCAGCGCCCGTTGCACGCAGCCGAGCGTGTTCTCGTCGATCTTCGGGTTGTCGCGAATCACGACGATGTGCTTGACCGACGCAGGCAAGGCCCTCCACCCCTTGATGAAGCCCGCGACCTGGGCGCCGAACTTGTCCTGCCCGCTGGGACCCTCGACCCCTTTGCCGCCGGCGGCCGCCGACACGAACACGGTGCTCACCTCGGGATGCTTGGAAAACCAGCGCAGCACCTCCTGCTTCCAGCGCAGGCACTTCGTGCGCGCCGGCTCGAGCTGTATGTCGATCGCGCCCGTGTAGTGGCAGCCGGTGCGCGTGATCGACAGGCCGCGCCACCCGCGCTCCTGGGCGACCACCTCGAGCCCAGCCCGCCAGTGTTGGGCGTGGCTGTCGCCCATGAGAGCGAGGGTCGGGGTGCCCCTGCTGGGACGGATGCCGAACGCGCAGATCCTCAGCGGGCGCCGCTGGACGCGCGTGCAGCGCGAGTTCGGCCGGTCGCGGGCAGCGATCGGTGCGGGAACGACCGCGAGCCTGAGCCTGGAGTTCTTGCACGGATGCAGAGAATCGCGCGAGGCCGCGCCGAAGCAGCGCGGCTTGTCGGTCAAGACCCGCTCGGAAGCCTGCTCGTCCACGCGGATCTCACCCTGCAGATAGGCGTTGGCGCCGGCGGTGACGGTCACCACGACCGCCGTGGCGGCGAGGACCGAGGCGAACGTCCAGCCCGCCCGGCGGCCGCCGAGGAGCGGACCGATCCGGACCGGATCCTCGACGAGGATCTTCGTGAGCCACGCCGCAAGGAACGTGAGCGCGAGCAGGACGATGGATACCGGCAGGTCGCGCGTTTGGCCGGTCACGAACGGGGCCAGGACGAGCAGCGGCCAGTGCCAGAGGTAGACCGAGTAGGAGATGTCGCCGACGAACTGGACCGGCGAGAGCTTCATCGCCGGCGTCGGCGCCCAGGCGAGCGCCGGCGCCCCCGCCCAGATCACGGCGAGCGCACCGAGCACGGGCAGCAGCGCCTGGTAGCCGGGAAACGGCGTGCCGACGGAGTACGCGAACGCCGTCACGACGATCGCGGCGAGGCCCGCCCACGAGACGGCGGAGCTGAATGCGGCGCGCGCACGACCCAGGCTGGGGAGCAGCGCGAGCAGCCCGCCGGCACCGAACTCCCACGCCCGCGTGGGGGTCACGAAGTACGCGGCGGCCGAATTCGCCTCGGTGTAATAGATCGAGTACGCGAGGCTGAGCGCGGTGACCGTCGACAGCGTGGCGGCGATCCACCTCACCCGGACCGCGGTCGGACCCCGGCGCGCGAGCAGCGCCGCCAGCAGGATCAACACCGGCCACACGAGGTAGAACTGCTCCTCGGCTGACAGCGACCAGAAGTGCTGGACGAGTGTCGGGTCGTTCTGCGCCGCGAGGTAGTCGACGGCGGACCCGGCCAGCTGCCAGTTCTGGAAGTACAGGGTGCTGGCCCGTATCTCCGTGAGCGACTGCGGCCAGTAGGTCTGGGGAATGAAGGCGAGCGTCGCGACCGCACAGAGCAGCAGGACGAAGAAGGCGGCCGGAAGGATGCGCCGCGCCCGGCGCGCCCAGAACGCCGGCAACGAGATCCGTCCGCTGCGCTCGACCTCGCGCAGCAGATGCGACGTGATCAAGAAGCCCGAGATCACGAAGAACACATCGACGCCGATGAACCCGCCCGGCAGCGCCGCGGGCCAGAAGTGATAGATCACGACCAGCAGGACCGCGATCGCGCGGAGGGCCTGGATCTCCGGACGCAGCTTGGTGGCGGGCTTGGAGCTCGTGTCCTCAGCGGGTGCTAGGGGCACTGCCTGCAGCCTAGCCGGACGACGATGCGGGCACTGCGGCAGGGGTCGGACAGCGAAACCGCGTTCCGTGCTGTCCCGTGGCCCCGTTCATCGTGGGTTGTGTTGGCGATCGTGCTGCGCCCCGAGACGCCCGACGGCGTCACTGTCGTGCGAGATATACCCAGATGTTGTGGATGGGCTTGAGAACGAAGGCGGCGTACCTTCCCGGTTGATGAAGACCGATGCCGGTGTTGGCCGGCAGGAAGGCACGCCATG
>Ga0208736_1000609_pt1 | contig 10042 bp, 8 predicted proteins | sample AntDryMetagUQ255_FD_188090 | JGI IMG/M metagenome (GOLD analysis project Ga0208736, IMG submission 188090) | Polar desert microbial communities from Antarctic Dry Valleys - UQ255 (SPAdes) | ecosystem: Environmental > Terrestrial > Soil > Desert | place: Antarctic Dry Valleys | collected 2008-12-31 | reverse complement strand
CAGCACTTTGTTTGCCAGCATGCAAATCCGGTTTAAATTTTATTTCTTTCGTGTTTCTTATACCCTGTCTCAAGTCGTTGGTCTTTTGATGAATGACTTTTTATTTTTGCCAGGCTGATATTTTTTAATGCAATATCACTCAGCTATTTTTTTCAATCACTTTATCTGCCAGCCTTTCCTCATCAATTCCGGCAGGCAACAAAAACAAAATAACAGCAATTATAAAACAAACATAAGATAGATAAACACTGGCGTAAGCCAGCGGAACTGATGCTAAATAAGTAGCACTGCCTATATAAGTTTTTGTCCTGCTTTTCACGGATACCTTCTCTATTTTCTGTTTAATATCCCTTTCTTCATCTGTATGCACTAAATGTGTTTTTAAGGTGTGAGAATGCATAAATGATAAAGTCAGCGTAGTCATAAACATTATAAAACCATACAAAGCTGTTGAAGTGGGAAGTAAAGGGCTTGCGCCCATTATACCTGTAACAAAAGGAATGAGGCTCATCCAAAAAAGAAAGAAAAGGTTTTGAGCTAATAACGCATTGTCTGTTTTTCCTAACATATGAAACATGTGATGATGGTTAAGCCACAAAATGCCAATCATTATAAAACTGAAAATATAAGCTCCAAAATGAGGGAGTATCTCGATAAGATGATGTTGTATGTCATATGTATCCTGATCTTCATTAAATTCAGGTAATCTAAGTTCCAATACCATTATTGTAATAATAATGGCAATAACACCATCGCTAAATGTTTCAACCCTTGTTGTACTTGTTTGCATTTAATTTAATTTTATTATCCCCAGTTGGGCTATACATTTTATTGCAAAAATTCTTATGTATAATGTATTAAAGTTATTAGCTTAGAATATGAGCGAAATCACAAATTTTTTTTATCAAAGCGAAGGGCAATGAAGAAAAAAATAACAGGGAAAGGCCTCTGGCAAATACTAAAAGCAAGCTTTAAAGGTTTTGTAGATGACAAGGTGATAAAACTCAGCGGGTCATTGGCATACTTTACTGTCTTCTCAATGGGCCCTATGTTAATTGTAATTATATTTTTTGCTGATTTGTTTTGGGGAAGGGAAGCCATTGAAGGAACCATCTATGGTCAACTAAAAGGTTTTGTAGGGTCAGATGCCGCAGCGCAATTACAGGATATTATTAAAAAAGCTTCGTTAAGTAATAAGAGTACTATCACAGCGATCATTGGTTCTATAATGTTATTAATTGGTGCTACAACGGTATTTGCAGAAATCCAGGATTCAATAAATACAATATGGAATTTAAAAGCAAAACCAAAAACAAACTGGCTTAAATTGGTAATAGATCGAATTCTTTCTTTCTCGGTGGTTGTGAGTCTTGGTTTTTTATTATTGGTGTCTTTAGTTATAAATGGCATCATGGAAGCACTGAGTAACAGGCTGCTTACCATGTTTCCTGATATTACGGTTATTCTTCTTTACATTTTTAATATAGTGCTCACATTTATAGTCACCTCTTTATTGTTTGCTATAATATTTAAAGTGTTACCCGATGCTAAAATAAAATGGAAGGATGTTTTGATGGGTGCAATGGTAACTGCGGTTCTTTTTATGCTGGGGAAATTTGGTATTAGTTTTTATATCGGCAGCAGCAATGTAGACAATGTATACGGTACTGCGGGGTCGTTAGTGGTTATTTTATTATGGGTTTACTTTTCATCAATTATATTATATTTCGGCGCTGAATTTACTAAGGCTTATGCGGCTGCATACGGCTCGTCCATTCACCCCAATCAGTATGCAGTGTGGATACAACAAATTGAAGTAGAAACAGGCAAAGGAACTTTAAAGCACGAGGAAGAGGTTAAAAAAGAAGAGAATGAAAGCACAGATGAAAAAATAAAAGTGACTTAAGATGATTTTTGCATTGGCTATGTTTTTGTAATGAGTCTCTTAAAAAAGATTAATGGGACATCATGTTACACCAAAAGGCATCTGGCAGGTTTTAAAAGGTTCTTTCAAAGGTTTCGGGGAAGATAAGGTTCCCAAGTTGAGTGCCTCACTGGCTTATTACACCGTTTTTTCTTTGGGTCCTTTGTTGATTATGCTCATTTATTTGTGCAGTATTTTTTTTGGCCGCGATGCCATTGAAGGTACGATCTATACTCAAATTGACGGCTTTGTGGGCCGCGAGGCTGCCGACCAGATTCAGGGAATTATAAAAAATGTAGCGCTTGAAGGTAAGGGTGGGCTTGCTTTTATTATTGGCATTATTACGCTATTGATTGGCGCCACTACTGTATTTGCCGAAATTCAGGACTCAATCAACAGCATCTGGGGGCTAAAAGCCAAACCGAAACTGGGTATAATGAAATTGCTGAAAGACAGGCTTCTTTCTTTTGGAATAATTGGTAGCCTGGGTTTTTTGTTGCTGGTTTCTTTAGGCGTCACAGCCATAGTTGACGCATTGGGAAACAGGCTTAAAGATGCTTTCCCCGATGTAGCAGTAGTGGTTTTTTACATCATTAACCTGTTGCTTACATTGATTATTACTACCGGCTTATTTGGTGTGATCTTTAAAGTACTGCCTGATGCAAAAATTAAATGGAAAGATGTGCTCGGTGGTGCGCTTGCAACTTCTGTGTTGTTTATGATCGGAAAATTATTGATCTCTTTGTATATCAGCAAAAGTGATGTGGGTAATGCTTATGGCGCTGCGGGTTCGCTCGTTATTCTTATTGTATGGATTTATTACTCCGCCATCATATTATATTTTGGTGCAGAGTTTACAAAAGCATACGCTTTAAAATATGGAGCTGAAATTCATCCCAGCAAATTTGCTATAACTGTTAAAAACGTAGAAGTGGAAGGGGGCAATAAATCCGTACAACAAATGGATAATGTTGACGGGAAAAATTTGCCTGGCAACCAACACTCTCCTCATTTAAATAAAAATGCAAAAAAGCAAGTTTTACCTAAACTCCAAAAGCAATATGACTTTGAGCATCCGCCACTTGGTATGTTCGATCTGATGCAGGCATTGGCAGTTGCGGCAATAATGAAGATTTCTGATCTTGGAAAAGAGGGTAAACAAAAGTAGATGGAACAGGCTTTATTTTTGTCTGAAATAGGCAATGAAAATTAAGCATACACCCAAGGGACTGTGGCATGTGATAAAGCAGGCTTTCAAAGGATTTAGCGATGATAAAGTTGCAAAGCTGAGCGGCTCGCTCGCCTACTTTACTGTGTTTTCTATTGGGCCAATGCTGATTGTAATTATTTTCCTTGCTGACATCTTTTACGGGCGGGAGGCCATTGAAGGAACAATCTATGGACAAATTGAAGGATTCGTCGGCTCCTCTGCAGCCAAACAAATTCAGGATATAATTAAAAATGCTTCGCTGAGTAGCGAAAGCAAAATAACGGCTGCCATAGGTTTTGTTACATTGTTAATTGGCGCTACAGGAGTGTTTGCGGAAATACAGGATACCATTAATTACATCTGGAATTTAAAGCCCAAGCCAAAAAAAAATTGGCTGAAAATGATTGTCAACCGGGTACTTTCTTTTTCGGTGGTTATAAGCCTTGGCTTTTTATTGCTGGTTTCACTTATGATCACTGCTTTAGTAGAAGCCTTAAGCAGCCGTTTGCACGAAATTTTTCCGGATGCTACTGTAACCCTTGTATATATTGTAAACCTGGTGCTTACTTTTGGAATAACTACTTTATTGTTTGCAATCATTTTTAAAGTGTTGCCTGATGCCATCATAAAATGGCGTGATGTATTAACAGGAGCAATGGTAACGGCGGTGCTGTTTATGATTGGCAAATTTGGTATAACGTTTTATATCGGGAACAGCAACATGGGCACCACTTATGGAGCTGCCGGCTCATTAGTGGTTATTTTATTATGGATATATTATTCTTCCATTATTCTATATTATGGAGCTGAATTTACCAAGGCCTACGCAGCCGAATATGGCAGCCAGATCCTACCAAATAAATACGCGGTTTGGGTTAAATTAATAGAAGTAGAAGTTGGCAAAGGTTCATTAAAAGAACAGGAATTATTAAAAATTGAAGAAAATCAAAATACCGACGGTCATATAACCGTAAAGTAAATGCGGTTTATAGTAAGCCTAATCCTACAACCAATGGTTAAAACTGATGATTTATAATATTAGGCATTCCCGATAGCTAAATACCAGAACCATAAACTATAAACTTTGTCTTTACTTTTGCCGCCATGGCAACAGATCATAACAGGTTCCAGGCAATCATTTCTCATTGCAAAGAATATGGATTTATTTTTCCATCAAGTGAAATTTATGATGGCTTAGCCGCGGTTTACGACTATGGTCAATGGGGTAGTGAACTGAAAAAAAACATCAAAGATCATTGGTGGAAAAGCATGACGCAAATGCACGAAAATATTGTAGGGATAGATGCAGCTATTTTCATGCATCCTACAACATGGAAGGCAAGCGGACATGTGGACAATTTTAGTGATCCAATGATCGATAATAAAGACAGTAATAAACGTTACCGTGTTGATCATCTGATAGAAGGGAAAGCAGAGGAATTGCAAATTGGTGGTCATGAAGAGCAGGCCGAAATTTTAATGAAGGAAATGGATGTGCTGCTTGCAACTAATGATTTTGATGGTTTAAAAAGATTATTAGAAACGTATAAGATTGTCTGCGGAGTAAGTGGCACGGGGAATTGGACGGAGATCAGGCAATTCAACCTGATGTTCTCCACACAAATGGGGTCGGTTAGTGAAGATGCCAACGAAGTTTACCTGCGGCCCGAAACAGCACAAGGCATATTTGTTAACTTTTTAAATGTGCAAAAAAGCGGGCGCATGAAAATTCCATTTGGCATTGCGCAGATAGGTAAGGCCTTCCGCAATGAAATTGTTGCCCGCCAGTTTATTTTTAGAATGCGGGAATTTGAGCAAATGGAAATGCAATTTTTTATTCGTCCCGGCACCCAAAAGCAATGGTATGAATACTGGAAAGAACAGCGAATGAAATGGCACTTAAGCCTTGGTATTTTAGAAGATAAATTTCGTTTTCATGATCATGTTAAACTTGCGCATTATGCCGATGCAGCTACGGATATTGAATATAATTTTCCCATTGGTTTTAAAGAAGTGGAAGGTATACACAGCCGTACAGATTTCGATTTAAAAAGCCACCAGGAGCACAGCAAAAAAAAGCTACAGTATTTTGATAATGACCTGGATGAAAATGGAAAACCATTTGGCAATTATATTCCTTATGTTATTGAAACATCAATTGGTGTAGACCGTTTTGTGCTATTGCTTTTAAGTGAAGCTTATGCCGAAGAAGATTTGAGTACAGAAGAAAAAAAAGACAGCCGGGTAGTATTAAAGTTTCCTCCTGTTATGGCTCCTGTTAAATTAGCTGTATTGCCACTGGTTAAAAAAGATGGTTTGCCCGATATTGCCCGCAATATCATTGAACAGTGCAAACCGCATTTTAAATGTTTTTACGAAGAAAAAGATACCATTGGTAAACGTTACCGTCGTATGGATGCCATAGGAACGCCTTTTTGTTTGACAATAGATTATCAAACAAAAGAAGATAATACGGTTACCATCAGGTACAGAGATAACATGCAGCAGGAAAGAATATCTATTGACCAGGTAAAGGAAATAATTGTAAAGGCAATTTCATAATGTACATAGAATTTTCTAAGGTTTTTTTGGAGGCACCAGTAGTAACAAAATTTACATTTATAAAACGAGTTTAGTTTTAAACTGAAAATTTTTTTATGCCCGAGTTATTTAGAATGTTTGGCATGCGCTTTTTCTTTTTCAGTAACGAACATTTGCCAATACACGTACATGTTAAGAATGCTGATGGAAGTTCAAAATTTGAAATTAATCCAGTAAAGCTAATAGAGAATAACGGCATGAAAAATAAGGATATTCATTTGGCACAAAGTATTATTGAAGAGAACGAGGAGCTAATTGAACAAAAGTGGAAAGACTACTTTTATAAGTAAAATAATGGTATGATAACTGTAAAAAAAGTTTGGTTTGAAAAAGATAAAATATTTGTCGAGTTGAATGATAGTCGCATAATTGGAACACCGATAGATTGGTACCCTAATTTAAGTAAGGGAACTAAAGAACAATTGCTCAAATTTGAACTATGGAATAACGGGAAATGGATTCATTGGGAGGACTTAGATGAAGATTTATCGGCTGAAGGTTTTTTAGTTTTTCATAAGCAGCCAATAGTACAAAATAAAGGATAAGATTAATTTGTAGTATAACAGTAATCCATTTACCCGTATAGCTCTAAATGAATAGCTTTTTTATCATAGCCCATCCCTAATATCCGCTGTTTAGCTTCATCTATCATGGCCTTCCACCCACATAAATAAAACTGCGCTGGCGGTAATTCGCCAGTGCCATTTTTTTTCTGTTGAATAAGATCTTCATAAACTGCATGTACATAGCCGCAACAGCCTTCCCATTTTTCCCGTGAAAGTGAAGGGATAAAATAAAACCCTTCCACTTCACTCTGCATGCTTTTCAATTCATTATAATATAAAAGATCTTGTTGAGCTCTTGTACCAAAAATCAAATGAATATCCTGGTGGGGTACCAAATGGTCGCGGATAAAATGGATCATACTCCTAAAAGGAGCAATGCCTGTTCCTGTGCAAACAAAATAAAGGTCTTTTTCTATGGGTTGTGGTAGCGTAAAAACTCCTTGCGGCCCGCGAAAGATCAGTTCCGATCCTTCTTTTACTTCATTAAACAAATAGGTTGTACCTAACCCCCCTTCGAGTATAACAATCAACAGTTCTATTACATTCGTCCCATTTGGCCAGGAGGCAATGGAATAGCTTCGCCATCTTTTATTAGGTTTTTCGTGTATAGGTAAATCAATCGTCACAAACTGACCAGGGATAAAATCAAAAGAAGAAAGTTCAGGAATTTCAATAAAAAAACGACGGGTATTATACGTTTCGTTCTCAATTTTCGTTATAATTCCTTTACGCCAGGGTTGTAAAGCCATAGATCAGTTTTGTACAAGTTACAAAAAATGAGAGTGAAATATTTTCCCCGGTACAATTGGCATAGTAGTTGAAAAAATAAAAAAGAATAAAAGTACTATTAATATTTTTTTGTCGGACGGTTTAGGTTAAGGCCCTGCATTATGCGGGGCTTTTTTTATTGCATAGTGGCCCCTTCTAATATATTTAATTTTTCTAATAAGGAATAATACAGTTTGCCATTCATTTTATACACAACAACCAATTCATTTGTTTTGGCTTTAGACTTAGCTATTACAAGACTTTTACCTGGAGTAACAGCACTGCCCGAAATTAGCCTTATTACTTTTTTAGAGGTTTTGGGAACTAATGTAATAAAATTTGGGCCGTTTGGTAAAGCCGGATCAGCCATTTGAACAGGTGTCTTATTCACGGCTTCAGGCTTTGCAGAATATTGTTTTCCCTTTATCCACATTTCTATAGGGTAAATACGCGAAGAAGCAGGCCCGGTAATGTAGATAAAATAATTACTACCTGCTTTTAAACCCTTAGTTTTTAAATTCCCGGCTTCATCAATATCGGTATCTGGTGCAACCCCGCGGCTTACCGGTTGTATGTAACCGTAAATTTTTACATCAGTTCTTGTTTGGGCTTTTAAGGTAGTAAAAAAGAATATCAGGGATAGAAGCAACAATGTTTGTTTCATAATCTAGAGATGCTTTCTATGTATTTTTCACCATAGAATAATGAATTTTCCAAGATGAAAAGAAGTTTGTTTAATTCTTTAAGGTTTGATTATTTTTTGAATATGCCTGTATTTACCATCATTACTTGTAATAGATAAAATATAAGCGCCGGCCGCAAATTTTTCTATTGTTACAGATCCGTTTTGATACCCTGTTTCATTACGATAAACCTGCTGGCCATTTATAGTGGTTAATTGAATGATTATTTTTTTTATGGTGAATAAATTGCCTGTTCTAAATTGGACTATGTTTCGGGAAATTGTTGGGAACACCGCCCTTATAAAATTATTGTCGTTTGTTATTGGATTGATACCTGTATTTAAATTCGGTGTAAAGTTGGGCGTGCCTAAACTGGCAAAAAACATTCCGTTACCATGCGTGCCTATAACCATTACATTATCTACCGGGCGGTAAGCTAAAGACCGCACTACAGCAAAATTTAAAGTTGATGCACCTTCGCGCTGCCACGTAGGAGTGCCACTAATGCTCGTAGTGCTGTAAAGCCCGATTGAAGTGCCTACATAATATTCCGTTGCGGGCTGATTGGCGGCATCTTTTTTTACTACTATCATACAACTGCGGATTGAAGGTAAGGCAAGATTTCCCTCAATGCTTCGCCAGGTTGGAGTCGCAAGTTTTGCATTAGTGGTATGCCAAATGCTTACTACCCCGTAGTTAGAAACGATAGCCATTATTTCGTCATCATTATTTGGATTTACAGAAATATCCTGCACGTTACCGGTTAAGCCCACAGGTGTGATATTTACCGGAACATTTGTAGGGTTCATATTCCTTGGGTCATCGATACGAAAAATTCTTCCGTTTGTGGTACCGATATAAAGTGCATGGCTGGTTACATACGGTCCCCGGCTAAAAGACATAGCCCGTATGCGAATGTCAGTACCCGCCGTGGGATTGCCGGGATTAACCGCCTGGCCTACACCTGTCAATTCCGTCCAGCCGCCCGCAGTTACAGAAGAGGCCGCTGTGGTTCTAAAAAGACGATTAAAATTCACATAATACAAGTCTTCTGTATTATCCGGATCAAGACGGAAATTGGTAATAAATTCTCCAAATTCATTTGAACCTCCGTCCGGAAAAGGCGTTAATCCGTTCGGCCGGATAGATGTTGTAGCAAAAGTGTTTGTGATCCTTATCCGGCGAATATTACCTAACTGGGAAGCAGCATATACATATTGGTTTTGATCAGAAATATTTAAACGGCTCATACTTACGTGTGTGCCATCTCCTCCTAATATTTGTACATGATTATTGATTTCGGAAATGGGAGTATTTAATTGCGACAAGGCATCTCTGAATTGGGTTCCATTATCCTGGGCACCACCGACAAAAACATTTCGGCTTGCATCGGGGTCCATGCCTACATGGTAATATTGCAAGGTTTGATAATTAGGCAACATGGTCCAGCTAACAGGGTGTACTGGAAATGTACCCGACCCCCCCGTGATATTACTGGTAACCTGTATACCGCCATCGTTTCCGCAAATCGCTTCACTTGGATTAGTTGGATGAAAAACCAATTCATGAATATCGGCGTGGCCATTTGGATAACGCCCATAGTCTAAAGGGCTTTGCCTGTAGCCGTTGATCCACGAGGTATTTGTAGCAGTTGTAAATCCATCATCTGACCTGTACAGGTTAACACCTCCTACAAAAACAACATTTGGATTATCAGGTTTAACTTTAATTACCATATCATAACCTCCTTGCACTGATAAAGGATCTGAACCACTTAAATTGCCAGCCGGCAAATCCGGTAAATTTTCCGAACGGTTTGACCAGGTAAATGTTGAGGTGCCGGCCATATCTAATCTAAAAAGATCGGCTTCGGGTTTACTATCTGGGGCATCGCTGCTTAAACCATTTTCATAAAAAAAATAAGCAATATTTTGGTTCGATGGCGCTATGGTAAGAAGTATTCTTTTATCACCACCTTCATAATTATTTGCCCGCCAATTAGCCACTGAATCAACATTCAAAGTAGATCCACCTGCAATTCTCACATAACTTCCCCTATTTCCGGTTGCAGAAATAAACACTCCTTTCAAGCTTATATCTGGGTTGCCACCATTCATTGCTACTAACACTCTACCATCATTTGCTACGGCAACGTCATTTTGACCTTGTAAACTATTAGTTAATACAGCACTTCCAAAAACAGTTTGAAAACTTGCTCCCGCATCGGTTGAGCGAACAACCCGGCGGTGGCATGATATATATAAATGTCCATTTGTGGGATTTACTGCAA
>Ga0208736_1000608_pt1 | contig 10069 bp, 9 predicted proteins | sample AntDryMetagUQ255_FD_188090 | JGI IMG/M metagenome (GOLD analysis project Ga0208736, IMG submission 188090) | Polar desert microbial communities from Antarctic Dry Valleys - UQ255 (SPAdes) | ecosystem: Environmental > Terrestrial > Soil > Desert | place: Antarctic Dry Valleys | collected 2008-12-31 | reverse complement strand
TGAGCCAAGACAAAGAAGTGGGCAACAAGAAATTGTGTTTGATGCCGAGCTCAGACATGAATATAGTCTTGCACTGCAAAGCGGGGATAAAGAAGAAGCCCTGGCTGTAGGTAGAAAGTATTATCAAAACTTACGGGGCGGGGAACTCACAGCAAACGATGAAAAGACTATTTCACAAGACCTTTCATTGATGAAAAAAACATATGGCTGGATTAATGGATAAACCTTAGATAATACTCCTATTCTAATTTCCAATTTTAACCCTTGGCGGTATCAGCAATAGCAATAAACCAGCATTGTCTTCATTCATGGTAGTAATACACGCAGGCTTATAGGTTAACTGTAATACACGCAAGCCTATACTACAAATAACGTTGCGGCATTCAAAATTCAGAAAAATGTGCGTAGCAGGTATATATCAATAATCCAGACTTTTTATATACTGCGGTTTTTTATTTCCAGTAAAAACATCAATTTTGCTCGCTGTTCATGTAAACCAATTACCTGTTATCAATTACATGAAATCTATCAATCAGACAGCATTACATGCGATTTAAACCGCTTTAACGCTGCTATCAATACAAATGTATCAGATGAAGGGATTATTGATTTAAATACACGCAAGCTTCTGAGTGGGAGTTGACGGGTATTTAATACACGCAAGCTTTTCCATTGGAAGCAACTGATAACGCCGAATTATATGCACTTCACAATGCACTGCAAGATTTAAAAATCAGTGAAACTGAATGTGCTATTGGGTATTATATAATTGGGTGAAGCCCAATTGTAAGGCAGATGCTCTGAACCAGCTGAGCTAAACTCCCTTTTAGGACGGCAAAGATAAGGGCTGGGTGTATTTTACAAAAAAATTATTAATTGGTTAGCAGGCACTCTAACTCCATAGGTTAAAGTCAACTTTTTACAATAGAATCTGGATGAAAACTTTTTTGCCCAGAATAAATTAAATACTTTGTATGCCTGAAATTAGAATATGGAATTATTTTTACCCCCGGCATCAGTGCGATACTTTAAACTTAATTATAAATATCAAATTTTGCAGTTAGTATATGGGTTTTAAACAGCGTTGTTACTAAAATTTAAATCAATAAAATAATGGACATCAAATTGATATTGTTAATTGCAGTTTTAATTGTGGTAGCAGCAATGGTATTTTATTTTTTGAATAAGGTTTTCAAAAACAAACAAAACTCAGGTGATAAAGCAATAAAAACATTTGAGCAAAGAGAAATAGAATTTGATGCAGAACTTAGATATGAATATAGTGCAGCGCTGCAGAGCGGAGATAAAGAAAAAGCTTTGGCATTAGGTAGAAAGTATTATCAAAGTTTAAGGGGTGGTGAACCTACTGAAATTGACGAAAGGGCAATTGCCAAAGACATATCGACCATGAGACAAGTATAATTCAAATTTTTATACAGAATTAGTCGCATTAATTCGTCCGATAGTTAGAAAGACAATTAATATTCCTTTTATCAATTGGCATTGAATACATGAGGCATCGAATCGATTTACAATACGAGACCTTCTTATTCATTTTACATAACCGTTCCATCCGGTTTAATCAACAATTTTAAAGCCCATGCTACAGAGGTAAGCGTTAGAAAAATGGCAATAATTCTTTTAAAAATATTTTTGCTGAAAAAAGATTTTGTTTCCAGGTAAGTTCCAAGGAATACATACAAAACAAACCCGGTAAATGTAGCCAATCCAAGACCTATACAAAATACCCAGTAATGAAAACTTTCTGGCTGCAGCCAGTTATTTGTAATTAAATAAGAAGACCAAAATGTCCAGAATACAAATTGTAAAGGATTAATTGCTTTCAACATTAAGCCCATAAAAAAAGCCTTGGCATAGGAATAATTTGAAAAATCTCTTTTTTTTCTTTCTCTTCCACCGGAACGTTTATACGTTCTTATGAACATAACAATCCCGATGGCCAAAAAAAGAACAATCATGATCCACTGGAGTATTAAAAAAAGATTGGTTTTCTTTATTAATGTATCAAAGCCAAGAAAGTAAAGCCGGATATAAATTACTTCAACAATTGATGAACCTAGCCCAAATAGTAAACCGGCTTTTTTGTTTTTATCTATTGTTAGCCCCATTGCTACAGCCGAGGTGTTAGAGGGAGCGAGTGAACCTGATAAGCTAATTAGATATCCGCTTAAAAAAGAAATAATTAGACTTCCCATTCAGTATAATAATAAAACATTCGTGCCAAGATTAGTTGATAGATGACAGATGGCAGATGACAGCAGGTCGTTCATTATTATAGCTGTTCTTTGTAAAAAAGCTTGAGGTTGTCAGTGGTGAATAGAGAGTTTATATACGAAATAGTAGCCCACTCACTACTCTTTTTAAATTACGGGCACTATCATTTATCAACTACTATCTAATTTTCTAACTCAGATTGTCCAGTCGATGATTTGATTAGCCCATTCCTTGCGATGAGGAGTAGCAATACGGATATAATTATCGGTATATCCTTCCATCATGCCATTTTTTTCGTATCCTTCAAAAAGAACTTTTCTTTTTTGTCCCTGGTGAACTGTAGTAAAATATTGCATCTTCTGGTAACTCAAATTGCGCAGGATTTTATTTCGCTGGTGGCGAATGCTCAGAGGGACAATAGGTTTTATTTCCAGCGCTTTTGTATGGTCCCTTTCTGAATAAGTAAACACATGCAAATAGGAAATATCAAGAGTATGTAAGAATTCAAATGTTTCTTTAAAATGTTTTTCTGTTTCACCCGGAAAGCCTGCAATGACATCGACGCCAATAGCGCAATGAGGCATAAGTGTTTTAATTAGCTCCACTCTTTCTGCATATAATTCTTTCCTGTAACGCCTGCGCATAGCAGCTAATATTTCATTGCTGCCGCTTTGTAAAGGGATATGAAAATGCGGCATAAACTTTTTACTCTGTGTTACAAATTCAATGATCCCTGTTGTCAGTAAATTAGGTTCAATGGAAGATATGCGATAGCGTTCAATGGCTTCAACATTTTCTAATGCAACAATAAGATTATAAAAATTTTCTGTTCTTTTTGCGCGGATGATTGCTCCTTCTCCATTTATGGAGAGGGCAGGGGGGAGGTGGTCAGACGGGGTTTGGAGGGGGCCGCCAAAGTCACCAAGATTGACGCCTGTCAGCACAATTTCTTTTACCCCATTTTTCGCCAGGTTTTTTGCATTGTCCACTACATTTTTTATACTGTCACTCCGGCTTTTTCCGCGAGCCAGGGGAATGGTACAAAACGAACAATTATAATCACAACCGTCCTGCACTTTCAAAAAGCTGCGGGTTCTGTCGTTTAGAGAGTAGGAAGCATTAAACCCTGTAACATTTGCAATATCACAGGAAGAAATTTTTGCTGCATCGCCTTTTGTTAATTCTTTTAAATGATTGGCAAGATTAAATTTTTCCGCAGCTCCTAATACAAGATCAACACCGGGGATTTCTGCAATTTGTTTTGGTTTTAATTGCGCATAACAACCAGTGATCACCACCATACTTCGCGGTGTTTTGCGTTGGATACGCCGTACTAATTGTCGACATTCCTTATCGGCATTATCAGTAACAGAGCAGGTATTAATTACATAAACATCGGCCTCCTCTTCAAACGCTATTTTTAAAAAACCTTCGGTTTCCAATTGTCTTGAAAGGGTAGAGGTTTCTGAAAAATTAAGCTTGCAGCCAAGCGTATGAAAGGCAACTGTGCGCTGTTTCTCCATGAGGCGCAAAGGTAACAAGTCGTGCCGGGAATTTGGAATTAGGTATTAGGAAATTGCGATGTTATTCTTCCATCAGGATGTTTCATGCGGAGTGATGTGAACCGTTTATCCGAATAACGGTGAATCCGGGCTTTTCTAATAGCCGTGGTTCGTGGCACACCATAACTGTTCGGAAGATTATGAAGTGTTTTGATATAGCATTCGTTTGGCTTTGCTTGCATCTCCGTTACATAATAGAACTATGTTGTAAATAATATCTCTTTCCAAATCCTGAGCAAACTTTCTTTTTGCGATTTTAAATCCCTTTAGTCCTTTTTGTTTTTTATAATGTGCTAATAAAATAGCTGCTGTCATTGTCACATACATAACCACCTTAATGCCGTTTTCAGTTCTGTTAAGCAGGTGACTGAAATTGAGATGTTGTTTAATGAACTTAAAGAATATTTCTATTTGCCATCTTGATTTATAGATTTCTGCTATCTCTTTACTCTTCATTTTTTTGAGATTAGTTATAAATGATATTGTTTCTCCGTCCGATTTTTTTATTGCTTTTATTATTCTGACCGGATGCGTACTTCGTTTTTGATTCATGGTATATAAATAGACCCAGCTATCACTAACAATGGTTAAAGTATCCGTTTCTACATTAGTATTAAGCTCATTAGCTTTATAAACAGTATGCTTTGCAGCAGGATCAATTCTTGAAACAAACCACACCTTACTTTCAGTTAACAAGTCATAATTTGCCCGGGATGTAATACCTCTGTCAAATACAGTGATGTTTTGTTTAACTTTCTGATTTGAAATAATTGTTTCTTTAAGAGCTACATTTTCACTGTTATAGGTCTGCTCTGTATAAAAACAAATACAATCCGGTACATCACTGTAGCCAATAGTAAACTTTAAAAGCCGATACTTATCTGCATCACCGCCTTTAAGATTATAGCCGATACTTAATAGTTTACTGCTTAATGAAACAATGGTAGAATCGAAGCGTACAATGTCTTTCTTCACAACATCAGATGAAGATTTGTATGCTTTTACGCAATGCTGAAATATTTTCTCAAAGTATTGATACCTGATGGTATTTAGTCTTTCACTTATAGAACTATGAGCAACCGATAGTGTAGAATCTGAATTGCTTATAGCTTGGAATAATGCAGACTCAAGGGCAGACTGCATACCCCTTAAGCTATTATCTTGCTCTGTAATTAAACAGTAAAAAAGCAACTTAAATAAAAGTTCACCCTGTAGCTTTTTGGAATATCTATTAACCTGGGTATCTACCGCAAATGCTTCTAAGTCTTTATCAGGAATAAATGAGAAAAGACGGCTGACATAGTCCATTGGAGTTTTAATATCAAAGAACTTAATATAACATAACCTGTAACTTTATCTTTTATCAACAGGGTCTTAATAACTCATGATTTTTCTTCCGAACAGTTATAGTGGGGACACCGACCAAGGAGAGGTGCCTTCTAGTAAAAAGTTTACGAAATGAAATGCCGCTGAGACAAAAAAAGATAGTATGGTAAGAATTCTCATTGCTTTATTATCTGCCCTCTGATTTCACCTGCAGGATAGAGCGAAGACTGAATATTAATATAGTAAAGATTAGAAAAAAGATCTGCTACCTGAGGTTCATTAAGATATCCCGAAATGCCAGTTCCAGATAAACTTGTAAAAGATTTAATTACGGGGCCGTTAGTTCCTAATGCACCTTGATGAACATTACCTGCAGTAGGTATGAATCCGCTACTATAACTGATTTCTACTGTAAATGTTCTACCCTCCCTGTTATAAGTTATTGTTGCTACCCCTGTTGCAGTTGAAGTATTAGCAGGCACCTGCTGTGTACCGGTAAGTGTAGCTTTAAATTTTGTAATTGGATCTCCTTGGGATGAATCCTGTGCACATGAATAAGTAAAAATAAGCAACATGGATGTGCTAATTAATTTTAGAAAGCCGGTCATAAAATTATTTTATATATAACTTAAAAGATAGCGTATCCAAATATCCCATATGTCCACGAAACAAAAATTTTTAATATGGTTATTAAGAAATGAATGTGGAGTTGGAGAATGAAGTGAATATTATGTTGAATGTATTGAGTTACAAACTCAGCACAGCACCACTTTAATATTTTAAGATACTAAGGAGAGCCGGAGGAGCAGCATTAAGTTTATTATTTTAACATACTAAGGATAATAAGTGTACAGTATTGCTGATTTAAAACAGACCTTTGTTTAGAACCATTTCACCAATTCTATATTTCTGCTTTTACCTGGTTACAATTAAAATATAAAACTATGATAAAGAGTAGTGATTTAAATATTGATGAAAAAACAATAAGCAAAATAGGATTACGACTGTCAGATAAATCCATTAACGCTCAAATTGCTCCTAATGCTAGAGTATTCGAATATCCCCATTTAGATAACGTATTTGTAATGGAAAGCGATCTTTATGGTAACATAATGCCTAAAGATCATTGTTTCCTGGCTTTCTATGGCAGCCATGGATTAATGGGAAAACATTTGAAAATTGAAACACTAAATAATGCGAGTGTAGAAGATATAAAAATGATGGTTGCAAGTAATTCAGAAGGTTGAATAAATAAGTTTCATAAGTGTCCGTAGTCACAGACTACGGACAGTGAATACTGGAAATAAAAATTTTGATACATTAGTCATGCAGATGGTTACATAGCAAGTACGCCACACTTTAAGCGAGCCCTGCATATTGCGCCAGCGTGATGATTAGAAATAAAAATGTCCTGAGCTGCCTTCTTCCTTGGTTGGTGTCTCCCCAACCATTTCCTTCCTTTGTATTCACTCCTACCACTCCTGACTTTGCCGGTAATATCCTATTGAATTCAAGTTATTGTATTTAATCCTATCATCCTCCAATCCTAAAAATCATAGTAAAGACAATGAAAAGATTTTATGATTTTGATGCCAATACAGAATAGTAATTTTATACCATGAAAAGGATTTTAATACTTTCTTTAATATCAATATCACTCCTTAGTTGTGGCGGCGCTAACGATGGCAATGCCAATACGGATACAACATCAATGCCGGTTGATACGAGTGTACAAAATACTATAAGCACAGATACGGCCGGTTATATAAATACACCAACAGGCAAAGTTTCTCTTGATTCTAATGCTGGTCGCAAAACAACTGGAGCAGCATCAAAAAAAGCTACTAAAAAAGATTCTGGTAAAACCCCCAGGCATGATCCTAATGGAAAAGATACTACCCGTTTTTAAGATCATTACATTTCAATCGGATAGAATTTTAAAAATAGTATCTACTTAAATTCCTTGCACTAGTTAATCAGTCTGCCTTTTATTATTACGTTCCTTTGCGTATGGAAAATTTGCTTCCGTCACTGCAAAAAATGCGGGCTCATTTTACGAGCGGCGCTACTAACAGCTATAATTTTCGACGTCAGCAATTAATTATTTTACGAAAAGCTGTTTTACACTCTGAAAAAGAGTTGCATGATGCATTATATGCTGATCTGAAAAAAAGTGCAGAAGAAAGTTGGGTAACAGAAATAGGTTTTGTTTTGAGCGAAATTTCTTATACACTAAAACATTTAAAAACCTGGATGCACCGGGATAAGGTATCAACTAACCTGCTAAACTTCCCGAGTCGCAGTTATATTTATAAAGAACCACTGGGAACAGTTTTAATTATTGCACCATGGAACTATCCTTTTCAATTATTATTTAATCCATTGATTGGCGCTATAGCTGCAGGTAATTGCGTGGTATTGAAGCCAAGCGAATTTGCCCCTGCAACAGCGTCAGTGATGAAAAAAATAATAGAAGAAAATTTTTCAAAAGATTATATATTATATGCAGAAGGTGATGGGGCTGAAGTAGTGCCTGCCATGATGAATGATTTTAGGTTTGATCATGTATTTTATACCGGCAGCACACTGGTGGGCAAGATCATTTACGAAATGGCTGCAAGTAAATTAGTGCCTGTAACGTTGGAACTCGGTGGCAAAAGTCCTTGTGTGGTAGAAAGCGATTCCAATATAAAAGTAGCTACCCGTCGTATAGCCATGACGAAATTTAGCAATGCCGGGCAAATGTGTGTGGCACCCGATTATGTGCTGTTGCATGATTCAATAAAAGATGATTTTGTAAGGGAAATGAAAAAATGTATTGAACAATTTTTTTCCAAAGATGCCTCTACCAGCTATAATTATGGAAAGATCATTAATGAAAAAGCATTCAACCGTTTGATTAATTACATAAAACAGGGCGATGTGATTGCAGGAGGAAAATACGATGCTGTCACTCATTATATTGAACCCACGATACTTGAAAATATACCGGTAGATGCAACAGTGATGGGAGAAGAAATTTTTGGACCTGTTTTGCCGATTATTAGTTTTTCAACATTTGAAGAGGCCAAAAATATTATTCAAAAAAATCCAAATCCTTTAGCTTTTTATGTTTTTACTGAAAGTGAAGAAAAGGAAAAGAAATGGTTGAAGGAAATTGCTTTTGGCGGTGGCTGCGTAAATAACGCAAGCTGGCATATAACCAATCCTCATCTTCCTTTTGGAGGTAGGGGCAATAGTGGTATAGGAGCCTATCATGGCAAAGAAAGTTTTTATGTATTTAGCCATCGTAAAGCAGTAATGAAAACGCCAACCTGGCTTGATCCTTCTATAAAATATCCACCCTTTAAGGGTAAACTGACGTTGTTTAAAAAAATCATTAAATAAAACAGGCTACTTAAAAAAAGCGGCCTGTGAATGGTGAAAGTCATAATATCTTACTCAAAAAAAACTTTATAGACATCAATTTTACTTGTGGCTTTATTTATCAGTTTTAATAAATATATTCCTTTTGGCATGCCTGGTTTTCTTTGATAGGTAATAATTGTTTGGCTTATGTTTTTATATTCGGTTTTAACTATCACCTTGCCATTCATATCCATCAACTCCATGTTATAATCCGTAGGTTTTTCAGCAAAAAATGAAATATTCAAAACAGTTTTTACGGGGTTTGGATATATATTTATTTGCCCCGACACTGTATGTAACCTTACGATATTGCTAAAATGGCTACGGCTGTATTTGTCAACAATTCTTAAGCGATAGGTATTCGTTTCCGGATTTGGATGATTATCAATAAATTTATAAAGTTGTTGACCCGTTGATTGTTTTGCAGGCAAATTGCCGATGGCGTAATATTTATTATCCATAGTCGATCCTTTTTCTATTACATAAGTATATATGTCTTTATCATTCATCACATTCCATTTTAACTGGTTGTAACCTTTTTTTATTTCTCCCTCAAGCTTTGTTTCAAGTGGCAGAAATACCTGCCCGCAATTGCCATCCAATGTATAACTCGCAAGCCTTAAAATGCATCCACTATTTACATTCACTTTACAGATATATTCCCCTACTTCCTCAGGCAAAAAGAACGGAAGATTATAAGTGCTATCCGTCGTTAGCGATATGCTATCTGTTGGTGATGTTTTTCTATACCATTGGTAAGTAGCATTTGGAATGGAAGGCACAGATAATGTAATATTATGGTAAAAACATGTTTGCGAAGCAGTGATTGAAATAGATTCCAAAGGAAGCACACTTACATCGGCTAGTGTCGCATTACCGCATGCGTCAACTGTTCGTAAACGGATCAATGAATAAATAGTGCCGTTATTAATATTAAATAACGGGCTGCTTTGCGGGCTGGTTATAATGCTGGGGCTCGAAGGCTGGCTGCCGATAATAGCATAAGTGTACGGGCTTATTCCGCCATTAACATTTCCACTTAAGCTAAAATTATTATTGTCACAAACATACAAAGCTGACTGGCCTTGCGTAGGATAAGAATATGGATCAATACTGATGGTATCATACACTGCAGTGTTGCAGGTTTGCAAAGCATATTTTACGATGTAGGTTGCAGGCTCAAGATCAGAAAAAGTGAATGTGTTTGCTGACTGAGATGAATGATACATTACAAAATCAATATTATTCTTTTTAATTATCGAAGGCAAAACCGAATATAAATTTGATGATGCGGTAACAGAAAGATCACCCGACCCGTTAGCCCATACAGCTGAAGGGCATTTATTGGTTCTTGAAATTGTTTTTGTAAGTATAGAAGCATCTGGTGCAATAAAAGCAGTGTCTTTTTGCCCGCAAATATCTATGCCTATGATCTTATATTGCTGGCCGGCAGGCAAAGCAGGAAGTTCTGTTGTGACAGGGTTAGTGCTACCCGTAAAGTTTGAAACCAAACTGCCATTTGGTTTATAAATGTTGAC
>Ga0208736_1000607_pt1 | contig 10077 bp, 7 predicted proteins | sample AntDryMetagUQ255_FD_188090 | JGI IMG/M metagenome (GOLD analysis project Ga0208736, IMG submission 188090) | Polar desert microbial communities from Antarctic Dry Valleys - UQ255 (SPAdes) | ecosystem: Environmental > Terrestrial > Soil > Desert | place: Antarctic Dry Valleys | collected 2008-12-31 | reverse complement strand
CTGCTGACGTCGATCGCGGGCATGATCGTGCTCGTCGCCGCGCAGAACCTCGTCTCGGTCTTCCTCGGCCTCGAGCTGCTGTCGATCCCGCTCTACGTCCTGTGCGCGACGGAGATGCGCCGGGCGTCGTCGCTGGAGTCCGGGCTGAAGTACCTCGTGATCGGCTCCGTCGGCTCCGCGACGCTGCTCTACGGCCTGGCGTTCCTCTACGGCGCGACCGGCTCGACGGACTTCGGCGCGATCGCCGCCGCGCTCGGCGGCGACAGCGACATCGTCACCGACCCGCTGCTGCTGACCGGCATCGCGCTGACGATCGTCGGCCTGGGATTCAAGGCCTCCGTGGCGCCGTTTCACCAGTGGACGCCCGACGTCTACGAGGGCGCGCCGACGCCGATCACCGCGTTCATGGCCGTCGCCACGAAGGCCGCGGCGTTCGGGATCATGCTGCGCCTGTTCGACGTCGCGCTGATCGAGGCGAAGGTCGACTGGGCGCCGCCGCTGGCGGTCCTTGCGGCGATCACGATCATCGTCGGCAACGTCGGAGCACTCGGTCAGACCTCGCTCAAGCGACTGCTGGCCTACTCGTCGGTCGCGCAGGCGGGCTACATGCTCGCCGGCGTCGTCGTCGCCTCGCGCCTGGGCCTGCAGGCGACCGTCTTCTACATCGCCGTCTACCTCGTGATGAACCTCGCGGCGTTCGCCGTGATCGTCGTGCGCGAGCGCGAGACGCCGCTCGGTGACGACATCGCCTCGCTGAACGGCATCGGCGCGACGCGGCCGCTGCTGGCCTGGCCGATGACGATCGCGATGCTCGCCCTGGCCGGCTTCCCCGCCACGGCCGGCTTCATCGGAAAGTTCTACCTCATCGATGCCTCGGTCGACGGCGGCTACACGTGGCTTGCCGTGTTCATCGTCGTGGGCTCGATGATCTCGCTCGCGTACTACCTGAAGGTCATCGCGGCGATCTGGATGACGCCCGCCGAGGGCGAGGAGCCCGTCGCGGCCGCGCCGCTGGCCGGCGGGGAGCAGCCCCTGCTGGCGGGCGGCTCGGACGAGGCGACGGGCCTGCGCGCGCAGGGCGAGGTCATCTTCGTCGCCGTCCTGTTCGCGGTGCTGACGGTGCTCCTCGGCATCGTGCCATCGCCGTTGTTCAACGTCGTGCGCGACGTCGGCGCGGCGCTCGGCTTGTCGTAGCGAATCGTTCGGCTCGCTCTGCGGCCGCGCTCCCCCGGTCACGGCCAGCCAACCCCCGCCCGCAACCCCGCGAAAGCGGGTAGAAGCCCCGGGTGACCATCGACGAGCAGAAGGACCCCGGCGCAGACGCCGGCGAGACCACCGGCCAGGGCTATCCCGAGGAGCAGCCCGCGGGCGCCGGGATCGACGCCCGCGACCATCCTGAGGACGACATCGCCGACGGCGACGACGCTCCCTCCACCAGCCCGAAGCGCGACGGCGACCCCGGCCAGGCGACCGGCAACCCCAAGGCCGCCGGAGGGCAAGAGGACCAGTAGCGACGGGAGCTTTTCTATTTGACATCATTTGACGTCACATGTTACGATGGCGTCATGAGCGTCAGCAGCAGTGCCGCCACCGTCCTGGCCGTGTCCATCGAGAACAACGCCGGCGGAGCGTCGCAACGCGACCTCGGACTGGCCGGCGGGCTCGCCGCCTTTGCCCTCATGTTCATGCTGATGGGCGGTCTCGGCCACCGTGGCGGGCTGATCTCGATCCTCGGGTGGTTCGAGCGCTTCTCGGAGCGGGTCTCCGGTCAGCCGGCGTGGGCTTCACTGTCGTGCGGCCTGGCGATCCTCTCGCTCATCACGGCCCTCTTCGGCCTGTACTGGGACGTCTCGCTGCACATCGACAGCGGTCGCGACGACGGCGTCTTCAGCAATCCGAGCCACTGGTTCATCCTCGCCGGCCTGTACGGCATCTTCTCTGCCGGCTTCTACGCGATCTGCCTCGGGCGCGAGGAGCGCACGGACCGCCCCGGTCCCACCGCGATCCGGATCACGCAGGACTGGCACGCCCCGCTCGGCGGCGTGCTGATGTGCGCCACGGGCGCGTTCTCACTCGTCGCCTTCCCGCTCGACGACTTCTGGCACCGCCTCTTCGGCCAGGACGTGACGCTGTGGGGACCGACCCACCTCATGCTCATCGGCGGCGCCGTGATGACGCTGCTGGCGATCGCGGTCATCCAGGCCGAGGTCGTGCGGGCCATGAAGACCGCGGGCGTCATGCACAAGGAGCTGGCCTGGGTGCGCCACCTGCGCGTCGTCTGGCTGCCGGGCGGCCTGCTCGTCGGCATGTCGACCTTCCAGGGCGAGTTCGACTTCGGAGTCCCGCAGTTCCAGATGATCTTCCACCCGCTGCTGATCATGCTCGCCGCCGGCCTCACGCTCGTCATGACGCGCATCTGGCTCGGCCGCGGCGCGATGTTCGGCGCGATCGGGTTCTTCATCATCACCCGGCTGCTGCTCAACCTCATGGTCCACAACTCGCTGGGCGAGTCGATGACGCACTTCCCGCTCTACATCGTCGAGGCGCTCTGCGTAGAGGCCGCCGCGCTGCTAGTGGTGACCCGCCGCCCGCTCACCTTCGGCCTCACGGCAGGCGCGCTGATCGGCACCGTCGGGCTGGCCGCCGAGTGGGGCTGGTCGCACGTGTGGATGGCGCTTCCGTGGTCGGTCGAGATCCTCCCCGAGACGATCGCCCTCGGCCTCGCGATGGCGCTCGCCGCCTCGGTCCTCGGCGCCTGGATCGGCGCGCGCCTGTCGGCCGACGACCTGCCATACGCCGAGACGTGGCACCTGCGCCTTCCCGCAGTCGGGGCGGCCCTCGCGATCTTCGCGATGCTCGCCTTCCCGCTGTTGACGAAGACCGACGGCGACGTCAGCGCCGCGGTCGCGCTGACCAACGTGGAGAACGGGCCCAAGCGCACGGTGAACGCGACGATCACGCTGACCCCGCGCGACGCGGCCGACAAGGCCAACTGGCTGACGATCACGTCCTGGCAGGGCGACGGGCAGCTCATCACCGATCGCCTGAAGCGCGTCTCGCAGGGCGTCTACCGCTCGACGCAGCCGGTGCCCGTCCACGGCGAGTGGAAGACGATGGTTCGCCTGCACGTGGGACGCTCGATCTCCGGCCTGCCGATCTACGCACCCCAGGACCGGGCGATCCCGGCCCCGGGCGTCGCGGCGCCCGCGCGCTTTGAGCGCGACTTCTTCTCCGATCGTCAGCTGCTGCAGCGCGAGCTCAAGCCGCAGGGCGACTGGATCACGAACGCCGCGTACGGCACCGTGCTCGTGTTCGCGCTGGGGCTGCTGTCGCTGCTGGCCTGGGGCGTGCACCGCGTCGGCACGACGGCCGGGCGCAAGCGCGATTCACCGATCCCCGGCTGGGGCCACGACGAGACGCCCGAGGACGTTCGCCCGCCTCGCCGAGAGGAGCCCGTGCCGGCCGCCTCCAACGGGCATGACGACCTGCCCGACTGGGCGCGCCCGCGGCCGGCCGAGCGCGAGACCGCCGGCTCGGGCGCAGAGCGATGAGCGTCGTCGAGGCGCCGGCCGGGCGGCCCACCCCCGAGAACGAAACCGAGGCCGAGGCCGACGTGCCGCACGTGCGCATCGCGATCGTCGGCACGGGCTTCGCCGGCCTGGGCCTGGCGATCCGCCTCAAGGAGCAGGGCATCGAGGACTTCGTCCTCATCGAGCGCGCCGACGACGTCGGCGGCACATGGCAGGCCAACACGTACCCGGGCTGCCAGTGCGACGTCCCCTCGCACCTGTACTCGTTCTCGTTCGCGCCGAACCCCGGCTGGACGCGGACGTACTCGCGCCAGCCGGAGATCTGGCAGTACCTGCGCGACGTCGCCGCCGAGCACGACCTGCGCCCGCACATCCGCTTCGGCCACGAGCTGACGGGAGCGGCGTGGGACGACGAGCGCGGGCGCTGGAGCGTCGAGACGTCGCGCGGCGACTGGACCGCGCAGCTGCTCGTCGACGCGACCGGCCCCCTGAGCCACCCGTCGGTGCCGCGGATCCGGGGCATGGGCAGCTTCAAGGGCACGATGTTCCACTCCGCCGAGTGGAACCACGACCACGACCTGGCGGGCGAGCGCGTCGCCGTCATCGGCACCGGAGCCTCGGCGATCCAGCTCGTGCCCCAGATCGCCGGCCGCGTCGGCCGGATGCACGTCTTCCAGCGCACCGCGCCGTGGATCCTGCCGCACTCCGACCGCCCCACGACCCGTGTCGAGCGCTTGCTGTACCGCAAGCTGCCGCTCGTGCAGAAGGTCGTGCGCAGCACGGTGTATTGGACCCGCGAGAGCTATGCGCTGGGCTTCATCAAGCACCCGAAGTTCATGACCGGCGCGGAGAAGATCGCCGCCCTGCACCTGCGCAGGCAGGTCTCTGACCCTGGCCTGCGAGCCAGGCTGAAGCCGAAGTTCCGCCTCGGCTGCAAGCGCGTGCTGCTCTCCAACACCTGGTATCCGGCACTGACGCGGCCCAACGTCGAGCTCGTCACCGAGGCCATCGCGGCGATCCGCGGCAACACGATCCACCTCGCCGACGGCACGCAGCGCGAGGTCGACACGATCATCTTCGGCACCGGCTTCCATGTCACCGACCCGCCCTCGGCGCAGATCGTGCGCGGCCGCGACGGGCGCACGTTCGCCGAGTGCATGCACTCCGGCATCCAGGCCTACCTCGGCGCCACCGTCGAGGGGCTGCCGAACTACTTCAAGCTCATCGGGCCGAACACCGGCCTCGGCCACAACTCGATGGTCTACATGATCGAGTCCCATCTCAACTACGTCATGGACGCGCTGCGCGTCATGGACGAGCAGGGCATCGCCGAGTTCGAGGTCCGCCCCGACGCGATGGCCGCCTACAACGCCCAGATCCAGTCCAAGCTGCCGGGCACCGTCTTCATGTCGGGCTGTGCGAGCTGGTACCTCGATGCCGAGGGCAGGAACGTGACGCTGTGGCCGGACTTCACCTTTCGCTTCCGCCATCGCACGCGGCGCTTCGACACGAGGGCCTACACCCTGCGGCGCGCGGCTGACGTGAGAGCGCCGGCGCCGGCGCCGGTGGCGTGATGCTGCGCTCGCGCTACGACGTCGCCGGGCGGACGGTCTTCATCACCGGGGCGGCGCGCGGCATCGGCGCCGCCACCGCGCGGCGGTTGCACGCCGCCGACGCCAACGTGGCGCTCGTGGGGCTGGAGCCCGGCACGCTCACCGCGCTCGCCGAGGAGCTCGGCCGGCGGGCGGCCTGGTTCGAGGCCGACGTCACGGACTACGCGGCGATCCGCGGAGCCGTCGACGGCACGATCGCCCAGTTCGGCAAGATCGAGCTTCGCCCACCCGTCGACGGTCGGGCTGACCGCCACGCTGCCGAAGTTCATCGCCCAGCCGGCGCCGCTGCCGCTGGCGATCGACGCCATCGAGCGCGGCGTCGCCCGCCGCTCGTCGCGCGTGTGGGCCCCGCGCTACGTCGGCGGCGCGCTGGCGCTGCGCGGGATCCTGCAGCCGCTGACCGAATGGCAGCTCAAGCACAGCAAGGACCTGCCCGCGTCGCTGCGGCTCGCCGATCCCAATCCGGACCGGCCCGACGAGCAGGACGCGCTGATGGGCGTGTCGCGAGCCGCGCCGGCGCTCGCACCGCCGGCGCCCGGGGTGCGCGCCAAGCACTGAGTCGCGGGCGGGGGATCCTCTACCCTCGCAGGGCTTGCGCCCGCGCCGACCAGCCACGCCCGACGAGGAGCTGATCGGCGCCCAGGAGACGGCGGTCGCGCACGAGATCACCGACGCCACGCGCGTCGAGCGCATGGCCGCGGAGCTGGCGATGGGCTTTGGCGAGCTCGCCGATCTGCACCGGGCGGTCTCGGTCTTCGGCTCGGCGCGCACGCCGACGGGCTCCCCGGGCTACGAGCTGGCGCGCGAGGTGGGCCATCGCCTCGGCGTGGCCGGCTTCGCCGTCATCACCGGCGGCGGGCCCGGCGCGATGGAAGCCGCCAACCGCGGCGCCCGCGAGGCGGGCGCGCTGTCGGTGGGGCTGAGCATCGACCTGCCCTTCGAACACGATCACACGCATGAGTGGGTCGACCGGCCGCTGGACTTCCACTACTTCTTCACGCGCAAGGTCATGTTCGTCCGCTACGCCAATGCGTTCGTCGTGCTGCCCGGCGGCTTCGGCACGTTCGACGAGCTCTTCGAGGCGCTGTGCCTCATCCAGACGGAGAAGATCCGCCACTTCCCGATCGTCCTCGTCGGAACCACGTACTGGTCGGGCCTGGTGGACTGGCTGCGCGAGACGGTCGCCGCCGAGGGCATGATCTCCCCCGGCGACCTCGATCTCCTGCACGTCACCGACGACCTCGACCTCGTCGTCGAGACCGTCCTGGCCGCCGCCGTCGGCCAGGGTCTCTGAGCCGCCGAGCCGGGCGCTAGGGTTCCGCCCCCGTGGAGTACCCCGTCGAGACCTTCAGCGCCGCTGAGCGCGCTCGCCTCGAGGCGCACGTCACGAACCTCGACCGGCCGGTCTTCGCGCTCGTCAACCTGCCCGAGACCGTCAAGGGCGCGCTGTTCGCCCGCTACTCGCGCTATCCCGGGACGCTGCGCCGGCTCTTCCTCGACGAGTTCGCGGGATCGCTGGACGCAGACGGCCCCGCCGCGACGTACGACAACGCCGAGGGGTCGCGCGCGGCGGACTTCTACGAGCGGATCTTCGTCGGCTACGGCGACGACTCGATCGCGCAGCTCGGCGGGGCGCACGTCGCCTGCGAGTGGGTCTCCAACGTCCTGACGAAGGTCCTGCAGCGCCCGCGCCTGGGGGCCTACCTCGAGCAGTCCACGCGCTACATCGCCTACGACGCGCCGATCGAGGGCACCTCCCGGTACCGCTACTACCGCGACGCCGAGCTCGGACCGGAGTACGAGGCGGCGATGGACGAGATCTTCGGCATCTACTCGGCGGCGCTGCCGAAGGTGCAGGCGTGGGCGGCCGAGCAGTACCCGCCGTCCGCCGGCGAGTCGCCGCAGGCGCACGCCCGGGCGATCAAGGCCAAGGCGCTGGACCTGTTGCGCGGGCTGTTGCCGGCAGCGTCGCTGTCGCACATGGGGATCTTCGCCACGGGCCAGACCTACGAGCAGCTCATCCTGCACCTGCTCGCCCATCCGCTGCCCGAGGCGCGCCACTACGGCCGCGGCATCCTCGACGCCGTGCAGGCGGTGATGCCGAGCTTCGTCTCCCGCGTCGAACGCCCCGATCGCGGCGGCGCGTGGGTCTCCTACCTCGAGCAGCGCGAGCAGGCGGCGGAGCGCTGGGTGGCGCGGCTGGGCCTGGACCGCGCGGCCGGCGACGACGGTGCCGGCGGACCGTCCGTGCGCCTCGTGCACCACGACGGCGACGAGATCCGCATGCTCTGCGCCCTGCTCTTCGAGGCGTCGGCGACCGGCGAGCGAACGGCGCGCGAGGCGATCGAGGGACTCGACGACGAAGCGCGCGGCGCGCTGCTCGCCGAGCTCATGGGCGGCCGCGCCAACCGCCGCCATCGCCCCGGCCGCGGCCTGGAGGCGCTGCGCTACCGCTTCGAGATCGTCAGCGACTACGGCGCCTTCCGCGACCTGCAGCGCCACCGCATGCTCACCTGCCAGTGGCAGGCGCTCACGCCAGACCTCGGCGCCGGCGTCCCGCACGAGCTCGAGGACGCCGGCGTGGCCGGCGACTACCGCCATGCGCTCGACGTCTCGCAGGCCGCCTACGAGCGGCTGCTCGGCGCCGGCCACGACCGCCGCGCCGCGATGTACGCGCTGTGCCTGGGCTACCGGCTGCGCTACGTGCTCGACCTCAACGCCCGCGAGGCGATGCAGCTCATCGAGCTGCGCTCCGGTCGCGAGGGCCATCCCTCCTATCGCGCGGTGGCCCACGCGATGCACGAGCGCATCGCCGCCATCCATCCGGCAGTGGCCGCCGCGATGACGCATCTGGACCGCGAGACCGAGCCGCGGCTGGAGCGAATCGTCTCCGAGCTGCGAACGCAGGCCAAGCTCGATGCCCGCTGATAGATTTGTCCGCGATTGGTGGAGACCGCCTTGCCGAATCCTCGGCTGCCGGACGAGAAGGGGCCTGCCGAATGAGTGAGGGCGATCGAGCGACGCGAACCAGCAAGCTGGGAAGCCTCGCCGTGCGCGGCGAGCGAGAGGGCGAGGCGCAGATCATCGAGCTCATCGGCGAGCTCGATCTCGACGGCGCGCCGCGGCTCGAGGAGGCCCTGCGCGAGGCCGAGGCGAGCGACGCCAGCTCGATCGTCGTCGACCTCGGCGGGTTGGAGTTCATCGACTCGACCGGCCTGCGCCTGCTCGTGATGGCCGCCGAGCGCTCCAAGGACGGCCGCTTCTCCCTGCTGCGCGGGCCCAAGCAGGTCCACCGCGTCTTCGAGATCACCGATCTCGTCGACCGGCTGCCGTTCGCCGACTGACTCTACGCGTCGGCCTCGTCGCGGCGCTCCGCCACCTTCTCCTCGAGCTGGGACATCACGGCCGGGTCGCGCAGCGTCGTGACGTCGCCCAGCTCGCGGCCCTCGGCGATGTCGCGCAGCAGGCGGCGCATGATCTTGCCCGAGCGCGTCTTGGGCAGGTCGTCGGCCCAGACGATCCGCTTGGGCCGCGCCAGCTTTCCGATCTTCTTGGCGACGTGCTCGCGGATCTCGGCGACGAGCTCGTCGGTGCCCTCGAGCTCTGCTTCGAGCGTCACGAAGCAGACGACCGACTGGCCGGTGTCCTCGTCGACGGCCCCGATCGTCGCGCACTCGGCGACCTTCGGATGGGAGACCACGGCCGACTCGATCTCCGCCGTCGACATGCGGTGTCCACTCACGTTGAGCACGTCGTCGACGCGCCCGATGACCCAGAAGAAGTGGTCCTCGTCCTGGCGAGAGGCGTCGCCGACGAAGTACGTCTGCGGACCGAACTTCTCGAAGTACGTCGAGACGTAGCGGTCGTCGTCGCCGTACAGCGTGCGCAGCATCGACGGCCACGGCTCCTGCAGCGTGAGCAGCCCCTGCCGGTCGCGCGGCAGCTCCTCGCCGTCCTCGCCGACGACCGCCGCCACCACCCCCGGCAGCGGCTGCGTCGCCGACCCCGGCTTGCAATGCGTGATCCCCGGTAGCGGCGAGATCATGATCGCGCCGGTCTCCGTCTGCCACCAGGTGTCCACCACGGGGCAGCGCTCGCCGCCGATGACGTGGTAGTACCAGACCCAGGCCTTCGGGTTGATCGGCTCGCCGACGGAGCCCAGCAGGCGCAGCCTGGAGAGGTCGTGGCGGCCGGGGTACTCCTCGCCCCACTTCATGCACGCGCGGATCGCCGTCGGCGCGGTGTAGAAGATCGTCACGCCGTAGCGCTCGCACAGCTCCCACCAGATGTCCTTGTCGGGGTAGTCCGGCGCGCCCTCGTACATCACCGACGTCGCGCCGTTCATGAGCGGGCCGTAGACGATGTAGGAGTGGCCGGTGACCCAGCCGACGTCGGCCGAGCAGAAGTAGACGTCGGTCTCCGGCTTGAGGTCGAAGACGACCTTGTGCGTGTAGGCGACGCACGTCAGGTAGCCGCCGGTCGAGTGCAGGATGCCCTTCGGCTTGGCCGTCGAGCCGCTCGAGTACAGGATGTAGAGCGGGTGCTCGGCGTCGAGCGCGGCGGCCTCGCACTCCGCGTCCGCCGCCTCCATGATCTCGTCGTAGAAGACGTCGCCGTCGCCCATCGGGCAGTCGATCTTCGTGTGGCGCACGACGATCGTGGTCGGGGTCGGCATGCCGACCTCGTCGCAGGCCTGCTTGATCGGCGCGGTCTTGCCCTTGCGGCGCGCGCCGTCGACGGTGATCAGCGCCCTGGCCTCGGAGACCTCCATGCGCTCCTTGACGGACTCCGGCGAGAAGCCGCCGAAGACGACGTTGTGCGGGGCGCCGATCCGCGCGCAGGCGAGCATCGCGACGACGACCTCGGGGATCATCGGCAGGTAGATCCCGACGACGTCGCCCTGCTCGATGCCCTGGTCGCGCAGCGCGTTGGCG
>Ga0208736_1000606_pt1 | contig 10077 bp, 7 predicted proteins | sample AntDryMetagUQ255_FD_188090 | JGI IMG/M metagenome (GOLD analysis project Ga0208736, IMG submission 188090) | Polar desert microbial communities from Antarctic Dry Valleys - UQ255 (SPAdes) | ecosystem: Environmental > Terrestrial > Soil > Desert | place: Antarctic Dry Valleys | collected 2008-12-31 | reverse complement strand
CTCGGTGGCCCCGGCGTCGGCCGCCTCCACCACCCGTCGCTGGATCTCCTCCACACCGAGCAGGTACGGGTCGCCTCGCAGGTTCAGGGACAACGGGCCTTTGGAGAACGCGCAGAACCGGCACTTGAAGGTGCACACGTTGGTGTAGTTGATGTTGCGGTTGGCCACCCAGGTCACCGCGTCACCCACCGCGCGCCGGCGCAGCTCGTCGGCCACCTCGGCCACGGCGACGACCTCCCGGCCCCGGGCGGAGAAGAGGGTCACGATCTCCTCGACGCCGACCTCCTGACCGGCGACGACGCCGGCCAGCACCGCGCCGACCGCAGACCCGGCCAGGGGTGTCCCCGGGAGGAGGCGGGCGGGCTCGGTGGTGCCGCCGGCGTGCCAGTCGGGGCGGTCGCGCCCCAGGCCCTCGGCGTCGGACCGCAGGAGCACGGGCTTGTGCAGTCCCGCATCGAGCCAGCGCCCGGGGGCCAGGGCGAACTGCGGGTAGATCGTCAGCCGGGGCGCCAGCTCGAAGCCCCGGGCCTCGGTCACCGCCGCCAGGCGCTCGATCTCGGGCCAGGGGCGTTCGGGGTTGACGTGGTCGGGGGTGACGGGGGACACGCCACCCCAGTCGTCGATCCCCGCGTCGAGCAGGCGGCCGAAGTCCCCGGACAGGTTGGGCGGGGCCTGCAGGGAGATGTCGGGCGGCAGCAACAGGCGGGCCACGGCCAGGGACCACAGCTCCTCGTCGACCGGGCAGGCCGGCGCCGCCCACATGGCCGTGCCGTCCTTGGGCACGAAGTTCTGGACGATGACCTCCTGCACGTGGCCGTGGCGACGATGCCCGGCGGCGATCGCCTCCAGGGCCTCGATGCGGTCGGCCCGGGTCTCCCCGATCCCCACCAGGATGCCGGTGGTGAAGGGGATGTCGAGGGCCCCGGCGGCGTCGAGGGTCGCCAGCCGGCGCGCCGGCTCCTTGTCGGGCGCGCCACGGTGGCAGGCGAGGTCCGGGTTCAGCGACTCCAGCATCATCCCCTGGGAAGCCGAGACCGTCCGCAGCCGGGCCAGTTCGGCCGTCGACAGGGCGCCGGCGTTGGCGTGGGGGAGCAGACCGGTCTCGGCCAGCACGAGGGCGCACATGGCGGCCAGGTAGTCGACGGTGCTGGCGTGCCCATGGTCGTCGAGCCAGTCACGGGCGGCCGGATAACGGGCCTCGGGCGCCTCGCCGAGGGTGAACAGGGCCTCGTGGCAGCCGGCGGCGGCGCCGGCGGCTGCGATGGCCACCACCTCCTCGGGCGACAGGTAGGGCGAGGGGACAAGGGCCGGGGCGGTGGCGAACGTGCAGTACCCGCAACGGTCGCGGCACAGGCGGGTGAGAGGGATGAACACCTTGGGCGAGTAGGTGATCCGGTGCCCGTGGGCCGCATCCCGGACGGCCGCCGCCTCGGCCAGCAGATCCGGAAGGGCGGCGCCCAGGATCTCGACCGGCGTCACCTTCCCACAGTAGGTGCCGGGGGACGAGGGGATGACCGCTGCCCGGTCGGCGGGCCCATGACCTCCCGTCCGACCCTGGCGGAGCACGGCTCAGCCGGCGGCGGCGCCGTCGACGAGCCAAATGATGCGGTCGGCCTTGATCCGGGTAGCGGGGATGTCTGCGTCGCCCCGACTCACGGCGGCGAAAGCCTCACGCTTCTCCACGCCCTCGACGGTGACCAGGGCCAGGCGGGCCCGGGCTATGGCGGAGAAGGTGAGGGTCAGGCGGGGATGCGGGTTCTGGCCCGTGGGGTCCTCGTTCAGGACGACCAGCCGACCGGGATCGGCCTCGAGAGCGGTCGAGCCCGGGAACAGCGAGGCAGTGTGGCCGTCCGCGCCGAGGCCGAGGTGGATCAGGTCGAGGCGCCCGGCCTGCGCCACCCGTTGCTGGTAGCAGTCCGGCCCGTCCTCGCACCGCATGGGGTAGACGGCGTTCGCCGCCCCCACCCGCTCGAGAAGGGCCTCGCGCCCGAGGCGCTCGTTCGAAGCAGGGTCGGTGGGGGTGACGCACCGCTCGTCGCCCCAGTAGACGTCGACCTGCCACCAGTCGATCTGGTCGCCACCGTCGGAGGCGAGGCGCTCGTAACAGCGCCGGGCCGTGGCCCCGCCCGAGAGGACGAGCGAGAAGCCGTCACCCGGTCGGTGCAGGAAGGCCTCGACCACGCGCTCGGCAAACTCGCCGGGCACGTCGTCGACAGTGATCACCTCTCCGTTCACTCGCCCCCCTCGGCCAGTCGCAGCTCCCGGGCGCCAGCCAGGGCCTCCTCGTAGATCTCGTCGTGGCCGACCCGGGTCAGCGCCGAGGCAAGGGCCAACGACGGCCATTGCTGGCGCATCATGACCGTCTGCTCGAGCTGGGGCCCGTCCTCGATGTCCACGCGGGACCGGATCTCCCGCTGCGCCCCCTGCCGGATCACCGTGAAGGTCCCCTTCCGGCCACCGGAGACGGCGTGGATGACGACCGACACGTGGTCGGCCGGCGTGAGGTGCACGCGCGCCGGCGGCAGGCTGAGGCGGCGCAACAGCCATCCTCCCAGGAGGAACCGGGGCCCGTGGTTCCCCGCCACCTCCACCCGGTCGACCGCCTCGAGGAAGGGCCGGTACAGCGCGCCCTCGAAGAGACCGGTGAGCATGCTCCGCCACTGCTCGAGCCGCATCCACGACAGGTCGGCCACGGGGAGCCGCTTGGCGAGGGTGGCGCTGCGGGCCAGCACGTCACCGCCGGCCTCGGCGACGGCGCGACTGTCGACCACCACGCGGTTGGCCGCCTGCATCAGCGGATCACCCGGCGACGGCAGCCCGGCCGGTAGCCACACGACCATGGGCACGTCGGGCAGGGCGAAAGGCTCGACGATCGAGTCGAGGTGGTGTCGGGCCTTGCCCCGGACGCGCAACACGACCTCCTCGAAGCACACCGGGCGGCCCTCGCGCTCGATGGCATGCACCCAGACCGAAGCGTCGGTGGTGTTGGGGCCTTCGGGCTCGACGTCGTCGGCGATGATGATCAACGTGCGCGACGGGTGGCGCGCGCCCAGGTCGTGGATGATGCCGCGGGCGCCGACCGCCTCCCCGTCGCTGCCGACCACGGCGACGAGAGTCAGCACGCTTGTGCGGACCGCCGCCCGCTGCTCGTGGCGACGCAGGTCGGTCAGCGCCGTCTCCACCTGGGCGACGGTGACGTCCTCGGACTCCCAGGACCCGATCGTGGTGATCGCCGATTCAGGCACGGGTGATCAGGGCTTGCGCCAGCGCCGGCCGTCCCGGTCGAGGAGGGCGTCGGCCTCGGGCGGTCCCCAGGTGCCGGCTTCGTACCGGGCGAGGGGCAGGTCGCCCTCCTCGAAGGCCTCGAGCACCGGGTCGGCGATCCGCCATGCCTGGGCCACCTCGTCGGAGCGGATGAAGAGGGTCGGGTCGCCCAACAGGGCGTCGAGCAGCAGTCGCTCGTAGGCCTCGGGCGTCTCCTCGAGAAAGGCGGCCCCGTAGAAGAAGTCCATCGACACTGACCGCACCCGGAAGGCCTGGCCGGGCACCTTGGCCCCGAACCGCAGGGTGATGCCCTCGTCGGGTTGGATGCGCAGGACCAGCGCGTCGGGCTCGAGGCCCTCGGCCTGGCTCATGGCGAAGGGCAGGTGGGGCACCCGGTTGAACTCCATGGCCACCTCGGTGACCCGCTTGGGCAGGTACTTGCCCGTGCGCACGTAGATGGGCACTCCCGCCCACCGCCAGTTGTCCACCTTCAGCCGCATGGCCACGAACGTCTCGGTCTGGCTGTGAGGGTCGACGCCCTCCTCGTCGCGGTAGCCGTGCACCTCCGACCCCTGCACCCATCCGGCGCGGTACTGGCCCCGGACGACGTCGTGGGCCACCTGGTCGGGGCTGAGGATGTCGACCGCCCGGAGCGCCTTGACCTTCTCGTCCCGTATCCCACCGGCGTCGAAGGTGGCGGGAGGCTCCATGAGGGTGAGGGCCAGCACCTGCATGACGTGGTTCTGCACGATGTCGCGCACGGCCCCGGCACTTTCGTAGAAGCCGCCCCGGTGGCCGACACCCAGCGACTCGGCCACGGTGATCTGGACGTGGTTGACGTAGCGACGGTTCCAGATGGGCTCGAAGATGGCATTGGCGAAGCGCAGGGCCAGGACGTTCTGGACGGTCTCCTTCCCCAGGTAATGGTCGATCCGGTAGACCTGGCTCTCGTGGAACGCCTTGTGCACGGTGGCGTCGAGCTCCTCCGCCGACCGGGCGTCGCGCCCGAAGGGCTTCTCGATGACGATGCGGACGAAGGCCTCGTCGTTGGCCGGGCGGTTGAGCCCGCACCGGGCCAGCCCCTCGACGACGATCGGGAAGGTGTCGGGCGGCGTGGCCAGGTAGATCAGCCGATTCTGCGCCGTGCCCCGCTGCTCGTCGATCTCGTCGAGGACGTCCTTGAGCCTCGTGAACGTCTCGGGGTCGGAGTACTCGCCGCTCACGTACCGGAGGCCACCCGCCGCGAAGGTTTCCCAGACGTGCTTGGCCTCCTCGCCGCCACCGCCGGAATCCTCCACTGCGGCACGCATCCGCTTTTGGAACTCCTCGTCGTCCATCTCGGTCCGGGCCACGCCCACCACCGAGAAGCCGGGCGGTAGCAGCCGGCGGAGCGCAAGGTTCTCCACCGCGGGCATGAGCTTGCGACTGGTGAGGTCACCGGAGGCCCCGAACACCACGAGGACGGCAGGTGGCGCGACCCGCTCGACCGTGGCCTCGGCCAGCGGGTTCTCCACAGTCATCGCACCCTTGCTGTCATCAGGCCGAATGCTAGGGGAGCGGCCGCGCCCCTGCGGGGCCTGCGGACACCGGAGTGCGCCGGACCCCTCTGGTCGACGTCGCGCCGCCGGCGTGTCAGCCCGACGCCCCGAGGAGCTCGGCGGCCTTGTCGTTCAGTGCACCCATGAGGTCGTCGAAGGACTTGGCGAAGGAAGCGACACCTTCCTTCTCGAGGGTGTGGCCCACCGCAACCATGTCCACGCCCACCCGGGCCAGGTCGTCCATCACCTGGTGGGCCTGGTCGAGGTCGCGGTTGATGGTGCAGGCCAGGGTGCCCCGGCGCTCGAACGCCTCGACGGTGGCATCGGGCATGGTGTTGACCGTGTCCGGGCCGATCAGGCTGTCGACGTAGAGGGTGTCCGGGTAGGCGGGGTTCTTCACCGACGTCGAGGCCCACAACGGGCGCTGCACCCTGGCCCCCTGGTCCGAGAGGGCGTCCCAGCGCTCGCCGCGGAACCGGGTGGTGAACAGCTCGTAGGCCAGCTTGGCCTGGGCCACGGCCGCCTTGCCCCGTAGGGCCAGCGCCTCCTCCGTGCCGACCTCCTGGAGGAGGCGGTCGACCTCGGTGTCGACCCGGCTGACGAAGAACGAGGCCACGCTGTGCACCCGGGACAGGTCGCCCTCACACTGCTCGAGGCCGGAGAGGTAGGCCTCGATGACGTCGGCATAGCGCTCGAGGGAGAAGATCAGGGTGACGTTGATGCTGCGGCCTTCGGCGATCATCTGGCGGATGGCAGGGATGCCCGCTGCCGTCCCCGGGATCTTGACCAGCAGGTTGGGCTGGGTGATGCGGTCGTCGAGCTGGCGGGCCGACGCAATGGTGCCCTCGGTGTCGTTGGCCAGGCCGGGGGCCACCTCGATGGACACGAAGCCGTCGCCGCCGCCGCTCTCGTCGTAGAGCGCACGCAGGAGGTCGAGGGCGTGGGTGACGTCGTCGATCACCAGAGCCCAGTAGGCGTCGTCGACCGACGCCTTGCGCTCCATGAGGCTGCGGAACTGGTCGTCGTACTCGGCCTGGCCCAGGATGGCCTTCTGGAAGATCGTCGGGTTGGAGGTGATGCCCCGGATCCCATCCTCGACGAAGCGGGTGAGGTCGCCGCTGGTGATGTAGCCCCGCTTGAGGTTGTCCAGCCACGGGCTCTGGCCCTGCTCTGAGAAGAGTCGCTGCAGTCGCGTCATGGTGGCGACGCTATTCCTCTTCCGTGCCGGCGGGGACGATCAGCCCGCAGAGAGCAGCATCACCGAGGCGGTGAAGCCGTGGGTGAAGTTGTGGCCGCCGATCGGGCCCAGCTCGCCGGCGCAGAACATGCCGGCCACCGGGGCGCCGGCCAGGCTCTCGGAGACGACCATGGCGTCGTGGTGGGGCTCGGGGAACAGGTGGGTGCCACGACCGTTGCACGTGAACACCAGGGCGGCCTGGGCCGGCCGGCCGCTGATCAGCCGGCGCAGGTCCTGATCGGCCGAGGTGGCGTCGCGCACCTGGAACTGGGCCGTGGAGCCCACCTCCACGATGTCGCCCACCTGCAGGGCGCCGCTGTTGGGATCGGCACCGACGACGTTGCGCACCAGGAAGTCGCCGGGTACGAAGTCGAGCTTGTGCTCGTCGATCACCCGGCCGATCTGGACCAGGGAGGCCAACAGGTCCCGGTCGGCGTCGGACAGCCCGGCCGCCACCTCCTGCAGCCGCTCGACCGCCGGACGACCACCCAGCTCGTAGACGATGTTCTGCTCGGCCCGGGTGACGACGAACGGGCTGCCCACCGGCCGGCAGCCCTGGGAGACCACCGTGGTGACCTCGACGCCGGCACCGAGGAACGCGCCGACGGCGCCCGAGGTGACGACCTCGTCGTTGATCACCAGCCGGTTGCCACCGGGGGCCCGGGCCACCGATGCCATTCCGCCCACCACGGGCATTCCCGGGCGGTCCTCCGCCATGCGTCGCAGGAGGTCGTCGGTGGGAAACGAGAACGGGTCGGGGATGAGGAGCAGGGCGCTGGCGTCGTCGGGGATGGCGTCCGGCCAGCCGGTGAAGGTCAGCCCGTCGGGCGAGGGGCCCACCTCCAGATGGAAGGCGGTCACCGCGCCGGTGCGGCCGGCCCACAGGGAGATGCCAGGCCCCCGCTCGACCTCCCGCTCGCCGCCGACCACCGAGATCGCCGCGCAGCCGAGCATCGCCGTGGGGCGGAGGGTGGCGTTCACGGTCGCGACGATCTCGTGGAGCTCGGACGCGTGGGCCGGCGTCACGAACACCATGGCCAGGTCGGGCGGCTCGGACGCGTCGCCCAGGCCCTCGAGCACGCGACCGACCACGTCGCCGGTGGCCACGGCCGCGTTCGGGTGCTCGGAGAGCGCAGCGGCGAACTGTCGGTTGATCACGGGGCCAGCAGCGTGAGGGGCACTACCACGCTGGAGCCCCCGGTGAGTCTCACGTGGGCCTCGATCGTGCCGTAGGTCTCATAGGTGAGCTCGCCCTTCACCAGGAGCCGCCCGAACTTCCCCGGATCCACGGAGACCGCCTGGGCGTTGCGGGCCACTTCCTTCCCCTGTGCGTCGAGGAACTCGACCTCCAGGGTGCCGGTGCCCGGGTCGTCGGCCGGACAGCGTACGAAGACCACGAGGTGGGGAGCGATCTCCACCGGTAGGGCGCCCGGGGCCGGCAGCGAGAACATGACGCCCGTCAGGTCGAATCGGGTCGAGGGACCGGGAACCGAACGCTGTTCGATCCCCTCCACGAAGAGAGCGGCCACAATGTCCATGCAGCCGACGCTACCCCCGAGCGTGCAAAGTTCCGCACAGGAGACGGGAGATCGCCCGCTCGATCATCGGGTTGAGGGCGGGCCGGAAAGAAAACATAGGATTGTCGCCATGGACGACGAGAAGCAGGGGTGGCAGGAGCTCGGGCAGCAGCTGCGGGTGGACGCGGTGCGGGTCAGCGGTGTCGCCGCGTCGGGTCACCCGACGTCGTCGATGTCGGCGGCCGACCTCATGGCGGTGCTCATGAGCAAGTACCTCCACTACGACTTCGACACGCCGGAGAACCCCAACAACGACCATCTGATCTTCTCCAAGGGTCACGCCTCGCCCCTGCTCTACGCCATGTACCAGGCGGCGGGTGCGGTCACGGCCGAGGAGATGACCACCTACCGCCAGCTCGGTAGCCGGCTGGAAGGCCACCCCACGCCGGACCTCCCCTGGGTCGACGTGGCCACCGGCTCTCTCGGCCAGGGCCTCCCCATCGCCGTCGGTGTCGCCCTCGCGGCCAAGAAGCTCGACCAGCTCGACTACCGCACCTGGGTGCTCTGCGGAGACTCGGAGATGGCCGAGGGCTCCATGTGGGAGGCCTTCGAAGAGGCCAGCTTCGCCGGCCTCGACAACATCACCGCCATCATCGACGTCAACCGCCTGGGCCAGAGCGGCGAGACCCGTCACGGCTGGGACCTGCACGCCTACAAGAACCGGGCCGAGGCCTTCGGCTGGCACGCCATCGAGATCGACGGCCACGACGTGGAGGCCATCGACGCCGCGCTCGCCGAGGCCGTGGCCACCAAGGGCAAGCCCACCGTGATCGTGGCCAGGACCATGAAGGGCAGGGGCGTGAAGTCGGTCGAGGACCAGCTCAACGCCCACGGCAAGGCAGTGCCCGACTACGAGGAGGCCATCGAGGAGCTCGGTGGTGACCGGGGCCTCACGATCACCGTGCCCAAGCCCCCCACCGACGGAACGCCGCATGTCTTCGAGACCGGTGAGCTGAAGCTGCCGACGTACGAGAAGGGCGGCGACAAGGTCTCCACCCGCAAGGCCTACGGCGATGCGCTGGCCGCTCTCGGCGCAGCACGGGGCGATGTGGTCGCCCTCGACGGCGAGGTCTCCAACTCCACCTTCTCGGAGATCTTCCGCAACGCCCACCCGGAGCGGTACTTCGAGTGCTACATCGCCGAGCAGCAGATGATCGCCACCGCGGTCGGGCTGCAGGTCCGGGGTTGGATGCCCTACGCCTCCACTTTCGCCGCCTTCCTCAGCCGGGCCTTCGACTTCATCCGCATGGGTGCGGTGAGCCAGGTCCGCATGAACATCTGCGGCTCGCACGCCGGCGTCTCCATCGGCGAGGACGGGCCGTCGCAGATGGGCCTGGAGGACCTGGCCTCGTTCCGCGCCGTGCTCAACAGCACCGTCCTCTACCCGAGCGACGCAACGCAGACCGCGGCCCTGGTGGCCCTCATGGCCGACATCCCCGAAGGCGTGGCCTACCTGCGCACCACCCGGGGCAACACCGACATCCTCTACTCCTCCGACGAGACCTTCGAGGTCGGCGGGTCCAAGGTCCTGCGCTCCTCCGACGACGACAAGGTCACCATCGTCGCCGCCGGCATCACCCTCCACGAGGCGCTCAAGGCGGCCGACGCCCTGGCCTCCGACGGCCTGGCCGTCAGGGTGATCGACCTGTACTCCGTCAAGCCGCTCGACACCGCCACCCTGATCGAGGCGGCCCGGGCCACCGAGGGCCGGGTCATGACCGTCGAGGACCACTGGCCCGAGGGCGGTATCGGCGAGGCGGTGGCGTCGGCACTCGGCGAGGCCCAGCTCGACATCCCCCTGAAGCTGGTCAAGCTGGCGGTGGCCAAGCTTCCCGGGTCGGCCAAGCCCGACGAGTGCATCACCGCCGCCGGCATCGACGCCGAGGCCATCGCCGGAGCAGCCCGCAAGCTGGCCGGATAGCACCTCTGGCCTACCCGTCCGGAAAGGCCCGGGCGGGTAGCCTCGGTGGTATGCGAGGGTTCGTGCGCGTCCGGCCTCAAATCTGACTGCGAGGGCATTGAGCCGGATGACCGCGACCCGACCGGCGCTCTCGACACGCGACGCCATCCTGGCCGAGGCCCTGCGGTGCTTCGCCGAGCACGGCTACGAGGGCACGTCGCTCAACGACATCGCCCTCGGCGTCGGGATCCGCCGGCCCAGCCTTCTGCACCACTTCCCGTCCAAGGAGGCGCTGTACCGGCAGGTCTTCGAGCGGGCCCTGGCCGACTGGTACCTGGAGGTCGATGCGGCCACTGAGGTCCCCGAAGAGGGCTGGCCACAGGTCGACAAGATCCTGACCGCGGGCTTCCGGTTCTTCATGGACCATCCGGAGTTCGTCCGCCTGGTGCGGCGGGAGGCCCTGGAAGGCGGCAGCCGGCTGGGCGTGGAGCTCGGCGAGGGCCTCCGGCCCTACTTCGACACCGCAGTGGCCTTCTTCGCGCGGGAGATGGCGGCCGGCCG
>Ga0208736_1000605_pt1 | contig 10080 bp, 10 predicted proteins | sample AntDryMetagUQ255_FD_188090 | JGI IMG/M metagenome (GOLD analysis project Ga0208736, IMG submission 188090) | Polar desert microbial communities from Antarctic Dry Valleys - UQ255 (SPAdes) | ecosystem: Environmental > Terrestrial > Soil > Desert | place: Antarctic Dry Valleys | collected 2008-12-31 | reverse complement strand
CGGATCAGGCGGCCTTGAGGACCTTGCCGGCCTTGAGGCAGCGCGTGCACACGTACTCCCGCCGCGGAGACCCTGCGACCTGGATGCGGACCTTCTGGAGGTTCGGGTTGAAGCGCCGCTTGGTCGCCACCATGGAGTGGCTGCGGTTGTGCCCGAACGCAGGGCCCTTGGAGCACACGTAACAGACCTTTGGCACGGCGGGCACGCTAGCAGTGAGGCGGTGCCGATCCCGGCGTCGAGGCCCTACCCGGCGGCGAGCGTCCCTCGCAGCTCGACCATCCGCAGCACCGCCTCCGCGGCTTCCCGCCCGCCGTGGCGCTTGCCGCCGCCCGAGCGCTCGAGCGCCTGCTCGCGGCTCTCGACGGTCAGGACCCCAAAGGCGCACGGCACGCGCGTGTCGAGCCCGACCTCGGCGATCCCGCGCGCCGCCTCGGCGCAGACGAAGTCGTAGTGGTCGGTCTCGCCGCGGACGACGCAGCCGAGGCAGGCCACGCCGGCGTAGCGGCTCGAGTCGGCGCACAGGCGGGCGCCGAGCGGCAGCTCGAAGGCGCCGGGCACCTCGTGCACGTCGACGTTCGCCCCGCGGGCCTCGAAGGCCTCTCTCGCCCCGGCCACGAGCCGGTCGGCGATCTCGGCGTAGAAGCGCGCGACCACGATCGCGTAGCGCTCCCCGCCGGCGCCGTCAGTCTCAGTCACCGCCGCGCTCCTCGGCGGCGGGCTCGGAGGCCTCCGCCGCGTCCTCGCGCTCGCGCCGGCGGTCCTCCACCCGCTCGGAGTGGATCAGCTCCTCGTCGAGCGCGAGCGCCTGGTGATGCAGCCGGTGGCCGAGGCGGTCGCGCTTGGTGCGCAGGTAAGCGCGGTTGTGCTCGTTGGCGGGATGCGCGATCGGGAGCTGATCGGTGACGCTTAGCCCGTAGCTCTCGAGCCCGACGATCTTCTTCGGGTTGTTCGTGAGCAGGCGGATCGAGGTCAGGCCGAGGTCGACGAGGATCTGCGCGCCGATGCCGTAGTCGCGCAGATCGGCGGGCAGGCCGAGCTCGAGGTTGGCGTCGACGGTGTCGAGGCCCTGCTCCTGGAGGCGGTAGGCCTCGAGCTTCTTGAGCAGACCGATGCCGCGGCCCTCCTGAGCGAGGTAGAGCAGCACCCCGCGGCCCTCGTCCTCGATCCTGCCCAGCGCGTCCTCGAGCTGCTGGCCGCAGTCGCAGCGCTTCGAGTGGAACACGTCGCCGGTCAGGCACTCGGAGTGCACGCGCACGAGCACGTCGTCCTGCCCTGCGACCTCACCCTTGACCATGGCCACGTGGTGCTTCTCGTCGACGAGCGAGCGGTAGCCGACGACCCCGAACTCACCGAAGTCGGTGGGCAGGCGGGCCTCGACCACGCGCTCCACAAGGGCCGTCTCGCGGGCGCGGCGGTACTCGATCAGGTCGGCTACGGTGATCATCTTCAGCTCGTGTCGCTCGACGTAGCCGGCGAGGTCCGGCACCCGGGCCATCGTGCCGTCGTCGTTGAGGATCTCGCAGATCGCCGCGGCCGGCTCGAGGCCGGCCAGCTGGGCGAGGTCGGTGCCGGCCTCGGTATGCCCGGTGCGCTCGAGCACGCCGCCGGCCTTGGCCTTGAGCGGGAAGACGTGCCCGGGCTGGCGCAGGTCGTCGGCACCCGAGCGCGGGTCGATCGCGACTCGGATCGTGCGCGCGCGGTCGTGCGCGGAGATGCCCGTGGTCACGCCGTCGCGCGCCTCGATCGAGACGGTGAAAGCGGTGCCGAGCGAGGACTCGTTCTTCGCGGTCATGAGGTCGAGCCCGAGCTCGTCGCAGCGCTCCGGGGTGAGGGCGAGGCAGACCAGCCCGCGCGCCTCCTTGGCCATGAAGTTGACCGCCTCGGGCGTGGCGAAGCGGGCCGCCACCACGAGGTCGCCCTCGTTCTCGCGCTCCTCGGCGTCGCAGACCACGACCATGCGGCCGTCCCGGATGTCGGCGATCGCCTCCTCGACGGTCGAGAACGGCGAGTCGGGCGAGGGACTCATGCGCGCACCTCCGCGGTCGGGATCAGCAGCTTCTCGACGTGCTTGGCCAGGACGTCGACCTCGAGGTTGACCGGGCGGCCGGGCGCGGCCGCGCCGAGCGTCGTGCGCTCGAGGGTCTCCGGGATCAGCGACACTGCGAAGCCGTCGCCGTCGACGGAGGCCACGGTCAGCGATGCGCCGTCGACGGCGATCGAGCCCTTCTCGACGACGTAGCGCAGAAGCTCGGGGGCGGCGCACACGCGCACGACACGCGCGGGGCCCTCCCCTTCGACCGACTCGATCTCCCCCACGCCGTCGACGTGCCCTTGGACGACGTGGCCTCCGAGCCGGTCCCCGGCGCGCAGCGGCAGCTCGAGGTTGACCTCGTCGCCAGCCGATAGCGCGCCGAGCGAGGAGCGGCGCACGGTCTCGGCCATGACGTAGGCGGAGAACGCGCCGGCCTCGGCCCAGGCGGCCGTGAGGCACACGCCGTTGACCGCTACGGAGTCGCCGGTCGCGAGCTCCGCGGCCAGCGGCGTCGTCACCTCGAGGCGGAGGCCACCCTCCCCGCGCTCGGCGGTGCGGACGGTGCCCCGCTCAGCTACGAGCCCGGTGAACATCACCACTCCCGAAAGCGGGCGCAGATGCAGGTGTCGTCGCCGATCCGCTCGACCGCGACGGCGAGCGCGCGCCGCGCGTCGGCGATCGACTCGACACCGCGGCCCTCGAGCACGCTCCGGGCCTCGCCGCCGCCGGCGAGCACGGGGGCCACGAAGGCGAGCATCTCGTCGATCTCGCCGGCGTCGAGAAAGGCGCCGGCGAGGCGCGGCCCGCCCTCGAGCAGCAGCGACTGGATCCCGCGCGCGCCGAGCGCGCTCAGCGCCTCCCCCACGCGCGCGGCCTCGTCGGCGCCCTCGGTCTGGAGCACCTCGACCCCCGCGGCGGCCAGAGCTTCGCGGGCCGGCGCCGGGGCGGCGGGCGAGCAGAGGACTAGGACCGGCGCCTTGTCCGCGCTCCGCGCGAGCGCGCCGTTGAGCGGCAGGCGGGCGTGCGAGTCGAAGACCACGCGCCGGGGCTGGCGGGCGGGCTCACCACTCTCGGGGCGCGCGGTGAGCAGCGGGTCGTCGGCCACGGCGGTGCCGATCCCGACCACGACGGCGTCGACCTCGGCGCGCCTTGCGTGCACCCGCGCGCGGCTCGCCTCGCTCGAGATCCAGCGCGAGTCGCCGGCGGGCGTCGCGACCTTGCCGTCGAGCGTGAGCGCCGACTTGAGCAGGACGAGCGGGCGGCCCGTGCGGGCGTGCTTGCGGAAGGGCTGGTTGAGGAGCCGTGCCGCGTGAGCGGGCTCGGCGTCGGCCCACTCGACCTCGACGCCCTCGGCGCGCAGGAGCTCTGGGCCCCGGCCATTCGCCTTTGCGCTCGGATCGTCCGAGGCCACGACCACGCGGCGGATCCCGGCGGCGAGGATCGCGTCCACGCACGGTGGGGTGCGACCGTGATGGGCGCACGGCTCGAGCGACACGTAGAGCGTCGCGCCGTCCGGGTCCTCGAGGCAATCCGCGAGCGCGGCCAGCTCGGCATGGGGGCTGCCCGGTTCGCTGTGGAAGCCCTCGCCGATCGGGCGTCCCTGCTTTACCACGACGGCCCCGACGAGCGGGTTCGGGCTCGTTCGCCCGCGCCCGCGCGCGGCCAGCTCGAGCGTCCGCTCCAGGTGGACGGCGTCGCTCTGGGTGGCGAGCGTCTGGGTCATCGAGGCGGTCCCGGCGTTGACGTTGACTCGCGAGTCAATCTACCAGTACGGCGCCTACGTTCCGCCCGCCAGCCTCGGCGAGACGTGCCGCGGCGGCGCGTGCTCCGGCCCGGCACCCGGGCACGCTCGCGTGAAGCTGCGCCCGCCCGGCGCTCGGGCGCGCCACCCGCGCGCGAGGTTTTCCGGCCCGGACAAGCGCTAGCCTGAGCGCCCGGCCAATGAAGCTGATCATCCAGATCCCGGCCCTTGACGAGGAGGCCCACCTCCCGGTCACGCTCGCGGACCTGCCGCGCGAGCTCCCCGGCATCGACGCGATCGAGTGGCTCGTCGTCGACGACGGGTCGACCGACCGCACGATCGAGGTCGCGCGCGCCAACGGCGTCGACCACATCGTGCGGTTGACCAACAACAAGGGCCTCGCCACGGCCTTCCAGGCCGGGCTCGACGCCGGCCTCAAGCTCGGGGCCGACATCGTCGTCAACACCGACGCGGACAACCAGTACGACGCGCGCGACATCCCCAGGCTGATCGCCCCCATCCTCGCCGGCAAGGCCGACATGGTCGTCGGCGACCGCGAGGTGGCGAACATCGAGCACTTCTCGGCGCTCAAGGTCCGCCTCCAGCACCTGGGCAGCGCCGTGGTGCGCCGGGCCTCCGACACGACCGTGCCCGACACGACCTCGGGCTTTCGCGCCTACAACCGCGAGGCCGCGCTCCAGGTGGCGACGGTGTCGAAGTTCACCTACACGCTCGAGACCATCATCCAGGCCGGCAAGATGCTGGTGGCGGTCGACCACGTGCCGATCCGGACCAACCCGAAGACCCGCGAGTCGCGGCTCTTCCCGTCCGCGTGGGCCTACGTGCGCCGCAACGGGATGTCGATCTTCCGCATCTACGCGCTCTACGAGCCCCTGCGGGTGTTCATGACGCTGGCCGCGATCGTCGGCGTGGTGGCGCTCGGGGTGTTCGCGCGCTTCCTCTGGTTCTACCTCGGAGGCGAGGGCGCCGGCCACATCCAGTCGCTCATCCTCGGCTCGATGCTGTTCGTGGCCGCCGTCCAGCTCGCCGCGCTCGGGGTCATCGGCGACATCCTGGCCGGCAGCCGCGTGCTCCAGCAGCGGGTGCTCGAGCGGGTGCGACGCGTCGAGCTCCAGCTCGGGGTCGCCCCGTCGCACTACGAGCCCGGGACCGACGGGGCGGCGGCGACCGACCGCAACGGCGCGGGCGACGGGGCGGGCACTCGCCCCGGCCGGGAGGCGCGACCCGAGCCCACGACGGGGGCGGACTCCGGGCCCGCCACCGGCAAGACCGGCGAGCGCGAGGCGCTCAAGCTTTGAGCGCGCTCGCCGCCGAGCCCGTCCCCACGGGCAACACCTTCGACAAGTACGGCTCGAGCAACCCGGCCGTGCGCCGGCTCATGAGCGGCTTTCGCTCGACCCTCGACGAGCTCTTCGACCGCGCCGCGCCCGGCTCCGTGCTCGACGTCGGCTGCGGCGAGGGGGTCCTCACCCACGAGTGGGCGCAACGCCTCGGCGACAGCCGGATAGTCGGCATCGACCTGGACGACCCGAAGCTGCGGGCCGAGTGGCAGGGACGCCAGCGGCCGAACCTCGACTACCAGGTCGCCGACGCCACCGCTCTGTCCTTCGGCGAGGGCGAGTTCGACCTGGCCGCGGCGATCGAGGTCCTCGAGCACGTCCCCGACCCCGAGGCCACTGTGGCCGAGATGTCCCGCGTGGCCCGTCGTCACCTGCTGGTCTCCGTGCCGCGCGAGCCGCTGTGGCGCGCGCTCAACGTGGCCCGCGGCGCCTACGTCCGCGAGCTCGGCAACACGCCGGGGCACGTCAACCACTGGTCGAAGCGGGCGTTCGTCTCGCTGCTCTCGCGCCACGGCAAGGTCGAGCAGGCGCGCTCGCCGTTTCCGTGGACGATGCTGCTTGTCCGCGTCGGCTGAGGGCCGCAGGGCGGCTACGCCCCCCGCCGGCGGCGGCGCCGGCCCCCGGTCGACCGGCCCTCCGGCCGGCGAGCGCTACGGGCGCGGCGCGGCGATCCTCTCGGTCGGCATCGGGGTCACCGGACTCGTCACCTACGCCTACTTCTCGCTCGCGAGCTACGCGCTGAGCCCCGCCGAGTACGGCGGCATCACGCTGCTGTGGTCGGCGGTGTTCATCACCGTCGCGATCCTCTACCGGCCGGTCGAGCAGCTGCTCTCGCGGACGATCGCCGACCGCGACGCTCGCGGCCTGGCCGGCACGAGGCCGATGCGCATCGCCGCCACGATCCAGCTCGGGCTCGGCCTGGTGTTCGCCGGCGCCGCGCTCGTGTTTCGCGACCCGCTTCGGGACGACCTGCTCGGCGGATCGCCGACGCTCTATTGGGTCCTGATCGTCGCCGTGCTCGCCTACGCGGCGAGCTACTTCGCGCGCGGGTTCCTAGCCGGCCATGGGCGCTTCGGGCTCTACGGCGGCCTGGTGCTCGCCGAGTCGATCTCGCGTTGCCTGTTCGCCCTCGCGGTGGTGATCGGGATCGCCTCGGGGCAGGCGACCGTCGCGCTCGGGATCGCGGCGGCGCCGATCGTCTCGCTGGCCGTGGTGCCGTGGGCGCTGGGGCGGAGACTGCGCCGCGCCGAGGGCGCGGGCACCGCAGCCGCAGCGATCGCGCTCGAGGCGACCGAGGCGGCCGAGCCGCGCGCCGAGGGCACGAGCCCGGAGTCCGAGTTCACCCTCTCCCACGGCGGCGGCTTCGCCGCCGCCGTGCTCGTGGTCATGCTGGCCGAGCAGACCTTCATCAACGCCGGGCCCCTGCTCGTGATGGCCACCGAGGGCGCCGAGGGAGCGGCGCTCGCGGGGTTCGCGTTCAACGTCCTGCTGGTCGCCCGCGCGCCGCTTCAGCTCTTCCAGGCAGTCCAGACCTCGATCCTCCCGCACCTCACCCGCCTACGCGCCGGCGGCGAGTCCGATCCCTTCCGTCGCAGCATCAACCTCACGCTCGCGGCCATCGCCGCCTTCGCCGCCCTCGTGGCGCTCGTCATGCTCGCCCTCGGCCCGGCCCTCATGGGCCTCTTCTTCGGCGGGGACTTCGCCTACGTCCGCACCGGGCTCGTCCTCGTCGCCGTCGGGATGGGGCTCTACCTCGCGGCCGCAACCCTCAACCAGGCGGCGCTCGCGCGCGCGCAGGCGCGCGCGGCGGCGCTCTGCTGGAGCGTCGCGGCGGCCGCCTTCGTCGCCTTCCTGCTCGGGGTGCGCTTCGATGACCGCGTGCTCCAGGTGGAGATCGCCTTCGTCGGCGGGGCGGCGCTCCTGTGCGCCCTGCTCGCCGCGCTCTACCGGCGCGGCGAGCGCCCGCGGGGGCTCAGCGCGCGCTGAGTCGTGTGGCGGCCGCCCTTACGCCCGAGCGCCTGACGTTCGAGCTTCCCCGACGCCCACCCGAAGCGTTGCCTAGTCACAGGGCGGAGCGGAAGGACGAAGCCCGCCCGAGTGGACCGGCGAGGAAGCCGTAGCGTTACCGTGCGGGCGATGCAGACCGGCCGGCCCCGGACGTGACGAGTCCGACCCCCGGGCCGGCGGCAACCGGTTCCGGCGAGGCCCTCCCGGCGCTGCGCACCCGCCGTGGCGGCCCCGGTCGCGCCCTCGGCGCGGTCGCCCTCGTGCTTCTGATCCTCGCCGGTCTCTTCACACTGCTGCTGATCGGCGTCGAGGTCGGCCCGGTCGCCCTGCTGACCGGGATCGTGCTCGCCGTCCTGCCGGTGCCGATCTACATCGCCCTGGCGCTGTTCGTCGACCGTTTCGAGCCCGAGCCCCCGCGGCTGCTCGCCTGGTCCTTCTTCTGGGGTGCGACCGGCGCGACCCTGATCGCCCTGATCGCCAACACCGCGGGGCAGTCCGCGGTCGGCGGCGCGTTCGGCTCGGCGGTCGGCGAGCTCTACGGGGCATCGCTCTCGGCTCCGATCGTCGAGGAGGGCGCAAAGGCGCTGGTCCTGTTCGCCATCTACCGCTGGCGCCGCGCCGAGTTCGACGGCGTGCTCGACGGCATCGTCTACGCGGCCATGGTCGGACTCGGCTTCGCCTTCACCGAGAACATCCTCTACTACGGTCGCACCGCGCTCGAGGGCGGCATCCCGCTGGCCGCCACCTTCTTCGTGCGCGGTGTGCTGTCGCCGTTCGCCCACCCGGTCTTCACCGGGATCACCGGCGTCGGCCTCGGGCTCGCGGCGCTGCGCACGGGCGTCTCGCGCCGCATCATCCCCGTCGTCGCCCTGCTCGCAGCGATGTTCCTGCACAGCCTGTGGAACACCTCGGCCGGGATCGGCGGCGGCCTCGGCTTCCTCACCGTGTACGTCCTCGTCATGGTCCCGGTCTTCTTCGCCCTCGCCGGCGTGGCGGTGGTCGCGCTCCTGCGCGAGGGGCGTGTTCTGCGCGAGTACCTCGGGCCCGAGCTCGCCGGCGGCTATCTGAGCCGCGAGGACGTGGCCGTCCTGTCGTCGCTGCGGGAGCGCCGGCACGCGCTGCGCGCTGCGCGGCGCCAGGGTCGAGAGGCGGGGCGGGCCCGCAAGGAGCTCCACCACGCCGCCACCGAGCTCGCCTTCTTGCGCCGCCATGCTGCGCGACGGCCCGGTGAGGGCGGCGAACGGCTCGAGCGCGAGGAGGCCACCTACGCGGCCCGACTACGGGAACTGCGAGCCGGGCTTCCGCTGGGCGTCCCGGTGGGACGGGGCGCGACGAGCGGGTCCGAGCCGGACCGGGGCGATCCGCTGGCGGGGCTGGCGGCGCCGGCGGTCGTCGACCCCCGGCCGATCGCCGCGGGCTCGAGCACATCGGGCGAGGGATCCGCCGCCGAGGGGTCGGGCACCTCCCCGAGCGCTCCGCAGCCCCCCGCCGCCTGGTACGCCGACCCCTACGGCCAGGCTCGACTGCGGTGGTGGGACGGCGGGCGCTGGACCGAGCACACGGCCGCCTAGCGGACGGGGCTCAAACCCGGCGAAGGGTGGTGCTGCCGCAGTTGCGGCAGACCATGTTCGCGGTGTCGGACATCCGGGCGATCGTGGAGTGCGCTCCGCAGCTCGGGCAGTCCGAGCGCAGCTCGTAGCGGCCCAGGCAGTAGACGCAGCGGTAGCGACCGGGCAGGCTCGTGGCCCGCAGCCAGCGCTGCCCGCAGCCGGGGCACTCGGGCTCGGCGGTGCTCTCCGGCTCGCTCATGAGGGCGATTGTGCCCATTGAGAGTGTGCCGCGCCTACAGCGCCCGCCGCAGGCGGGCAACGAAGAAGCCGGCGGTGCCGTCGCGATGGGGCAGCGTCTGGAGGAAGGAGGGTGCCGTGGGGTCGCTCAGGGCGGGCCACTCCGCGGCCAGGTCGTCGGCCACGAACTCGCCCTGTGCCGCCAGGAAGGCCTCGACCGCGTGCGCGTTCTCGGCCGGTGAGATCGTGCAGGTCGAGTAGACGAGGGTTCCCCCGGGGCGCACGCGGGCGGCCGCGGCTGCGAGCAGCTCGGCCTGCAGCCTTGCGAGCTCCTCGATCGCCTCCGGCGACTTGCGCCAGCGTGCGTCGGGTCGCGCGGCCAGCGTTCCGAGATCCGAGCACGGCGGGTCGAGCACGACGCGGTCGTAGTCCTCGCCCACCTCGGCCGTTCTCCCGTCCGCGGTCACGACCTCGACGAGACCGGCGTGCAGGCGGCGACAGTTGTCGGCGAGGACGGCGGCGCGGCGGGGGTGGCGCTCCACGGCCACCAGCGTTCCCCGGCCCTCCATGAGCGCGGCCAGGTGGGTGGTCTTCGCCCCCGGCGCGGTGCACAGGTCGAGCACCCGCTCGCCCGGCCGGGGAGCCGCCACCCGCGCGACGAGCATCGACGCGCGCGACTGCGGCGTGACCGCGCCCGAGACGAACAGCGGCAAGCGCGCGAGGTCGACGGGGCCGTCGAGGAGCAGGGCCTCGGCAGGCCACGCGGCCGGGCGGGCCGCCACCCCGGCGCGGTGCAGGGCGCGGAGCGCCTCGACCGGTGTGGTCACCAGCTCGTTCGCGCGCAGCGCCCCTTCGGGCGGCTCGTTGTCGTGGACGAGCAGCGCCCGCGCCTCGTCGGGGCCGAGCGCGTCCCACCACAATTCTGCCAGCCACGTCGGGTGCGAGTGGCGCAGCGCCGCGCCCGCCGGCGTCGTGTCGTCGAGCGCGGTGAGCAGCCCTCGTCCCTCCCGCGTCGCCCGGCGCAGGACGGCGTTGGCGAACCCGGTGGCCCGCTGGCCCGCCGCCTCGCGCGCGAGCTCGACGGTCTGCTCGACGGCCGCGCGGTCGGGGATCGCGTCGAGGAAGAGAAGCTGGAGCACTCCGAGGCGCAGG
>Ga0208736_1000604_pt1 | contig 10088 bp, 10 predicted proteins | sample AntDryMetagUQ255_FD_188090 | JGI IMG/M metagenome (GOLD analysis project Ga0208736, IMG submission 188090) | Polar desert microbial communities from Antarctic Dry Valleys - UQ255 (SPAdes) | ecosystem: Environmental > Terrestrial > Soil > Desert | place: Antarctic Dry Valleys | collected 2008-12-31 | reverse complement strand
GCGATCGACCGCTGAGGCATTTGTCAGAGCTCCTCGGGTAGAAGTCGCAGCCCGAGCGCCTCACCCGCCCTCCACAGGCGCCGATCCCAGGTCGCGAGCATGGATCGCCGGGGTCCGCCACGAGGCTGCCGCCAGATGCAACGCGTCGAGGCTGCGTAGGCCGTGGCTGACGGCCAGCTCGGTCGCCTGCTCGGTGAGGCTTCCGATCCACCTCGATGACGCGGACCGCATGCCAATCCCGCCGGAAGCAATCCATGGCCTCGTGAGACTCGAGCGACAGCCCGAGCGCTTGCGCGGTCTCGAGAAAGGCGATGCGACACGTGGTCCAGCGGTCGTCCGCGCCCATGGCCGCCTGCACCTCTGCGCTTCCGTCTTCGTCGAGGTACCGCTTGACGAGAGCGCTCGAATCGAGATAGAGGGTCAGCGCTCGAGATCCCGCTCATCGAGGATGATCTGCGAGGCGAACCGTGAGGCCCGAACGGGCGTCGGAGGGTCGTCGGGGGGTGGCGCCGTCGGCAGCGAGGCTCGTCCCTGAGCCGCCAGGTCTTGAAAATGCCGGTCACGGTCGTCCGTGCCGGCCGGCATCACGTCGGCCACCGGGCGGCCGTGCATCGTCACTCGCAGATGCTCGCCACGAGACACGCGGCGCAGGTACTCGCTGAGATTGTCTCTCAGCTCTCGTACGCCGACCTCGACCATGTGGCCAAGCTATCGAAAAGGCGCCACACTCCGCCAGTCAACGGACGCACGCTTCGAACACGTTCACCGCGCGCAAGACCTGAAGCGGGCCCGCAGGTCACCCATCTCGCCGTAGAAGTCGTGGGTCCATGTGTGCTCGAGATTCATCGGCGGGCGCATCGCCCGAATCGCCCCTCTTCGACGCTCCGCGGCCTTGCGACCTCCACCCACGTCAAGCGGAGGTGATCGGTCATCCAGTTCGACAACGCCGCGTTGTCCTCTCGGTCCAAGCGCACCTTCCCGTGGCCCGCGAGTTGCGGAGTCCAATCCTCGCGCTCCCACAGGAGAGAGGGCGAGAGCCAGCCAGAAAGTGGACGTGCCGATTCCGACGTAGAGCAGCCCGGTTGGGGCGCTCGGCACCGGTGCAAGCGCCCCTTCATGCGCAGCCACCATGAATAGAAGCCCGCCCCAGCCGGCGCTCCGTCGTCAGCGGGGCTGCTTAGCGCCGCCTCGAGGGATCTCCTTGGACGAGCTGACAGCTCGTCGGCAATCTGCTCCGAACTGAAGATCCGAGCCCTACCTGATCACCGCGATCCTCGCCCCGGTCGACACCGAGCCGCCCTCGCTCACTTCGAGCTCCTCGACCTTGCCGGCCCGGTGCGCGGTGATCTCGTTCTCCATCTTCATGGCCTCGATCACGCAGATCAGCGCGCCCTCCTCGACCTCGGCGCCCTGCTCGACGGCGACGCGCAGGATGGTGCCCTGGAGCGGCGAGACGAGATCCTCGGCCGCGCCCGCTCCGCCCGAGGAGGCGCCGCCGCGATCGCGTCGGCGCGGCGGCTTGCGCGTCGGGCCGCTGGGCATCCCGGCCGCGCCGGCCGCCGGCGCCGCCCCGTTGGCCACCAGCGGCGAGCCGATCACCTTGACGTCGAAGCGCCGGCCCGAGACCTCGACCGCGTACGAGCGCTCGAGCTTCTCCTCCTCCTCGTCCCCGTCGTCGCCCGCGGCGGGCTCGGGCGGCGAAGCCGCCGTGCTCTTGAGCCATTCCGGGTCCTCGACCAGGTCGCGACAGGTCTCGCCGGCCCGCCACTGGTCGGTGTCGAGCAGCGCGAGGTGGAAGGGGATGAGCGTGGTCAGCCCGCCGACCTCGAACTCCGACAGGGCTCGGCGCATGCGCTTGGTCGAGGACTCGCGGTCGATGTCCCAGACGATCAGCTTGGCCACCATCGGGTCATACAGCGGCGAGACCTCCGAGCCGGCCTCGACTCCCGAGTCGACGCGCACGAACGGCCCCGAGGGCTCCCGGTATGAGCCGATCGAGCCCGGCGCCGGCGCGAACTTCTTGGACGCGTCCTCGGCGTTGATGCGGCACTCGATGGCGTGTCCGCGCAGGACGACGTCGTCCTGGCCGAAGCCGAGCTCCTCGCCCGCGGCGATCCTGATCTGCTCGCGGACGATGTCGATGCCGGTCGCCATCTCGCTCACGCAGTGCTCGACCTGGACGCGGGTGTTCATCTCGAGGAAGAAGTAGTCGTCGCCCTGGAGCAGGCCCTCGACGGTCCCCGCGGAGCGGTAGCCGACCGTCCGCGCCGCCTCCGTGCCGATCTTGCCGATGCGCTCGCGCAGCTCGGACGACACTGTTGGCGCCGGCGACTCCTCGATCAGCTTCTGGTGGCGGCGCTGCACCGAGCAGTCGCGCTCGTAGAGGTGGACGACGTTGCCGTGGCCGTCGGCGAGCACCTGGACCTCGACGTGGCGCGGATCGGGCAGATAGCGCTCGAGGTACACCGTCGCGTCCGAGAAGAACTTCTCCCCCTCGCGCGCCGCGCCCTCGAAGGCCTTCTCGAGCTCGCCCTCGGACTCGGCGACGCGGAAGCCCTTGCCGCCCCCGCCGCCCACGGCCTTGATGGCCACGGGGTAGCCGATCTCGGAGTCGATGATCTTGCGGGCGTCCTCGACGATCTCGACCGGTTCGGTCGTCCCCGGGACGATCGGCACGCCGGCGTCGCGCATGATCTCGCGCGCGCGGGTCTTCGACCCCATGGCGTCGATGGCCTCGGGCGGGGGACCGATGAACACGATCCCGGCCTCCTCACACGCGCGCGCGAAGTCGGCGTTCTCGGCCAGGAAGCCGTAGCCCGGGTGGATAGCCTCGGCGCCCGCGCGCCTCGCGGCGTCGATGATCTTCTCGACGACCAGGTAGCTCTCCGGGGCCGGGCCGGGGCCGAGCAGATAGGCCTCGTCGGCTCGCCGCGCGTGGGGTGCGTCGCGGTCGGGCTCGGAGTAGACGGCGACGGTCGCCACGCCGAGCTCCTCGAGCGAGCGCATTACGCGGATGGCGATCTCGCCGCGATTGGCGATCAGGACCTTGGAGAACACGAGCGGCGACAGCTTAGAGGGGGCGCCCCGCGCAGGATCGGCCGACTACACCGGCTCGGGGCTGGACGCCGCGTCGGCCCGCCGGCGGCGGCGACGGCGCACGGCCGCAGGCGCCAGCACCACGACGGCGATGGCCACCGGCACCGCGGCCAGCAGCGGCGCGGGCACGTCGAGCCCTGCCTTGGTCGCCAGTCCCAGGCCGGCCCCGATCAGTACGACGCCGAGCACGGTGCGCAAGGTGGCCGCCGGAATCCGCACCGACCACTGGCTTCCGAACCACACACCCGGCACCGAGCCGATCAGGATCGTCCCCGCGAGCGCGAAGTCGACGTTGCCGGCCACGATGTGCGCGACCGCCGCGGCCCACAGCAGGATGGCGGCGTGGAAGATGTCGGTGCCGACGACGCGACGGGGCACGAGGCGAAAGGCGAGGATCAGGGCGAGGGCGATCAGGGCGCCGCTGCCCGCGGAGGTGACCCCGAGCATGAAACCGACGAACACGCCGATCGCCACAGCCGCGATCTTGTGGCGGCGCTCGAGCGTGAAGCCCTCGCGCTCGCGCTCGGTGAGACGCTTGAGAAACAGCGCGCGGACGAGGGTCACCACGCCCGTGAACAGGATGGCCGCCGCCAGCACGGCCAGCAGCGTCGAGTCGAAGTTCCTCTCGGCGGCCCGCTCGACCGCAGACAGCGCGTAGACCCCGCCGACCGCCGCCGGGACCGATCCGAGCGCCATCCAGGTCGAGAGCGAGACGTCGACGGTCCCCTGGCGGAAGTGCTTGTAGCCGCCCACGGTCTTGGTCACCGCGGCGTAGGCCAGGTCGGTCCCGATCGCGGTCACCGGCTTGACCCCGAAGACGAGGATCAGCAGCGGGGTCATCAGCGAGCCGCCGCCGACGCCGGTGAGGCCGACCAGGACGCCCACGGCGAGTCCGAAGAAGATGATGTACGGGTCCATGGCAGCCGCTAGCCGGGTTTGCACACTGGTTTAGTGATAAACAGCCTCCCCGAGGGTAGCGGCCGACGAGCGCGCCCCCACGGCCGCGCGCTCACCTGGCCGCCCGCTCCGCGACAATGGGGCGATGCGCGTATCGGCCAAGGCGGACTATGCGTTGCGGGCGACCGTCGAGCTCGCCGCCGGCGGCGGCGGACCGATCAAGCGCAACGACCTCGCCGCCGCGCAGGACATCCCGGCCGGCTTCCTCGAGAACATCCTGCTCGACCTGCGCCAGGCCGAGGTGATCCGCAGCCAGCGCGGGCCCGAGGGCGGCTACTGGCTCGCCCGGCCGGCTGAGGAGATCACGGTCGCCGACGTGGTTCGCGCCGTCGAGGGACCGCTGGCCAGCGTACGCGGCGAGAGGCCGGGAGCGCTGAGCTTCCGGGGCTCGGCTCGACCGCTGGAGGACCTCTGGGTCGCGGTGCGGGCGAGCCTGCGCTCGGTGCTCGAGTCGGTCACCCTCGCCGACCTGGCGGAGGGAGAGCTGCCGGAGCAGATCGCGGCGCTGACGCGCGACCCCGACGCTTGGAGCGCGCACTAGGTCGGTAGCACGGCATGTCACCCGGAGGCAAGGTTGCCTAGGAAAGCACCGGGCGTAAAAGCGCCTCAACCTCTGCAATGCTGTAGCAGATGCGTGATCTGACCTTGAGCGACGCCGCCCGGGCGATCGGCGTGAGCCAGGACACGCTGCGCCGCTGGGACCGGGCCGGGAAGCTGCGCACCACTCGCGACGGGCGCAACCGCCGGCTGGTCTCGCAGGCGGAGGTCGAGCGGCTGACCGACCGTCCCCAGCGCCACGTCGTGGGCGACGGGGTCTCGGCCCGCAACCGGTTCGCCGGCGTGGTGCGCTCGGTGGAGATCGACGGGGTGATGGCCCTGGTGGAGATCGAGGCGGGCCCGTTCCTCGTCACGGCGGCGCTGACCCGCGATTCGGTGGAGGAGCTGGGGCTGCGCGCGGGCGTGGCGGCGACGGCGATGGTCAAGGCGACGTCGGTCCTCGTGGAGAGGGGCGGAGGATGATGAGCCGAGGGGTGTCGGTCGGTGTATTGCTGACAGCGGCGCTGGCGGCGGGCTGCGGCGCAAACGGGGGGAGCTCGGGCGAGGCGGCGGCGAAGCCAGCACTGGTCGTGTCGGCGGCCGCGTCCCTGACCGAGGCGCTGACGAGCTGTAGCTCGCAGTTCGATCAGGCGACCGTGCGCCTGTCGTTCGCCGGCTCGGACGAGCTCGCCGCGCAGATCCGCCAGGGCGTGGAGCCCGACGTCTACGCGGCGGCCAACACGAAGCTGCCCGAGGCCCTCAACCAGGAGAGGCTGGTCCTCGAGCCACGCGTGTTCGCCAGCAACGACCTCGTGGTCGCCGTGCCCGCCGACAGCGAGATCCGCTCGGTCGATCAGCTGACGCGGCCGGGGCCGACGGTGGTGCTCGGATCGGAGTCGGTGCCGATCGGCTCCTACACGCGCGAGGTGCTCGCGCGCCTGGGCGACCGCCAGGGCGCCGCCGTTCTCGCCAACGTTCGCTCCAACGAGCCCGACGTCAAGGGCGTGGTCGGCAAGCTGACCCAGGGGGCCGCCGACGCCGGCTTCGTCTACGCCTCCGACGTGGACGCCACGGGCGGCCGGCTGCGCGCGGTCCGGCTACCCGAGCGCCTCCAGCCGACGGTCGCCTACGGCGTCGCGGTGGTCGACGGCGCCCCCCAGCCCGACGCGGCCCGGGCCTACGTCGAGGACCTGATCTCCGGGCGGTGTGCGCGAGCGCTCGAGCAGGCGGAGTTCGGACCGCCGCCCGGATGATCCGCCGCGGCTGGTTCCCGGCCCTGATCACCGTCGCGCTGGCCGGAGCGCTGCTCTTTCTCACCCTGCCCGTGGCGGCGGTCTTCCTGGAGACCAGCCCGGCCGCACTCGCGGACAGCCTGAGCGATCCGGTGGCCCAGGAGGCGCTCTGGCTGAGCCTGAAGACGACGACGATCGCGCTGGCGATCATCGTGCTCGCCGGCACGCCGGCCGCCTACCTCCTGGCCACCCGCCGGTTCCGGGGGCGCTCGGCGATCGTCACGCTCATCGAGCTGCCACTCGTCCTGCCGCCCGCGGTGGCGGGCATCGCGCTGCTCGCCGCCGTCGGACCCGCCGGCCTGCTGGGCCAGAGCATCGAGGACGCCGGCGTGGAGCTCGCGCTGGCCACCGCCGGCGTCGTGGTCGCGCTGACCTTCGTCGCGTCACCGTTCTACATCCGCCAGGCCGAGGCCGCGTTCGGCGCCCTCGATCAAGCGTGGCTGGATGCGTCGCGAACCTCCGGCGCCTCGGAGGCGAGAACGTTCCTCCGCATCGCCGTTCCGGCGGCGACACCGGGGCTGCTGGCCGGCGGAGCGCTCGCGCTGGGCCGGGCGCTGGGCGAGTTCGGCGCGACGCTGATCTTCGCCGGCTCCTTCCAGGGGATCACCCAGACGGTGCCGCTGGCCATCTACGACCGGTTCGCGACCGACTTCGACGGCGCGCTGGCGCTCTCGGCCGTGCTCGTCGTCGTGTCGGCGGCGATCCTGCTCGCCGTCAAGCTCGTGCGGGGGCCGGACGGCCTCGGCGTTGCTGCGCGTTGAGGCCAACACGCAGCTCGGCGCCTTCTCGCTCGAGCTCGCCGTCGACGTCGCGGCCGGTCGCTGTCTCGCGCTCGCCGGCCCGTCCGGTGCGGGCAAGAGCACGGTGCTGCGCATCGCGGCCGGGCTCGTGCGTCCCGATCGCGGCCTCGTGCGCTGCGCCGAGCACACGTGGCTGGACACCGAGCGTGACGTCCATCTGCTGCCCGAGAAGCGCTCCTGCGGCTACGTCTTCCAGGACTACGCCCTGTGGCCCCACCTGCGCGTTTGGCAGAACGTCGCCTATCCGATGCGGGAGGGCTCGCGCCGCGAGCGACGCGCACGCGCCCGAGCGCTGCTCGAGCGCTTCGGCGTGCTCCGGCTCGCCGACGCGCGGCCGGCCACGTTGTCGGGGGGCGAGCGCCAGCGCGTCGCGCTCGCCCGGGCGCTGGCGCGCCGACCGGCGGCGCTGCTGCTCGACGAGCCGCTCTCCGCCCTCGACGCCCGCACCCGCGCGTCGGCCACCCGGGAGCTCGCGTCGGTCATGCAGGATCTCGAGGTGCCCGTCCTGCTGGTCACCCACGACTTCGCCGAGGCCGCCCAGCTCGGCGACGAGGTCGGGATCGTCGACGGCGGGAGCATCGTCCAGCAGGGCAGCGCCTCCGACCTCGCGGCCCGGCCGCGTTCGGCGTTCGTGGCCGACTTCACCGGCGCGGTCGTTCTGACGGGCACTGCCCGGCCCGGGCCCGACGGAAGCAGCCTCATCGACCTCGACGGCGGCGGCACGGTCACGAGCACCGACCCCGGGGAGGGACGCGTCGCCGTAAGCGTCTACCCGTGGGAGATCGCCGTCGCCCGCGGCGCACCGGCGGACGACTCGGCCCGCAACCGCATCCCGGCGCAGGTGCTCTCGGTGACGACCATCGGTGGCCGCGTGCGCCTCGGGCTCGCCGCCGGCCAGCCGCTGCAGGCCGAGGTCACCACCGCCGCGGTCCGCGAGCTCGACCTGCGCCCCGGAGGCCAGGTCACCGCGGTGTGGAAGGCGGCGGCCACTCGTATCGTGACCGGAACATGAACCCCCGGGTCGCAAGGAGCCCTAAAAGCTAAGGCCTGCCCTCGGCGGTGATCGGTTAGGCGGCGAAGCGGTGAAACGGCCGCTCACCACGCCCTCCGCGGGTACGATCCGGCTCTTTCCCACCGATTGAGTGAACTTCTCGGCCGCGCGGAGCCGCGCCGCCTATGCTTGCCCCCATGGCCTACGAGCTGAGCCATCTGCGCGTCCTCGAGTCCGAGGCGATCCACATCTTCCGCGAGGTCGCCGCGGAGTTCGAGCGGCCCGTGCTGCTGTTCTCCGGGGGCAAGGACTCGATCGTCCTCCTGCGCCTGGCCGAGAAGGCGTTCTGGCCGGGGCGCTTCCCCTTCCCGGTCATGCACGTCGACACCGGGCACAACTTCCCCGAGGTGATCGAGTTCCGCGACCGCCGGGTGGAGGAGATCAGCGCGCGGCTGGTCGTTGCCTCGGTGCAAGAGTCGATCGAGAAGGGGCGCGTCGTCGAGGAGACCGGTCCGCGCGCCTCGCGCAACCGGCTCCAGACCACCACGCTGCTCGACGCCATCGAGGGCCATCAGTTCGACGCGGCCTTCGGCGGGGCCCGCCGCGACGAGGAGCGCGCCCGCGCCAAGGAGCGCATCTTCTCCTTCCGCGACGACTTCGGCCAGTGGGATCCGAAGGCCCAGCGCCCCGAGCTCTGGAACCTCTACAACGGGCGCATCAACAAGGGCGAGCACGTGCGCGTCTTCCCGCTCTCGAACTGGACCGAGCTCGACGTGTGGCAGTACATCTCCGAGGAGGCGGTCGAGATCCCGCCGATGTACTTCGCCCACGAGCGCGAGGTCTTCGCCCGCGACGGAATGCTCTACGCCACGAGCGACTTCGTCGAGCTCATGCCCGAGGAGGAGCCGTTCACGGCCTCGGTGCGCTACCGCACGGTCGGCGACATGAGCTGCACCGGAGCGGTGCGCTCGACCGCGGCCACGCTCGAGGAGGTCGTCGGGGAGATCGCCTCGACGCGGATCACCGAGCGCGGCGAGACGCGCGCCGACGACCGGGTGAGCGAGGCGGCGATGGAAGACCGCAAGCGGCTGGGGTACTTCTGAGCATGGCCGGCGGCGCCGCAGGCAACGGGCTGCTGACGAGCACCTCCGACCGGCCGGCCGAGATGCTCCGCTTCGCCACCGCCGGATCGGTCGACGACGGCAAGTCGACGCTGATCGGGCGCCTGCTCTACGACACCAAGCAGCTCTTCGACGACCAACTAGAGGCCGTCGAGCGCACGAGCGAGCAGCGCGGCGACGGCTACGTGAACCTCGCCCTGCTGACCGACGGCCTGCGCGCCGAGCGCGAGCAGGGCATCACCATCGACGTCGCCTACCGCTACTTCGCCACGCCGAAGCGCAAGTTCGTGATCGCCGACACGCCCGGTCACATCCAGTACACGCGCAACATGGTCACCGGCGCCTCGAACGCCGACCTCTCGATCGTTCTGATCGACGCGCGCAAGGGCGTCGTCGAGCAGTCGCGCCGCCACGCCTTCCTCTCGACGCTCCTGCGCATCCCCCACCTCGTGGTGGCGGTCAACAAGATGGACCTCGTCGACTACGACGAGACGGTCTACGAGCGCATCTCCGAGGAGTTCTCGAGCTGGGCCTCGAAGCTCGATGCGCCCGACATCACCTTCATCCCGATCTCGGCGCTGCACGGCGACAGCCTCGTCGAGCGCTCGCCCAACATGCCGTGGTACGAGGGCCCGTCGCTGCTCTACCACCTCGAGCACGTCCACATCGCCTCCGACCGCAATCTGATCGACAACCGCTTCCCGGTGCAGTGGGTCGTCCGGCCGATGCAGGACACCCACCACGACTACCGCGGCTACGCGGGCCAGGTGGCGAGCGGCGTGTTCAAGCCCGGCGACGAGGTGATCGTCCTTCCCTCGGGGCGCCAGACCCGCATCAAGCGCATCGACACCTACGACGGACCGCTCGAGGAGGCCTTTCCGCCGCTGTCGGTCACGATGCTGCTCGAGGACCAGGTCGACATCTCCCGCGGCGACTTCATCTGCCGCCTGCACAACCAGCCGACCGAGGCGCGCGAGTTCGAGGCGATGGTGTGCTGGATGGCCGACCGGCCGCTGACCGAGGGCGGGCGCTACGCGATCAAGCACACGAGCCGCAGTGCGCGGGCGGTGGTGGAGGAGGTGCGGTATCGGTTGGACGTGAACACGCTGCACCGCGACGAGGAGGCGAACGGGCTCGACCTGAACGAGATCGGGCGGCTGCGGCTGCGGACGAGCGCGCCGCTGCATCTGGATGAGTACCGGCGCAATCGGGCGACGGGTGGGTTCATCCTGATCGACGAGGCGACGAACGACACGGTGGGCGCGGGGATGGTGCTGGGGACGGAGGGGTGAGC
>Ga0208736_1000603_pt1 | contig 10101 bp, 9 predicted proteins | sample AntDryMetagUQ255_FD_188090 | JGI IMG/M metagenome (GOLD analysis project Ga0208736, IMG submission 188090) | Polar desert microbial communities from Antarctic Dry Valleys - UQ255 (SPAdes) | ecosystem: Environmental > Terrestrial > Soil > Desert | place: Antarctic Dry Valleys | collected 2008-12-31 | reverse complement strand
CCAGGGCGCCAACCGGCGAGAACCCGGGTCCCGTGCGCGGGTGCGTGTCGAGGTCAGACGAGCGAGCCAGGGTCGCCGGGGACGTCGACCGCGTGCGCGCGAAGGGCGGCAGCCGGTACGAGCTCGAGCGCGCGCTCGTGGGTCGATGCGAGCACGACCGGCGCGGCCACCCCGTCCTCGTAGGCCTGCAGCCAGCGCGCGGCGCAGACGCACCAGCGGTCGCCTGGTCGCAGCCCGGCGAAGCCGTACTCCGGTCGTGGCGTGCTCAGGTCGTTCCCGACGCGACGCTGGTGCTCGAGGAACTCCGGCGTCGCGACGGCGCACACCGAGTGGTTGCCGAAGTCCTCCGGACCGGTGCTGCAGCACCCGTCCCGGTAGAAGCCGGTCACCGGTTCGGTGCCGCACACCTCGAGCAGCTCACCGAGGACGTTGTGCTCGTCGGACCTGAGCTCGTCGGACATGCGCTCAGCCTCTCACCGGACCACGCCCGAGCCAGGAGGGGACGGCGCCGCGGGTTGACGGTTCAGACGCGCGGAGCGGTTCCTGGTTCGTCGGGGCGGCGGGTCGTCTCGGTGGTGGGCCGGTGCGCGATGTGGCCTTCCCCGGTGCTGCCGTCGTTCGCGCGGTCGTCGTACGTCGGCTCGGCAGTCCGGTCGCCGGACCCGTCGCCGGACACGCCCGGCGCCAGGTGTTCGGCGCGCTGGTGGAGGCTGTCCGCCTGGGCCTGCTCCGAACGCGCGTCGGCGAGCTTCTGCTCGGCCTCGCGCTCGGCCAGCGCGGCTCGCTCCTCGACCTCGGCACGCTCCCGCCTGGCGGCTGCAACCTGCTCCTGAGCCGAGGCCTGCTGCTGCTCAGCACGGTTCGACCGCACCTGCGCTTCCTGGAGGTGCTCGCGTGCCTGCTCCTGCTTCTTCGCGTCATTGCGCATACGCGGAACAAGGACGAATGCGGCAATCAGCGCGAGAACTGCGACAACGATCAGGACAATGACCCAGGTCTCCATGACGAACTCCCTTCAACGGCCTGATGTCCAGGAGTACCCGACCCGGACCAGGCGAACCGGAGCGTGCCCAGCCGGGGCTACTCCTCGCCCCCTTTGCCGGTGCCGAGGTTGGACTTGATCAGATCCATCACCGAGGAGTCGGTCAGCGTGGTGACGTCACCGAGCTCGCGGTTGTCAGCGACGTCGCGGAGCAGCCGACGCATGATCTTGCCGGACCGGGTCTTCGGCAGCTCGGCCACCACCATGATCTGCCGTGGTCGAGCGATCTTGCCGATCTGCTGCGCCACGTGCTCGCGGAGCTCCTGCACGAACGCGTCGCCGGACGACTCGTCCTCGGCGACGTTGCCGCGGGGGATCACGAACGCCACGATGCCCTGGCCGGTCATCGCGTCCGTCGCCCCGACCACGGCCGCCTCGGCCACCTTCGGGTTGGAGACCAGTGCGGACTCGACCTCGGTGGTCGAGATCCGGTGCCCGGACACGTTCATCACGTCGTCGACGCGACCGAGCAACCAGATGTCACCGTCCTCGTCCTTCTTCGCGCCGTCGCCGGCGAAGTAGAGACCCTCGTAGCGCGACCAGTACGTGTCGCGGAACCGCTCGTCATCGCCCCAGATCGTCCGGAGCATCGCCGGCCATGGCTCGGTCAGCACGGCGTACCCACCGCTGCCGTTCGGCACCGGTTGCCCGCCCTCGTCGACGACGTCCGCGCTGATGCCCGGCAGCGCCCGCATCGCCGCCCCGGGCTTGGCGCTGGTCACGCCAGGAAGCGGGCTGATCATGATCGCCCCGGTCTCGGTCTGCCACCAGGTGTCGACCACCGGCACGCGGTCCCCCCCGATATGCGTGCGGTACCAGATCCAGGCCTCCGGGTTGATCGGCTCACCGACGGACCCGAGCAACCGGAGCGAGGTCAGGTCGTGCTCTGCTGGGATCGACTCGCCCCACTTCATGAACGTCCGGATCGCGGTCGGCGCGCAGTAGAGGATCGTCACGCGGTACTTCTCGACCAGCTCCCACCAGCGGCCCTTGTGCGGGGTGTCCGGCGTGCCCTCGTACATGATCGAGGTCGCGCCGTTCGCCAGCGGTCCGTAGACGATGTACGAGTGACCGGTGACCCAGCCGATGTCGGCCGCGGTCCAGAACACGTCGGTCTCCGCCTTGAGGTCGAACACCGCCCAGTGGGTGTAGGCGACCTGGGTCAGGTAGCCGCCCGTGGTGTGCAGGATGCCCTTGGGCTTGGCGGTGGTGCCGGACGTGTACATGACGTAGAGCGGGTGCTCGGCGTCGTGCGCCTCGGCCTCGTGCTGGTCGCTCTGCCGGTCGACGACGTCGTGCCACCAGACGTCGCGTTCGTCGTCCCAAGCCACGTCCTGCCCGGTCCGGCGGACCACGAGCGTGCGGCGCACGTCCGGGCACTGCGCGACGGCGTCGTCGACGGCTGGCTTGAGCGCACTTGCCGCGCCCTTGCGGTAGCCGCCGTCGGAAGTGATCACCAGGCGGGCGTCGCAGTCGAGGATCCGGTCGCGCAGCGCCTCGGCGGAGAAGCCGCCGAACACGACGGTGTGCGGTGCCCCGAGTCGGGCACAGGCCAGCATCGCGACGACGGTCTCCGGGATCATCGGCAGGTAGATCGCGACGCGGTCACCCTTGCCGATCCCGAGCTCGGTGATCGCGTTCGCGGCGCGGCACACCTCGCGGGTCAGGTCGGCATAGGTGATCGTCCTGGTGTCACCTGGCTCGCCCTCCCAGTAGAAGGCGACCTTGTCGCCGCGTCCGGCGGCGACGTGGCGGTCGAGGCAGTTCACCGCGGCGTTGAGCTTCCCGCCGACGAACCACTTCGCGAACGGCGGGTTGCTCCAGTCCAGTGCGGTGTCCCAGTCCTGGGCCCAGTCCAGGCGCCGGGCCTGCTCCTCCCAGAACGCGATGCGATCGGTCTCGGCCCGCTCGTACACGTCGGCCGTCACGTTGGCGTTCGCCGCGAAGTCCTCCGGTGGTGGGAACCGTCGCTCCTCGTGCATGAGGTTCGACAGCGTCGGCCCGGGGTCGGTGTCGCTCACGCAGCTCTCCTCGGTGCTCGGAAGGTTCACGTCTACCAGCGGTCGCCGTACATCGGGAGGGTTGTGACCCTCACCATCCAGTGCGAGGACCTCCAGTAGACGCGATCATTCCAGCCGGGTCAGTGGCCCGTGGCCTTCTCCGCGCCGATGCCGGTGAAGGCGCGAACCTCCATCTCGATGGCCCGGGTAGAGGTCGGTTCCTTGCTGGTCACGCTGCCGAGCCAGCCGAGGAAGAACGCCAGCGGGATCGAGACCAGGCCGGGGTTGTCCAGCGGGAACCACTGGAAGTCGATCGGGGGTTGCAGCATCGAGGGGCTGCGGCCGGTCGCCTCGCTGATCGGCTTGCCCGAGACCACCGGCGAGAAGACGATCAGCGTGACGCAGCTGATCAGGCCGCCGTAGATGCTCCACAACGCCCCTCGGGTGTTGAACCGCTTCCAGAACAGCGAGTAGAGGATCGTTGGCAGGTTGGCACTCGCCGCGACCGCGAACGCCAGGGCGACGAGGAACGCGATGTTCTGCCCGTTGGCGAGGATGCCGCCGCCGATCGCGACGACACCGATCACCACTGCGGTCCGGCGAGCGACCTTGACCTCGGCGTCAGGTGCGACCTCGCCCCTCTTGATCACGTTGGCGTACACGTCGTGGGCGAACGACGCGCTCGCCGTGATCGTGAGACCGGCGACGACCGCGAGGATCGTCGCGAAGGCCACGGCGGCGATGAAGCCGAGCAGCAGCGTGCCGCCGAGCGCGAACGCGAGCAGCGGCGCAGCAGAGTTCGCTGCGCCCGGTGCCGCCGCGATCGTCTCCGGGCCGACCAGCGCGGCAGCGCCGTAGCCGAGCACGAGGGTGAACAGGTAGAAGATGCCGATCAGCCAGATGGCCCAGACCACCGAGCGACGGGCCTCCTTGGCCGTCGGCACCGTGTAGAAGCGCATGAGGATGTGCGGTAGTCCGGCCGTTCCGAGCACGAGGGCGATGGACAGCGAGATGAAGTCCAGGCGGCTCGTGCCGGTCGCGCCGTACTGCTTGCCCGGCTCGATCAGCGCGGCGCCCGTCTCCCCGCCAGCAGCGATCGCATCGCCGAGCAGCGCCGAGAGGTTGAAGCCGTACTTTCCCAGCACCCAGAGCGTCATGATGCCGGCACCGGTGATCAACAGCGCTGCCTTGACGATCTGCACCCAGGTCGTGCCCTTCATGCCACCGACCAGGACATAGATGATCATGATGATGCCGACGACCGCGATCACGAGCGCTTGGCCGGCCTTGTCGGTCACGCCGAGCAGCAGCGCGACCAGTCCACCGGCGCCGGCCATCTGGGCGAGGAGGTAGAAGAACGACACAGCGAGCGTCGAGGTCGCGGCAGCCATTCGTACGGGTCGCTCGCGGAGCCGGAACGACAAGACGTCCGCCATCGTGAAGCGTGCGGTGTTGCGCATGAGCTCGGCGACGAGCAGCAGCGCGACCAGCCAGGCGACGAGGAACCCGATCGAGAAGAGGAAGCCGTCGTACCCGTTGATGGCGATCGCACCGGCGATGCCGAGGAACGAAGCGGCGGAGAGGTAGTCACCAGAGATCGCCGTGCCGTTCTGGGGTCCGGTGAACGACCGACCGGCGGCGTAGTAGTCCGCGGCTGTGCGGTTGTTGCGGCTGGCCCGGAACACGATGACCAGCGTCACCGCCACGAACAGCAGGAAGATCCCGATGTTGACGATCGGCTCGCCGATCGTCTCGGTCGCTGCTGCACTGATCGTTCGGGAGCTGATCATGCCGCGCCCCCCTCGACCTCGTTGCGCAGCTCGTCCGCGAGCGGGTCGAGCTTTCGATCGGCGAAACGGACGTACCACATGGTGATCGCGAACGTGGAGACGAACTGGAGCAGGCCGAAGATCAGCGCGATGTTGATGTTCCCGACCACTTTGGTGCTCATGAAGTCGTGGGCGTAGTCGGCCATCAGGACGTACAGGAAGTACCAGCCGAGGAAGAGCCCGGCCAGCGGGAAGACGAAGTTGCGATGCCGCTTGCGCAGCTCGACGTACCGCGGGTCCGCGTAGACGCGCTCGTACACGTCACCGCCTGCGGCCGGTACCTGCGCATCTTGGCGTCCGACCGTGCTCACGTGGCCTCCCGGTGAGGTGGGCGGCTGCTGCTGGCCGCCGCGTGGGTGACAACGCTCACTGTGCTGGGCGCTCGACGGCGGTCGGAGCGGTCACCCGGGAGTGTTCGGTGAACGGTCGGTATGGCGCGCCGAGCGGACGTACGGCGGTTGCGGCCCAACGCGTCGGCAAGTGGCGTTCGCGGCGTTGCCGTCAGTGGCTTCTGCGCGGCGGTTCGAGCCCGAGGCTCTCCGGCGCGTGCAGCGCGACCATGGTCCGGGCGATGCTGCGGGGCACGCGGTCCGGCGTACGCAACGAGACGACGACCATGACCACGAACGCGATCGGCACCGTCCAGGCCGCAGGTTGGGCGAGGAGGGCGCCGCTCCACCCGTCACCTCGTCCGGCGACCAGGGTGATGACGACTGCGATCCCGGCCAGCCCACCTCCGGCTACCAGCCCGGCGACGGCTCCGACCGGAGTCAGCCGACGCCACCAGATCCCGAGCACCAGCAGTGGGCAGAACGATGAGGCAGCGACCGCGAAGGCGAGGCCGACGACGTCGGCGACGGCGAGCTGGAGGCCGAGGAGCGACAACCCGAACGGCACGAGCACCGCGAGCACGGACGCGCCGCGGAACGCCCGCACCCCGGGGATCCGGCCGCCAACGGTCCGGTGCACCTCAGATCGCACCAGGTCCTGCGACAGCACGCCGGCCACCGACACGGCGAGGCCGGACGACGTGGACAGGAATGCCGCGAACGCACCGGCGACCAGCAGCGCAGCCAGCAGCTGCCCGGCCGTGCCACCGACCAACCGCTCGGGCAGCTCGAGGACCACCGCGTCGGCGCGACCCGACTCGACGAGGTCACTCGCGTACACCTTGCCGAGAACTCCGTACACGGTCGGGAAGAGGTAGAACACCCCGAGCAGGGCCAGCACGATCAGCGTGGTCCGCCGGGCCGCGGCCCCGTCGGGGTTGGTGTAGAAGCGGACCAGCACGTGCGGGAGCCCCATCGTGCCGAAGAACAGCGCGAGGATCAGCGAGTACGTCGAGTAGAGCGGGTGCTCGAACGCGTGCAGTGGCGTGACCCAGCTCGCATCGTCGGGGAGCGGAGAGCCATCCGACCGCCAGGCCGCGACCAGGAAGACCACCGGCACCGCAATCGCGGTGAGCTTGATCCAGTACTGGAACGCCTGGACCAGCGTGATGCTGCGCATGCCGCCAGCGAGGACGCTCGCCAGCACGACGGCGCCGACCAGCGCGGCACCGACCCACCGCGGCGCACCGGTCGCGATCTGCAACGTGAGCCCGGCCCCGATGAACTGCGGCAGCAGGTACAGCCAGCCGATCGTGACGACGAGCACCGCGGCGACCCGCCGTGCCGTCGGGGACTCGAGCCTCGCCTCGGCGAAGTCGGGAAGCGTGTACGCGCCGGAGCGGCGCAGCGGCGCCGCCACGAGCACGAGCAGGAGCAGGTAGCCGGCGGTGTAGCCCACCGGAAACCAGAGCATGTCGACGCCGGAGACCAGCACGAGCCCCGCGATGCCGAGGAACGACGCAGCGGACAGGTACTCCCCGCCGATCGCGGACGCGTTCCAGCCTGGCGTCACCAGCCGGGACGCGACGTAGAAGTCGCTCGTCGTGCGGGACAGCCGCAGGCCGTACGCGCCGATGGCCAGCGTGGCGAGGCACACCGCCGACACCGCGAGCACGGAGAGGGTCGGGCTCACCGGTGACCCGGCACCGTCACGCGGTCACGACCGGTCGACCAGCTCGACGAACTCGCGCTCGTTTCGCTCGGCCTGCCGGACGTACCACCAGCCGCCGGCGAGCAGGCACGGGTAGACGCCGATCCCGAGCACGACCCATGGCAGCCATTGCCCAGCGCCGAGCCAGCTGTCCGGCGCCAGCCAGAACACGAGCGGCAGCACGGCGACGGCCAGGATGAGCGCCGCGCAGGTGAAGATCGCGAGCCGGAGCTGCGAGCGGATGAGCGACGCCATGAAGACCTCGCCCAGCCTCGTCTGAGTATCGATGTCCTGCGTGACGCCGTAGCCGCTGGTGCGGCGGCGCGCCCGCATCCGTGGGCTGGTGACGACGACTCGGCGGGGGAGGCCGGGCTCGGTGGGTCCCGTCATCGGTTCATCAGGTGGGTCGTCGCTGGGGTCTGGCCCGGCGGACCAGGAGGTCGCGCAGCTCGCGGGTGTGCCGTCGGCTGACGGTGAGCATCGCATCGCCCACCCGGACGGCGCAGCGCCCGGACTCCAGCCGCATCTCGTCGATGTGCTCGACGCTCACGAGCAGGCTGCGGTGAACGCGGAGGAACCCGGCCTCTCGCCACCGCTCCTCCAGTGTGGTGAGCGGCACCCGAACCAGGTGCGACCCGTCGGCGGTGTGCAGTCGCGCGTAGTCACCCTGCGCCTCGACGTAGCGCACGTCCGAACGGTTCACGAACCTCGTGACCCCACCGAGCTCGACCGGGATCGTCTCGCCTTCCGGCCCGGTGTCGCGTGGCTTCGCCGCGACCCGCCGCACCGCCTCGGCGAGTCGACCGGGGTCCACCGGCTTGAGCAGGTAGTCCGCGGCCTGCAGGCCGAACGCGTCGACGGCGTGGTCGTCGTACGCGGAGATGAACACGACCCGCGGAGGGTCGATCATCTGGCCGATCAGGTGCGCCAGCGTCAGCCCGTCCGTACCGGGCATCCGGATGTCGAGGAACACCGCGTCAGCAGCTTCTCGCCGGAGCGCGGCCAGGGCCTCGTCCGCAGAACCCGCGGTGCGGACGTCGGCGACTCGGTGGTCACGACGGAGCAGGTACCCGAGTTCCTCGAGCGCGGGCGCCTCGTCGTCGACCACGAGCACGCGCAGCCCGCGTACCCCGGCCGAGAACGCAGGGTCGGCGCCATCCGGCATGTGCCGGAGGGTACGTCGTGGAAGAGGGTGCGGTCTCCCTGACGTCTGGGCTTCCGGTTGCCGATCAGTGGGCGCGGGACCCCGCGACACGCGGGGCGGGACGACGCCCAGCGCCCATCGATCGTCGTACGGGAGGCGCGGCCGGGCGACGTTCGTCCCCGTCGAACTCGAGCTCGAGGATGAACATGTGTCCACCGTACGGCCGCCACCCCGTCACCCCGCCAACCCGCCACCCCGCCGGCAGGCTGATCGATGGGCGCTGCGCCCCGCGACGCGCCGGGCCGGAGGACGCCCAGCGCCCAGCGATGCCCTCCGTGATCGGCCGCTGGGGCTCAAGTCCCCGCGCGGACGCCGGGGGCGTACTTCGGCACCCGGAGGCTGACCTTGGTGCCGGCGCCGGGAGCGGTCTCGACGACGAGGCCGTAGTCGTCGCCGTAGACGGTCCGCAGGCGCTCGTCCACGTTGCCGAGCCCGACGCTGTCACCCGTCGGGTCGCCGGCCAGCGTGCGGCGCATCTGCTCGGGGTCCATGCCGACCCCGTCGTCCTCGATGCTGATGTGCGCCTCCGCACCGACGTCCAGGGCCTGGATGGTGACCTGGCCGACGCCGTCCTTGTCGGCCAGCCCGTGCCGTACGGCGTTCTCGACGATCGGCTGCAGGCAGAGGAACGGGACGGCGACCGGCAGCACCTCCGGCGCGACCCGCAGCGTGACTCGGAGCCGGTCACCGAAGCGGGCCCGCTCGAGCAGCAGGTAGCGCTCGATCGACTGGAGCTCCTCGGCGAGCGTCGTGAAGTCCCCGTACCGGCGGAACGAGTAGCGGGTGAAGTCAGCGAACTCCAGGAGCAGGTCGCGAGCGCGCTCCGGGTCGGTCCGGACGAACGAGGCGATGGCGCCGAGCGAGTTGTAGATGAAGTGCGGGCTGATCTGCGCGCGGAGCGCCCGGACCTCGGCCTCCATCGCTCGTGTCCGCGAGGCGTCGAGCTCGGCCAGGTCGAGCTGTGCCGAGACCCATCGGCCGACCTCGTTCGCGGCCCGCACGAGATTGGCCGACGCGTACGTCGAGTACGTCACGAGTGCACCAACGATCCGGTCCTCGACCAGCAGCGGGACCGCGATCGCGTGGCTGATGCGGCAGTCCAGCCGTCCGCAGGAGGCCTCGTCTCGCCCGATCACCTCAGATCGGCCGGTGTCGAGCGTCGTGGCGGCGTGCCGCATGGTCGCGTCAGCGTGCTCCTCGGCGGCCCCGTCCCAGGCCAGCACCTGCTCCCGGTCGACCAAGGCGACGGCCGGAGTTCCGAGCAGAGTTCGCAGGTGCCGCGCCGCCTTCTCGGCGGCGAGCCGGTCCAGGCCGGCACGCAGCGGTGGTGCGGCCAGCGAAGCCGTGTGCAGAGTGGCGAAGGTCGCCTGGTCGACGCTGGTGCCGAGGTCGCGGCGCGACGTCAAGAATCGCCGGACGACCAGGACCGCGGCGGCAACCACGACGAGTGCAGCCAGGACGACGAGCGCGTCGGGCACCACGGCCGAACGGTAGCCGGGACGGTCCGGCCCCGGCCCGGACCGCCGCCGGCCGCTCCACCTACCGTGGATCCCATGGCACTCCCGCGCGCCGCCGAGGTGGATCCGCTGGGCGCGCTGGCCCGGCTCGACGGTGTGCCACAGGCGGTCGCCGCCACGCGCCTCGCCCTCGACCGCCTCGGTGGGCACCGGGTGCTGCGGCGGCGGGGCGACACCGTCCGCACCGAGTCAGCGCTGCGCGGCGCGGCGGCTGCGGCGTCGATCGAGCTCGGCCGGCTCGTCGAGGTCGACGAGGTCCGCATGGCAGCCCAGGACAGGTCGGCCGCCGCCCCGGTGGTTCGCGGGGCGGCTCGCGCGTACGTCGAGCTGGGTGCGCTCGTCGGAGTCTGGCGGCAGGCGCCGCGCCAGGCGCTGGCCCGCCTGCACACGCTGGCTGCGCGTGACGTCACCGGCGTCGACGAGCTCGGCCGCCCCGCGCCGGGCGGGGCGACCGACCGGCTGGCCCAGC
>Ga0208736_1000600_pt1 | contig 10118 bp, 6 predicted proteins | sample AntDryMetagUQ255_FD_188090 | JGI IMG/M metagenome (GOLD analysis project Ga0208736, IMG submission 188090) | Polar desert microbial communities from Antarctic Dry Valleys - UQ255 (SPAdes) | ecosystem: Environmental > Terrestrial > Soil > Desert | place: Antarctic Dry Valleys | collected 2008-12-31 | reverse complement strand
TCCATGGTGTTGGTTTAAGCAAAAATAAAAACCTTCCTGCTTGCGATAAAAAGAACTAACATGAGTAAGAGTGGAACGTCAAAAAGATGCCTGCACCACTTTCAACAGGTAATAATTTAGATGTTATTAAAAGGCAGCACGGATCCCCGTATAAGCGTCAAAGCCCGGCGTACTGTAACCATATATTTCCCTGTAATTTTCGTTGGTTACATTTCGCAGGTCTGCGAACAACTTTAATCTACCATTTAGAAACTGGTACTCTGTATAAAAACTTATCAAAATATAATTATCAAGGGTAATATTTTTTTGTTCAAATGTTACAGGATCAAAATATACATCCTTGTTTTTTCCGAAAGCCTGTAATTGTGCGCTTATATATAATTTCCTCGCAAGGTTACCTTCAACCGTTAGTGAAAAAGAATTTTTAGGCCTCCTGATCAGGTTAAAATAATTAGTGTCTTTTCCATTATTTTTTGTCGTGATCTCTCCATCAATATGTGAATAGAAAAGTTTCAGATTCATTTTATCAGAAAGATCCCATTTGCCATCCACTTCAAGTCCATTATCTTTTTGCTTATCCTGGTTAATATATTGCGATTGGAAAGTAGTGGAATTATAAAAGAAGACGATGACATCTTCAACTTTGCGATTAAAATAAGTAAAGCGAACATTGGCTTTTTGATTTTTAGAAAAATACTGTAAACCGCCTTCTATGTTCAATGAAGTTTCAGGATCAAGATCGCCATTTCCATACTCTGAATACAGTTGGTATAAACTTGGGACTTTATAACCTGTTGAAACGTTTGCAAATACTTTTACTATATTCTTACATAAGTAAGAAGGATTGATATTGAACGCAAAATTATTTCCATAAGCCGAGTGGTGGTTAAATCTTCCACCAGCCTCGAGATTAATATTTTGTGCAGTATTTACATTTATAGCACTGTATATGCCGAGTTGGTTTTGCCTGGCACTATCATCATTTATTTTTGAAGTCGCAGCAGGGAAAGGAGAGTACACATATAATGATGATTGATCCGTTTTTGAAAAACGATAGTCAACTCCCGCAGTTAGTTTTATTTTAGAAAATGGCAGAACAATATAAGATTCGGCAAAATGTTCGTCGGCCCTATAACTGGCATTTGAATAAGTATAAAAACTATTGATGCTCTTTGTAGAATCATCTGTATAACTTCTGTTAGTGCGATTAAAATTATACAGCAAATTTAATTTCGCTCCATTGATAATAAATTCGTTACGAACACCGGTTTGAAAATTTTCAGCAGCATAAGTATAATCCTGTTCGTCTACGAATGCTTCTCCGTCCAGGTCGCCTTTGATCTTAGAAAAACGAATGTAGGGTTGCAGGCGAATAGAAGGAGTAGCCTGAAGGCCAAGGCTTGCGTGTACAGCGTTTTGCTGGTAGCCATCTTTATCATATTTAGTTGAAACAATTTCCGGTTTTTCAACCTCACTTATACCCTCCGTGTCAAAAAAACTGTATCCAATATTATAATCCAGTTTTTTGCTTTTTCCATTTAGTCCCGCATTAGCACGAACAGTTTTAAAACTGCCATAACTTAATAAACCATACCCACCCACATCTTTATTATTTCCTTTACGTGTAATGATGTTGATCACGCCGGCAATAGCATCGCTGCCATACAATGTACTTTGACTTCCTTTTAAAATCTCAATACGCTCAACGTTATCAATTGGTATTTGCCTGATGTCAAAATTGCTTCCAATACCTGAGGCGTCATAAACGGGAACGCCATCAACAGTTATCAAAGTATGGTCAAACTTTGCGCCCCGCAGGTAAATATTTTTGTCTTTTCCTGGATTACTGTTAGCTCCGTTAATGTAAATCCCTCCTTGTTCATTCAATAGCTGCGAAAGGTCTTTGCTACCCGCCCGTTCTATGTCCTGTCTTGTAATAATCGTAATTACCTTACCGGTTTGTGAAGTTTTGTTTGCGTACTTGTTCGCGGAAACAACTACTTCATCTAAATTGGCTGAACTGTCTGTTTGCGAATAAACCTGGTTGCTGATAAATATAGCAGCAGCCGCAAAAATTTTTTTCATATAAAAATTTTTAGTGACTGCTCCCGGAAAAAATGATGAAATATAAAAGCGAAGCCGCAATTACATTCCTGCCTTTCACCCGAAAGCGTAAATGGTTATTGTTTGAAACTGGCAGGTCTTCTGGCTTATAACACAGTTCAATCGCCTTCCCATTAATTAATAGTGGCATTATTGTCAAACTGTTCCCTAACTCTCCTATCGGGATGGGCGTTATTTACAGCTACGGGGATAGCGCCGGATTTACACCGGCTTCCCTTTTCATGGCACCGAGGCGCCAACCAATTTATGACGCAAATGTAGCCAAGTGGATAAATACATGAGAAAATATTTTGTACTAAGCTATATTGATCCTATTAATCTTTTGGGCAGTTTTTATCCTGAGGAATGAAGGATCGCACACTTGTACGATTGGTAATTCTATTCGACACTTGCACAGTCAGTCTGCCTGCATTCAATCATACTTTTTGTTTGTCATCCCGACGAAGGAGGGATCTCAAAGATTTCTTTAATATATTTTTACATTAGTTTTTTTATTTTACTTTTTGTCTTGGAACAAAAAGTAACAAAAAATTCAAGGACAAACGAAAAGCTTCGCTCGTTTGTCCGGACCCGCCCGCAGGCAACAATCAATATATATTCTATTTTTCTTTATAGTTTAAACAGTTCGGCGTGTTATGGCTATATATTTAAGGCGCTGTATTCCGCTGTGTTTTCATTACAGGAAAGTTAGTCTTTAACGACGTACGGAATAATGCGCTGAAAATTTCCTTGTATTTCGTCATTGATCATTGAACATTGAGAATTGAAAATTTTCCTTCTTAATTTTTCATTCCTTCTTCCTTGTTCAATATTCCTCTTCTGTCCTATCTTCAAACCATGACATCAAAACCAAAGCTTGGGCTCTTTGATCTAACCATGATTGTTGTTGGGTTAGTAATTGGTATGGGTATTTTTCGTACCGCTTCCGATGCTGCCAATGCAGCCATTACACCTTCTGTTTTTTTTATTGCCTGGGGTGCAGGCGGTTTAATTGCCTTGTGCGGTGCATTAACTTATGCAGAAATTGGTTCACGCTTTCCCGTAACCGGCGGTTATTACAAAGTGTTTGCAGAATGTTATCATCCATCTATTGCCTTTGCTATTAATTGTATAATTCTTATTTCAAATGCTGCATCTATGGCGGGTGTTTCATTGATTGGGAGTGAATATATTGCACAAATACTTTTTGCTACAGAGCCGGATCCATTTATAAGATCACTCATTGCCATGGTGCCAATAATTATTTTTTATGGTATTAACCTGATGGGGTTGCGCATGAGTGCCAAAACACAGAACGTGTTAATGATCATTAAAATTGGAATGCTGGTACTTCTTATCAGTTCTATTTTTTTCCCATTTAATGAAAATGCGGAAACCGTTACGACTATTGCGAAAGATTATTCCTGGAATGATTATATAAAATCATTTGGCGTCGCGTTGATTGCTGTTTCTTTTACATACGGTGGCTACCAGCAATCTATAAATTTTGGAGAAGAGGTGGAGCAGCCACGTAAAAATATTCCCCGCGGAATTTTTATTGGCATCCTGGTAATTATCCTGTTATACATGGCGGTTTCTTATGCTTATTATAATGCTATTGGTTTTGAAAACCTGAAAACTTCCCGTGGTATAGCTTCTATTGTTGCCGAAAAAATGTTTGGACCTACGGGACGGTTTGTGTCTTCCATATTATTATTTATTGCCGTGCTTGCCTATGTCAATGTATTGCTCTTAAGTAATCCGCGTGTAATGTTTGCTATGAGTAAAGATGGAATTCTACCGGCGGCATTTAAAAGGCGAGATGAAAAGAAAGATGTGTTGACAGTAAGCTTAACAGCCTTTGCAGCCATTGGTATTATCGTTTTATTTTTTGCGAAAACCTTTGATAAGATTTTAGGGTTTACTATTTTTTTAGATTCCATCGGTATGGCTACTTCTGCAGCTACTATTTTTATATTGCGCAAGCGAACTAAACATTTGGATGGAACCGGTATTTATAAAATGAAGTTGTACCCAATATTGCCACTGATCTTTATTGCTGCTTATATTTTTGTGGGTATCAGCATATGGATTAACACGCCAAACCTTGCCTGGACTGGTATTGCAGTTTTTGCAGCATTCTTAATTATTTATTTTCTAGTAACAAGAGGAAGAGGAAAGGCAATTGAAAGAAGTGATATGCTTAAGTAAAGGTAAAAGAGGGGAAGTAAAAGGTATAAGGTTTAAGGCTCAGAAATCTGAAATGAGAAATCTAAAATCTGCAATCTGCAATCTGCAATTAACTTGCGGTAATCAAACAAACGCTATGGATTCAGACATTTCTTATATCATCAATGAATTAGGTGAAGACAGGAAAAATTATTTCAATGCGGTGGCCCCGCCCATCATGCAAACCAGCAATTTTAGTTTTAATTCCATTGCAGATTTACGAAAAGCATTTGATGATGAAATGGGAGGTTATCTGTACACTCGCGGTCTAAATCCAACAACTGATATTTTAAGAAAAAAGCTGGCAGCGTTGGATGAAGCAGAGGATTGTTTGGTTTTTGGAAATGGAGCGGCTGCAATTTTTGCTGGCGTGTTTGCCAATGTAAAAGCGGGCGATCATATTATTTCTGTTCGAAATCCTTATACCTGGGCACAACGAACTTTTGACTCAATTCTGCCCCGCTTTGGCATTACGACCACTTATATCGATGGAACAAAGATTGAAAATTTTGAAGCAGCCATTCAATCCAACACCAGTTTCATTTATTTGGAATCTCCAAATTCCTGGACGTTTGCTTTACAGCCAATCAGGCAAGTGGCTGCATTAGCAAAATCAAAAAATATTATTACGCTACTTGACAACAGTTATTGCACACCCATATATCAACAACCTATCGCAATGGGTATTGATCTGTGCATGCAAACAGCAACCAAATATATTGGTGGGCATAGCGATACATTAGGTGGTGTTTTAACAGGCACACATGCTATGATGAAAAAAATATTTGAGGTGGAATACCTGGCGGTTGGCAGTGGTATTTCCCCATTTAATGCCTGGTTGTTGGTTCGTGGGTTACGTACCCTGCTGGCCAGGCTCGAAAGAATTACAAAGACAACCAAAGATGTAATTGATTTTTTAAAACAACATCCAAAAGTCGATCAGGTAATTTTTCCTATGGATGAAAATTTTACGCAGTACGACCTGGCAAAGCAACAAATGACAGGTGGCTGTGGTTTGTTTACGATCACTTTAAAAAATGGAGTGTTGGATTCCATTACCCGGTTTTGCGAATCGCTCAAGCATTTTTTAATTGCTGTTAGCTGGGGTGGTCACGAGTCGTTAGTGATACCGAAATGTGCCGCTATTCAAGCAAAAGATTTTGATGCATCAAATATCGAACATCAGTATATACGATTGTATGTTGGCCTTGAAGAAAGTTCTTACCTGATTGCCGATCTCGACCAGGCTTTGAACATTGCTGATTGAGCAATTAAACCTGGCCTATATAAATAAATTTATATTTCCTTTTAAGAATTTACTCAATGTAACATGTGGATTTTTGCAGGAATTTAATCTTTGACAATAGCCTTTTCTCTTAATTTTACAGGCATGAGAAGGCAATTTTTAATCTCCCTATTATTTTTTTTATTCTCTACCGGTTTTCTTGAAGCCCAGGATAAATGGGATTTGACGCGTTTAGTTGCCTATGCAATTGATAACAACATTTCGGTTAAGCAGGCCGATTTGCAAATCCGATATTCCGAGTTAACGCTGCTGCAAAATAGAGGTTCTCAAATACCTACACTAAATTTTGGGCTTAATTCTGGTTTAAATTTGGGCCGCAGGGAAAACCCAAGTACAGGTATTTTACAGGATCAAAAGACGTTTAGTACCACCACCAACCTCCAAAGCGGTGTAACATTGTTCAACTGGTTTTCTATAAAAAATGCCATTGCTGCCAGCCGTTTAACTATCAAAGCCGACAAAGCACAATCAAAAAAAGTGCAGGATGATATCGCTTTAAATGTAGCAGTAGCTTATCTGCAGATATTATTAGCAAAAGAACAAACGAACATTGCTGGCTTGCAGGTACAGCAAACCTTATCTCAATTAGATCTTACACGCAAAAAAGTAAATGCCGGTGCCTTACCGGAATTGAATGCGGCCGAATTAGAAGCACAACTGGCCCGGGATAGCTCCGCCCTCATTACAACAGAAGCAGCTATTCAGCAAAGTCTTTTGCAAATGAAGGTTTTATTAAATTTAGATGCTTCGGATACTTTTGATGTTGTAACTCCTCCAGTTGATAAAATACCCATAGAGACTTTGGCGGACCTGCAGCCGGAGGTCGTGTATAATTTAGCAATAAAAAATTTGTCGCAGCAGGAAGTAACTGCATTACGCATTGAATCTGCCTTGAAAACAGTTGAGTCGGTAAGAGGCAATATGTATCCGAACATCTCTGCATTTGGAAGCATTAATTCCAGTTATGTATATTTTAGAAATGCCATTTACAGGCAGGTGCTTACTGGTTTTCAGAATTCGGGACTACGGGTTGATGCAGGAAATGGCACGTTCTTTAATGTGCAAGCACCCAATTTTACCCAGGGTACAAAAACCGGCCAATACTTTACCCCTGACCCTTTTGGCCAACAACTTTCTGCTAATTTCGGACAGGGTTTTGGGCTTGGTGTACAGGTTCCCATTTTTAATGGACGCAGTGCCCGTACTGCGTGGGAAAGGTCTAAGTTGAATGTAGAGCAACTTCAACTGCAGGACCAGCAGGAAAAGCAAACATTAAAGCAGGATATTTACCGGGCCTATACAGATGCGATTGCAGCCATTGAAAAATTTAATGCGAGTCAAAAGAGTGTAGCTGCCGCACAAAAAGCATTTGATTTTGCCCAAAAGAGATATGACCTTAATCTTGTTTCTACCTATGACTTGGTTAATACGCAAAATAATTTATTGCGGGCAAGGTTGGAAATGATTTCAGCCCAATATGATTTTGTATTTAAAATGAAACTGCTTGAATTTTATAAAGGGCAGGGATTGAAACTATAACAATGTGCTAATGTGCTAATTTGCAAATTATTTTATTTCATATAAAAAATGATTTTCCGAAAAGCGGGGGCTGTGTACAGATGGCCTTCTCCTTTGGAGAAGGTCGGGATGAGGTCTTATGAACAAAACTGTTAAATGGATATTGATTGGTTTAGGTGTACTGATTGTGGTATTAATCGTAGGAAAGCTGATGGCAGGCTCTTCGGATACCGGCGTTAAAGTAGCTGTTGAAAAAGTGGTAAAACGTACCATTATAGAAACAGTAAATGCAAGCGGAAAAGTGTACCCGGAAATAGAAGTAAAAGTAAGCCCGGATATTTCCGGTGAAATTATAGAACTGAATGTACAGGAAGGAGATAGTGTACGCAAAGGACAAGTATTAGCCCGAATTTATGCAGATGTTTATTCATCGCAAAGAGACCAGGCTGCTTCACAAGTTGCCCAATCACAGGCCACAGTAGCTAACAGTGCTGCAAGCCTCGAAGCTTTAAGAGCACAACTCGATCAGGATAAAACAGTCTATAACCGCAACAAAGAATTATTTGATCAAAAAGTAATTTCAAAAGCTGAATTTGAACAATACGAAACAAAGTATCGTTCTTCGCAGGCGCAATTAAATGCTGCGCTACAGAATATCAGGAGCCTGCAAGCTGGCGTACAGGGCACACGTACCCAATTGACAATGGCAAATAAAAATTTAGGTCGCGCTACATTAGTGGCGCCCATGAGTGGTGTTATTTCAATGCTCAATGTAAAAAAAGGTGAGAGGGTCGTAGGAACGGCTCAAATGGCCGGTACAGAAATGATGCGGGTGGCTGATATGAGTGCACTGGAAGTAAGGGTGGATGTTGGTGAAAATGATATTGTAAAAATCGGTATTGGCGACTCAGCCGATGTGGAAGTTGATGCCTATAACAACCGGAAATTTAAAGGAATAGTAACGCAAATTGCCAGTAGTACTAAGGGCGGTGGGTTGGCTGCACAAGCAACTAATGATGTAACTAATTATGAAGTACATATTCGGTTAGACCCTTCTTCTTATACCGACCTCATGGATCCATCCAAGCCAAAAAAATTTCCTTTTCGTCCCGGCATGAATGCAAGTGCAGATATTAAAACAAAAAGAAAAGACGGTGTGGTGGCTGTTCCCATTACGTCAGTAGCTGCGAGGGTAAAGGGAAGCGATCAAAACCTGGATGAAAAGAAAAAAGAAACAAATAAAGACAGTGATGAAAATACTGATGACCAGTCATCGGTAAACGATGACCTGGAGGAGGTAATATTTATTGTAAAACCTGATGGAAAAGTAGAAAAAAAGATCGTGACAACGGGCATCCAGGATATAAACTATATTGAAGTACTTACAGGCTTAACAGGTAATGAAGAAGTAGTATCTGCACCGTACAATGCAATTAGCAAAACGCTTCGTCAGGGTACTAAAGTAACGGTAGTGCCGAAGGATAAATTATTTGAAAAATAGAAAATGAAAGTACGAAGTACGAGGTACGAAGTTATAAGTACAAAATTAGAAGTAAGAAGTATGAAATTCATTTCATTTCTCACCTCTCACGTTTCACATCTCACTTATAAATGGCAGAAAAGAAATTAAAATTTGGCGTCATTGGCAGTGGGAGCTGGGCTACTGCACTGGTTAAAATTTTAGCAGATAATAAGAACCATATAAACTGGTGGGTACGTAATACTGCTACCATTTCGTACATAAAAAACCGCAGGCATAATCCGCAATATCTAAGTTCTGCTTATTTTGATATTTCCTTGTTGAATGTGGTGGATGATATTAATATTGTCGTAAAAGAATCAGATGTAATTATACTCGCTGTTCCTTCTGCTTACATCCAGGAAGTGCTGGAAAAGGTAAATAAAAAGGATCTAAAAAATAAAAAAATAATTTCAGCTATCAAGGGTATTGTTCCCGGCCCTGATGTATTATTAAATGATTACCTGCAACAGCATTTTGATATACCTATTGAAAATTATTTTGCACTTTTAGGTCCCTGCCATGCCGAAGAAGTGGCGGCAGAAAAACTCTCTTATCTTACTTTCTCGGGGGTCGATAATCTTATTACTCAAAAGATCAGCAAATACTTTCAAACTCCATATATTAATACGATAATCAATAACGATATTTTGGGCGTTCAGTACGCAGCTGTGTTAAAAAATATCTATGCTTTGGGCGCCGGCATAGCTCATGGTTTAGAGTATGGCGATAATTTTTTGAGTGTTTATATTGCCAATAGCGCAGATGAAATGGCTGGCTTTCTGCGCAAAGCCGGTGCGCAGCATATGGTGGTGGGTGAGCATGGGGAAGATGATCCGGTAACACACAAGAAAACGCCTAATTATGCCGCATCTGTTTATCTCGGTGATCTGCTAGTGACCTGCTATTCATTATACAGCCGTAACCGCACGTTTGGAGCCATGATTGGAAAAGGCTACACAGTACAATCGGCTCAACTGGAAATGAATATGGTGGCTGAAGGATACAATGCTTCCAAATGTATCTATCACATAAACAAAACCATTGATGCTGATATGCCCATTGCACAAACGGTTTATAAAATTTTATGGGAACGTATGTTGCCTGTTGAGGGTTTTGAACAAATAGAAGAAGCTTTAATTTGAGGTTAGTTATTTAGGTAATGTGGCGGAACCAATAACACTTAATATGATTGTATTAAAACTTCTGCAGGTATATGTAAAGTTTCATTCAATTTGCGAATCATTGCCAGGCTTAATTTTCGTTTGCCTGATAGAATTTCTGATTTTCGGGAACGATAACCCAAAATTTCAGAAAGTTCAGCTTCAGACATATTCATTTGATCCAGCCTGAACCTGATCGCATCCAGCGGATTGGGTTTTGGAATAGGGTAATGCTCATTCTCATATTCTTTTACAAGGATTGACAATATCTCCAATTCAT
>Ga0208736_1000599_pt1 | contig 10121 bp, 7 predicted proteins | sample AntDryMetagUQ255_FD_188090 | JGI IMG/M metagenome (GOLD analysis project Ga0208736, IMG submission 188090) | Polar desert microbial communities from Antarctic Dry Valleys - UQ255 (SPAdes) | ecosystem: Environmental > Terrestrial > Soil > Desert | place: Antarctic Dry Valleys | collected 2008-12-31 | reverse complement strand
AGCCCCGCGTCGCTGATCCCCAGCGCCAAGGCCTCCGGCCAGTACCTCAACAGCGTCCTGGCGAAGATCGAGTCGGTCAAGGCCGGCTACGAGGAGGCGATCCTGCTCGACGACCACGACCACGTCTGCGAAGGGTCGGGCGAGAACATCTTCGTCGTGTGGGAGGGGCGCATCATCACGCCGCCCGCGGCCGCCTCGATCCTCGACGGCATCACGCGAAAGTCGGCGATGCAGATCGCGCGCGACCTCGGCGTGGAGGTCATCGAGCGCGACATCGCCCGCGCCGAGCTGTACCTCGCCGACGAGGTCTTCATGACCGGCACCGCGGCCGAGCTCGTCCCGGTCCGCGAGATCGACGACCACACGGTCGGCACCGGCACGCCCGGCGAAGTCACCCGCGCCGTCCAGACGGTGTTCGAGGACGCGCTGCACGGCCGCTCCGAGCGCTACCGCGAGTGGCTGGACCCGGTCCCCGCGCGGGCCGGGGCCAAGGTGGGTTGACATCGCGACCGAGCCCGCCATGACGCGCATCGAGCTCTACGATGCCACGCTGCGCGACGGGATGGGCGGCGGCGGCATGTCGCTGACCGCCGAGGAGAAGGTGCGCCTCGTCCGCCGTCTCGACGAGCTCGGCGTCGACATCATCGAGGCCGGCTTTCCGGCCTCCAACCCCAAGGAGGCCGAGCTCTTCGCGCTGCTCGAGCACGAGGAGCTCGCCCACGCGACGATCGCCGCCTTCGGCATGACGCGCCGGCGCGGCGTCAAGGCCGCCGACGACGCCGGGCTGCGCATCCTCGCGGGCTGCTTCGCACCGGTCTGCACCATCGTCGGCAAGACCTCGATCAACCACGTCGCGAAGGTCGTACGGGTCAGCCGCGAGGAGAACCTCGCGATGATCGCCGAGTCCGTCGCGTATCTCGTCGCGCAGGGCAAGCGCGTGATCTTCGACGCCGAGCACGTCTTCGACGGGCTGCGCGAGGATCGCGACTACGCGATGGCGTGCCTGCGCACCGCCGCGGACGGCGGTGCCGAGCGCCTGGCACTGTGCGACACGAACGGGCCGTCGCTGCCGAGCGACATCGCGCGCGCGGTCGCCGACGTGCGCGGCGCGCTGCCGGGTGTGGCGATCGGCATCCACTGCCATGACGACGGCGGCTGTGCGGTCGCCAACACGCTCATGGCCGTCGAGGCGGGCGCGACCCAGGTGCAGGGCACGATGAACGGCATCGGCGAGCGCACCGGCAACGCGAACCTCATCACGATCATCGCCAACCTGCAGCTGAAGCTGGGCCGGCGGGTCGTCACCGACGAGCAGCTGCGCCGGCTGACCGACATCGCCCACTTCGCCGACGAACTGCTCAACCGCCAGCCCGACGCCCACCAGCCCTATGTCGGAAAGAACGCGTTCGCCCACAAGGCGGGCCTGCACGCGGCCGGCATCCGCGCCGACGCGACGACGTTCGAGCACATCGATCCCGCGCTCGTCGGCAACCGCCGCGACCTGCTCATCTCCGAGCTGTCGGGCCGCGGCACCGTCGCCGACAAGGCCGAGCGGGCGGGCCTGGACATCGACGACGCGACGACCGCCCGCGTGCTGGAGCGGATGAAGTCCCTCGAGCACGACGGCTACCAGTTCGAGGCCGCCGACGGCTCCTTCGAGCTGCTGCTGCGCAAGGAGTCCGGCGAGTACCAGCCGCTGTTTGCACTCGAGTCCTGGCGCGTGACCGCCGAGCAGCACGCCGACGGCGAGGTCAAGACCGAGGCCACGATCAAGATCTGGGTCGACGGCGAGCGCTTCGTCTCCTACGCCGAGGGCAACGGCCCGGTCCACGCGCTCGACGCGGCGCTGCGCGCCGTCATCACCGAGGCGCACCCGCACCTCGCCGATACCTGGCTGACGAACTTCAAGGTCCGCATCCTCGACGAGACGAAGGGCTCGGACGCGACGATCAGAGTGCTCATCGACGCCACCGACGGCGCCGAGAGCTGGGGCTCGATCGGCGTCTCGACGAACCTCATCGGCGCCTCGTGGGCCGCGCTCGTCGACTCGCTGGAGTACGCCGAGCAACCCAGCCGCGTGCGCGGCGCCGCGGCTCCCGCCGCCGAATCCACGCGCTAAGTGGCCGACGAGGAGGTCCCGCTCGCGCGGCCGGTGCTGGGCGAGGCCGAGGAGGCTGCGGTGATCGAGGTGCTGCGCTCGCGCCACCTCTCGCTGGGCCCGCGGGTGCCGGCCTTCGAGCAGGCCTTTGCGGCACGGCTGGGCGTGGCGCACGCGTGCGCGGTCTCCAGCGGCACCGCCGGCCTGCACCTCGCGCTGCGCGCCGCCGGGGTGGGTGAGGCAGATGAGGTGGTGACCTCGCCGTTCTCGTTCGTCGCGAGCGCGAACGCGCCGGTCTTCGAGCGCGCCCGGCCGGTCTTCGCCGACATCGACCCGCGCACGCTGAACCTCGATCCCGCAGCGGCCGCGGCGGCGATCACCTCGCGCACCACGGCGCTGCTGCCGGTCCACATCTTCGGCTACCCGGCCGACCTGCCGGCCTTCGAGGCGCTCGGGCTGCCGATCGTCGAGGACGCCTGCGAGGCGCTCGGCGCCGTCCACGCCGACGGCACGGCGGTTGGCGCCCGCGGCCACCCCGCGGTCTTCGGCTTCTACGCCAACAAGCAGCTCACGACGGGCGAGGGCGGGATGGTCACGACCTCCGATCCGGATGTGAAGGCGCGCATCGACTCCGAGCGAAACCAGGGTCGCGCGCCGGACATGGACTGGCTGGACCACGATCGGCTGGGCTTCAACTACCGCCTCGGCGACATCGCCTGCGCGATCGGCCTCGCCCAGCTCGACCGCCTCGACGACATGCTCGCCGGCCGGGCTCGGGCGGCCGCAGGCTACCGCGAGGCGCTCGCCGGCATCGAGGGCCTCGAGCTGCCCTGCGAGGACAGCGACGGCGATCGCCGCGGCTGGTTCGTCTTCGTCGTCCAGCTGCCGCGCGGCACCGACCGCGACGCGACGATCGAGGCCCTGCGCGAGCGCGGCGTGCACTCCAAGCCCTACCTGCCGGCGATCCATCTCATGACGTACTACCGCGAGACGTTCGGCCACCGCGAGGGCGAGTTCCCGGTGTGCGAGGACGTCGCCGCCCGGTCGGTCGCGCTGCCGTTCTTCCCCGAGCTGACCGACGGCCAGATCGAGCGCGTCGCAGTCGCGCTACGCGGGGTCCTGGGTCGCTGACAGCGCCCCCGCCCGTACGTGCGCGCCCTCGTTGAAGCTGCGCACCCACCAGTGCCCCTCGGGCAGCAGCACGAGCCGAGAGAGCGAGCCGTTGTCGGCGTGGACGAAGGCGAACGGGCGGCTGTCGCTCGCCTGGCGGCAGAGCTCGCCGATCACGCCGCCGTGCACGACCGCGACGATCGTCGCGCCCGCCTGGAGGCCGTCGGCCATGCGCGCGAGGCCGGCGCGCGTGCGGGCCGCGAAGGCCTCCATCGTCTCCGCGCCCGGGATGACGTCCCAGCGCTGCTGACGGAAGACCTCCGCGACGACGGGGTCGTTGCGGCGCAGCGCGATCCGGAAGGCGCCGCCGTCGAGCTCGCCGAGATGGACCTCGCGCAGATCGGGCACGACGATCGGCTCCAGGCCCGTCAGCTCCGCCAGCGGGGCCGCGGTCTGTGCCGTACGGCGCAGCGTCGTGATGTAGATCGCTTCCAGTGGCTCGCCGGCCAGGTGCTCGGCCACGAGCTGCGCCTGGCGCTCGCCGACGGGGGAGAGCGAGGGGTCGGCCTGCCCTTCGAGCAGCTCGAACGGATGACCCTCCAGGGCGGCCTCCGACGCGCCGTGGCGCACGAGGATGACCTCGATCGAGCCCGGCGGGCGCGAATAGTCCTTCTGGGGGTACTCCTTGGCGGCCATCGAGTCCAGGCTAGTGATCGCCCACGTAGACTCGCCGCGAATGTCGCGCTTCTCCGAACCGCAGGACCCGATCTTCCGGCGCCTGAACACGTCGCTCTCCTTCGATCGGCGGCTGTGGCCCTACGACATCCAGCAGTCGCGCGCCCATGCGCGCATGCTCGCCGCCCAGTCGATCATCGGCGACGACGACCGCGACGCGCTGCTCACAGCGCTGGACGCGGTCGAGGCCGAGCTTGCCGGCGGCGCGTTCGGGTTCGAGGAGAACGACGAGGACATCCACATGGCGATCGAGCGCCGCGTGACGGAGATCACCGGGCCCGCCGGCGGCAAGCTGCACACCGCCCGCTCGCGCAACGACCAGGTGGCGACCGACGTGGCGCTCTTCACGCGCGACGCAGCGGGCCACGCGACGCGCACGATCGACGCGCTCGCCGCAGCGCTCGTGCAGGCCGCCGAGGCGCATCTGGATTGGCCGCTGCCGGGCTACACGCACCTGCAGCGCGCCCAGCCCGTCTACCTCTCCCACCACCTGCTGGCGTACGTCTGGATGCTGCTGCGCGACCGCGAGCGCTTCGTGTTCGCCGCATCGCAGACGGCCGCGCTGCCGCTCGGCGCGGGCGCGCTGGCGGGCGTGAACTTCGACACCGACCGCGGGGCCGTCGCCGGCGAGCTCGGCTTCGAGCGTGTCGCTGCCAACTCGCTCGACGCGGTCTCCAACCGTGATTTCGTGCTCGACTACCTCGGGGCCGCCGCGACCTGCGCGACGCATCTCAGCCGCCTGGGAACCGAGCTCGTGCTGTGGTCCAGCCAGGAGTTCGGCTTCGTCACGCTGTCGGATGCGTGGACCTCGGGCTCGTCGATCATGCCGCAGAAGAAGAACCCCGACGCCGCAGAGCTGCTGCGCGCCAAGGCGCCTCGCATCGTCGCCCACCTCGGCGCGCTGCACGGCGTGATGCACGCCCTTCCGCTGACGTACAACAAGGACATGCAGGAGGACAAGGAGCACCTCTTCGACGCCGTCGACACGCTCGATCTCTGCCTCGCCTCGGCGACCGGCATGATCTCGAGCGCGCGCTTTCACCGCGAGCGCATGTCGGCTGCCGCGTCCGACGACCTCATCGCCGCGACCGACGTCGCCGACCACCTCGTCAAGCAGGGCGTGCCGTTTCGCCAGTGCCACGGCATCGTCGCCGGCCTCGTGCGCGTCGCCGTGGACTCCGGCCGTTCGCTGGCGCAACTCAGCGACGACGAGCTCGCGAGCGCCTCGGACCGCCTGGATCCGGCCGCGTTCCGCGCGCTGCTGGGGCAGAGCTCGTGGCTGGAGTCGAAGGTCAGCGAGGGCGGCACCTCGCTTGCGCGTGTGCGCGAGCAGCTCGCCGCCGCGCGCGCGGCCCTGCACGCCGGCGCCGGGTGAGGGCAGGCGCCGACCGCCACCTGCGCGCGCTCGGGCTGCCGGTCGCCGAGGCGGCCGCGGCGCTCGTCGGCTGCACGATCACCCACGGCGAGTGCAGCGGGGTCATCGTGGAGACCGAGGCCTACCACGAGGAGGAACCGGCCTGCCACGCGTTCGTCGGCCTCACACCGCGCACGCGGCCGCTGTTCGAGGCTCCGGGGCTCGCCTACGTCTACCGCTCCTACGGCATCCACGCGCTGCTGAACGTCGTCGTGGAGGCCGCGGGGATCGGCGCGGCCGTGCTGATCCGCGCGCTCGAGCCGCGAGCGGGCATCGACCTCATGATCGAGCGCCGCGGCCGGGAGCGATCGGCCGACCTGTGCTCGGGCCCGGGCAAGCTGACCCAGGCGCTGGGCATCGGGCTCGAGCTCGATGCGACGCCGCTGCTCGGCGGGCCGATTGCGCTCGGTCCGCCGCCACCGGGCGAGGAGGCCGCGCCGGCGCTCGTCGCCGGCAGGCGGATCGGCATCAGCCGTGCGACCGAGCTGCCGTGGCGCTACTGCGCCGCGGGCAACCGCAGCGTGTCGCGTCCGTGGCCGCCGGGCCTGCTCGGCTAGGAGGGTTACGAAGGGCGGCTCTACGGGGGCGTGACGGGGACGCCGCCCGACGGCGCGGTCGGTGCCGCCGGCGCGGCCGGCGGTGGGGTGACGGGCGCGGGCGGCGCGACCGGCGCGACGGGCGTGGCGGGCGTCTGCGGAGTCGGGGCCGGGGTCGGGGTGCCGTCGCCGCCGCCCGCGCCCGGGTCTGCTCCCGCGCCCGGGCCGTCGTCTGCCGGCGCGTCATCGTCGCCCGTGGCGCCGGTGCCGCCGTCGCCGTCGCCGGGTGTCGCGGTCGCTGGGGCACCCGCCGTGGCCGGCGAGTCCGGTGCCGTCGGATCATCCGCGAGCCCGGCCTCGATGCACTGCGCCGACGGCTTCTCCTCGGGCTTGCGCTTGCGCTCTTCGCGCTCGCACCTGCGCTTCGCGCGATCCTGGTCGCCCTGCAGCACGGAGACCATGAAGTCATGCCAGATCTGCGCCGGGAAGGTGCCGCCGGCGACCGGCTCGCCGCGGTACTCCGTCGTCATCGGCCGCAGCCCGCTGGGATAGCCGACCCAGACGGCGACGGTGTACTTGTCGGTGGCGCCGACGAACCAGGCGTCGCCGTAGTTCTCGGTCGTGCCGGTCTTGCCCCACGCGCGGACCTTGCCCAGGCTCGCGACCTTGGCGGTGCCGTCCCTGACGACCGACTCCAGGATCGAGGTCGTCGTGTTCGCGACCTCCCGGGTGATCACCCGCTTGCGGATCTTGCGGTTGCGCCGCAGGACCTGCTTGCGGTCGTCGCGCAACGTGACCTTGCGGATGCCGACGGGCCCCCGCCTGCCCGCGCCGAGGCTGCCGGTCACGAGCAGCCCGCCGGTCGCGAACGTCTGGTAGGCGTGCGCCATGTCCAGCGGCGTCACCCCGTGCCTCAGGCCGCCCAGCGTGATCGCGAGGTTCGTCGAGACCGGCGTGCGGATCCCCATCCGCTCCGCCGTTCGGGCGATGCGCTTCGTGCCGGCCTTGATGCCGACCTGCGCGTAGACGGCGTTGTCGGAGAACGTCGTCGCGCGCGCCAGCGTGCTGACACCGGAGTACGCGTCCTCGTAGTTGTTGACCGTGAACTTCTCGATGCTGTCGGGGACGTTGATGACCTGCTTGGCGGAGGTCCAGGTGGACCCCGGCGAGATCCCCTGACGCAGCGCGGTGGCCAGGACGAAGGGCTTGAACGCCGACCCGGGCTGGCGCTGTCCCTGCGTCGCGAGGTTGAAGGGGGAGCGGTCGTAGTCGTTGCCGCCGACCATTGCGCGCACCTCGCCGGTCATGTTGTTGATCGCCACGAGCGCCGCGCTGGGCCCGGACGGCGGGTTGCCCAGCCACTTCGTGATGGCGTCCTCGGCGCGGCGCTGCATCCCCAGGTCGATCGTCGTCTGCACCTTGAGCCCGCCGAGCAGGGCCTTGCGCGCGCCGAAGCGTTCGACGACCTGCTGGCGCACCCACGTCGCGAAGTACGCGGCCGACTTGCTCGCCGCCTGCGCCTTCGGGGGCTGGACCGTGTTGCGCGTGGGCACCTCCGCGCGGGTCGAGCCCTCGTACTCGGTGCGGGTGATGTAGCCCTGCTCGAGCATCTTGGCCAGCACGATCTTGCGCCGCCGCTTCGCGGCCTCGGGGTTGACGATGGGGTCGAAGGCGCTCGGCGAGGCCACCATGCCGGCCAGCAGCGCCGCCTCGTGGGGCAGCAACTGGCTCGCGCAGCGGTTCTCGGGCCGGCCACAGCCGAAGTGCTCGGAGGTCGAGCCGAAGTACGTGCGCGCGGCCGACTCGATGCCGTACGCGCCGTTGCCGAAGTAGATCGAGTTCAGGTACTCCGTGAGGATCTTGCGCTTGGACCACTTGCGCGTGAGGTGGTACGCGAGCGCGGCCTCGCGGATCTTCTCCAGGACCGTGCGGCGGTTCTGCGCCTGGGTCGCGTTCTTGACGAACTGCTGCGTGATCGTTGAGCCGCCCTGTGCCGCGCTGCGGGTCGTCAGGTCCGCGACGAGCGCGCGCCCGATGCCGCGCAGGTCGACGCCGTCGTTCTCGTAGAAGCGCTCGTCCTCGACGGAGATGATCGCGCGCTGCATGTTGGGCGCGATGTCCTTGTGGGGCACGATGATCCGGCCCTGGTCGGCGAGCGTGGCGAGGTACTGGCCACGCACGTCGACGAGGAGCGAGTTCTGCGACGGCCTGAACTCCGTCTCGTTCTCGAGCTGCGGCAGGTCGGAGGCGACCGCCATCATCATCCCGAACGCGGTCGAGACGAGGGCGAGCAGCGAGAGGCCGAAGAGGATGAACGCCAGTCGCAGCCGCTTGAGGCGGGGCCGGCCGAGCGGGGGGTCCGCGAGGACCGGGATGTCAGGACGGGCGAAGTCGCTCATTGCGAACGCGGAAGCGGCCGCTCGGGTGCGGCGACGACCCCCGTGAAGCCCCGAAGACGACGGCGCGCTAACGCCTGGGGCAGGGGCTGACTCTAGCATTGGAGTTATGACGACCCGACCGCCCGACGATGCTCGATACCTCGCCCGCGACACGGTCGACTGCCTGCCTGAGGGGGCCCTCGCGAGCAAACTCGGCCTGGGCCGTCCGCTGCGCGTCAAGCTCGGGCTGGACCCGACGGCGCCCGATGTCCACCTTGGTCACACGGTGGTGCTGCGCAAGCTGCGCGAGTTCCAGGACCGCGGCCACGTCGTCGTCCTGATCATCGGCGACTACACGGCACGCGTCGGAGACCCCAGCGGCCGCTCCTCGACCCGTCCGCAGCTGTCCGGGGAGGAGATCGACGCCAACGCGCGCACGTACGTCGAGCAGGCAGCCAAGGTGCTCGACCCCGGTCGCATCGAGTTGCGCCACAACTCCGAGTGGCTCGACATGCCAATGGAAAAGCTCTTCGCGCTCACGCGCACGACGACGGTGGCGCAGCTGCTCGAGCGCGACGACTTCGCCAAGCGCTACGCGGCCCGCGAGCCGATCTCGATCACCGAGCTGCTCTATCCGCTCATGCAGGCCTACGACTCCGTCGCGGTGCGCTCCGACGTCGAGCTCGGCGGCACAGACCAGAAGTTCAACCTGCTGCTCGGTCGCGACGTCCAGCGCGCGTACGGGATCCCCGAGCAGGTCGCGCTGACAATGCCCATCCTGCCGGGCCTCGACGGGGCGCGCAAGATGTCCAAGTCGCTGGGCAACCACATCGCAGTCACCGACGCGCCGGCGGAGATGTACGGCAAGACGCTGAGCCTGCCCGACACCGCGATGGCGAGCTGGTACGAGCTCCTGCTCGGCGCGCCCGCGCCGGCGGGCATGTCCGCGCGCGACGCCAAGCACGCGCTCGCACGGCAGCTCGTCGAGCGCCTGCACTCGGCGGCCGCGGCGGAGGCGGCCGCCACGCACTTCGAGCGCGTCGTCGTGCAGGGCGAGTTGCCCGAGGAGATCGAGGAGGCGTCCTTCGCCGCCCAGGACGGAGCGGACGTCCATGTGCCGGCCCTGATCGCCGCGAGCTTCGGCGGCTCGCGCTCGGACGCGCGCCGCAAGCTCGCGCAGGGTGCGGTGCGCCTCGACGGGGTCGCATTGGGCACCGGCGACCTGGATCTGGCTCCCGATCGGCTCGATGGAGCGGTACTGCAGGTCGGCAAGCGCGGCTTTCGGCGCCTGCGAAGAGCCCGCTGAGCAGGAGTTTGGGGGGATTGCGCCCGCGTGCCCCGGTCCGTCGGACCCGGTTGTCTATACTCACCGCTGCGCCGGTCCCTTGCGACCCGACCGGAGCCCTTCAACGGGCTCCCTCGGAGCGCTATACTGGCCAGTCCTGTCTTCGAGTCGCCTGCGATTCGATGGAGCGCAGGTTCCAGGAGGAGTCCCCTCCTTGGGAGCGCGCGACGGTCTTTGAAAACTCAACAGCATGCGCACTTGGATCGCACCTAGCGATCCAGTGTGCGTCCAGGTTCGATCCCTCGCTCCATAGCCGGAGGCGAGGGACCTGAATTAGAACAACCCGTCATGACTGCGGTGCCTCGTGTATTGGCACTGCAAAATAGTTATGACAGCTCTACGTGACGACGGGCCGGCCCTGAGGCCAGTCCGTCAGCAGTTCTTCACGGAGAGTTTGATCCTGGCTCAGGACGAACGCTGGCGGCGTGCTTAACACATGCAAGTGGAGCGACGAACCGGGGCTTGCCCCGGGGCAGAGCCGCGAACGGGTGAGTAACACGTGGGT
>Ga0208736_1000597_pt1 | contig 10138 bp, 9 predicted proteins | sample AntDryMetagUQ255_FD_188090 | JGI IMG/M metagenome (GOLD analysis project Ga0208736, IMG submission 188090) | Polar desert microbial communities from Antarctic Dry Valleys - UQ255 (SPAdes) | ecosystem: Environmental > Terrestrial > Soil > Desert | place: Antarctic Dry Valleys | collected 2008-12-31 | reverse complement strand
TATCAATTACGACGACCGACCGCGCCGAACGTCCCGGCAGCCAGGATTTCACCTGGTATTTCTCGACAACTTCGCCCGTTTCATCCGCCAGAAGTGTTAGCGGCAAATTATGCTTTTCGGCGAAACCTTTGTGCGACGCGGCGGAATCGGTCGAGATACCGACGACTTCCGCACCCGTCGCTTGATAATCTTTCCAGTTATCTCTGACCGAACAAAGCTGTTTTGTGCAAACCGGCGTGTTATCGCCCGGATAAAAAAGCAGCACGACCGTTTTTCCTTTTTGATCTGACAATTTCCAGTCGTTTCCGTCACCGTCTTTCAATGTAAAATCCGGCGCGTTTTCTCCGATTTTCATTCTTTTTACTTTAGAATTCTCTGCGATTCTTATTCTCTTAACTTTAGTCAGAGATATTGGTTGAGACTACTCTTTCCGTTTTCTCATCAAAATAAACTGCGAAGTAAAGGTCCCAAAACGTATTAGTGTCAGTGCCAAAATGCCAAGCATTTTTACTTAGATCCTCACTAAATTCTTTCATTCTTTCAGATTCACACAACATTTCGGCAACTTCCCGTTTCGTTTTGCCTATCAAAACTTTGCTGTTTTGCAAGTCATAGACCATTCTACCTCTAGTCCGTTCATCACCATTTTTCCACTTTGCTGAGTCAAATTTCTCATTATTAACAACAACTCCGCACGCCAGTGAAAAAAAGACAATCATTGCTATAGTGATTTCTTTTATTTTATGTTTCATTGAAAGTCTCTTATATCCTTGAACGGCTTTTCCGCGTCGGTAAAATCGGGACGATAATAATGCGAAGCCGATTCGTATTCCTGCATAAAACCTTCTTCCATTTCCAAATCTTCCAGAATCGAAACGGCTTCAAACCATTCTCTTTCCGAAATGCGGCGCGAAAGTAAAATATAGCGTTCGTCGGTCGCGGCTTTGTTCGTCGCGTAATACTGAGCCATTAAGGATACGGCGACACGCGGCGATAATTCTTCTTTTATCCAGCGCAAATTTTCTTCGATGCCCGCAATGTCATTCGGCAAAACGAGCAAGCGAATCAATAAACCTTTTTGCAATAAACCTTTTTCGTCAAAAACAAGTTTGTCGCCCGTCTGCCGAAACATTTCCTTTATTGCCGCCCGCGCGTAATCTTTGTAGCCGCGCACTTTTGAAAATTGAAAACCCGCGTCGTTGTCAGCGTATTTCAAATCCGGCAGATAAACGTCAACGATGCCGTCGAGCAATTTCAAAACTTCGACCGAATCGTAAGCGTTCGTGTTATAGACAATCGGCAGACGCAAGCCTTTCTCCGCCGCCAGCAGAATTCCGCGAGCCATCTGCGGCGCGAAATGCGTCGGCGAAACAAAAGCGATGTTGTGACAGCCACGGTCCTGCAATTCGAGCATCATTTCCGCCAATCGTTCGTGCGTCACTTCATTCTTCTTTTGCATTTTCCAGGTCTGCGAGATTTGATAATTCTGACAATAAACGCAGCGCAGATTGCAGTTACCGAAAAATATATTGCCCGCGCCTTTGCTGCCCGACAAAACCGGCTCTTCGCCGAAATGCGCCGTGTAACTCGAAACAATCGGAAGCCGTCCCGAATAACACGCGGCGATTTCATCTTGAAGGCGATTGTTGCCGCAATCCTTCGGGCAAACCGCGCAGGCTTCAAGCAGTTTTTCGAGTTTTATAACTCGCCGTTCAAGCTCGCCCGTGCGGTGAAGCTGTAAAAATTTCGGCTCGTAAGTTTCAGTCATTCGCCTCCGTCCGTGCGTTCGAGTTCGCCGTCAATCATCGTGTAGCGGCTGGTAATCTCGCGCGGCGCAATCGTTTTCGCCAGGCTCCACGTAAAATCCATTTCGGCTTTAATCGTCGCCATCGCCATTCGGGTTTCGCGCAGCATCAGAACGCTGCCGTAAAATAAAAACATAATGCCGATCACGCCGACCGGAATCGGCAGCCAGCGGTAAACGCCGAAAATTCCGGCGACGGCAATCGTCAAACTTGTCAGAATAAATAATCCCAAGCCGTAATAAAACGCGCTCATCGCCCGCTGCAAAATCCGCGAACGGCTCGTCACTTTGTCGAGCAAATGAACAATAACTTCCAGACGCTTGTTGTAAAGCGGAATGCCGTCTTTGTCCTCCGTCATTATCAGTTCGCTCAAACGCTTTTCGAGTTCGCGCACGCGGTCAACCACGCGCCCCAGACGGGTCGAAGTCGAAAGCACGAGCGAGCCGGTCGCGGAAATCAGCAGCGCGGGCGTAATCATCGCCGTCAAAAATTCGATGGTCGAATTCAGCGCGTTCGGATTGACGTTGATTAAATCAGAAGCCATCACATTTATTTTAGCGTGAAAGGCGCAAGGACGCGAAAACTGAAAAGTAAAAAGGTGAAAATGAACAACGCGCTGCAAAATTTTCGCTTTAGTCATTCCGCTCAAAATTATGCGCGTCCTTGCGCCTTTGCATTTTTGCGTTAAAAATAAATGTATGACTGTCGAAAAGCAAGGAACTGTCAAAGTTCTGAAACACGAAAGCGAAATCTTGAAAAATAATCCGCTCGGCGACAAACACGTCAGAGATTTGTATGTTTATCTGCCGCCCGATTACGACTCGGAGACGAATGTAAATTACCCGACCGTCTACTGCCTGACCGGTTTTACCGGACGCGGAAAAATGTTTCTCAACGATAACGCTTTCGCGCCGAATCTGGCAGAGCGGCTGGATAAATTAATCTCCGACGGAACAATCCGACCGATGATTGCCGTGCTGCCCGATTGTTTTACTTATTACGGCGGCTCGCAATACATTAATTCGAGCGCGACGGGAAATTACGAAGATTATTTGACAGAAGAAATCGTTTCGTTCGTTGATGAGAATTTCCGTACGATAAAAGATAAAAATTCCCGCGCCGTGATGGGCAAATCGTCCGGCGGTTACGGCGCGTTGATTATGGCGATGCGCCACGCTGATAAGTTCGGTTTGGTTTGCTCGACGAGCGGCGATGCCTATTTTGAGTTTTGTTACTTTCCCGGCATTGCCGAAGGTTTCCGCGCTATCAAAGGCGACGCGAAAAGTTTTATGAAAAAAATCTGGCGAGAAACTGAGCGCAAAGGCAAAGACGATTTCGCCGCGCTCAATACAATCGGAATGAGCGTCTGTTACTCGCCGAATGAAAAAGCGGAACTCGGTTTTGACTTGCCTTTCGACTTGGAAACCGGTGAGATTCGTTGGGACGTTTGGCAGAGATGGCTCGAACACGATCCCGTGAGACTTGTGGAACAGTCTGTGGAAAATTTGAAATCTTTGAAACTGTTGTTCATTGACGCGGGAACGCGCGACGAATTTCATCTTGATTTGGGCGCGAAGATTCTGTGCCGTAAATTGAATGATTACGCGATTCTATTCATTCACGAAGAGTTTGACGACGGACATTTTAACATCGGCTATCGTCAGAATCGCTCGCTCGAATTGATCTCACAAAATTTCGATAATGAATAATGAACCGATAAAAAATGAACGCGTGAATGTCGTCAGCCTAAATATCAACGTCTGCAATCACGAATCGGCGATTCGACAAATCGCCGAACTCGTCGAACATGGGAAAGGCGGTTACGTCTGTTTTTCGACCGTTCATATGATTATGGAATCGCACGACAATGCGGAATACGGCGCAAAAGTCAACGCGGCGGATTTGATCATTCCCGACGGAATGCCGCTCGTCTGGATGCAGAAATTGCAGGGCGAAGGGCAAGCCGCGCGTGTTCGCGCCAACGATTTGATGATTCTGCTTTGCGCTTATGCGGAGAAAAACGATTTGACCGTCGGATTTTACGGCGGCAAGCAGTCGGTGATTGACGCGATTACTAAGCGGGCGAGAAAGGATTTTCCAAAATTGAAAATTGCTTGCGCTTTCTCGCCGCCGTTTCGTCCTTTGACGGATGCGGAGGACGCGGAAATCACGGCGGAAATCAATCGCAAAAACCCCGACATTTTATTTATGGGTTTGGGCTGTCCGAAACAGGAAAATTGGATGGCGGCGCACAAAAATCGAGTCAAAGCCGTGATGCTCGGTGTCGGCGCGTCGTTCGATTTTTTTGCGGGTAATGTTAAAGAATCTCCCGAATGGTTGGGAAAGCTCGGACTCGAATGGTTGTTTCGTCTGACGCAGGAGCCGCGTCGTCTCTGGCGAAGATATTTGATTCTCAATCCGCGCTTCGTGCGCCTGGCGACGCTTCAACTGCTCAAGTCGAAGAAATAGTTTTTCGCGGTCTCATTGAATTTTTCGATTTGTCCGTCAATCCAAATCGTATCCTTTCCTAATTCCCGCGCCATAATTTCCGCGACGCGCGGCGCGATTTCGATTGCCACTCGCGCATTCAAAAACAGAGCGCGAGTTCGCCGCGCCAAAACGTCTTCCAGCTTTCGCGCCATCTCAAAACGAACCGCCCAAACTATTTCCGCCGCGCAATACGGCAAATCCGCGTGAAGTTTTTCTCCCAAAGCCTGATTTTCTTCGATCAATTCTCGAATCTTTTCCGCGTCTGCGCCGTAAATCGCCAAATCGCCGAGTTTTTCCGCGTCTTTGCAAAAGCCGTGAATCTTTAAATCTTTGGTCGCGCAATTTCTCGCCGGTAAATTCACTGTTTTGATCGCCTGGTTTATCGCGTCTTCCGCCATTCGCCGGTAAGTCGTCCATTTCCCGCCTGTGATGGTGAGCAATCCCGCGTCGTCAATTTCGATTGTGTGGTCGCGAGCGAGCGCGGCAGTATTTTTCATTTTCGCGGATTTAACAAGCGGTCGAACACCGGCGAAAGCACTCAGAATATCTTTGCGCTGCGGCGGTTCGTCCAGATATTCGCCGACGGTTTGCAAAATGAATTCGATTTCTTTCTCTAACGCTTTCGGCTCTAATGCGGCATTTTCAATCGGCGTGTCGGTCGTGCCGACGACGATTTTTTCGTGCCAGGGAATGGCGAACAAAACGCGCCCGTCACTCGTTTTCGGAATCATTAAGGCGTTCTCCGATGGCAAAAACTTTCGGTCAAAAACGAGATGAACGCCCTGGCTCGGCGCGATTATTCGCGTCGCGTTTGCATCGGACATCCGGCGAACCGCATCGCAAAACGCTCCGGTCGCATTGACGACTATTTTCGCTTTCGCCGTTAGTTCCGCGCCGGTTTCCGAGTTTCGAAATTTTACGCCGTCAATTTTATTCTCGCGTTTTGTTAATTCGTAAACTTCCGCGTAATTTAAAATAGTCGCTCCTTGCTCGACGGCTGTTTTCGTCAAATCAATCAACAATCGCGCGTCGTCGAATTGCCCGTCGAAATACAGAGCGCCGCCGCGCAAATTTTCGCCTTTGACGTTCGGCAGCCTGCGAAGCGTTTCTTTTTTCGAGAGAATTTGAGATTTACCGAAGCCGTATTTGCCCGATAAAAAGTTATAAGTTTTCAAACCCGAGCCGTAGAAAATTTTCTGCCAAAGGCTGTAGCAGGGAACGATGAACGGTTGATTTTTGATGTGATGTGCGGCGTTTTCTTTGAGTATGGCGCGTTCTTTTAACGCTTCTTTGACGAGCGCGATGTTGCCTTGCGCCAAATAGCGCACGCCGCCGTGAACGAGTTTGGTCGAACGGCTCGAAGTTCCCTTGCCGAAATCGTTCTGCTCAAGAAGTAAAACGTCGAAACCGCGCGATGCCGCGTCAACCGCGCAGCCGATTCCGGTCGCGCCGCCGCCGATGATGATGAAATCCCAAATCTTTTCGCGCCTTTCGACGCGTCCGAGCATTTCCGCACGATTCATAAAAAGCAAAAAAGCAAAAAGGCAAGAATAAAAAGTGAGGAATCGTCCGCGCGTAATTTGTGTTCGACTTGGACGACTTTTTACTTTTTACTTTTGCCTTTTTACTTTGAAACCAAAGGTTTTATTTTTCGCCGCGCCCGAGTTGAACTTCAGTTCCCAATTCAACTGACAGACGCTTCACGCCGGGCTGGTCGAAAGTTTCAATCCACCGGAGAGATTCATCCAACACTCGCAATTGATATTCTTTCTCATTTGGTTTTCCGAGAACGCTGCCGAATTCGCCGGCATAGTAAGCCGCGCGCGGCGGTCGCACCAAATCGGTCAATCCGCGGTCAACCGAAATCATCAAAGTCGGTATACTCGCTTTTTCAAGCGCGCGCGCCACGATCCCCAAAGTTTGATGACAAAGACGCGATGCGGGAATTAAAAGAGCGGCTTGCGCTTCGTAACGCGCGACTCGTTCGGCGATCTGCGGCGCGAGTTGTTCGGCGACGAGCTGCGCGTTCGGTATCCATCCGTTCAAACTCCACCAAACGTGGTTGAGCCTGCCGATGACGGCGTTAGCCTCGTATTCGCTTAAACGTTCAATGGGAATTTGCACGTTTCTGTCCTCGCGCACAGCGGTCGGATCATAACCGCGTCCCGCATAAAGCAAATCGGCGGCTTCGACTTCAATCGGAATTTCTTTATAGCTCGCGTCGCCGTCTCGCGCCTCGACATCGAAGGCTGGCGTGCCGTCAATATACGCGCCCGCCGACGAAATCAAAGCCAGATTGAGCATCGGAAGGGCGCGGCGCATCGGCGCAAAAGGCGCGTTGATGTTTTCGACAAACGGGTAATTCGTCAGATTTTCGCCTCCTCGCCAGCCGCGATAACGTCCGGCAATCGCGCCGCTGTTTTCAATCAACGCCGTTTCTCTGGTCGCCAGTTCACGGCTGCCGATGCCTAATCTGCGTTCGATGTTTTCTCTAATTGTGTTTAGCATTTGACTTAAAGATTGTTTGTATTCCTTGCGCGTCTGACGAGCAAAAAGAAAGCAGCGACGGCGGCAATCATCGCCGTCATTAAAATCGTAACCGAATAGCCGTGCAAATCATTAAACGCCGTGCGCAACGGATCGTTCGTTCCAACTTCGTCAATCGGTCGTCCAATTTGTCCGCGCAGATCGCTTAATTTTGCGGCGATGACGAACTGCCCGAAAGCGCATGCGGCAGTTAATAAAAGCAATAATCCTTGTTCGAGCCAGAGTTTGATTCGATCAACATTTTGCCGCGAAACGTAAGAACTCGCCAGCAGAGTTAAGCCGATAATCAGCCCGCTGTAATTGACAATCATTAATGTCCGATTGACAACCAAACCCGCGAGTTCGCGCGAAGGCAAAACGCTGAACGCACTCGGCGCGACCACAAAACTAAAAAAGCAAGCCGCGCCCAACCATAAAACCAACAGCAAAATTCGGAAGCTCAAAAGCAAATTCATAAATGCCCGAAACAAATCTTATAAAGTAAAAAGTAAAAAGTAAAAAGTAAAAAGTGAAGAATCTCACCACACAATATTCTCTATTGAAATTCTCTACCGAACTTGGCGACTTTTTTTACTTTTTACTTTTTACTTTTCACCTTTTACTTTTTCTCTTGCCTTCGGTCAAAAATTTATTGCATAATTTTATTGGCAAACGTCGTTTGCTATCTACTCAAAACTCTTGACTGCTCACCTTTTTTGCAATCAAAAACACTTTTTCGGCTTTTTCAATATGAAAATTTTTAAGGACAGAAGCGTCGCGGCTTCGTTTGCGCTCGCGGTTTTGATTGCCGTCTTCGTTTCGCTTTTCGGAGCATTCTTCTCCGTTATCCTAAAACTCGTGCTGCCGCAAGGCGCGTCTTTTACCTGGTGGAAAGCGGTCATTATACTGCTCGTTTCCCTAACGGTCAGCGGCTTGGTCGAGAAATACAGTCTGAAACGCGTCTTTCCATACGCTCTGATATTTTTGACGGTTTTGTTTGTCGCCAGCATTTTGTCGGCACAATTATTGAACGTAAGTTTGATTTACATCCCGATTTTTTTGACCGTTATCCTCACGCTCATCATCGTGCATTTAAAGACTTTGTGGCTGATTGATTCGTCTTTGACCGAAAAACTCGTTCTGCTGGCTTCGACCGGACATCTGCTCGAAGGACAATCGGCGGATTTAAGAATCGAAAGCGGCTTGCGGCTTCTGGAATCGGTTTTACCGCTTTCCGAAGCGATTGTTTTCAAATATACGGCGGAAGGCGAATTTAATCCGGTCGGACGAGCGCGACACGATAAAAATTCCGACTCGGCAATCGAGCGGCAATCGTCATGGCGCGAGAATATCGGTTTGTGCGAAGAGGCTTTACGCAAACGACAGACGATTGTGCAAACCGTCGAAAGCGCGACGGGCGCGGCGCGGATCGCGCTTCCGCTCATTTATGAAGATGTGGCGGTCGGCGTTTTGTTCGTCAAAGTCAATCAGAACTTCGTGCGCGAAGACCAGTATCTGCTCGAAGCCTTTAGCGGACAGCTTGCCAGAAATTTTCAGCGCAAAGAACTGCGCGAGCGAAGTTTGCCGCACGAATCCTGGTGGAGTTCGTTTTCGAGTTATTCGGCGGAAAATCGTCTCGATATGATCAGCCTCATTCACGGAATTATCAAGGAACAATCTTTTAGCGCGGTTGCCAGTTCATATCTAAAGGAAGCGCACGCCATCGCATATCTCGACGGTACGCTCGCTTACCTGAACCGGCAGATGCGCCATCTCGCTAAACTGGATTCAAGTGAAATTTACCAGATTGACCTTTTCGGTCTGTTGCAGCGATTCAAAACCGATGTTTTCAACGAGCCGCAGTTGGCGATTCGGCGCGTTTTGCAGACGGGCGACACTTTCAAAAACGAGCTTTATTTCAGCGAGACAAATAAAACGCTCGATATGCAAATCACGCTCGTCAAAGTTCCGCTCGACAACGCCTCAATCCACGAAACGAACGTGCCGGTGAAGCCCGCCTGTTTTTTGATCACCTTCCGCGATATTTCCGCCGTCAAAGAAAACGAAAAACTCCGCAGCGATATGGCGAGTTTGATGTCGCACGAACTTCGCACGCCGATTACCAGTATCAGCGGTTTCGCCGAATTGCTGCTCGCCGACGAAACGATTTCCGAAGAAAACCGCGAATTTTTAGCGATTATCAATAATGAATCGCAGCGCCTCTCAAAAATGCTTTCAACGTTTCTTTCGGTTTCCAATCTCGAACAATCGGACAAACAGGAATTCTCCAAAACGCCCGTCAAACTCGATACGGTCGTGCGCGAAGTGGTCGGCGATTTGCAGGAAAACGCCAAACGTAAACGCATTCGCTTAATTGAACAAGCGAACAATCATTTGCCGCCGATTGCCGCCGACAAAGGTTTGATTACGCGAGCCGTCACGCATTTGATTGACAACGCGATTCGCTACAGTCCCGAACGAACGAGCGTGATTATTTCGACGATTTTGGAATCAGACTTCTTGCGCGTCATTGTCGAAGATCGGGGCTACGGCATCGCTTCAAGCGATCAGGAAAAAATCTGGCAGAAATTCTATCGCGTCGCTCGCGACGGGCAGGACAAAGAAGAAGAATCAACCGGACTCGGACTATCACTGGTTAAAGAAATTGTCGAGCAACACGGCGGCGCGGTCGCGGTCGAATCGGAAATCGGGACGGGTTCGCGGTTTAGCTTTACGCTGCCGCGTTTATAGAAAAAGCACGAAAAAGCACGAAAAATTTCCTACATTTTGTTCGTGTTCTTTTGTGTTTGTTCATGGCTAAATGTTTTTATAATTTAAGCGACTTTAAGTATTCCCGAAAATCCGCGCCCAAATCATTGCGCTTCAAAGCGAATTCGACCGTCGCAATCAAAAATCCGAGTTTGTCGCCCGCGTCGTGCCGCACGCCGTCCAATTTAACGGCGTAAAAAGGAAAATCTTCATCGAGCAGAAAACGCATCGCGTCGGCAACTTGAATCTCGCCGCCCGCGCCCGGTTTGGTTCGCTCAATTGCGCCGAAAAGCTCTGGCGTAAAAACATATCGCCCGATGACCGCCATATCCGACGGCGCGTCTTCGTATTTTGGCTTTTCGACGACGTGGCGGATTTTATAAACGTTTTCTTCGACCGCTTCAGCGTCAATCACGCCGAAACGCGAAATCGCGGCGCCCGCAATCTGCATCGTCGCCATCACCGGCGCGTCGTATTTTTCGTAAACTTCGATTAACTGTTTGAGCGCGGGCGTATCCGACAACATAATATCGTCGGGTAAAATGACA
>Ga0208736_1000596_pt1 | contig 10149 bp, 7 predicted proteins | sample AntDryMetagUQ255_FD_188090 | JGI IMG/M metagenome (GOLD analysis project Ga0208736, IMG submission 188090) | Polar desert microbial communities from Antarctic Dry Valleys - UQ255 (SPAdes) | ecosystem: Environmental > Terrestrial > Soil > Desert | place: Antarctic Dry Valleys | collected 2008-12-31 | reverse complement strand
GTATTAACCGTATTGATGCCTTAAACTATTGTTTTAGTATTTCTTTCCAGGTCTTTGTAGTTGCTTTATCTGCCTTTAAATTTCTAAGCGTACCGATCAATTCCCTGAAACTGCCTCCGTCAACAAGCCTCAATAATTGGATACCTTCGCTATCATCCAATTCCGGGGCCGATGGGTTAGGTTTGGAAAAGGAGAACTTGTATTTCTTTCCGTTTACTATTGAATCAAACCCTAAACCCATTCTCAAAAATGGCCATTTCACATTTTTTACTTCGGCAAAAGGAACATCAAATTGTACTCCTTCCTGGGTAATAAATGCTACCTGCCCATTGTTCCAGGTAAGGAGGCCCGGTGTAACCTTACCTATAAGGCTGGAAAATTGCCAGACCTTAGAAACAAACTCCTGTTCCATGTGATATAAATTTTAAAAGGCAATAAAATTATCCCATCAAATCTTTTCTTTCCGCAGCTTTCTTATTCCTTGAATTATCCTGATTATAAGAGGTACAGTAACTATAAGGATAAAGCCGATAACTATATATTGTAACCAGGGCTTTCTGAACCTGCTTTTTTATCCCACTGAGTTAAAAGTACAGCTTTGAGTAGCTTGCTAAATCCTCATTTCAACTCATTCAACACTTTATACATTTTTTGAACTACTGCAGAAGAAGACCCATTATAATTATTCACTAAAAAAGAATAGATATATTCTGTGCCATCTTTCGATTTATGATAACCACAAAAACCTTTTACGTCACGGATGGTACCACTTTTCATTTTCATATTATTAAATTCAGGAAGGGAGTGATAAAATCCATTAAACCAATTTTGCCTTTTTGCATACTGTAATATGCTCACCTGCGCATGGGTGGTAACCCTGTTTAATGGGGAAAGCCCGGAGCCATCTACCATATTCAATTCAGTTTCAGAAATTCCTTTTGTTTTCCAAAAATTCTTAATCAGCTCAACGCCTCCATCCGTACTTCCCATCCCTTTCTTTTGATACCCAATGGTTTTTACAAGGGCTTCACCATAGAGATTGATACTTCTTTTATTAAACCAGTAAATGATACTGTCAAGCGGTGGCGAAATTTCTGTATGGAAAACTTTTACAACCTTGTCATTATTGTCTTCAAACTTTACCTGGCCGATGTTTGCTTTTGCATTCAGGTTATATCTTAATATGCTGGTGAACTCGTGAACAGGATCAGCATAAGCAGCCGAAATGGTAAATCTCTTTTCATTAACAGGAATGGTTCCTCTTATAACACCCTGCGTTTTAGTTAGAGGATAATATACATAGGCGTTATCACCTGTTCCTTTTGCGGCGGCTGTTGCAGTTGAAAGAAATCTGTAGCTTAAACCTTTAGGAATGGTTTCCACTATTTTCACCCGGCTTCCGATGGCATCTTCCGATTGCAAAACAATATCAAATTGATTTTCCCTCCAGTTTAACGCACCGGCACCGGCGCCATAATAATTTCCTATATCCTGCCACATCCAACCATCAGGAATAGTTTCATAACGCCAGCCGCTATCTTCAATGAAAGTGCTATTGTATCCTTTAATGTCAAGTTTTTTTATTGCTGCAATAATTCTATTTATTGTAGCCTCCTCTTTGGTTGCGGGCCAACGCCAGCTACCTAACGTAGGGTCGCCTGATGGTTTAATATAAATATCTCCTTTCAGGATTTTATTAACAATTTCATCTTTGTAGCCAAACTCAGTTTTATAACGAAAATCTTTTCCCAACAACTCGTAAGCCGAAACACTGGTAATAACTTTCATGGTGGATGCTGTACCCAAACCAACGTAACCGTTTTTTTCAAAGATGACATTGCCGGTTTTTGCATCTGCCACAAATAAGGAAGCAATGCCATTACTTAATTGCGAATCTTTTTCAAATACTTCAAAAGCTTTTATTAACCTGTTTTGTAGGGATTGCGCATTTAGACTTAAAGAAAAAAACGATAAAATGATGATCAGAATAATTCGTTGCATAACACTTAGTAACATTGCAATAAAATTAAAGGAATACTGATTATGAACGAGGTTAACGCTTCTATAATAACAATTGGAGATGAATTACTGATAGGTCAAACAATAGATACGAACAGCGCTTTTATTGCACAGGAGCTTAACAAAATTGGCATTTGGGTAAAAACCAGGATTGCAATTGGAGACTTAAAAAAAGAAATTCTTGATACTTTAAAACACCAAAGCAAGAATGCACATATCATTATTATTACCGGCGGTTTAGGTCCCACTGCAGATGACATCACTAAACCAGCGTTATGCGAATATTTTAATTCAACATTGGTTATTAATGAAGATGCTCAACAAAATGTAAAAAACATTTTTACAAAACTTAATCGGCCGCTGACAGAAAGAAATTTAAAACAAGCGGAATTGCCCTTTAATTGCAAAGCGCTGCCCAATTTAAGAGGTACGGCACCGGGTATGTGGTTTGAAAAAGAAGGTGTCATTTATGTTGCCCTTCCTGGCGTTCCGCATGAAATGGCAGGCCTTCTGGAAAGCAGTGTAATTCCAGAACTTAAAAAACATTTAACTCTGCCTGCCATTATGCATAAAATTTCGGTTACTATCGGCGTTGGAGAATCTGTTATTGCTGATACTTTAATTGATTTTGAAAATAACCTTCCATCTCATATTAAGTTAGCCTACCTCCCATCTTACGGCCTGGTAAAGTTGCGATTAACCGGCAAGGGAAATGATACAAATGTTTTAGAAAACGAAATGAATAACTTACACAAACAACTTAGTTCTTTGGTGAAAGAATGGCTAATGGCTGATGAAGATATTAATGTGCAGGATGTGTTAGGCAAATTGCTTGATAAACATAAAAAATTTGTCGCGAGTGCTGAAAGCTGTACGGGTGGCTATATCGCTCATTTACTTACTTCCCGTTCAGGTTCTTCAAGCAGTTTTAAAGGAAGCGTAGTTAGCTATGCAAATGAAATAAAAGAGAATGCCCTGGGTGTGCAGCATGCTACATTAGTAAAATACGGAGCAGTAAGTGAAAAGACAATTACAGAAATGGTGGAAGGCGCAATTAATCTACTAAACGTCGATTATGTAGTAGCTACTTCAGGCATCATGGGGCCGGAAGGTGGCACAAAAGAAAAACCGGTAGGCACTGTTTGGATTGCGGTAGGTAACAGGGAAATGGTGAAAACAGCAAAACATTTTGTACGGTTTGACCGCAAAAGAAATATTGAGATAACAGCACAACTTGCACTTAATATGCTGCGAAAATTTATAATAGAAAAGGAAGAAAAATAAGCATTCGTTTGTCATTGCTTATTTTTGGCGGCGATTGGGATTAAGACTCAGAAGTTTGGAGTTAGAAATTTTTAAAAAATATAAACAAACGTTGCAAATGCTCCATAGTGTATAGAAAGTAAAAGGGAGTGACACAACAAAAGGTGAGATGAGATTTATAGCTGGATAAAAAAATAAATCTGTATTTAAAATCTAAAATTTATATGGCAACGGTTGACCTGGTAATGCCTAAGATGGGCGAAAGTATTATGGAAGCTACCATTTTAAAATGGCATAAGCAGGCTGGCGATATGGTAAAAATGGATGAAACGGTTTTAGAGATCGCCACGGATAAAGTTGATACAGAAGTGCCATCTACTACCGAAGGTGTTATGGAAGAAGTGCTGTTTAAAGTAAATGATGTAGTACCTGTAGGCGCCATCATTGCACGTGTAAGAACGGGTGCAAATGAACAGGTGAATATGGAGCAAAGAACAGATGAACAGATGAGCAAGGAAGAAGGAACAAATGAACAAGGAGCAAGGAATTTTGAACAACGACCAAATGTTAACGATCAACAACCAACGACCAATGAGCAACAAGAAACAAACGAGAAACCAGGAACGAAAAACGAAACTAATCACCGTTTCTACTCACCGCTTGTATTAAATATTGCGGCGCAGGAAGGTGTGAAGATGACTGAACTGGAAAGCATTAATGGTACAGGAAATGAAGGCAGGGTAACAAAAAAAGACATTCTCCAATTTGTAAGTGAAAGAAAGGGAAAACAAGTTGAGAGCTCACAATTTACCGTTCAGAGGTCGCAGGAAAAAGAGCCGGTTCATGAAACAAATGCGCTATCGACCATTGATCGTCAGCCATCAACTTCATATAGTGGCAATGTGGAAATAATGGAGATGGATAGAATGCGACGGCTAATCGCTGATCACATGGTTCGCAGCAAGCACACCAGCCCGCATGTAACTTCTTTTACCGAAGCAGATGTTACCAACCTTGTAATGTGGCGTAATAAAGTAAAAAATGATTTTGAAAAAAGAGAAGGTACTAAGATCACCTTCACTCCTCTTTTTATTGAAGCCATTGTACGCTGTATAAAAAAGTTTCCCCTCATTAACAGTTCCATTGATGGTAACAATATCATTATTAAAAAAGACATCAATATCGGTATGGCAACAGCCTTACCAAGCGGCAACCTGATTGTGCCTGTGATAAAAAATGCTGATGGATTTAATTTGGTTGGCTTAAGCAAAAAAGTGAATGGCCTGGCAGATGCTGCCCGCAACAATAAATTAAAACCGGAAGATATTTCTGATGGAACATTTACACTGACCAACGTAGGAACCTTTGGCAGCCTGATGGGGACACCCATCATTAACCAGCCACAGGTGGCTATTTTGGCTGTTGGCGCTATAAAGAAACGCCCGGTTGTAATTGAAACTCCACATGGCGATAGCATTGCCATACGCCACATGATGTATTTATCTATGAGCTATGATCACCGCATTGTAGATGGAAGCCTGGGCGCTACATTTTTAACAGCCGTGGCCAACGAGTTAGAAAATTTTAATGCTAACAGGGATTTTTAAATCAATCATATTTCTCTGCAAGACGATATCTGAACCGGAATTCGCCTAATTACCAAAACGGGCTTTTGAAAATGAATAGTTATTCCCTTTCTTTTTTACTATAAACAAATCGCCGTATTGTGAATCGGGCAAATCCTGCAATAAGTTTTGCCCTGTGAGTTTGTTAACAATATCATCTACTGTATTTGAATGTCCTACAATCAAAGAACTTCCAGTTCGTATTGTTTTTAGCCTGGCTACGAAACCTGTGTCCCGTGGATCATAAGTATCGATATTTACACCAGTTGCATCGCTGGTCGGCTTTGCTGTTGTTTTAGTACGAATGGTGTTAGTTGAAAATATATTTTGAATTTTTTTATCCTGCAAAACATTTTTTAAAGCCTCTGCTCTTTCTTTTCCCTTGGAAGATAATGGTACATCACTGGACATATTTGATCCCTGGGTTTCTTTCTCTGCATGACGTACAATATAATAATTTGTAGTACTGCAGGAACCAAATACAACAATGATGAATGCGACAGTAAAATTTTTCATTATTTATACAATTAACAAAATAAAGATAAACAGCTATAGCATTTCAAACGTCTATGTTGTAAATTAGAAATTGAATTTTACAAACTATGAAGCAATTATCCGAAACCTGGTTTGCAGAAGGCTATATTGATTTTGAATTAAAGAAGTATGCCTTACTTGCTTACTTGCAGGAAATAAGCAAACATTTTAATGAAAATAAATTATATCCGCAGCTTTCCGATCTCATTTTTCACTACAACAATATTGTTGCCTTCCGTGAAAATAAAAAATACCTGCAGGAACATTTTCCAAAAAGATTATCGGGCATCCAAATAGAAAAGCTTCAGGTGCTTTACGAACAGATGATTGAGGATAATGAATTGATGCAGGAATTGGAAGAGATTATCAACTACTCTGCCGGAAAAATGAAAAATACCATCAGCAATGGTGCAGAAATATATGAATTTGTTGAAGAAAAATTGACTATCAACCCTGTTGGTCTTGTGCCGCTTGATATACAGGAAGGCTATTTTTTTTTAAGTGCCGGCAATTCTAAATCAACACGGGTCTATCATTATCGTTTATCTTTTTTTGAAAAGCATGATGAAAAATATCGCAGCATGAAAACTTATTATATTGACCTGCACCAGCGCAGCTTTATAAATACGTATGAGAACATCAAATACGATTTGATAAAATCCAACACCGGGTTACCAAACCCCGCCGTTTATAGTATTGAAACAGAACTTAGCTTCCCGGTAGAAGAAACTTTATTACCCATTGCCAAGCGAAGCCTGGTTAAGTTTATTGCAACAGCAGCGTAGTTTTTTGTTTCAGGCACAGCTATTCAACTTAGCCACAAAGTCCTGGCACATCGTTGAGCCTTAGCGTCTTCGTGGCAAAAATTTCCTTAGCAGCTACTGCACAATTTGAAGTGCCCAGTCTTTTCCTTTTTGTGTGGCGGGTAATCCTTCTGTTATCCACCGCGCAGGCTTAGCACCTTTTAATAACCAATCGAAATATTGTTGTTGCCTTACTTGTATGTCCTTACGATTTTTTCTTTCTACCAGGTTATGTGCTTCACCATTATAATTTAGCATCCATACTTTTTTATCGAGCCTTCTCATGGCAGTAAAAAGCTCAATACCCTGGTACCAGGGAACTGCACCATCTGCATCATTAGACATAATAACTAACGGTGTTTTTATTTTGGGTACATGAAACAATGGAGAGTTTTCAATATACAGGTCTGGTCGCTGCCATAAAGTAGCGCCGATACGGCTTTGTGTTTTTTCGTATTGAAATTGCCTGTTAACGCCACCCTCCCACCTGATGCCACCATAAGCAGATGTCATATTAGCAACCGGCGCCCCGGCCCATGCGGCCTTGAACATATTAGTCATGGTAATAAGTTGTGCTACCTGTATGCCGCCCCAACTCTGACCTTGAATGGCAATATTTTTTGCATCAACCCATTTCTTTTTGGACAAAGCTTGTGCCCCGCTTACCACAGAATTATAAGCATCCTTTGCAGGATGTCCAACTGTATAGGTAATATCCGGCGCAAATACCAGGTAACCCCTGCTAACATAAAACGGAATGTTTATACGGCTGGGCGTAGGCGAAGGAGCCTGATAATTATACAAGCCATCACTTAATCTTTCATAGAAGTAAATAAGCATCGGGTATTTTTTTGTGGAGTCGAAATCTTCTGGTGTATATAAAATTCCGTCCAGCCATTTACCGTTAAAAGCTTTCCATTTAAAAAGTTCGGCAGTGCCCCAATTATATTGTGATTGCTGAGGATTGAGTGATGACAGTTTTACATTTGCCGACCCATCGCTATTTGACTTCAATGCTGTACCTATTGAATAATAATATATATCCGGAGAAGAAGTATAATTTTCTTTTGCAACAACCAGATCATCCCCATTTTTGGATTTAGCTGCTAGAGTAAAATTGTTAGGACCGTTTTTTTCAATCCATTGCAAATTTATTTGCTTAGAAAGCCTGCCAATTGCAAAACCACCTTTTTTATCTTTTTGATTTTGTGTGCGGAAATAAAGTAACTGCGAATGTTGCAAAAACCTTTGAGTGGTATCCAATCGCACATACCGGAATTCATTAAAGGTTTTACGACCATCTACCGTAATATTTACAGGATTCAATGTTCCTGTTGGATCAACTTTCCAAACATCATAACGATCATAAATATAAACAGCAGAATCGCCTTCATGCCAGCCCATTATACCATATGCGCCGGGGTCACCTGGTGAATCATGCTCTTCATTATATAATGGAACTTTAATTTTTGAAGTAATATTTTTTAAGTTTTTACCATCCCAATTAAAATAATTTTTTGCTTTTGCATCATACAACAAAATATATTTTCCTGTCGAAGAAGGATAAAATTGTCCTTCATGATTTCTTTTAACAAGGGTTTTTTTACCACTTGCGACATCAACTGCATAAACATCTGTCTTTGCATCGCCCCACTGCCTTTGCACTCTTCTACCGGTATCTGTAACGGCATAAAAATTTACACCATCGCCTTCATTCGTTTGGATAATGGTTGGCAAATCTTTTGAAGCCAATTGTTCCATTTTTTGTTGGGTAAAATCATATACAGCAAGATAACTTCTCTTCAATTCATTCTGCAGGTTGAACAATTGCTGGGATTGCAAATAGTCATCTTTATAATGCCAAATATCCAATTTTACAAGATCTGTTTCAATCAATGTGGTATCCTTTGGCGGTTGTATAGATGCATTACCAAAAAACAATCTGTTACCGGTTTTACTAAATGCAACCGTGCCGTTTTCACTTACAGTCGTTCCCAAAAGCATACCCTCTGTAGTTTTATCAACTAACATTTCAGCACTGTCCTTATTTGTATACACATAAAGTTTGTAAAACTTTTGCAGGTCTTTTGCCTTTGCATCTCTTTCAGCAACGAAGGCGGCTTTGCTTCCATCTTCTGTTAAAGCAAAACCTTTAAAATCATTCCCGCCTTTTAATATGGTATCTATGATACCCTTATTCAAATCATAAATGACAACGGCATTTTTACTTAAAGAATCTTTAGATGACTTGCTGATCTTCATTAACAATTTTTGACCATAGGCATTAAAATAATATTCTGCCACATTTGGAAATATTTTTTCTTTGCCATTCATAAGATTACGTAGCGCCAGGTCACTTCCATCTGCACTACCTCCCGCACCTGCAGGATCTTCATCTGCATCTGTTTGATCTGCATTACCCCCCTTTATATTTTTTATTTCCCTTACTAATAATACAAGCGAATCAATTGTTTTTTTTAAGCTGTCAACTGTTTTTTGAGTTGGCAAAGCAGCCTGCTTTGCAGTTATAGGATCTTTTTCTTTGTGATATGCCACCCAGCCACCGGCTTTTTTTGGTGTTTTGTATGATCTTATTTTTGCCGTTTTCAAGGTACTTTCTTTGCCAAGTTCTACTACTGCAAAAGAATCTTTCGGAAAGTCTTCAGGCTTTTTCTTTTTTATGCGTGCCTCACGGGTGTCTTTATAAAGAGGCTTGATCTTAAAAACAACAAAGCGGTTGTCTTCTGTTATAACTGCATTATAGCCGCGTGGGTAACTTTTTTTGAAATTTGATCCATCAGTTGAGTGAACGAAAAGTTCTGCATCACCTTCCTGTGGTGTTACCGTATAAACTACCCATTTTCCATCGTTACTGATCATACGTTCCCCAATGCTTTGCCAACCGTCATAAACAGTATGGTCCAGGGGTTTTTTCTGCGCATCCGCTGCAATTGAAATCAATAATAATATTATTGTGAATAGACAATTCATATTAAAAAACTTAGGGATTAAAATTAAGGGAAGTAACTATTATTCAGCAATTTTATTGATGGGCCGGAGAAGCCGCCACATGTGAATAGCAACCGCAAAAGAAATCAGTCCAAAGCCGGCATAAAACCAGTTACTCAAGTACCTGTTCTCCTTAAAAATTAAAAATGCCAGGATAATTCCATACACAGGTTCAAGCGTTAGCGTCAGGTTCATAGTAAAAGCAGATATTTTTTTAAGAGAATTGATATAGAGAAAAAAAGTAAATATGGTACACACCCAGCTTAGTATAATTAGCCAAAGCCAGTCTACGGTAGCAGGTTGCGAACGCACTGCAGGAAAAAACAAATGGTAAACAGGCAATAAAAATGTTAAGCCAATAAAGCCCCCTGTCAGTTGATAAAGTGTAATGGTCTCTGCTTCATACTGATCAATCATTTTTTTATTTAAGACAGATACAATAACGGTAAGCAGGGCTGCCAATAAACCAATGATGATACCTAAGGAAAAATTAAGATGGGTATTGTAAATGATCAAAATACCTGCTATGGCAAAAAGTCCTAAAATAATTTCTAGTGCTTCAAATCTTTTTTTAAGAACCAATGGCTCTATCAATGACGAGAGTAAAGCCGATGTCGAAAGACATGTCAATGCAATAGTAATATTGGAATATTTTATGCTCCCATAAAAACAAACCCAGTGCAAAGCCTGGATGGTGCCTACGCCGCCAATGTACAAAGCTGACCGTAAAGGAAGCCTTTTTATTTTCTTAAAAAAGAAAAACAAAATAAACAAGCTGATGACTGTAATTAACAAACGATACCATACCAACCAGGTTTCGTTTAAAGTAATGAGCCTGCCTAACACCCCTGTAAACCCCCACAAAAACACAGCAAGATGTAACTGAAGTAAAGCTT
>Ga0208736_1000595_pt1 | contig 10168 bp, 10 predicted proteins | sample AntDryMetagUQ255_FD_188090 | JGI IMG/M metagenome (GOLD analysis project Ga0208736, IMG submission 188090) | Polar desert microbial communities from Antarctic Dry Valleys - UQ255 (SPAdes) | ecosystem: Environmental > Terrestrial > Soil > Desert | place: Antarctic Dry Valleys | collected 2008-12-31 | reverse complement strand
GAGCGAAGTCGCAGCCTGCGCGTGGACGGCGGGCGACTTGGCCCACCCCACGCGCACATTCGCCGCGAGCGTGCCGCGTTCGCCGGCGCCGAGCGCGGCGGTGAAGTCGGTCGACACGAGGTGGACGGACAGCACCTCGAGCACCAGCCCGAGCTCGCGAGCGCGCCGGCCCGCGGCGACCACCTCGGCGGGGGCGATCCCGAAGCGGCTCGGGTGCCCCTCCGGGCCGGGCAGCCCGACGCGCAGCCCCGTCCGCATCACGCCGGCGAGCGCGAGCCGATCGAGCTCAGCCGCGCTGTCGGCGATCACGAGCGCCCCGTCGGCGGCGGCCCGCCTCAGCAGCGCGTCCGGCTTGGCCGGGCCGTTGACCGTGATCCGCTCACCGGCGATGCCGACGACGTCGCGCGCCAGCGCGTACTCGGCGGCGCAGACGACCTCGGCGTCCGCGCCCTCGTCGGCGAAGGCGCGCAGGAACGCGGTCGTGCGGTTGGTCTTGTAGGAGTACGCGATCTCGACGTCGGGCCACACCGCCGTCCAGGCCGCGCGCAGGCCGGCCAGCCGCTCGCGTGCCCGGTCGACATCGGCGAGCCACAGCGGCGAGCCGTGCTCGGCGACGAGATCGCCGACGACGCTCACGGCAACCCGCTCCGCACGGTCGCGGCCAGGTCGACCGCCCGCGGCGTGCCCTTGCCCTCCAGCAGCGCCGCCACCGGCTCGCGCCAGCGCCCGCAGGCCGCCTCGGCGATTGCGTCGGGCAGCACCGCGCGCAGGTGCTCCATTGCCCACGCGTCGGGCCGGGACAGGTTCAGGCGCAGCGTCGTCGCGGCGCCCGTCGAGCCCATCCCGTCGCCCGGGTAGGTCGCGACGCGCCGCGCGAACAGCGCGACCATCAGCTCCTGCGACGTGACCCCCGCGCCCGCAGTGTCCAGGGCGCAGGCCAGGCCGCGCACGGGCGCGGTCGTCAGGTCGATCCCGTCGATGCCGGCGAGCGTCGCCCGCAGATGGTCGAGGTTGCGCCGCACGATGCCCTGCGCGTAGTCGAGGTAGTGCTCGTCGCGCAACGCGGCGAGCGCCCCGTGCTGGGCGATGAGGCTCGTGTTCAGGCGCGTCAGCGCGGCCTTCAGGCGCAGGCAGCTGCGCATGAGCCGCGCGGGGCCGGCGAGGAAGCCGATCCGCGCGCCGGCCATCCCGTAGCAGTGCGACACCGAGAAGGTGGCGACGGCGTTGTCGGTGAGCTCGAGCGCCGGCAGCGAGGCGAACGGCACGTCCGGGTCGATGACCAGCGAGCCGTGCGTGACGTCGTGGATGAGCAGCAGGTCGTGCTCGTCGGCCAGGCGCGCCAGGGCGGCGAGCTCGCCGGTGGTCTGCACGGTCCCGAAGGGGTTCAGCGGATCGACGAGGACGATCGCGCGGGTGCGCGGGGTGATCGCCGCCGCCACGGCATCGGGATCCAGGCGATAGGCGCTGCCGGCGCCGATCGGCACCGTGACGGGAACGGCCCCCGTGGCAATGACCGCCGACGGGACGTGGAAGTAGCCGGGGTCCGACAGGATGACCTCGTCGCCGGGGCCGGCGACGGCCATCAGCGACAGCGCGATCCCGGCCTGCGCGCCCTCGGCCCCGACGACCTCGAAGCCGGCGTCGCGGGCGCGGCCGAGCACGCCGGCCGCCGCCTCGCGCAGCGGCTCGATGAGGTCCGGGCTGTACTGGTTGAGGTGCTCGGCGGTGACGGCGTCGCGCATCGCCTCGACCGCGCTCGCCGGAGGGCCCGCGAAGCACGTCAGCCAGCCGAGGTCTGCCCAGTGCGCGGGATCCAGGCGGGTCGTGCCGCCGGGATACAGCTCCGCGGGATCGAGGCCGACGATCGCGATCGCGTCGCGATACGTCAGGTAGTTCCACATCGCGTGGTGCGAGCGCTCGAGCGCGATCAGGCGCTCGGAGGCCAGCTGCGGCGTGCTGCCGGGATCGGTGCCCCAGGTCAGGACGGAGGAGCTCATGTCGCCGCTCCCGGGTGCCCGTCACGGCGACTGAAGCGCATGACGCGGTAGATGCCGTTGCGGTCTGCGGTCACGGATGCGGGCTCATACCCCGCGGCGCGGGCGTATCCCTCGATCTGCTCCTGCGGGCGCAGGCGCCAGACGCAGCGTTCGCCCTCGGCGTTGCGCCACACCCGCGCGATGTACTCGATCTCCGGGTTGTCGACCTGGACGTTGCAGACGATCTGAGCGGGGGCGATCGTCTCCCCGAGGTCGCGAAAGTGGCGCTCGATCAGGCCGTCGTCGTGGTAGATGCCGTAGAGGCCGAGTTCGCAGACGACGTCCGGTCGCGGGCGCAGCGCGGTGAGGGCGGCGCGGTCGAACGCGCTTGCCCGGCGGGTCGTCACGCGGTCCTGCACGCCGAGGGCCCGCGACGACGCGTTCGCCTGGTCCAGCGCAGCGCGGTCGACATCACAGAGGATCGCCGTCGCGTGCGGACGGCGCGTCAGCGCGTGCAGCAGGTACGGGCTCAGACCGGCGGCGAGGTCGGCGACGACCGGCCGCTCGCCCGCGGCGTCGATCGCCTCGAGCACTGCGGTCTCGGCGAGACCGCGGATGTCGCGGAAGGCCTGGCAGGTCGCACGGTCCAGCAGCCGGCGGTCCAGCCGGCGCCCGAGCCGGGTGCGCCCGGCCGCGCGGTCGGCGTACACGTGCGCCATGAACGGACCGGAGTCGAAGCCGTGGCGGTGGCCGATCCGCGTCCCCTCCGACACGCACGCGCCCGCCCGCGAGGCGAGCGACAGGGCGGCGAAGCGCCACGCGCGGGGTGAGCTGCGCGGCAGCTCGGCGCGCAGCGCCTCGAAGCGGCGGGCGGCCGGCTCAGCCGACATACAGCCCGGTCTCGACGAGCTCGCGCCGCCGGTAGAGCTCGTGCGCGTCGCTCGCGGCGCTGTGCGGTCCCGCCATCAGCGCGGCGAGGCGCTCCAGCGCCATGCCGTTGTCGGCGGAGACGACCGCGATCGTCGCCGCGTCCTCGCCCTCGGCGCTCGCCGCGTAGGCGTCGAGCAGCTGGCCGAAGTGATCCAGCGAGCCGGCCGCGTAGGCGACGAGCTCGTCGAAGTCCTCGATGATCTCGATGCGCTCGTAGATCGCCTCGCCCTCGCGCGGCGCGACGTAGGCGTCGGGGTCGACGCCGTGCGCGATCGCGCGGACGCGGAAGAGGTTCATGTGGCGGGCGTTGGCGGCGACGATCTCGGCCAGCAGCTGCTTGGCCGCCGGATCGGACGTCAGCGGCACGCGGCCCGAGAAGAGGTCGACCCAGCGGCGCATGCCGTAGGCGTGGCGCGCGAAGACCTTGCCGATCCGCCGCGGGTCGTCGCCGAGCACGCCGAGCAGCTCGTCGCGGTTATCGAGCATCGGAGGAGGAGGGTGGGAGGACGACGGGCACGTAGGTCACCTCGATGTCGTTGGCCAGCATGTTCGAGACCCAGCAGAAGGGCTTGGCGCGCTCGACGAGCGCCGCCAGGTCGTGCTCGCCGGCCACCGCGGCGACCTCCACACGCACACGTCCGTAGCGCAGCTCGCGGCCGATCCGCTCGGCGTCGACTCTGACGCGCAGCCCCGGCAGCGCGATGTCGCGCTTGGCCGCGACGTGCGCCACGGCGAGGCAGAAGCAGCTCGACAGCGCGGCGAACATGAGCTCCGTCGGCATCATGCCCGCGTCCGAGCCGCCCACCGAGGCGGGCTCGTCGGCGACGACCTCGTGCTCGCGGGCGGTGATCGTGGCCGAGAGCGGCCCGCTGCGGGTGGCCTGCACATGGAGGGCATCGCTCATCCGGCGGCTCCGATCCGCTGGCCCTGAAAGGAGCGATACGCATCCTCGTGCGCGACGGCCGCGACGTCCCACCCGTAGGCGTCGACGACGTGGCGGCCCCCGGCGACGAGCCGCTCGCACAGCCCCGGGTCGCGGGCCAGGCGCACAAGCCCCCGACCCAACGCGTCGCCGTCGCCTGGAGGCGACAGCAACGCGCTTTCCCCGTGGGCCAGGAAGGTGAGAAAGACGTCGATCTCCGAGGCCACCACCGGTAGGCCGGTGGCCAGCGCCTCCAACGCGACGAGGCCGAAGCCCTCCTTCGTGGAGGGAAAGGCGAAGAGGTCGGCCGCGCGGTAGTGGCGCTCCAGGGCGGCCGGGCCGACCAGGCCGACCAGGCGCATGTGCTCGCCCACGCCGAGCTCCCGCGCGCGGGCCTGGAAGCGATCGATCTCGTCGCGGTAGTCAAACAGCGTCGCGCCGCCGACGATGAGCAGCAGCGGATCGCGCTCGGGCTCCTGCGCGCGCAGGTGCGCGAAGCCCTCCAGCAGCGTCAGCGAGCCCTTGCGCGGCTCGATGCCGCCGACGGTGAGCACGGCCAGGCGGTCGCCGAGACCGAGCGCGTCGCGGTCGGCCGCGCGCTCGGCGGCGTCGCGCGGGGCGCGGAAGCGGTCACGGTCGACCCCGTTTCGCACGAGCTCGGCCGGCACGCCGAACTCGCCGGCGAGCCGGTCGATCCACGGATGCGAGACGCAGAGCACGAGATCGGGCATCAGGATCGATCGATCCTGGCACGCGATCAGTGACGGGCTGATGAACTCGTCGACGTGGTGGACCGTGCGCACCACGTGGTCGATGACGCCCTCGTCGCGCAGATCCAGGGCGGCGTTGGCCGAGATGCAGTCCTGCGCGTGGACGATGTCGAAGCCGCCGCCGGCCAGCAGCGGCCGCAGGCCCTCGCGGTACGCGGCAACCATCGCGAGGATGCGGTCGTCGAAGGCCTCGTGCGCGGGCACGTGCTCGACGAGCGCCGTGGCGACCGTCGTGTTCCTGAAGAACGCCTCACCGGGCTGCGCCAGCGCCGAGACGACGACCTCGTGGCCGCGGCCGGCCAGCGCCTCGGCGACCGCGAGTGCGTGCTCGACCCCGCCGCGCGGCTTGACCGAGTAGGTGAGCATCGCGACCTTCATGCCGCGGCGCCTTCGCTCTCGCTGGGGGAAGGCGCGATCGCGCGCAGGGCCAGGCGGGTGGCGGCGGCGTTGGAGGGCGCGACGATCGCGCCCGCTTCACGCAGGATCTTCGCCTGGCGGGTGGCGTCCTGCGGGTCCCCGTCGGTCCCGCAGACGCGGGCCAGCACGACGGCGCCCTTCGCGGCGGCGGCGATCGCGTCCGCCAGGCCCGAGGCGGGGTCGGTGTGCCCGCCGTGGCCGAGCACGACGTCGAGCAGGACGCAGCCGACGTTCTCGTCCTCGGCCGCCTCCTCGAGGAAGCCGATCCGGACGTCGAGGTCGACCATCGGATGCGGCCGCCCCTGCGTGTACTCCTCCTCGCCGAGGTCGAGCACCGCGTGACCGCCGTTGCGCTCCTCCGGGCCGTGGCCGACGTTGCCCTCCAGCGGACCGAGCTCCGGCTCGAGCAGCGTGACCGCCTCGTGCGCCAGCGAGCCGCCGGAGAACAGGCCGAGCAGGCGCCCGCCCGCGGAACGCTCGCGTGCGGCATCGACGGCGGCCTCGAGCTCGCCGAGATCCTCGGCCGGGCTGCCGGCGGCGGCGCGCGCGGCCGCCTCGAGCGTGTCGTGGATCTCGAACGGCGCATCCCCGTCGCCGCCCTCCCAGCCGACGAACGCGGCGATGACGCGCTTGCCCTCGGGCAGGTCGTCCGCCAGCGAGGCGACGACCTCCGGCGCCGGGGGCTTTGAGACGAGCAGCAGCGTCTCGGTCTCGTCGTCGTCGGCGAGCAGGTGTATCGCCTGGCGGAACATGATCCCGCCGATGTCGGCCGACAGGTCGCGCCCGCCCACGCCGACGATCTGCGAGACGCCGACGCCCGCGGCGTCGAGCAGGCAGGCGGACTCCTGTGCGCCGGTGCCCGCGGCGGCGATGATGCCGACCGGGCCGGTCGTCACGACGTTGGCGAAGCCCAGCCCGACGTTGCCGAGCATCGCGGTGCCGCAGCCCGGGCCCATCACGAGCAGCCCGAGCGCCTCTCCGCGCTGCTTGAGCTCGAGCTCGTCCGCCAGCGCGACGTGGTCGGAGAAGAGGAAGACGTGCATGCCGGCGCTCAGCGCGCGGTGCGCCTCCAGCGTGGCGTACTCGCCCGCCACGGAGATCAGCGCGACGTTGGCGCCGGCCAGGCGGCGCCGCGCGGACACTAGCGAACGGGGCGGCTCGCGCTCGGGGGTCGCGCCAGCGGAGTCCGCACCGCCGCTGGAGAGCTCCTCCTCGGCCGCCGCCAGCGTCTGCTGCGCGACGTCCTCGCTATCAGCGTCGACGGCGACGACGAGATCCGACGGGCCGGCGCCGTCCACCTCGACCCCGCGGGTCGCGAGCACCTCGAGGTTGGCCGCGGTGCCCATCCCCATCTCGCAGCCCGACACGCCGTCGAGGCTGCGCAGCCCGCGGGCGATGCCCATGAGCTTGACGCTGTCGGCGTAGCGGTTGGCGACGACCTTCACGTGCCAGCTCACAGCAGCACGGCTTCCGGCTGTTCCTGGATCCAGGTGCCGTCCTCGCCGCGGACCGCGGCCAGCAGCGAATCGGCGTCGGTGATGATCGAGGCGCGGCCCTCGCCGCTGGACGCGAAGCGCTCGGCGGACTCGACCTTCGGTCCCATGCTGCCGGGCGGGAACTCACCGGCCTGGAGGCGGCGGCGCGTCTCGGCGGCGCTCATGTGCGACAGCGGGCGCGCCCAGCGCGTGCCGAAGTCCTCGACGACCCGCGGCACCGCGGTCAGCAGCACGAGGATGTCGAAGCCCAGGGCGATGCCGAGCTCCGCCGAGCAGCGGTCCTTGTCGATGACCGCGGCCATGCCCGACAACGTCCCGCCGCGCGTGCTGACGGGGATGCCTCCGCCGCCGCCGGCGATGACGATCTCGCCGCTCTCGGCGAGCACCTTGATCGCCTCGAGCTCCAGGATCTCGACGGGCCTGGGGCTGGCGACCATGCAGCGCCAGCCGCGCCCCGAGTCCTCGCCGACGACCCAGCCGCGCTCACGCGAGAGCCGCTGGGCGTCCGCCTCGCTGTAGAACGGGCCGACCGGCTTGGTCGGGTTGTCGAACGCCGGGTCGTCGTCCTCGACGCGCACCCGGGTCAGGATCGTCGCGGTCTGCGCGGTGGGATCGATCTGCGCGATGCTCGTCTGCAGCAGGTAGCCGAGCTCCCCCTGCGTCATCGCGCCGAGCGCGTGCAGCGGCAGTCCCGGGACCTGCGGCTCGCCCATCGCGTGCTGCAGCATGAGCGTGCCGACCTGCGGGCCGTTGCCGTGCGTCAGCACGACCTGGTGGCCCTCCCGGCGCAGCGCGACGACGGCCTCCGCCACCGGTCGCGCGCTGTCGAGCTGATCGGTCCACGTGCCGCGCTGGTCCTCCTTGAGCAGGGCGTTTCCGCCCACGGCGATGACGATGCGCACGGGCCGGGTCACTCAATCGGCTCCTCTGACCATGAACCAGAGCGCGCGCGCCGGGCGCTCTGACGGGTTCTCCCACGTGTGCGGCCTGTCCGTGCGGAAGTGGATCGAGTCGCCGGCGCCGAGGTCGATCGGCTTGCCGTCGACCGTGACGCACAGTGCTCCCTCGAGCACGTAGATCAGCTCCTCGCCGGGGTGGCGCATCGCGTCGGGCCCGCTGTTGGCCCGCGGCTCGACGACCGCCTCGGCGCCGGCCAGGCGGTAGCGGCCGTAGCGGCCGGAGACGTTGTCGAGCGCGATGCCGGTCTTCGAGGTGTACAGCCGCGCCCGCTCGCCACCGCGCACGACGATCGCCGCCGGTACCTCGACGTCCTCGTCGATGAAGAAGCTCACGCTCGTGCCGAGCGCCGCCGCGACCTTCATGAGCGTGGCGATCGTCGGCGTCATCCCGCTCTTCTCGATCTTGTGCACCGACGCGGTCGAGACACCGGCGCGGCGGGCCAGCTCGGCGAGCGACCAGCCGCGCTCCGCGCGGGCCGCGGCGAGCTTCGCACCGAGCGCGGAAACCGTGCGCTCGATGTCGGGAAGGGTGAGTGGCGCGATCTTGCGCTCGGACTGCGTGCTCACGATATGTCGGATAGTACACGTCGTGCTGCTTCTGACAAGAGCTTCGTAACCTGCCTGAAACATTGGGAGTTTGTAATGCACAGGGCGCTTCTGACTTGACGCACGACTCCGGTCGCGCTAGGAATGCGTCCACAATGCGATAAGGGTTTCATTGAGACGGGACCCGGCCGGCACTCCAGCCGGCTCTACCGAGGAGGGCCGCATGGCCGACAACCTGACTGATCCGGGTACCGAGCTGTTCAACACCGAGGAGAAGCTCTTCGAGGACATCAAGGCCGAACCCGGCGAAACGGCGTTCACGTTCATGCACACGGTGCCCTACGAGGGCTCCGTCGGGCTGGTGAACCTGCTCACGACGACCCGCGTCCTGCGCAAGGGCTTCGACACGAGCCTGATCCTCTACGGCCCCGGCATCCTCATGGCCTCGGGTACTCGCGGCTTCCCGAAGGTCGGCGACGAGGCCTTCCCGGGCCACATGGCGATCAACAACCAGATCGCGAAGTTCATGGAGGAGGGCGGCAAGGTCTACGCCTGTCGCTTCGCGGCCGGCGCGCTGTACGGCTTCCCGGAGGCGAACTTCATGCCGGGCGTCAAGCCGTTTCATCCGCTCGACGTGCTCGACGCGGCGCTGACGGCGTGGCGCGGCAAGTCCTTCCAGCTCAACACCTGGACCCTCTAGGACCGTGCTCGTGCTGGACCGGGACGGGGCGGTGGCGGCGTGGCGCCGTGCCGAGGGGCGCATCTACCCCTCGGTCATGATGAACGCCGCGCTGTATGAGGAGTACGTGGCGGTCGTGCAGGGGATCGCCGAGGAGCTCGCCGACGTCCGCAGCGAGGACGACCTCGTGGTCGCGTGGCACGAACGCCGCGACCTCGCCCGGATGGTGATCGATCGCCTCGCTCCGTCGATGGCCCAGCTCATGGACCGAGATGCGGTGCGCGATGCCGCGTTCTGCCATCGCCACCGTGAGGTCACGCGCGAGATGGGCAAGGAGCTCGCCGCGCAGCGCCTCGAGGAGGCCAAGCGCACCGGCGCCGAGTGGGTGACGTTGTTCGACGACGTGACGCCGCTCGGCGCGCAGCGCCTGGAGATGCACGTGCGCACCGGTCGCGCGCTGCACTCGAGCGCCGACCTGCCGCTGGACGGGACGCATCCGACGTGGGAGCTCGAGGTCGTGCAGCTCGATCCCGCCGACGGCGTGTGGCTGTTGGACAAGCCACCGCTGCTGCAGCCCCAGAAGTTCGACCGTCAAGACGAATGGGAGGCGCGCGTCCAGCAGGCCCGATCCTCCTTCGGAGGTGACCAGCCGTGACGACCCACCCGAAGAAGATCATCGACGCGCACTGCCACATCGGCGAGATCCCGCCGTGGAAGTACTACGACCTCGAGCATCCCGTCAAGCCGACGGTCTACGACTTCCCCGACACGAAGTCGTTCATGAAGGGCCACATGGAGGAGTTCAAGGTCGAGCGGGCTCTGATCATGTCCAACTACGGCGTGCCGATCCACGAGCTCTCCTTCGACCTCAACGACGTCGTCATGGATGCCGCGACATCGACCGATCGCCTGTACGCCGCGATCTGGGTCTCGTTCCTGCCGCGCAACGCGGAGATGACGCGCAAGGCGCTCAAGCTCGCGTCGGAGTCAAGCGTCGTCGCGCTGAAGACGACGTTCCTGCTCGGCGGCAACCCCGATCCCGGCACCTGGGACGAGGAGACCACGAAGATCGCCGACGAGATCTTCGACGTCGCCGAGAAGCACGACCTGATGTTCCACTTCCACACGAGCCCGGGCGGTGCCTCGGACTTCGGCAACTTCGTGCCGCTCGTGGAGAAGTACGGCAAGCGCTGCAAGATCTACCTCGTCCACATGGGCGGCGGCGTCTCGGGCCACATCAAGCTCGTGCCGAAGTTCCTGCAGTGGGTGCAGGAGGGCTACAAGGTCTACACCGACACGTCATGGGCGGTCGGCTTCGGGGCACGCTGGCTGCTCACGGAGATCGAGCGCACGGGCGTCGGCGGCGACCGGGTCTTCTTCGGCTCCGACGAGCCGTGGTCGGACTTCGACTCGGAGTACTGGAAGCTCAACGGCGTCCGCGGGATCTCCCAGGAGCTCAAGGACAACATCTTC
>Ga0208736_1000594_pt1 | contig 10189 bp, 6 predicted proteins | sample AntDryMetagUQ255_FD_188090 | JGI IMG/M metagenome (GOLD analysis project Ga0208736, IMG submission 188090) | Polar desert microbial communities from Antarctic Dry Valleys - UQ255 (SPAdes) | ecosystem: Environmental > Terrestrial > Soil > Desert | place: Antarctic Dry Valleys | collected 2008-12-31 | reverse complement strand
GGCGACATCGCCTTGTCGGGCGAGCGCGAAAATTCGGTTGATGTCATTCACGCGATTTTCGTTTCCGGTCAAAGCGGCAAAGCGTCTGACGGTCGCGCGGTTCGAGGCGAACGATTCCCAGCAATGCGTGTTGCCGCACGAACAAACCACGTTATTATTTTCTTCGTCCGCGCCGCCGATAATCATATGTCCGAATTCGCCCGCCGCGCCTTTGTTGCCGCGATAAATTTGCCCGTCGAAAATAATTCCCGTGCCGATGCCTTCGGCGACCAGCAAACTGGCGAAATTTTTGATATTGTGAACTTCCGGCATTCCGAACCACAAATCGGCGAGCGCGACGGCATTGGCATCGTTGTCAACGCTCACCGGCAAGCCGGTCGCTTCCTTGAGTTCCTGTTTTAGCTGCCAGTTTTTCCAATGAAAAAAAGGAACATACATTACCAAACCCGACGCTTGATCAACTACGCCCGGAACGCTGACGCCGATTTTCACGTCCGGGTTTTTCAGATCGGTTTTGATGAGAGAAATTTTTTTAACGATTTTTCGAAAATTCTGAGTACGGTCGGCACCGGTCGGAAAAGTTTCCAGATGAATGATTTTTCCGGTCAAATCAGCGGTGGCGATATTGATGACGGTGGGTGTGATGTCAACGCCGATGGCGACGGGTTCGTCCGCCCGCAGTTTGAGCATCGTCGGTTTGCGCCCGCCGCTCGACGCGCCCGCGCCGACTTCTTCGACAAAGTTTTCTTCGACCAGCGAGTGAACGATTGACGAAACGGTCGAACGCTGAAGAGCAGTTTCGCGGGCGATTTCGGCGCGCGAAATCGGCGCGCGATCACGAATATAAGTTAAAACTATTTGCTTATTGATGTCGCGGATTGTGTTAGGACGGGCAATTTGGGCTTTCGCCTTATGCAAATAAATTCTCTTCATTGGTATTATTGTTTTTCGCAAACTTTAACGATAAGCATTATCAGTAATAAAGTTTGTTGCAAAAGCGAACAAAGCTATACATAAACCTTTTTATGTTTTTTTTCAATGCCGTCGTAAACTTTTGTTACAAATCAGGAGACTTTACCCTACAGCGGAAATTCCGCTATCTGTTACAACTCAGATTTAATGTTGTCTCGATCAATAAAATAGGATATTACAAAGGTCATGAAGGACGGCGGTAGATGCCCAAAGCGAGCGAATAAGCTCTCACAAAAATGCCTTTTTTGAAGCTCTTTTTCACGAACACAAATAAAAAGTCAGCAAAAGAAATTAATTGAGCGGCACAAGTTAAAAGTAAAGGCGAAAAACGACCCGCTTTTTATTTTTGATTGATTTTGATTTCCCGCGCGGTTTTCGCAATCTCGACATATTGCCGCGCCGTTTCGGTAATCGAATCAATTCGCCCTTCGCGCAGCTCTAATGGCTTCGATGACTTGTCGGGCTTCGTCCGCCGAGTTCGCGCGGATGACCGGCAAAACGCCGATTTCCTTAATTTTTTGGGTAACTTTAGATTTGTTCATAATTGATTCGCGCCGGTTCGGGTTTCGGCGCAAGCAAATGAATTATAAGCAGAGCCACCGGATAAGCCGAAGTCGCGATAGCGAGAAAACGCTCGCGTTCCTTCTCAAATTGAAAATTAGCGAAACGCTTTTTCACTTTCTCGCGCTTTACCGGCAAACGGGACGCTTGCGCTCCGCTCGTTGTTTTTTCATTTTGCGTAACATCGGTCAGGAAATAACTCGTCAGCGAAAATTATTGCCAATTTGGTATCGGCACTGCTAAACTTAAATTGTGTCGAACCTCTCCGGTTGGACACGGCGTTTTTACACCAAACCGGAAAACGGCTCATGGAAGATCACCTAAACTTCCGCCGCAATCTATCCGCCTTAAACGATAAACGGCAACCCCGCAGCGATGCGGTGGACGCAAAGTCGTGAGTCTCAAAACTTCTTTTGAGATTGTCTGACTACCGAAGTGAGGATTATGCCCAACAATTTACTTTCCGCTACGCGTCTTTCGACTTTCACCTTTTTCGTATTTTTTACTTTTTCGATTCACATATTTGCTCAAAGTTTTCAGCCGTTTCCGCCCGCGCCGACGAGAGAGCCGGGTTTTGCCAATCCCGTTTTGAAAAGTTCCGGCGCGGGCTGCGCGGCGGACAATCTGCGAGCCGAACGATTCGCTTCGGAAATAACTTTCGATAAACGCGTCAAACTGTGTCAGGCGATAAACAAAATTACGAATAAATTAAACGCGACGGCTTGGTCGCCCGCGCTCGCCGCCGAACTCCAAAGCATCTGGCAGATATTTACAACCAAACCGATTATTTTGCGCTCGATGCCGCCGGGAGCTTCTTCGCAAGGTTTGGCGATGGCACAGCCTTTTCCTTTGGAGCGCCCCGACAGCAATTTTGCGGCAGCCGTTTATCTGCGTTCGGCGAAAAGCGATGACGCGGCGTTTTTTCAAATATTCCTTCACGAACTCCGGCACGTTTTCGACTTCCACGAAACGTGGCGAAACAAAACCGCGCTCGATTCGCTGGAAATCGAACGGCGGGCGTATCTTTTGATGGGCAAATTAACGCAGGAAACTCCCGAAAAAGAAAATTTTTCCGGCGTTCCGAAGTTCTGGAAAGAATCCTGGCGCAATCGCTCCGAAGCGGAGATTTCCGCCAAACGTCTCAAAGCGGTGGAAAAATACCTGCGCGGCAAAAAACTCTACCAAAACCTCGCGCACGACCCAAGCCGGCGAACGCTCGATTACTCCTATCTGAAAAGCGCGGCTAAAGCAGCCGACCGCCAGTTGACCGGCGGATACAACAAAAACCAGGGCGAACGCTTGCCGTATCATAAAACGCTTCCGCAAACCGTCGCGCTGCTTCCGCAAAACCTTCGGGAGACGAATTTTAATTTGGAGCGACCGAAAAATCCGCGTGATGAAAAGGAGATTTTGCGCGTGGCTTTAAGCAATGAAAAAAAACTTTATTACGGAATGAGCAATTTCGTTTACGACCAAAAAGTCGCTTTTGAATGCTGGCGCAAAGGCAAACCTTCGGCTTCGTTCACCGAAAACAACACGGTCGCGCGAACCGATGACGGAGATGTTTTGTCCAACTTAACCGCCGCGCCGACCGCTCTTCCGTGCGTGTTAAATTATGAAGATTTGAAAACGGATTTTACGAATACTTTCTGGGCAAGCCCGGCACTCGAAAAAATGCCGATGTATTTCAGCGGTTTTCACGAAGTTGACGGCGTAACTTTAGCTCATTATACGGTGCTTCAGCCGGACGAGCGACTCTTTGCCGAATTAGCGAACGAGTATCCGCGCATCAGACCTTTTCGCGTCGTCGTCGGAACAATTTACGTTTCTCCCGCTGACGGTCAAATCGTTCGGTTCGCCGGAACGAGTTTTCCCGAAGAAAAAGTCACCGGCAATTACGCGCAAAAAGTCCGCTGCACATATTGGGTCAAGGCAGTGCGGCAAAAATTAAATATCGAAAACGGTTTATGGGTTACGGTTCACGTCGGGACGGTGGCAGTGGCAAGCGTTCAAGGGAAAGTTCACCCGTTCAACTACACCGTTAAATTTGAAAATTACCGCCAGGGAACGACCGGCGTAAAAATTCTTGACGATGAAGAAGCCGTCGCTCTCTCACGCTGAAATTGAAAAGAGCGTTTTTTAGATAGGCAACGATTCGAATTTCAGCTAAAACTTGATCGGGAATTACGCCTCGGATTTAGCTTCCGCATATCCGCGCGGATGCGCTTGTTTCCAATCCCAAGCCGTGCGAATAATCGTTTCCAGAGTGGCATACTTCGGTTTCCAGTCGAGAACTTCAGACGCTTTTCTCGCGTCGGCAATCAGCCGCGACGGATCGCCGGCGCGTTTCGGTTCGATTTTCACTTCGATATTTTTGCCCGAAACTTTTCGCGCCGCCTCGATGACTTCCAAAACGGAAAATCCGAGTCCGTTGCCCAGGTTGATGTGCGTCGAATCGCCGCCGTTTTGTAAAAATTCAAGCGCGCGAAGATGCGCGTCGCCCAAATCCGCGACGTGAATGTAATCGCGGATACAAGTTCCGTCGGGCGTGTCGTAATCGTCGCCGAACACGGAGACGAACGGCAATTCCCCGTTTGCCGCCGCTAAAACATTTGGAATCAGATGCGTTTCCGGGTCGTGATGCTCGCCGCATCGCGCCGTCGCGCCCGCCGCGTTGAAATAACGAAGCGCGGCGAATTTCAGATTGTAGGCGGTGTCGTAGGATTCCAAAATTCGTTCGCTCATAAACTTCGACCAGCCGTAAGGATTCACCGGACTCTGCGGATGCATCTCGTCCATCGGAATACGCTGCGGAGTGCCGTAAGTCGCGCAGGTCGAAGAGAAAACGACGCGCCTGACACCTGCTTCGACCAAAGCGTTGAGCAGTTGATTGGTTTGACTCGTATTGTTTTCGTAATACTTTGCCGGATCGGTCACCGATTCGCCGACATACGCATACGCCGCAAAATGAATGCACGCGTCAACTGCATGTTCACGAACGATGCGCTTGACCAAATCTTTATCGCCAATATTCCCCTGATAGAATGGCACGTTTTCGTCAACCGCCGCCCGATGCCCGTAAACCAGATTGTCCAGAACAACCACGCTTTCGCCTTTTTCGCGCAGCAATTCAACCGTTACGCTTCCGATATAACCCGCGCCGCCCGTCACTAAGATTGCCATTCGTAAATTCCTCAACTGTATAATTTTCTGAAGTTTAATTTTCCGGCAATCATCAAATAATCTCAAACTCCCGATTGGGTTTCTTCGATAATCCCTCGGAAAATTGCGTCCGCCGCCATAAAAAGTCCGCCGAAAACGAGCAGAATCGGGACGGCAATCGCCAATCCGCGCAAGACGGCAATCAGATGTTTCGTCCATCCTTTCTGAGGCAGCGTCTTCCACTTTACATTTCCAAACGCTAAATAAAACGGCGCGAAAGCGACATTCTCTTCTGAGATTTTACTGTGTCGTCTAATCAAATGTTTTGGCGAATCACATCTCACACCAAATCAGTTAAATTAGTTTAGCGGCGGACAAGGTTAAATAAACGATTTGATTTGTCTATCGGCGAACTTTGGGTTATATTTTCAATTCGCATCCTGCTTGCGGAGAGATCGCATAATGGTATTGCAGTAGTCTTGAAAACTACCGGGCGTAAGCCTATGCAGGTTCGACTCCTGTTCTCTCCGCCATTTTGATTTTGGATTGTTCTTAGTGAAAAATGCTTTGATGCTACGAAAGCGTCAAAGCATTTTTTGTGTCGGGCAACAACAAAATCTCCGCTGCATTCAAACAAAACCTCGTAATTTTATTATTTCGACGAGAAAAATCTTGCCTATTTTACCTTTTGGGTTTAGTCTATTGGAAAACTGAATGAGGACTCATTCATAAAGCAATAAGATATAAATTTACAAATATGCCACGTTCAGATTCTTCAACCGGACAGGCTCGCGCCGTCGTCACTGATAAACGCGAAGCGATTTTGCGGGCGGCAATCAAAGTTTTCGCGCAAAAAGGATATTTCAGTTCAAAAGTCGCCGACATCGCCAAAGAAGCGGGCATCGCTGACGGCACGGTTTATTTGTATTTCAAAAGCAAAGACGAAGTTTTGCACTCGATTTTCGACCGCGCGATGGAAGAATTTATCGCCGAGGGAAGGCGCGAAATCGCTGAAATCGAAACAGCCGATAAACGTTTGCAACGCATCGCGCAGCTTCATCTCGAAAAGCTCGGCGCTGACCGCGACCTCGCCATCGTTTTTCAAGTCGAGCTGCGCGGCTCGACTAAGTTTATGGAAGAATTTTCGGGCGGCGGTTTTGCCGAATATCTCGACATCATTCGGCGGACAATCGCCGAAGGGCAGAAAACAGGCGTTTTCCGCGCTGACTTGAAACCGGTTACGGCGGCGAAAATTCTTTACGGCGCGCTCGATGAAATGGTTACCAATTGGATTTTATCAAAAAGGGCGTATCCGCTCGCGCCGATGGCGGACGAAGTTTTGAAAGTGTTTTTCGGAGGCGTAACGCAGAAATGAATCAAGAATCAAGCGTGGAAAATCGAAAGTCATTTCTTTGTCCGCCGGGCGAGATTCAGCACCAAAAAGCGGCGGCGCGAATTCCGCTTTACGCTGACGAGCCGAAAACGCTGGCTGAATTGTTCATCAAAGCGGCGAAGAAACATAATCGCGCCGACGCTCTAAATTTCAAAACGGACGGCGAATGGAAGCGAATTTCTTCGGACGAAATGATTGCCCGCGCAGAACGAATCGCGCTCGGACTTTACTCGCTCGGTTTGCGAAAAGGTGACAGAGTCGCGCTGCTCGCCGCTAATTCGCCCGAATGGACTTTGACCGATGCGGGCTGTCAATTCGCGGGCGTGATTGACGCGCCGATTTATACGACGCTCGCGCCGAATGCGGTCGGGTATATTATCAAGGACGCGGGCGCGAAAGTTTTGTTTTTGCAAAATGCCGAATGTTACGAACGACTTAGAGAAATTCTATCGGAATGTTCGACACTCGAAAAAATCGTCTTTTTTGATTCGGCTAATATCAAAGCTGAGAATGCGATTTCGCTTTCGGAGTTGGAAGACGCGGGCGCGACATTGAAAGAGACAAATCCAAATTTGATAAAAGAATTGACCGATGCGGTTTCGCCGACCGATGTCGCCACTCTGATTTACACTTCCGGGACGACGGGCGAGCCGAAAGGCGTAATGCTGACGCATTCGAATCTCGTCTCAAACGTTTTAGACGCGGGCGCGGAACACTCGTTTTCGCCAAAAGATAAACCGCTTTCCGTTTTGCCGTTTTCGCACGTTTTCGAGCGGACGGGAATGTATCTTTACATTGTGAACGGAATGGCGGTTTATTACGCCGAATCAATCGAACGGGCGGCGGACAATCTGCTCGAAGTCAAACCGACGATGTTCGTCGCCGTGCCGCGCATTTTTGAAAAAGTTTACGCTCGCGCAAAAGTCAAAGCCGCGCAATCGAGTCCGCTCAAAGAAAAGATTTTCGACTGGGCGATCGATGTCGGCAAAGAATATGCTTTGAGAACGGAACGAAAGCAGCCGATTCCGCGCCTTTTGGCGGTCAAACACAGCATCGCCGACAAAATCGTTTTTTCAAAATTGCGCGAATTTTTCGGCGGCAATTTAAGTTTTTGCATTTCCGGCGGCGCGGCATTACCGGACGACATCAGCTTGATTTTCACCGGCGCGGGCATTGCGATTATGCAAGGTTACGGCTTGACGGAAACGTCGCCCGTCATCACGACGAACACCGGAATGCACGCGCGATTAGGCACAGTCGGCAAACCGATTCGCAACGTCTCGGTTCGCATCGCGCCGGACGGGGAAATCGAAGTTTCCGGCGCAAACGTGATGCTCGGTTATTACAACAAACCGGAAGCCACACGCGACGCGTTCACCGACGACGGCTGGTTCAAAACCGGCGACATCGGCACGCTCGATGCCGACGGATTTTTGAAAATCACCGACCGCAAAAAAGAACTTTTCAAAACATCGGGCGGCAAATACATCGCGCCGTCCCCAATTGAACAATTAATCAAAGCCTCGCGCTTCGTCAGTCAAGTCGTCCTTGTCGGCAACGAAAGAAATTTCCCCGCCGCGCTCGTCGTGCCGAATTTCGAGCAGCTCGAAAATTACGCCAAACTCAAAAATCTCGACATCAAATCGCCTGCCGAATTCTGCTCACATCCGCGCATCATTGATTTAATCGAACGCCAAATCGCCGAACTCACGAAAAATCTTTCACAATATGAAAAGGTCAAAAAAATCGCGCTGCTTGAAAACGAATTGACGGTCGAAGGCGGCGAACTCACGCCGACACTGAAAGTCAAACGGCGCGTTGTTGATGAAAAATACGCTGATGTTATCGGAAGACTTTACGGAGATGCATAAAAGACAAAATCTTCTTTTGCGCTTTTTGATTATTTCCCGTTATTCTTTAAAACAATTCTAAAATTAATTAAGCCGTCCAAAGCCGTGTCTTAAAAACGAAGTTTTATAAATCTTTTGAGAAAATAATATGAACAGTTTTTTTACAGCAAATCTAGTGGAAGTTGACCCGATTATCAGCGAAGCGATTGATGATGAAGTGCGCCGGCAATCAAACGGATTGGAGCTGATCGCGTCGGAAAATTTCGTCTCCGAAGCCGTGCTGCAAGCGATGGGTTCGGTTTTTACGAACAAATACGCCGAAGGTTATCCGAAGAAAAGATATTACGGCGGCTGCGAGTTTGCCGATGTTGTCGAGCAGTTGGCGATTGACCGTGCGAAGGAAATTTTCGGGGCGGAACACGCCAACGTTCAGCCGCATTCGGGAGCGCAGGCGAATATGGCGGTTTTTCTCGCGTCGCTGCAGCACGGCGATAAAATTTTGGGAATGAATCTGTCACACGGCGGACATTTGACGCACGGACATCCGATGAATTTTTCGGGAATTAACTATGAAGTTTCCGATTACGGCGTTGATAAGGAAACTGAACAAATTGACTACGACGAACTGCAAAAAAAGGCTGAAGAATCAAAACCGAAAATGATAATCTGCGGCGCGTCGGCTTATCCGCGAACGATTGATTTCCAGAGAATCGGCGAGATTGCAAAAAGCGTCGGCGCAATCGTGATGGCGGACATCGCGCATATCGCCGGACTTGTTGCGGCGGGATTGCATCCGTCGCCTGTTCCGCATTGCGAATTCGTGACGACGACGACGCATAAAACTTTGCGCGGACCGCGCGGCGGTTTGATTTTGTGCCGCGAAGAATTTGCCAAAGATATAAATAAAGCCGTATTTCCGGGCGTGCAAGGCGGACCGCTCGTGCATATTATCGCGGCAAAAGCCGTCGCGTTCGGCGAAGCGCTGCAAACGGACTTCAAAGCGTATCAACAGCAAATTTTAACGAACGCGCGAGCCTTAGCCGATGAATTAACAGCGCAAGGCTTAAGATTAGTTTCCGGCGGCACGGACAATCATTTGGTTTTGATTGACGTGTTCGACGGCGGAAAGGGAATCACCGGAAAAGTCGCTGAAAAAGCGTTGGAAGACGTTCACCTGACGGTCAACAAAAACACGATTCCGTTCGATACAAATTCGCCGTTCGTCGCGTCTGGAATTCGCGTCGGAACGCCCGCGCTGACGACTCGCGGAATGAAAGAAACCGAGATGAAACAAATCGGCAATTTCATCGCTTCGATTATCCGCGAACCCGAATCGGAAGATGTAAAAGCGAAAGTTAAACGCGAAGTTGCAGAATTGACCGCAAAATTTCCGATGTATCCGAACCGTTATAAGGCGGCGAAAACCGACGCGATTTCGGCAAGTTGAAATCACAAGCGGCAACACGAAGCGGACTGGAGCGCAAGCGGGACGCTTGCGCTCCAGTCACTTTTTCAGTCCTTAGATTATGAAAGATTATGAAAAAAATCATATTCATTTTTTTTGTATTGTGCTTGTCTTCGTCCGTCGCCTTCGCCCAAACAAATTCCGATTCGGCAATCAAAACAATTCCCGCGACGTTCAAAAGCGATGGCTGCTCGATGTTTCCCGATTGTAAATATCGAGATTGCTGCGTCGAACACGACCGGGCTTATTACGTCGGCGGAAGCTGGACGCAGCGATGGCAAGCCGATAAGAAATTGTTCAAATGCGTAGCGGGCAAAAAAGGTTTTCAGCATAAATTTATCGCGCCCGTGATGTGGCTCGGCGTTCGGGTCGGCGGCGTTTCGTGGCTTCCGACTCCGTTTCGCTGGGGCTTCGGGCAAAAGAAATCACGAAAATTATGCGCGAGTAATTGCCGAAATACTTCGACCGCGAAATAATACGGATACCAGACGAAATTTCTTTGGAGGTAAATTTCCGTTCAAATTTTACCAACTGATTTTCTAAATTTTCTTTATTTTTCCTTCGCGGTTCTTTACAGTCGAGACTTCTCTTAAAAAATTTATGAGCAATTTATCCGACATCGGTTTTCCGACGCGCAGCGAGCAAGACATTAACGATATGATTTCGCACGTTCTCGAACTCGCCGAAACCATTCCGTGTCCGCAAGGCTTTTATTTGAAATTTGCCGACGCTTCGGGCGCGGAAATATGGCTGCAGGGAAATACCGAGCAGGAATTAATCGGCTTT
>Ga0208736_1000592_pt1 | contig 10194 bp, 10 predicted proteins | sample AntDryMetagUQ255_FD_188090 | JGI IMG/M metagenome (GOLD analysis project Ga0208736, IMG submission 188090) | Polar desert microbial communities from Antarctic Dry Valleys - UQ255 (SPAdes) | ecosystem: Environmental > Terrestrial > Soil > Desert | place: Antarctic Dry Valleys | collected 2008-12-31 | reverse complement strand
CGGATTTCATCGACGGTAAGATCACCAAACATCAGGGACGTGTCGTCAAGCTTACCGGCGACGGCATGCTGGTGGAGTTTCCAAGCGTGGTGAACGCCGTCGCCTGCGCGGCGGAGATGCAGCGCGGGATGCGTGATCGCAATGCGGATGTGCCACAGGAAAGCCGCATCGAATTCCGCGTCGGCATCAATCTGGGAGATGTGGTTGTCGAAGGCGAAGATATTTTCGGCGACGGTGTCAACGTCGCAGCGCGGCTAGAGGGGATCGCCCCGCCTGGTGGCATCGCAGTCTCGCAGTCTGTGCGCGATCAGGTCGGCAAGCGACTGGACCTGGTCTTCGAAGATATGGGTGAGCGACGACTGAAGAATATCGAACGGCCGATTCGCGTTTACACCATTTCATTGGATGCGCCCTCGCCGCAAGAAGCGCACGGCGGTGCATCAGGGACACGCGAAGAAAAGCCATCGATTGCAGTTCTCCCGTTCATCAACATGAGCGGCGACCCGGAGCAGGAATATTTCAGTGACGGCATTACCGAGGACATCATTACCGACTTGTCGAAAGTGTCCGGTTTGTCTGTGGTAGCACGTAACACCGCGTTCACTTACAAGGGCAAGCCCGTCAAGGTGCCGGAAGTGGCTAAAGAGCTTGGAGTCAGCTTTGTCTTGGAAGGAAGTGTTCGCAAGGCGGGCTCGCGTGTCCGCGTTACAGGACAGCTTATCAATGGCAAGGACGACCGTCATGTCTGGGCCGATCGCTACGATCGTGACCTGACCGACATTTTCGCCATTCAGGACGAAATCACCCACGCGATTGTGGAGCAGTTAAAGGTGAAGCTGCTGCCGCAGGAAAAGAAGGCGATCGAGCAGCGCGGAACGACCAGCGCCGAGGCGGAGGGCGGGCTCTCCGGCTCCATCTCGATCGACGGCTCCTCCACCGTGTTTCCGTTCGCCGAGGCGGCGGGTGAGCTCTTCAACGAGGAGAACCCGGACGTGAAGATCACCGTCGGCCAGTCCGGCACGGGTGGCGGTTTCGAGAAGTTCTGCGCGGGCGAGACCGACATCTCGAACGCCTCCCGGGCCATCGAGGAGGACGAGATGGCCGCCTGCGAGGCCGCGGGCATCCAGTTCACCGAGCTCCAGGTGGCCAACGACGCGCTGACCGTCGTGGTCAGCAGGGAGAACACCTGGGCGAACTGCCTCACCACGCAGGAACTGATGACGATCTGGGCGCCCGCGTCCGAGGGCCAGGTCACGACCTGGAACCAGGTTCGGCCCGACTTCCCGCCGGAGCCGCTGGCCCTGTTCGGGCCCGGCACCGACTCGGGGACGTTCGACTACTTCACGGAGGCGATCAATGGTGAGGAGGGCGCCTCGCGCGCTGACTACCAGTCCTCCGAGGACGACAACGTGCTGGTCCAGGGCGTGCAGGGGGCCCGCGGCGCGACGTCCTACTTCGGGTTCACCTACTTCGAGGAGAACCAGGACGCACTCAAGGCGGTGCAGGTCGACGGCGGCCAGGGCTGCGTCGCCCCCAGCGCGCAGACCGTGCAGGACGGCACCTACGTGCCGCTCGCCCGCCCGCTGTTCATCTACGTCAGCAATAGGGCCTACGCCGAGAAGCCGCAGGTGGCGGGCTTCGTGGACTTCTACGCGCAGCAGATCAACCGGATCGCCGAGGCCGCGCAGTTCGTCGCGCTCAACGACGAGCAGCGCGGCGAGCTGACCAGCACCGTCGGGCAGCTCGGCCAGTGACCGGTCGCGGAGCGGGTAACGGTCCGCCTCGAGAGCGGGGGTAGTGCATCTCGTGAGCAGCACCACGGTCGGCGGGGACCGGTCCTCCGGGGCCGGTCCCCCCTCCGGTGGTCCCGCGGCACCGGCGGCCACCGGCCAGAGTCCCTCGTTGCGTCCGTCGTCCAACCGGGTCGGCGAGCGCATCATCCTCACCGTCCTGTTCGGCGCCGCCGTGGTCTCGGTGCTGACGACGGTCGCGATCGTCGTCTCGCTGGTGATCCCCGCGATCAGCTTCTTCCGCGAGATCCCGATCGTCGACTTCCTCACCGGCACCCGCTGGACGCCGAACTTCGCGGTGAAGGACTACGGCGTGCTCCCGCTGCTGGTGGGGACGCTGTGGACGACCGCGATCGCGCTGGTCGTCGCGGTCCCACTCGGGCTGGGCGCGGCGATGCTGCTCTCCGAGTACGCCTCCGACCGGGCCCGCCGGGTGCTCAAGCCCGTGCTCGAGGTGCTGGCCGGTGTGCCGTCGGTCGTCTACGGCTTCTTCGCGCTGCAGTTCATCGGCCCGGTGCTGCTGAGCGGGCTGCTGGGCATCCAGGTCGGGACGTTCAACGTGTTGCAGGCCGGCCTCGTGCTGGGCATGATGATCATCCCGACGATCGCCTCGCTGGCGGAGGACGCGATGTCCGCGGTGCCCAGCGCATTGCGGCAGGGGTCCGCGGCGCTGGGCGCCAACCGGATGCAGACGACGGTGAAGGTGATCTTACCGGCCGCGATCTCCGGGATCATCGCCGCGATCGTGCTCGGCATCTCCCGCGCGGTGGGCGAGACGATGATCGTCGCGATCGCGTCCGGCAGCATCGCCCAGGTCATCAGCGACCCGCGGGACGCGGCGCAGACGATGACCGGGTTCATCGCGCAGGCCGCCACCGGCGAGAACGCGGTCGGATCGCTGGCCTACAACACGCTCTATGCGGTCGGCCTGACCCTGTTCCTCATCACGCTGCTGGTCAACGTGATCAGCATCCGGCTGGTCCGCCGGTTCCGGGAGGCCTACTGATGACGTCGCTGCTCGAGCGTGCCGGCACGCAACCGCTCGGCCGCGCCAAGGGGGGTGAGACCTCCCCTCGGTCGGTGCTGTTCCTGCTCGCGCTGTGGCTCTGCATGTTCGTCGGACTGGTGTTCCTCGCCGTCCTGCTGGTGCAGACGTTCCTCGACGGCCTGCCGCGCCTGGACGCCGCGCTCATCACCGAGTACAGCTCGCGGCTCACCCCCGAGGAGACCGGCTTCCGGGCGGCGATCTTCGGCACGGTCTGGGTCATCGGGACCACCGCGCTGCTCGCCATCCCGCTGGGTATCGCGGCGGCGATCTACCTGGAGGAGTTCGCCGACAACGAGCGGTGGTACACCCGGCTGATCGAGGTGAACATCCAGAACCTCGCGGCCGTGCCGACGATCATCTACGGTCTGCTGACGCTGGGCATCCTGAGCCTGATGCAAATCGTGCTCGACTTCCAGAACCGCAACATCGTGATCGGCGGCGGCATCGCGCTCGCGCTGCTGATCCTGCCGGTGATCATCATCGCCACCCGCGAGTCACTGCGCGCGGTTCCCGCGGAGATCCGGGCGGGATCGTTGGCGCTCGGCGCCACCCCGTGGCAGACGGTCTGGAAGCAGACGCTGCCCTCGGCGGTCCCCGGCATCGCGACCGGCACGATCATCGCGCTGTCCCGGGCGATCGGGGAGGCCGCGCCGCTGCTGCTGCTCGGCGCGGTGGTGTTCGTCCGCTTCGACCCGAACGGGCTGCTGTCCGGCTTCACCACGATGCCGGTGCAGATCTACAGCCTGGTGGCGCAGCCGCAGGAGGCCTTCCGCACCGCGGCGTCGGCAGGCATCGTGCTGCTGCTCGGCCTGCTGCTCGTGATGAACCTGCTCGCGATCCTCATCCGCAACCGGTTCGAGCGACGGTGGTAGACGTCGTGTCGGGTAGATACGGAGACGACATGAGTACGAACGACCTCACTGCGACCGGAACGAGGACCATGTCGGACGGCACCCGCACCGGCTCCGAGCACCTCGTCGACGTCGGCACGAGGCCGGCGGCCACGAAGCGCCAGATCCCCGATGTGCCGCGGGCACTCATGGCCTGCGAGGACCTGCACGTCTACTACGGGGACTTCCTCGCGGTGAAGGGCGTCGACCTCGCCTTCGGCAAGAACGAGATCACCGCTCTCATCGGCCCGTCGGGCTGTGGCAAGTCGACGGTGATCCGGTGCCTGAACCGGATGAACGACCTGGTCGCCGGCGCCCGCGTCGAGGGGGTCGTGCGCTACCACGACCAGGACATCTACGCCCGCGGCGTCGACCCGATCGAGGTGCGCCGCCGCATCGGGATGGTGTTCCAGAAGCCGAACCCGTTCCCGAAGTCGATCTACGACAACGTCGCGTACGGGCCTCGGGTCACCGGGATGAAGCCGAAGAGCATGGACAACCTCGTCGAGGAGGCCTTGCGCGGCGCGGCGCTGTGGGACGAGGTCAAGGACAAGCTCAAGCAGAACGCCTACGGCCTCTCCGGGGGGCAGCAGCAGCGGCTGTGCATCGCCCGCACGCTCGCGACCCAACCCGACGTGATCCTCATGGACGAGCCGTGCTCGGCGCTCGACCCGATCGCGACGGCCCGCATCGAGGACCTGATGATGGAGCTGCGGGAGCAGTTCACGATCATCATCGTCACGCACAACATGCAGCAGGCCGCGCGGGTCTCGGATCGCACCGCGTTCTTCACCGCCCAGGCCGACGACACCACCGGCAACCGCACCGGGCTCCTGGTCGAGTTCGACCGGACCGAGCAGATCTTCTCGAACCCGGCGAAAAAGGGCACCGAGGACTACATCTCCGGCCGCTTCGGCTGACCGGGGCGGCGCTCAGGCGTGGTGCTCCACCGGAAGCTGGCCGGTGACCCGGTACCCGACCTGGCGGGCGATCGCGACGGCGTGGTCGGCAAAGCGTTCGTAGTAGCGGCCGATGAGCGCCGCGTCAACCGCGGGCTCCACGCCGTGGACCCAGGTGTCGGCGAACAGGATGTGGAAGACCTGCCGGCGTAGTGCGTCGACCTCGTCGTCGGCCGCGGCGAGCCGCTCGCCGCCGAGCGGGTCACGCTGCTCGATCGCGTCCGCGGCGGCGTTGGCGAGCTCCGCGGCGAGCAGGCCCATGCGGGCGAACACCGGGCGCACCTCGCTCGGAACCATGACAGTCGGGTGCTTCAGCCGGACGATCTTAGCGATGTGCTGGGCCAGGTCGCCCATCCGGCTCAGGTCGGCGGCCGCGTGCATCGCGGAGACGACCACGCGCAGGTCCGCGGCCACCGGGGCCTGCAGCGCGAGCAGGTTGACGCAGCGCAGCTCGACATCGTCGTGCAGCACGTCCATCTCGTCGTCGCCGGTGATGACGAGCTCGGCCAGCGCGAGGTCGGCCTGGTGCAAGGCATCCGAGGCGTTCGTCATCATCCGGGCAGCCAGCCGCGCCATCCGGGCCAGGTCGTCGGCGAGCCGGTCGAGCTCGGCCTGAAAGGACTCACGCATGGGAGCCAGAGTACGGCCAGCGTATCGCGGGTGCCGGGCGAGTCAGATGAATCCGCGGTGAACGCGGGGCGTCGTCAGAAGCGTCGGTGGCCGGCAGCGCCGGCCAGCGCGAGTGTCCCGGCGCTGCGGTAGGCGACCGCGTTGCGGCCGGACTGCTTGGCCGCGTAGAGCAGCTCGTCGGCCCGGTTCAGCATCGCGTGGACCGGGTGCGTCGCCGCGGTGTCTGCGTGGCGGTCGCCGACCGGGCCGCGGCCCTGCTGCGTCACACCGATGCTCACCGTCACCCGCAGGCCGGGGACGAGCGCGTCCCACGGGTGCTGCTCGACCCGTGCGCGGGCTGCCTCGCAGATCGCGACTGCGGCTGCGGGCGCCACGTCGGGCAGCACGAGCACGAACTCCTCGCCGCCGTAGCGGGCGCAGAATGCGCCGGCGGGCAGCCCGTCGCAGAGCACCTCCACCACCCGCTGCAGGACCCGGTCCCCGAGCAGGTGGCCGTGGGTGTCGTTGACGTGTTTGAACCAGTCGAGGTCGACCAGCGCGAGCGCCAGCCCCCCGGGATCCCCGGTGAGATCGCCGAGCCGCTGGTCGAGGTAGCGGCGGTTGTAGCTGGCGGTGAGGCTGTCGCGCTGGCTCTGCTCGCGGGCCTCGGCGTGCTCGCGGCGGAGCCGGTCGACCTCGTGGCGTAGCTGCTCGGGGACCCGGATGGGTTCGCGCTCCTCGGCGCGCAGGTGCAACGCCGAACGCAGGTGCTGGTATGCCTGCCGCCACTGGCCGCGCGACGCGAGCAGGGTGGCGATCGACTCGTGCAGCTCTGCGAGGCACGGCCGGTCCTGCTCGTCGGGCCGGTCCTGCTCGTCGATCGGCGGGGGAGCAGGGGCCGGGATCGCGGGACCCACTGCGATGTCGTGCCGGGACGCCGGGCACGGTTCGGCTCCGGTGACGGTCCAGGATCGCACGACGGCCACGGCACCCACCTCCTCGCTATCCCCTTGATGTCGTCGGATCGGGCGCCGCCCTTGAGCGCGTCCGCGCCATCGGGCGCAGATTTCGCCCTAGTGGATTAGTCGTCATCCTCCGGAGGAGGCCAGCTCCGCGCCAGCGGGGACGAGGGTGTCCATCGGGTCGTCGAGCCACCCCTGCGGCAGCGCCACCTTGCCCGGGGAGCCCTGCCGACCGCGGGGACCGTCGGCGCCGGCGGGATGGGGCGCGCGTGGATCGAGGGTGGCGAGGAGGTCGTCGAGCTCGGTGAAGCTCGACACCACGGCGAGCGCGCGCCGGACCTCGCCGCCCACCGGGAAGCCACGCAGGTACCACGCGACGTGCTTGCGCAGGTCGCGCAGGCCCTTGTCGACGCCGAGGTGGTCGGTGAGCAGCTCCGCGTGCCGGCGAAGCGTGCCGGCGACCTGGCCGAGGTCGGGCGGCGGCGCCGGTGATCCTCCCTGGAACGCGGCCTGGAGCTCGCCGAACAGCCACGGACGGCCCAGGCACCCGCGGCCGACCACCACCCCGTCGCAGCCGGTGTGCTCGACCATCCGCATCGCGTCCGCCGCGGCGAAGATGTCCCCGTTGCCCAGCACCGGGATGGACGTGACGGCCTGCTTGAGCGCGGCGATCGCGTCCCAGTCGGCGCGGCCCGAGTAGCGCTGCGCCGCGGTCCGGCCGTGCAGTGCGACGGCCGCCACGCCGGCGTCCTCGGCGATCCGGCCCGCGTCGAGGAAGGTGGTGTGCTCGTCGTCGATGCCGATCCGGAACTTGACGGTGACCGGGATCGGGCCGGCGGCCCGCACGGCGGCGGTGACGATCTCGCCGAACAGGGCCCGCTTGTAGGGCAGCGCGGCGCCCCCGCCGCGGCGGGTCACCTTCGGGACCGGGCAGCCGAAGTTGAGGTCGAGGTGGTCGGCGAGGTCCTCCTCGCGGATCATCTCGACGGCCGTGCGCACGGTGGCCGGGTCCACCCCGTAGAGCTGCAGGGACCGCGGGTGCTCGCCGGCGTCGAAGGTGATCATGTGCAGCGTGGTCGGGTGCCGCTCCACCAGTGCCCGGGAGGTGATCATCTCGCAGACGAACAGCGCCGCCCCGTGCTGCCGTCTGGTGAACTGGCGGCACAGCCGCCGGAACGCGACGTTGGTGATACCGGCCATCGGGGCGAGCACCACCGGCGGGTCGACCTCGTACGGGCCGATCCGCAGCGCCGGTGTCGTGGTACGCACGCCCCCAGTATCGCTCCCGCGTCATTCGCGGTGAGTCATGTAATCTACATGACATGCCCAAGGCTCTCCAGATCAGGGACGTCCCCGACGACCTGCACGCCACCGTTCGCGCGCGCGCCGCCCATGCTGGTCAATCCGTCTCGGACTACCTCCTGGAGCTGCTGAGCGAGCTCGTGGCACGACCCAGCATGGCCGAGATCGTGCAGCGCGCCGAGGCACTCGCCCGTGCCGGTGGCGGGGCCAGTCGCGCCGACGTCCACGCCGCGATCCGTGCGGGACGCGATCGGTGATCGCGGTTGTCGACACCTCGGCGCTGATCGAACTCTTCACCATCGATGTCCCCGAGATCAGCTCGTCGCGAGCCGAGCAGGCCCGCGTCCTGTTCGGCGACACCCCCAAGATCCGCTTTCCCAGCTTTCAGCTGACGCAGCGGATCTGGTCGCTGCGGCACAACCTCGGCGCCTACGACGCATGCTTCATCGCCCTCGCCGAGTCCCTTGAGGTCCCCTTGATCACCTGTGACGGCAAGCAGGTCGGAGCGAGCGGGCACCGGGCGGAGATCGAGGCGTTTTCCACCGGCAGCTCGTAGACGGTGCCGAAGGCGCTCGAGGGTTGACTCGTGTAGCCCGCCCCGATGCCGGGTAGCCCACTGCGGGGATGCTCCGGCTCCGCGTAGCGGACCGTCTCCGAACGGCGTCCGACCGATCCACCCAGCGGCGGCCGATGACCGCCGAACGAAGGGAAGCAACAGATGGCTACCGAGCACACACCCGCCGACGACATCGTCTACGACCTGGTCAGCGTCCAGTACCACGCGCTGCAGGGCGCCGAGAACAACGACAAGTACCAGGTGGACGCCGAGGAACACGACGATGTCCGGCAGTTCTTCGAGGAGGTCGCCCAGCAGGACGCCTGGAGGGCCCAGCGCTGCCACGAGCTCCTGGGCAAGCTCACCGGCGGTGGGCGCGGCCTCGACGCCAGCTAGCAAGACACCGGAATCTCCGCAGCGCCGCCGGAGTGACTATCCTCGGCCCATGGCCGCGGATCCCATGGTCGAGCTCCGGTGGCGCTTCACCGTCGAGGAGTACGAGCGCATGGGCGAGGTCGGGATCTTCGACCCCGCCGACCGCGTGGAGCTGCTCGACGGGGAGATCGTCACCATGTCGCCGATCGGGCCGAAGCACGCCGGTGTCGTCAACGGCATCGCCGAGCACCTCATCGTGCGCCTGGCCGGCCGCGCAACCGTCATCGTCCAGAACCCGCTGCGGCTGTTGCCCCGCTCGGAGCCGCAGCCCGATCTCGTCGTGGCGCGCTTCCGTCGTGACTTCTACCGCAGCGCGCATCCCACGGCCGAGGACGTGCTGCTGGTGATCGAGGTGGCGGACTCGTCGCTGCGCACGGACCGCGCGATCAAGCTCCCGATCTACGCCCGGCAGGGCATCGTCGAGGTCTGGATCATCGACCTCGCCACGGACGTCGTGCACGCGCACACCGACCCGGTCGACGGGGCCTACCGCGAGGTGCGGACCGTCCGTTCCGGGGAGCTGTTGACGCCCCGCGCGGTCCCGGACTTCGAGCTCACGACGGACGAGATCCTGGGCGGCTGACTACTTGATCATTGCGTCGTAGACCGGTCCCGCTGGGAAGGGTTGGATTCGGCCGACCTGCTGGTAGCCCCACGACAGGTAAGCACGCCGCGGCGCCGGCGCATCAGCCTCCGTCTTTCACCGGGGTTGACGACACGCCGAGTGGGATCTCGGTCCAGATGGGGCGAGGTGGATCTTGTATGTCCGCCGCTACACGGTCGGCAGCGGCGTCGGGACGAGCGTGCACGACGTCGTCATCGGATAAAGTGACGTGATCGTCGCAGGCATGGTGGCTACCGTCACAAGTGGCATCGAAGCCCAGGGGGATTGATGCAGGACGCGGATGGTGACCGCCCTTCTGCCCTCGAGGACGCCATCCGAACCATGCTGGAGCAGCTGGTTCCGGGCGCCCGCGCGACCGGCGTTGCCGGGGACTACGCCGTCGACGTCGTGTCGGTGAGGTGGTTCGGGGCCAACTTCATCGAGCTGACCTATCGGCACGACCACGGCGGCACCGGTCAGGCCGTGCTGGGACGTGACCACGAGACGCGGATTCGGCTGGAGCAGCGCGGACGGACCCATGCCTTCGACGGTGACGCCGAGGCGTGGCGGCTGGCTGCCGAAGGCCTGCGGATCCGTTACGCCGCCCTGTTCGACCCGATGCTCGCGGTGGCGTCGAGCGACATGGACCCGCTGCCACACCAGATCACGGCGGTCTACGGCGAGTTGCTGCCCCGCACGCCGCTCCGGTTCCTCCTCGCCGACGATCCGGGCGCCGGGAAAACGATCATGGCTGGCCTCTACGTCAAGGAGTTGATGCTGCGCGGCGACCTCGCGCGCTGCCTCATCGTGGCGCCCGGGAGCCTCGTGGACCAATGGCAGGAGGAGCTCCACGACAAGTTCGGACTGCGCTTCGAGGTGCTGAACCGGTCCATGATCGACGAGTCGCTCGAGGTGAACGTCTTCGACCGGCATCCGCTGCTGATCGCGCGGATGGACCAGCTGTCGCGGTCCGATGAGCTGTCGGAGAAGCTCGGAAGGTCCGACTGGGACCTCGTCGTCGTCGACGAGGCCCACCGGA
>Ga0208736_1000590_pt1 | contig 10212 bp, 9 predicted proteins | sample AntDryMetagUQ255_FD_188090 | JGI IMG/M metagenome (GOLD analysis project Ga0208736, IMG submission 188090) | Polar desert microbial communities from Antarctic Dry Valleys - UQ255 (SPAdes) | ecosystem: Environmental > Terrestrial > Soil > Desert | place: Antarctic Dry Valleys | collected 2008-12-31 | reverse complement strand
GACGTCGTCGAGCTGGCCGCGGCCACGCGGGTGAGCGCAGCGACATCGTCGAGGGGAGCGGCGAGGCCGGCGCTCATCGCCGGACGACGGTGATCGGGCACGTCGGCCCGGGTGCTCGAGCGAGCCTGGCGTCTGCAGTGAGCAGCTCGCAGCCGAGTTCCTCGGCCAAGGCGATGTACGTCGCGTCATACGCAGTCATGTTGTCGCGCAGCTCCCACACTCTGGTCAGCAGCCCGATCACCGGAAACCGGCGCACGCCGAGCTGCGCCCAGCGCGCGATCGCGGCGCCGGCGTCGTCCGCACCGATCGCGCCCCGCAGACACTGAGCTCGCTGGCGCTGACGATCTCCGAATCAACGAGGTGCGGGACCGCGACGGTGCCGGTCGCCAGCGACCGACGGGCGTGTCCGTCATTCAGCAGCGCCACGACGGCGGCGGATGCGTCGAGGACGATCACCGAGCCAGGCGGCCGGCCTCGAGACCGGCGACGACGTCCGCGGCGGACACATCGAGGTCCGGGAGATCACGCAGCAGCGCGGGATTGTCGGCGCGCCGCGCCGCGTGGCTCAGCTCGCGCAGCGCGAACGTCGAGACCGACAGCCCCTCGCGCGCCGCCAGCGACGCCAGTCGCTCACTCACGTCATCCGGCACGTTGCGGAGATAGAGCGTCTTCATGTTGCACAATGCTAGCAAGATGCGGGTGATCAGCCACGACGCCGCGATCTGCCCTGGCCGCGTCGGGTGATCGACGCAGCCGCTCAGTGCTCGTGGCCCCCGAGCGCAGCCATGAACAAGGTCATCGTCAGGAACGCGGGCGTCAGCCGTGTTGCGATCGGGCCGTTCATCCAGGCCAGACGCCGATCGCCCGCCTCCGGCCGGCGCAGGAGCGCCACGACGATCGCGGCGAGGATGAGCTGCTGCAGCGTTGTGATCGTGTCCGCCACCCCGACCGATGCTCGTCCTGGCTCGGGTCCGAACGCGATGCCCGTCGTGCGGGAGAACACCCACAGCAGCGAGAGCATGACGCTGCCCGCGGCGACGATCTTGAGCATCCGCTCGTCGTGCGGCCTGCGGAAGATCCACCAGGCAGCGAAGAGCTGCCCGGCGCCGACGAGAACGAAGAACACACCGAGCAGCCAATCGTCGCCGAGGTGCTCGGCCGCCGCGACGATGTGGATGGTGCCTGACGTCGACGCCAGCCCCGCGATGGCGAGGATGAAGCCCGGAACCCGCGAGCGAGCCAACCCAGGGCCCGAGCCGGCAGCCGCGTGCGCGTCGACAGGACTGGCAGGCACGTCTGGAGCGGCCCTATCGGGCGGTGGCGTGGTTGCGGACATCAGGGGTGCTTACACGGCCAGGCTGAGCGCTGCAAGGGGACGACCATGACGGCCAATATGGTGCCGGACACACGCCGGATCGCGACCGGCGCCAGAACCATCGTCGCTCAGATCCCGCCCGGCTCACGAATCCGATGGCGCCGGACAGCGATCGGTGATTAACCGTCGAATCGAAGCGGATTCTCCGCAAAGCGCCGTGTGACCCACACAAAAGGGGTATATCCGGCCGCGATTTGGCCATCGCCGGCGGGCACGGTGCTATATATGGTTGAGGATGATTCTTTGAACCCTTCCGGCCCTCACACCGACCCCGAGATCCCGCAGCACGAGCTCCCGCAGCACGAACTGCTCGGCTTGCTCAGAGAAGCGATCGACGGGGATCACTTCGCATTCAGCGCAGAGCCGGTCGTCGCTCTTGCCACGGGTGACACGATCAAGCACGAGCTTGCGCTCCTCCTGCCGGCGCAGGACGGCGGCCTCATCCCTTCGGATGGCTTTCAGCCGGTCGCGGAGCGGTTTGGCCTGACCGCCGAGCTCGACGACCTGCTCGTCCGGCGCGCCGCGCAGGTGGCCCGCGAGGGCGATGCCGTCGCGATCGACATCCAGTGCGGGTCGGTGTCGGACCCCGATCTCGCGCGCAGGACCGAGCAGGCGCTCGCGGATGCCGGGGCCGCCCCAGGGCTCATCACGTTCGAGCTGACGGAGGAGACCCTCACGACCAACGCGCCCGCGGCTACGGCGTTCGCGCAGCGCATGCACGACCTGGGCTGCAGTATCACCGGCGACGAGTTCGGAACGGGCTCGGCGGGCTTCGGATACCTCAAGCGGCTGCCCCTGGACTGCCTGAAGCTCGACGCCTGCTTCATCGAAGGACTGTCGTCGACGCCGTCCGACGACCAGTTCGTGCGGGCGTTCGTCGGTCTGGCGGAGGGACTCGGGCTCGCAACCGCGGTCGACGGCGTGCAGGACGACGCCACGCACGCTGTCGTGGAGGATGCGGGCGTCGACCAGGCTCAGGGCGTGCTCTTCGGCAGCCCCGTGGCGCTTACCGACGGTCGCCTCACGAGCCCCTCCCCCGCGCGCGCCGCTCGCGAAGAGCGCTGACAGCGAGCATGATCCGCGACCCCGAGCGCCGTGCGCCGAACGCCGATGCACCGGTCCTGGCTCGCCGCTACGCCGACGCGCTTCGCATCGCCCGGACCGCGGCCGCCGAGCAGGTCGTCGACGATGCCCTCGCCGCCGGGCTGACCCCAGCGGCGATCCAGTCGCTGGTCATCGAGCCGGCGATGACGCAGATCGGGCGGCTCTGGGAAGCCAACGCGATCACGGTCGCCGACGAGCACCTCGCCACGGCCGTCAGCCAGGCGGTGCTCGTGAAGCTCTTCGACCGCCTCTCGGTTGCGCGACCGCGCTCGCGTGAGCGGGTGCTGCTCGCCGCCGTGGAGGGCCAGCATCACGTGCTCGGGCTGCGAATGGTGGCGGACGTCATGGAGGGCTCTGGGTTCGACGTGCTCTACCTCGGCGCCGACGTGCCCGTCGACGCCCTGCGTCGCTTCGCCGCCGAGCACCAACCCGCCATCACCGGCCTCGGCTTTGCGGTCGGTGTCGGCTTCGGCGTGCTCGCGGAGTCGATCCATGCGGTCCACGAGGCCTGCCCGGCCACGCGGATCATGCTCGGCGGACGCGCGGTGCCGCCGGGCCTCGTCGAAGCCGGGTACGCGCGCGTCGACAACAGCATGGAGGTGCTCTTCGTCGCCGAGCGCCTCCTGCGCGAGGAGCCCCGGGTTCCGAACCCCGCCCTCCTGCAGCTGCTGCGCCCGGCGCGGCACGAGCCCCGTGAGGGCCGCGAGGCGGCGTACGCGACAAACGCCGTCGCAGAGCGCATGGCTGACGTCACCGAGGGTGCGACGGCGATGGCCCGGGAGTACGTCCGCCTCGCCGGCACGTTCAAGGACCTCGCGTTTCGCGACCCTCTCACCGACCTTGGCAACCGGCGCGCCTTCGACGACCGGATGCATGCCCGGCGTACCACTCCGGGCTCCGAGCGCGGTGCCCTGCTGATGATCGACGTCGACGGTTTCAAGGCCGTCAACGACACGCATGGCCACGCGGCCGGCGACGTCCTGCTGCGCCGCATCGGCGCGATCACCCTCAAGGCGCTGCGCAGCCACGACTTCGTCGCGCGGGTCGGTGGTGACGAGTTCGCTGTCCTGCTCGACCGGGCGACGCGCGACGAGGCGCGGATCGTCGCCGCGCGCATCACGCATGCGATCGCCGATGACGCCGACCTGCCCGTCACGGTCAGCATCGGCCTCTCCCCCCTGCACGACAGCATCCGAGCGACGGTCCTCGCGGCCGATGTGGCGCTCTACAAGGCCAAGGCCGCTGGACGCAACGCCGTCAGCGAAGCCGCGGATGCCCCCCTGCCCATCCCCGTGTAACTGCCACGAAGGCGGTCGCCTGATGTACGTGTGGATGCTCTGTCGCGCTGCTAGAGGATCCGCACCGGGGTGCCGACCGGCATGAGGCGCTGCAGGCGCTCGAGGGCGCCGTTGGGGACGCGCACGCAGCCGTGCGACGGCCGGCCCGGGTGAGCTGGGGAGCGTACGTGCCGGGGATGCCGACGATGCCGCCGCCCGGCCAGTAGCTGAGGGCGGAGTACGCACCGGTGCCGAACACCCAGGGTCCGTAGACGGGATCGTGGCGCAGGACGCCGATCCGGGTGCGGATCCAGAATCGCCCCGCGCGAGTGGGCGTCGCCGCGGCGCCGACGCCGACGGGCGAGGACCACACACGCCGGCCATCCCGGTGAGAGCGGCGTCATCTGCGATCGACGCTCGGTCTCATCGACTGACAGATTTCAGAAAGATCGGGCATCTGACGGATGGCCAATGTGCCATGACGTGCCGACAATGATCCAGTGGCATTGAATGGACAGCCGCCGGCGCCAGACCGGCTTCTCGCTCAGCAGGAGTCGACAGGCGGGCACTTGACCACGGAGCTCTCCCCACCCTTCAGATGGGCGGTGCGCCTGCTGTGGATCGCCGGGCTCGCGGCTCTCACCATCTCCACGATCGCTGCCGCCGGCGGCCCCGGGGATCCGCTCGGTCCCCGCTACCACCTGCTGTACCTCGCGTTGGTTGCGATCCCGGGCGTGCTCTGCCTGCTGCGGGCGCTGCTCGTACCCGAGCAGCGCCTGGCGTGGGCCGCATTCGGCCTCGCGATGTGGTGCTTCGCCGCCGGATCGGGCTATTGGCACCTCGCGCTCGAGGACATGACGAGCCCGCCGTACCCGTCCTGGAGCGATCCGCTGTGGCTGGGCTTCTACGGTGCCTCGGTCGTCGGACTGCTGGCGCTCATGCGGTCGGGGCTGACGCGGTCGCGCCGCACTGTTTCGCTCGACATCGGGGTCGGCGCTCTGGCCCTCGCCACCGTCGCGTCGGCGCTGCTGTTCGGGCCGATCTCGGCCCGCACCGGCGGCGACCTCGGCTCGGTGGCGACGAACCTCGCCTACCCGCTGATCGACGTGCTGATCGTGAGCCTCATCCTGGCGGTCTTCATCATCCACGGCTGGCGCCCCGGACGGGTCTGGCTCCTGCTGGGCGCCGTCTGGACGATGCAGACGGTGGCCGACACCGTCTACCTCTACCAAGTGGCCGGCGGGACCTACGCGGCCGGCGGGATCATGGACGCCACGTGGCCGCCGCTGATGTTCCTCGTCGCGTGGGCGGCCTGGCAGCAGCCCCCACAGGCGGCCCGTGCGTGGGAGCAGGGACCTGGCACGCTCGTCGTCACGACGGGCTTCGCCGCGGTCGGGCTGTTCGTGCTCATCTACGACCAGAAGCACGAGCTCGGCGTCGTCGTCGACGTCTTGGCGACGTTGACGGTCACGCTTGGCTTCGTGCGCGCGGCGATGACGTTCGCCGAAATGAAGGCGCTGGCCATCGGCCGTGAGAGCTCGATGCAGCGGTCGTTGATCCTCGATGCCGCAGGGGAGGGCATCGTCGGCACGGACGCCGCCGGCGTCGTCACGTTCATGAATCCTGCGGGCAGCCGGATGACGGGCTATGTGCCGGGCGAGCTGAGCGGGCGTAGCCTGCATGACGCGCTGCATCACACGAAGGTCGACGGCAGCCCGTATCCGGTGGAGGACTGCCCGGTGCATGAATCGCTGCTGGATGGGGTGATTCACCATTGCGACATCGATGTGTACTGGCGCAAGGACGGCAGTTGCTTTCCCGTCGAGTACACGAGTACGCCGATCGTCGAGGACGCTCGTATTCGGGGTGCTGTCGTGGTCTTTCATGATGTGACCGAGCGGCGTGAGATGGAGCGTGTCAAGGATGAGTTCACTTCGGTGGTCAGCCACGAGCTGCGGACTCCGCTGACGTCGATCCGTGGCTCGCTGGGTCTGCTGGAGAGCGGCGTCCTCGGTCCGCTGCCCGAGCGGGCGGAGCGGATGATCCAGATCGCTGTGCAGAACACCGATCGGCTTGTGCGGCTGATCAACGACATCCTCGATCTCGAGCGCCTGCAGTCCGATGTGCTGGATCTGCGCCGGGTGACGTGTGATGCCGAGCAGCTGATCGCGCGTGCGACGGAGGGGATGCTGTCCGCGGCCGTTGCCGCCGACGTGACGCTCGCCGTGGACTCCGCGCCCGCCGGGTTCGACGCCGATGCCGATCGCATCCTGCAGACGCTGACGAACCTGATCAGCAACGCGGTGAAGTTCTCCCCGCGCGGCGGCACCGTCCAGATCAGCTCGCAACGTCGCAGCGAGGACATCCTCTTCACGGTCTGCGACGGCGGGCGCGGCATCCCGGCCGATAAGCTCGAGTCGATCTTCGGTCGCTTCCAGCAGGTCGACTCCTCAGACTCGCGACGCAGTGGCGGCACCGGCCTGGGACTGGCGATCTGCCGCTCGATCGTCGAGCTGCACGGCGGCCGGATCTGGGCGCTCAGCGAGGCCGGCGAGGGCAGCACGTTCTCGTTCGTCGTGCCCGCCACACCCACCCCGGCCGACCAGACCGTGCCGGCCGACGAGTACCGGCCGCGCGCCGGCGGCGCACGCGGCTGCGTTCTCATGTGCGACGACAACGCCGAGATCCTCGAGGTGACGGGGACTTTGCTGGAGGAACGCGGCTACCACGTCATCCTCGCCCTCACCGGCGAGCAGGCGGTCCAAAAGGCGCTCACCGCCCGCCCCGACGTCATCTTGCTCGATCTGCAGCTGCCGGGCATGAGCGGCGCCGAGACCGTCGAGGCGCTGCGCGAACATGCCCAGACCGCCGCCATCCCCGTCGTCGTGCTCAGCGTCCTACCACGCTCCGAGGCGGAGATGATCGCCTGCGGCTTCGCGGACTGGATCGAGAAACCGGCCTCGCCCGACGAGCTCTTCGCCGCCCTCCAACGCGCCATCAAACCGGCCGACGACTTCTTCCGCGCGCTGTTCGTCGAGCGCGACCCCGCCGTCGCCGAGATCCTCCGCGCCCTGTTCGCCCGCCACGGCGTTGCCAGCTACGCCGCCACCGACGGCCCTGAGGCACTCGAGATCTGTGAGCGGATCCGGCCCGACCTGCTCGTGCTCGACAACGACCTGCCCGATGTCGAAGGCGTCGCGATCACGAGTTGGCTGCGCCGCCAGGACGGCCTCAGCGCGCTGCCGATCGTCTACTACGACGCCCGGCACGTCGAAGACGGCGAGCGCGAGCGCCGGTCCGTCGGGGCCGTCACCCAGATCCTCACCCGGAGCCAGACCACCACCGAGGAGTTCCGGTGGCGCGTCATGACGCTGCTGGCCCGACCGCGCACCCAACGACGCACTCTGGAGCCCAGTCATGCGCCCTAAGCACATCCTGCTCGCCGAGCGCCCCGACGCAATCCCGCTCGACGTGGCGGGAACGCTGACCAAGCCCTTCGACCCGATGACGCCACCCGATCAGATTGCGGCGATCCTCGACCGCGCAGAGGAGACCCCATGAGCGAGCTGTCCAACGGCCTCAGCCGGATATTCCGTGCCCACAAGGATGACTTCACGCAGCGCGTCAAGGTGCTCGAGGGCGCCGTGGAGGCCATCTCCACCGGGAAGCTCGACCACGAGCTGCGGGCGAGCGCCGAGCGCGACGCCCACAAGCTCGCCGGTTCGCTGGGGACCTTCGGCCTGCAGCGTGGGACCGAGCTCGCGCGTGAGCTGGAGACCACGCTCGCGCCCGGCCGCCCGCCGGTCGACGCCATCGACGGGCTGCACCTGTCCAAGTGCGTTGCCGCGCTGCGCGACGAGCTCGACGGCGAGTTGGCCCGCTTGGAGAGCGTCGACGCGCCCGGAACGTCCGCGACGCTCACCCCCGTCGACGCGCGGGCCGTGCCCAGCGCGAACGGCGAGCTCGGCGGTGGCGACGTGCACGAGCACCGTCCGGTCACCAGGACCGACCTGTTCGATATGCCCGCCGCCGCCGTCGCCGCCGGCCGCGTTCTCGTCGTCGACGACGACGAGTCCGTGCGCGAGGTCCTGGTCGACATGCTCGCGGAGGCCGGCTACGCGGCACGCGGCGTGGGCAGCGCCCGCGAGGCCCGCTACGCCCTGGAGAACGACGACATCACCCTGCTGCTCAGCGACGTGAGCATGCCCGGCGAAACGGGCCTGGACCTCATCCGCTTCGCGCTCTGCGAATACCCCGATACGGCGACGCTGCTGATCAGCGCGCTGGAGGACCCGGGCATCGCGCAGGTCGCGATGGACTTCGGCGCGTACGGCTACCTCACCAAGCCCGTCCGTCGCTCCGCCGTGCTTATCGGCGTCATGAGCGCGCTGCGGCGCCGTGACGTCGAGGCGCGCGAGCGCACGGCCCGCCTGAGCCTCGAGGACAACCTGCGGCTGCGCACGAGCGCTCTCACCGAGGCCCTGGAGCGTCTCGAGGGGGCGGCCGCCCAGGGTCGCGTCCTGCAGGGCGAGACCATCCACCGCTGGGCGCAGTCCGCCGAGTACCGCGACCCCGGGATCGGCCGGCACCTCAAGCGCGTCGGGCACTACTGCGCCGTGCTCGGCCAGAAGCTCGGCCTGCACGCCGAGTCGCTGCAGCTCGCCAGCGTGCTGCACGACGTCGGCAAGGTTGCCATCCCCGACAGCATCCTGCTCAAGCCGGGTCCGCTGACGGCCGACGAACGGCTCGCCATCGAGACCCACCCGAGCGTTGGCTACGAGATGCTGCACGGCTCCAGCAGCGGGTTGCTCGATCTCGCGGCGATGATCGCCAAGACCCACCACGAGAAGTTCGACGGCAGCGGCTACCCCAGCGGCCTGGCAGGCACGGACATCCCGCTCGAGGGCCGGATCGCCGCCGTCGCCGACGTCTTCGACGCGCTCACGTCGGACCGCGGCTATCGGCTGGCCTGGTCGCTGGAGACGACCGTCGCCTGGATGGAGCGCGAGAGCGGCCAGCACTTCGATCCAGACGTCCTGGCCGTCTTCCTCGACTCGATGGACGAGATCCGGTCCGTGCGATCCCTGCTGTCCCAATGAGCGCAGAACAGACCCTCGCCCAGATCGAGATCGTCATCGTCGACGATCATCCGCCCGTACGCCAGGGCTTGGAGCTGCTGTTGGTGCGCCAGGGCTTCCGGATGATCGGATCGGCCGGCAGCGCCCAGGAGGGAGCGCGGATGATCCGCGCCCGCAGGCCTGACGTCGCGCTGGTCGACATCGACCTCGGCGACGGCAGCGGCACCGATCTCGCGCAGGCTCTCCAGGCCGACGCGATCGATACCGCGATCGTCCTCTACACGGGCTCGCTCGAGCACGCCGTCATCGACGCCGCCGTCGCCAGCGGCGCGCGCGGGCTCGTGTTGAAGTCCTCGCCAATCGAGCACCTGGCCGACGCCCTTCGTGCGGCCGCCGCCGGGCAGACCTACGTCGACCGCCTCATCACGCAGCTGCCCGGCCGCGCCGAGCGTCACGGCGTCGCGCTCATCTCCAGGCGCGAGGCGGAGGTCCTGGGGATGCTCTCGCAGGGCAGCACGACCGAGCGGGTCGCACAGGATCTGTTTCTCTCGCCCGAGACGGTCCAGACGCACGTCCGCAACGCGACGCGCAAGCTCGGCGCGCGGGGCCGGCTGCACGCGGTCATCCTCGCTCTCGTCCACGGCGAGATCGAGTTGCCGGCGGCCGCCTGAGGCGAGCCGGCGCCGGGGTGCGCGATCCGCACACCGAGGGTGGCTTCTGCGCTGCGCCGCGCGGGCCGATGCTTGTGTTGACAGCACGACTGCACGGCGCGAACGTCACCGACGCCATCGGGGGACCGGACCTGAACGCCACCTTTTCGTTCCGTTGGTCCCAACCCCCGACTCACGAGAGCCACAAGAGAGTCGCGAGCACGCCGACCTCGGCCAGCGCCACCGTCGCGCCGAGCGTGTCCCCGGTGCGCCCGCCCAGGGCTGCCCGCGCCCAGCCTGCGACCAGCATGGCGATCACCGCGGCGACTACGAGCACGACCACACCTTCGACGACGCCGGCCAGCGCGAGCGCGCACGCCATCGCCGTCAGGCTGGCGATCGCAAGCGCGACGGGGCCCGGTGCGAAGCTCACGCCGAGCCCGTCGGTGCGGGCGGGCGTTGTGATCGCCGCGTGTACGAGCGCTGCCCAGCGCCCGACGGCCGCGGCCACGACGAGCGCACGCAGCACCTCGCCGCGATCCAGTCCGGCGAGCGCTGCGACCAGCAGCATCGCCCACAGCACGAGGGCAAGCGTGCCGAACGTCCCGATCGCGGAGTCGCGCATGACCTCGAGGCGCCGGGAGCGATCGCCGCGGACCCCGAGCCCGTCCGCGCAGTCGGCCAGGCCGTCGGCGTGCAGTGCGCCGGTGACGACCACGAGCGCGGCG
>Ga0208736_1000588_pt1 | contig 10239 bp, 9 predicted proteins | sample AntDryMetagUQ255_FD_188090 | JGI IMG/M metagenome (GOLD analysis project Ga0208736, IMG submission 188090) | Polar desert microbial communities from Antarctic Dry Valleys - UQ255 (SPAdes) | ecosystem: Environmental > Terrestrial > Soil > Desert | place: Antarctic Dry Valleys | collected 2008-12-31 | reverse complement strand
GTAGGTGCGGCTGAACGTGCCCGTGCCGTGGCTCAACGAGCGGAGGTCGATCGCGTACCGGGTGATCTCGAGCTGGGGGACCTCGGCCTTGATCAACGTACGGCCGCTGGACCCGACCGGCTCGGTGCCGAGCACCCGGCCGCGCCGCGACGAGAGGTCGCTCATCACTGCACCGACGTATCCGTCCGGGACCAGCACCGACAGCTCGTCGACCGGTTCGAGCAGCGCGACGTTGCCGCCGTGCGCGGCTTCCTTGAGCGCGAGCGCCCCAGCGGCCTGGAACGCCATGTCCGACGAGTCGACCGAGTGCGACTTGCCGTCCAGCAGGGTCACCCGGATGTCGACGACCGGGTAGCCGGCGACGACACCGCGGTCCATCTGGGTGCGGACGCCCTTCTCGACCGACGGGATGAAGTTGCGCGGGACCGACCCGCCGAACACCTTGTCGACGAACTCGAAGCCGGAGCCCGAGTCCAGCGGCTCCACCTCGATGTCGCACACGCCGAACTGACCGTGGCCGCCGGACTGCTTGACGTGGCGGCCGTGCCCGGACGCCTTGGCGGAGAACGTCTCGCGGAGCGGGACCCGGAGCTCGACCTGGTCGACCGCGACGCCGTACCGGCTCTTCAGGCGGTCCAGCAGCACGTCGGCATGCGCCTCGCCGATGCACCAGAGCACGAGCTGATGGGTCTCTGGGTTGTTCTCAACCCGGACGGTCGGGTCCTCGGCGGCGAGCCGGGACAGGCCCTGCGAGAGCTTGTCCTCGTCCGCCTTGGTCCGGGCGTTGATCGCCACCGGGAGGAGCGGGTCCGGCATGGCCCACGGCCGCATCACCAGCGGCTCGTCCTTGCCGGACAGGGTGTCCCCGGTCTCGGCCCGGCTGAGCTTCGCGACCGCGCAGATGTCGCCGGCGATGCACTGGGCGATCGTGCGCTGCGTCGCCCCGAGCGGGGACGACAGCGACCCGACCTTCTCGTCCTCGTCGTGGTCGGCGTGGCCCTGACCCTCGCCGTAGAAGCTCGACAGGTGCCCGGACACGTGCACGACCGAGTCGGGGCGAAGCGTGCCGGAGAAGATCCGGACCAGGCTGATCCGCCCGACGTACGGGTCTGACGTGGTCTTCACCACCTCGGCGACCAGCGGGCCGTCCGGGTCGCAGGCGAGCTCGCCCGGTCGCGTCGCCCCGGCCGGCGTGAAGACCTCGGGGGCGGGGTGCTCGACCGGGGACGGGAACGCGCCCGTGACGACCTCCAGCAGCTCGGCCATGCCGAGACCGGACGGTGCCGCAGTGGCCAGCACCGGGTAGAACGTGCCTTGCGCGACCGCCTTCTCCAGGTCGTCGACCAGGATCTTGAGGTCGATCTCCTCGCCCTCGAGGTAGCGCTCCATGAGGCTCTCGTCCTCGGACTCGGCGATGATCCCCTCGATCAGGGTGTCCCGCGCGGCGCCCATCCGCTCGCGCTCGCCGTCATCGGGGTCGCGCTCGGTCCGGGCGCCGTCGGCGAAGTCGTACGCGCGCTGAGACAGCAGCCCGACCAGGCCGGTGACGGTGCCGTCGGACTCGACCGGCAGGTAGAGCGGCAGCACCCCGTCCCCGAACGCCGCCTGGCAGGCCGCGACCGTGTCGGCGAACGAGGTGCGGTCCTTGTCCAGCTTCGTGACGACGACGGCTCGCGGCATGCCCACGCTCGCGCACTCGTCCCAGATCAGCCTGGTCGACCCGTCGATGCCGTCGGCGGCGGAAACGACGAAGAGCGCGCAGTCTGCGGCCCGGAGACCGGCACGCAGGTCACCGACGAAATCGGCGTACCCGGGGGCGTCCAGGAGGTTCACCTTCACGCCGTCGTGCACGAACGGCGCCAGGGCGAGACCGATCGAGCGCTGGCTGCGGTGCTCGGCGGGGTCGAAGTCAGAAACGGTCGTGCCGTCGGCTGTGCTCCCGGCCCGGGGGATCGTGCCGGTCACAGCCAGGAGGCTCTCCACGAGCGACGTCTTCCCCGCTCCGGTGTGGCCGACCAGCACGACGTTGCGGACCGCAGTCGGCTGGTCGGCCATCGGTGCTCTGCCGGTGGCCCCCGCGGAGGTGCTCTTGTCAGCCATCGAACCGTCCTCTCACGTCGGTAGAGGACCACCTTTCTCTGTCGTCCGGCCGGGCACAAGCGATCTGGCGCGCTCCGCTCCTCACTCGTCCCTCCCTCGTCACTGCGCCGCGCAAGCGACCTGGCCCGCTCGTCGTTAGCCTTGACGCGCCCGCCCGAGCGACCGACCTGGTCGCCGCCGCCGTCGAAGCTGGAACTCCGCCCCACCATGCTGGACCGACTGACCCGTGCCCGTTTCGCGCCGTGGCTCGACCGCCCTGCGGCGCTCCTGCTCCGGGCCGGGCTGACGCCCGACGCCGTGACGATCATCGGTACGTTCGGCGTCTGCGTCGGTGCACTGGTGTTCTTCCCCCGTGGTGAGCTCGCCTGGGGCGTGGCCTTCATCACCCTGTTCGTGTTCGCGGACAATCTCGACGGTGCGATGGCCCGGCTCTCCGGCCGGACCGGCAAGTGGGGGGCGTTCCTGGACTCCACGCTCGACCGGGTCGGCGACGGTGCGATCTTCGCCGGCCTGGCGCTGGCCTACGCCCGTACGGGTGAGCCCGAGATGGTCGGTGCCGCGCCGGCCTGCCTCGTGCTCGGTGGCGTCGTCTCGTACGCGCGGGCCAAGGCCGAGAGTCTCGGCTTCCGGGCCAACGTGGGGGTGGCGGAGCGGGCCGACCGTCTGGTCTCAGCCCTGCTCGCCGCGTTCCTGGCCGGGCTCGGCGTCCCGTACGTGCTCGAGGTCGTGCTGTGGGCCCTCGCCGGGCTGAGCCTCCTCACCGTGGTGCAGCGGATGGTGCTCGTCCACAGCCAGGCTCGGCCGGGCCCGGCCTCCGGGGGAGCGCCGGCTGATCGACACGCGGATGAGTGACCGGCTGAGCGACCTGGCGTTCGGCGCCGGCTGGGCGCTGGTCTGCCGGCTCCCCGAGTGGGTGGCCCGGGCGCTGTTTACGGTGATCGCCGACCTGATCTGGCTCCGGCGCGGGCCGTCCGTACGCCGGTACGAGGCCAACCTGCGCCCCGTCGTCGACCCCGGAACCGATGACGCAGCAGTGCGAGCACTGAGCCGGGCCGGCCTGCGGTCCTACCTCAGGTACTGGTGCGAGGCGTTCCGACTTCCGGCGACCGACGCCGAGACGCTCGTCGCCCGGATCGTGATCAGCGGTGAGGAGAACCTGCGCACCGCGATCGCCGAGCGGCGCGGCGTGGTCTGCGCCCTCCCGCACATGGCGAACTGGGACCACGCGGGTGCGTGGCTGGTCGCGACCGGGGAGCGGTTCACCACCGTCGCGGAGCGGCTGCGGCCGGCGTCGCTCTACGACCGCTTCGTGGCGTACCGGGAGCGGCTCGGGATGGAGGTGCTGGCAGCCACCGACCCGGACGTGTTCACGACCCTGTCGTCCCGGCTGCGCGAGGGACGGGTGGTCGCGCTCGTCGCCGACCGCGACCTCTCCGCTCGCGGTGTCGAGGTGGCGCTGGGGAAGGGTCGGACCAGGATGCCGGTCGGTCCGGCCGCGCTCGCGATCCGGACTGGTGCGGCGCTCCTGCCGACGACGCTTTGGTACGACAGCGAGCAGCTGCATGTCCGGTTCCACCCGCGGGTCGATCGTCCGGCAGACCTGCACGGCCGGAGCGCGATCGCGGCGATGACGCAGGAGGTCGCGGACGTCTTCGGCGCAGCCATCGCGGCGCACCCCCAGGACTGGCACATGCTGCAGCCGTTCTGGCTGGCCGACCTCGAGACCGGTGGGCAGCGCGCATGAAGGTCGGGCTGGTCTGCCCCTACACGTTCGACGTGCCCGGTGGCGTCCAGGCGCACGTGCGGGACCTGGCCGACGCGCTGCTGCGGCGCGGGCACGACGTGTCCGTCCTGGCCCCGGCGGCCGACGTGCCGCTCCCGCCGTACGTCGTGCCGGCCGGCCGCGCGGTTCCGGTGCCGTTCAACGGCTCTGTTGCCCGCATGACGTTCGGTCCGCGCTCCGCGGCTCGCGTGCGGCGGTGGCTGCGCGAGGGCGACTTCGACGTGCTGCACCTGCACGAGCCGACGGCACCGAGCCTGTCCCTCCTGGCCTGCTGGGCCGCCGACGGCCCGATCGTCGGCACGTTCCACGCCGCCTCCCAGCGCTCACGCATGATGTCCGCGGCGTACGGCATCCTGCAGCCCGCGCTCGAGAAGATCACCGCCCGGATCGCCGTGTCCGAGGATGCCCGCGACACGCTCGTGCGCCACCTCGGCGGTGATGCGGTGCTGATCCCGAACGGCGTCAGTGTGCGGCAGTTCGTCGGCGCTCAGCCGCTTCCGGGGGTGCGTGCCGGCGCGAACGAGGTGCTCGGCTTCCTGGGTCGGGTCGACGAGCCGCGCAAGGGTCTCGTCGTGCTGCTGCGCGCGTTCGTCCGGCTCGCCGACGCGCGCCCGGGGCTAGGACTCCTGGTGGCCGGACCAGGTGACCTCGACGCGGTCGACGAGGAGGTGCCGGCAGCGTTGCGGCACCGCGTGCGCACGCTGGGTCCGGTTGGGGAGGCGGACAAGCCGGGCGCGTACGCCTCGGCTGACGTGTTCGTCGCGCCGAACCTGGGCGGCGAGAGCTTCGGCATCGTGCTGCTGGAGGCGATGGCCGCCGGCGTACCGGTGCTGGCCAGCGACCTCGAGGCGTTCAGCGCGGTGCTCGACGGCGGGCGGGCGGGCGAGCTGTTCCGCACCGGCGACGCCGAGGACCTGGCCAGGGTCGCGGCGGCCCTGCTCGACAACCCGGTGCGTCAGGCCAGCCTGGTCGCCGCGGGCGCGCGGGTTGCCAGGCGCTACGACTGGGACACCGTCGTCCGCGACGTGCTCGCGGTGTACGAGACGGTCGCCGAGCCCGGGCTCCACGTCAGCACCCACGACTGACCCGCACCCGCCCCGTGCCAACGGGGGCAGTGCCGGTTACGGTCGTCGCCTCATGTGGGAAGCAGTCTGGTGGCTGGTGGCCGTCCCGGTCCTGCTCGCCGGGATCGGGGTATACCTGTCCTGGACGGCCGGTCGCGTCGACCGTATGCACGGGCGGGTGGACACCGCGCGGGCGACGCTGGACGCCCAGCTCCAGCGCCGGTCGGGCATCGCGATCGAGCTGGCCGCGGCCGGTGTCCTGGACCCGGCGTCCGCGGTCCTCGTCGCCGACAGCGCGCACCGAGCGCGGGCGGCGCCCGAGGCGGGCCAGGAGTTGGCCGAGAGCGACCTGAGCCAGGCGCTGGTCGCCGCGTTCGCCGATCCCGAGGACGTGGCGGAGCTCCGCGGCGACGCGAGTGACGGCAACCTCGTCGACGAGCTGGCCGCAGCCAGCAAGCGGGTCCAGCTGGCCCGCCGCTTCCACAACGACGCAGTCCGGGCCGCCCGGGCCTTGCGGTCGCACCGGCTGGTGCGCTGGCTGAAGCTCGCCGGCCGGGCCCCGATGCCGCGAGCGAAGGACTTCGACGACACCGCACCACCCGGGCTCGCGACCTAGCGCAGCGCGCCACTTGGGTCGCGGAGGACCGCTCCTGCACCAACCGGCGCGCGGGATGATCGCTCTACGATGAGAGATCACACCGATCCACGTGGGATCGCCGCCGGTGCGCCGGCCGGCGGCTGCTGCGCCCATGGATCGACGGCAGGTTCCGACTGACGAGGTGTCACGCATGACCACGTATGACGAGAGCGGCCCGGCCGCTGACCACGAGCCCGATCATCGATCGGCGACCGGCACGGTCCGGGTGAAGCGCGGCATGGCCGAGATGCTCAAGGGCGGCGTGATCATGGACGTCGTCACGCCGGAGCAGGCGCGGATCGCCGAGGACGCCGGCGCAGTTGCTGTGATGGCGCTCGAGCGCGTACCAGCCGACATCCGGGTCCAGGGTGGCGTCGCACGGATGAGCGACCCGGACATGATCGACGGCATCATCGCCGCGGTCAGCATCCCGGTCATGGCCAAGGCCCGGATCGGCCACTTCGTCGAGGCGCAGATCCTGCAGTCGCTCGGCGTGGACTACGTCGACGAGTCCGAGGTCCTCACCCCCGCGGACGAGGCGCACCACATCGACAAGTGGGCGTTCACCGTCCCGTTCGTCTGCGGCGCGACCAACCTCGGCGAGGCGCTGCGCCGCATCGGCGAGGGCGCGGCCATGATCCGCTCCAAGGGCGAGGCCGGCACCGGCAACGTGGTCGAGGCGACGCGGCACATGCGCGCGATCCGGGGTGAGATCCGGCGGCTGCACGGCCTGTCCGAGGACGAGCTCTACGTGGCGGCCAAGGACCTCCAGGCACCGCACGGCCTGGTCCGTGAGGTGGCCCGCGCCGGCCGGCTCCCGGTGGTGCTCTTCACCGCCGGTGGGATCGCCACCCCGGCGGATGCGGCGATGATGATGCAGCTCGGTGCCGAAGGGGTGTTCGTCGGTTCGGGCATCTTCAAGGCCGGCGACCCGGCACAGCGTGCGGCCGCGATCGTCAAGGCCACGACGTTCCACGACGACCCGGACGTCCTGGCGAAGGTCTCGCGCGGGCTCGGCGAGGCCATGGTCGGGATCAACCTCGAGACGCTCGCGCCGAGCGAGCGGTACGCCGACCGCGGCTGGTAGCCGGCCGGTGAGCCGGCCGCGAATCGGGGTGCTCGGGCTCCAGGGCGACGTCCGTGAGCACGTCCGGGCCCTTCGCCACCATGGCGCTGACGCCCAGGTCGTCCGGCGTCCAGCCGAGCTGGCCGAGGTGGACGGGCTCGTCATCCCGGGTGGGGAGTCCACCACGATGATCAAGCTCGCCGTGGCGTTCGAGCTGCTGGAGCCGCTACGTGAACGGATCCGCGCTGGTCTGCCGGCGTACGGCTCCTGCGCGGGGATGATCTTGCTCGCCGACCGGTTGGCAAACCCGGGACCAGGCCAGGAGACCGTCGGGGGTCTGGACATCACCGTGCGGCGCAACGCGTTCGGTCGTCAGGTCCAGTCGTTCGAGGCGCCGGTCGACTTCACCGGGATGGCGGGCCCGTTCGACGCGGTCTTCATCCGCGCACCGTGGGTCGAGTCGGCCGGGGCGGCGGTCACAGTGCTCGCGCGAGTGAGCGACGGGCCGGCCGCCGGTAGGATCGTCGCGGTTCGCCAAGGTTGCGTGCTCGCGACCGCATTCCACCCTGAGCTCACCGGCGACCTGCGCGTGCACGGGTTCTTCGTGGATCTTGTACGCGCCTCACCGGCGACGTCCGCGCAGGAGGAGTAGATGTCCGGCCACTCCAAGTGGGCGACGACCAAGCACAAGAAGGCCGTCGTCGACGCTCGCCGCGGCAAGCTGTTCGCGAAGCTGGTCAAGAACGTCGAGGTCGCCGCCCGCAGCGGTGGCGCCGACCAGACCGGCAACCCGACGCTCTTCGACGCCATCCTGAAGGCGAAGAAGTCCTCCGTGCCCAACGAGAACATCGACCGGGCGGTACGTCGTGGCGCCGGCCTCGACGCCGGCGGCGCGGACTACCAGTCGATCACCTACGAGGGGTACGGCCCGGCGGGTGTCGCAGTGCTGGTCGAGTGCCTGACCGACAACCGCAACCGGGCTGCCTCCGACGTACGCGTCGCGATGACCCGCAACGGCGGCCAGATGGCCGACCCGGGCTCGGTCGCGTACCTGTTCAACCGCAAGGGCGTCGTGCTCGTCCCCGCCAGCGGGCTGGGTGAGGACGACGTGCTCATGGCGGTGCTCGACGCGGGCGCGGAGGAGGTCAACGACGTCGGCGAGGCGTACGAGGTGGTGTCCGAGCCCACCGACCTGGTCGCGGTGCGCTCAGCGCTGCAGGCCGCCGGCATCGAGTACGAGTCAGCTGACGCGAGCTTCCTGCCCACCGTCAGCATCCCGCTCGACGAGGACGGAGCCCGCAAGGTCTTCCGCCTCATCGAGGCGCTGGAGGACCTCGACGACGTGCAGAACGTGTGGGCCAACTTCGACGTCTCCGACGAGGTGCTCGAGCAGGTCGGCTGAGACGCCCCCGCGGCGGGCCCGGCGTCGATCAGCGGGCGCTGAGCAGCGCGACACGCCGGCACGAGCGATGTTGGGCGCCCTTTGATCGGAACTGCGGGCGGGTGGCTGGGCGCTCGGCAGCCACGTCTCTTCCGCGTGGCGGTGCGTGGATTCGTCGCCCGGCACGGCTAGCCTCGCGTCCGAACAGGTGTTCGCACTGATGGGCGGCACCGGACGGCACCACGAGACGAGGGCGGGACCGCGTGCGCGTGCTGGGCATCGACCCCGGGCTCACCCGGTGCGGCCTCGGCCTGGTCGACGGCGAGGCCGGGCGCCCGCTCACGATGATCGACGTGGGTGTCGTCCGCACGCCGCATGGTGCCCACATCGGCGACCGCCTGCTGGCCCTGGAGCAGGAGATCGAGCGGTGGATCGTCCGGCTCGAGCCGGACGCGGTCGCGGTCGAGCGCGTCTTCAGCCAGCACAACGTGTCCACCGCCATGGGGACCGCGCAGGCCGGCGCGGTGGCCATCACCTGCGCCGCCCGGCGGGGACTGCCCGTCGCGCTGCACACGCCGAGCGAGGTCAAGGCCGCGGTGACCGGGAGCGGGCGGGCCGGGAAGGACCAGGTGGCTGTCATGGTGACCCGGTTGCTCAGGCTCTCCGCGCCGCCGACCCCGGCCGATGCCGCGGACGCACTGGCCCTGGCGATCTGCCATGTCTGGCGCGGCGCGGCCGACCGCCGCCTGGCGGGTGCCGTCGCGGCTGCATCCGCCGCTCGGGACGCACAGCTGGTCGTGCTCGAGGCGGCCCGGCGATGATCGCTTTCGTCGACGGCCAGGTCGCTGCCCTCGCCCCTGACGGCGCGGTGCTCGTGGTCGGCGGTGTGGGCCTCGCGCTCCAGTGCACGCCCGGCACGCTCGCGCGGCTGCGAGTGGGGGAGCGGACCCGCCTGGCCACTGCACTGGTCGTGCGCGAGGACTCCCTGACGCTCTACGGGTTCGTCGACGAGGACGAGCGGACGACGTTCGAGCTGCTCCAGACGGCCAGCGGGGTCGGGCCACGGCTGGCCCAGGCCATGCTGGCCGTGCACGCGCCGGACGACCTGCGCCGCGCGGTCGCCACCGAGGACCTCAGCGCGCTCATGCTCGTGCCGGGCATCGGCCGCAAGGGGGCGCAGCGGATCGCGCTCGATCTCAAGGACCGCCTCGGTGCGGTGCTCGGAACCGAATCGGCGCGGACGATCGCCACGCGGCCAGCTGGGTGGCGTGAGCAGGTGCACGCGGCGCTGCTTGGCCTCGGGTACGCACCCCGCGACGCGGACGACGCCCTGGCGCGGGTGGCCGACGACCCGGCTGCGTCGCTCGAGACGCCTGACGTCGCGGTCCTGCTTCGCGCGGCCCTCCGCGGGCTGGCTCGCTCATGACGGCGGCGGGGGATCGGCCCGGCGAGGGCGAGGTCGACGCACCGTACGAGGACATCCTGCTCGCGACCGCCACGCCGGATGACCGTGCGGTGGAGGCAGCGCTGCGGCCGCGGACGCTCGAGGAGTTCGTCGGCCAGGAGCGCGTGCGCGAGCAGCTCTCGCTCATCCTGGAGGCAGCCCGCGCACGCGGACGAGTCCCGGACCACGTCCTGCTCTCGGGTCCACCGGGACTGGGCAAGACCACGCTCGCGATGATCATCGCGACCGAGTTGGCGACGCCGATGCGGGTGACCAGCGGTCCGGCCATCCAGCACGCGGGCGACCTCGCGGCGCTCCTGTCCTCGCTCGCTGAGGGAGAGGTGCTCTTCCTCGACGAGATCCACCGCATGGCGCGGCCCGCCGAGGAGATGCTGTACATGGCGATGGAGGACTTCCGCGTCGACGTCATCGTCGGCAAGGGGGCCGGTGCGACCGCGATCCCGTTGCAGGTTCCGCCGTTCACGCTGGTCGGGGCAACAACCCGGGCGGGGCTCCTGCCGGGGCCGCTCCGGGACCGGTTCGGATTCACCGCGCACATGGAGTTCTACTCCGACACCGAGCTCGAGCAGGTGCTGCGCCGCTCGGCCGACCTGGTCGGGGTGCCGCTCACCACCGATGGCGGTGCCGAGATCGCCAGTCGCTCTCGCGGGACTCCTCGGATCGCGAACCGCTTGCTGCGGCGGGTGCGGGACTACGCCCAGGTCCGAGGCGCCGGCACCGTGGACCGGGACGCCGCGCGGGCG
>Ga0208736_1000586_pt1 | contig 10263 bp, 11 predicted proteins | sample AntDryMetagUQ255_FD_188090 | JGI IMG/M metagenome (GOLD analysis project Ga0208736, IMG submission 188090) | Polar desert microbial communities from Antarctic Dry Valleys - UQ255 (SPAdes) | ecosystem: Environmental > Terrestrial > Soil > Desert | place: Antarctic Dry Valleys | collected 2008-12-31 | reverse complement strand
GAGCCGATCGACCCCTCGGGCGAGCACCACCACCACATCGTGCTCGAGGACACCGGCGACGTCGTGCCCTTCGACGATGCCGAGCTCGAACGCGCGATCGCGGGGATCGGGCAGCGGCTCGGCCTCGTCGTCACGAGCCACGACATCATCCTGCGCGGCCGGCTGATCGACGATCCGCCCGAGTCGGACTAGCTGGTGCACGCGTGAAGCCCTCGTGGTGGGTGGTTCCGCAAGCCGTCCGATCGGGTAGGCGGGCTGTATCTGCACCCCAACGGAGGAGAGCACGCATGTCCGACGAGAGTGTTGACCACGTGGACAACGACACCCCTGACGCGAGCGACGACGACATCAAGCGGATGGACAAGGACACCGTGCCGCAGCCGGGCGACTCCCGCCCCGGCGAGAGCGTCGATGAGGGCCCGGGCTCTGAGGGCCCGGTGGGCGGCGGCGACCCCGAGGACAAGGAAGCCGCCCCGCCGGTCTGAGCGACGCGAGTCAGCTTCGCGAGCACGAGCCGACCCCGGCGCCCCGGCGCTGGGGTCGCTTCAGTTAACGCGAGCGCGGTTGCAGCGTGCAGGAGGAGCCCGCCGCGAGGCGAACGCCCCGCCATGCTCCACCGCCCCCTGCACTCCGCCCTGAGCGCCTTCGCCGACGAGGCCGCCTGGCAGCTCTCCGAGGCGACCGCCGACGGCGCCGACGTGCCGTTCGAGATCGTCCAGTCGCGTGGTGCGCGGCGCGACACGCCGCTGTACTGCTACCGGCCGCTGACCGAGACGTTCATCCGCGACCGCAAGGGCACGCTCGAGCTGCTGCCCTCCTATCCCGCCGCCGTGCGCGCCCTGTCGGCGATGGACGGCATCGGCGACTACCTGCGCGAGCAGTCCGAGCCGCGCGTGCCCGGCGAGCCGCGCGAGCGCGCGGACATCGCGCTGCGCGTGTTCATCAGCCGCGTGTTCAGCGAGGCGACCGAGTTCGCGATCACGCCCGAGCGCTTCGACCGCGCCTACCAGGAGCTCGAGGACGCGTTGCTCGAGGGCCGCGCCGAGGCCGTCGTCGTGGCGCCGCTGCTGGGCCTGCAGATCATCTCCGCCGAGGTGCCGCTGGGCCAGGGCATGTCGCTCGTCCGCGGCGACGAGCTGCCCGGCGCGCCCGCTGACGCGGTCTGGCCGGCGGGCGCCGACGAGCCGTGCGTGCTCGCCTGCCTGACGCTGACCGACGACCCCGGCGCCGCCGCCCCGCTGACCGAGGCGACGGCGCGCTTTCGCCGCCTGCTCACCGCGCTTCGCCTCTACGACCCGCTGCGCGTCGCGCTCGGCCCGGTCGCCTGGCAGCGCACGGGTGGGGGGGCCTGGTCCGCGGGCGGGCTGGGCATGGGCGGCCGCGCCAGCGGCGTGCTCCTCATCCCGGAGGCCGCCGAGGACGAGCTGCGCGCCTTCTGCAACCTCGTCGCCCGCCGCACGCCGCGCTCGGGCGAGCTGGCCTGGGCACTGCGGCGCTACGAGCTCGGCTGCGAGCGTGCGAGCACATTCGAGGCGCTGACCGACCACCTGCTCGGGCTGCGCGCCCTGCTCGAGCCCGAGGGTCCACAGAGCGGGCGCCTCGCCGGCCGGGTCGCGGCGCTGTGCGCGACGCCCGACCAGCGCCGAGAGGTCACCGAGCGCGTGGCGCACGCCGCGTCGCTGGAGCGCTCGATCATCGCCGGCATCGCGCCGACGGACGGCGGCGTGGAGAAGCTGCTGGCGGAGATCACCGGCCACCTTCGCGCGCTGCTGCGCGACGTGCTCTGCGGCCACCTGGACGCCGACCTGCGCTCGCTGGCCGATCGACTGCTGGCCGAGGCCGGCGCGGCGGCCTGAGATGCTAGTTGCCTCTCCGGGCGGGGCGTTCTCGCCGATATTGCCTCCCGCTACCCCGCTAGATGGCGGTACAGCACGAGCAGCCCGTCGATGTCCTGCACCTCGCCGTCCAGGCGCGGGACGATGATCGGGTCCGGCTCGTCGAGCTCGGTCCGCAGGCGCTCGATCGCCTCGGTGTGGCGCGCCGCGAGGGTCTGGAGGTCCTCAGCCCCGGCCGCGACCTTCGCCGCCAACGCATCGCCGAGCTCGTCGCGCAGCTGTGCGCGGACCGCGACGGGGTCGGTCATCTCGCCGTCGGTCAGCACCACCGCGCGGTTGACGATCAGCCCGCCGAAGCGCATCCCCGCCTCGCGCAGCTTCTGACGGAAGAAGATCGCCTCGGCGACCGGCTCGCGCTCGGGGGAGGCGACGACGAGAAACGTCGTCGCGGGATCGGCGAGCAGCGCCTTGACGGCGGAGGCACGCTCGCGGAAGCCGTCGATCAGGCTCCCCATCGAGCGAAACAGGACCGACACGTCGTCGAGCAGGTTCACGCCCGTGAGCTTCTTGAGGATCCCGAAGACGACGGTCGTGCCGGCGCCCATGAGCCGGCCCGCGATCCCCGTCGGCACGAGGAAGAGCTTCAGCGCGCGGCCGCCGAAGAAGTCCGTCAGCCGGTCGGGGGCGTCGAGGAAGTCCAGCGCGTTGCGCGACGGCGGGGTGTCGAGCACGATCGCGTCGTAGCCGCCCTCGGTGTGCAGCTCGTGGAGCTTGGCGACGGCGCTGAACTCCTGCGAGCCGGCGATCGCGCTCGACAGCTGGGCGTAGATGCGATTGCCGAGCACGTCGTCGCGCGTGGCCGCGTCGGGCGCGAGCCTGGCGATGAGGCCGTCGAACGTCGCCTTGGGGTCGAGCATCATCGCCCACAGCTCGCCGCGCATCTCGATGCCGTGCGCCTCGAGCACGGCGGCGTCGACGAGCCGCGGCTCGTTGCCGAGCTCCTCGAGGCCGAGCGAGTCGGCCAGCCGCCGGGCCGGGTCGATCGTCACGACCGCGACGCGCTGGCCGGCGGCCGCGAGCCCCAGCGCGAGCGCCGCGGAGGCCGTCGTCTTGCCGACCCCGCCGGAGCCGGCGACGATGCAGATCCGCTTTCCCTCGAGGCGGTCGGCGATGCCGCTCATTGCAGCTGTTCCTCAAGCGCGTCGGCGAGCCGCTCGACGTCCGGCCCGCCCGGGTGCAGCGGCAGGTGCGCCGGCGTCTGGCCGGTGAGCTTCTTCAGGCGCGCGAGCTGGGCGCGCTGGCGCAGCGCGCGGCGATGGCCGCGCAGGGCGCGCGCCACCGCCGGGTGGTCGGCGTGCGGCTCCAGGCGCGTGGCCTCGCGCGGGCTGAAGCGGTCGGGGTCCAGCGCGTTGGCGACGACACGCTCCAGCGGCAGGCCCATCCGCTCGCGCAGCGACTCGCGCAGCGCTCCGGTCTCCGTGACCGCGAGCTCCTCGGCGCGCGCGACCGCGATGACCGCGGTCTGCTCGGGGTCGGAGAGCATCGCGTCGATGGTCCGGCCCTGCCGCGCGACGGGCCCGCTGCCGGCTGCGGCGGCGAACGTCCGCGGCGCGCTGAGCACGGCGACGCCGTGGCCGGTCGCGGGGGCGTCGACGACGACGAGGTCGTAGGCGTCGGCGCCAGGGGTGCGGCGGTCGAGCTGGGCCAGCTCCCAGAGCTTGCCGACGGTCAGCAGCTCGCGCATGCCGGGCGTCGCCGCGGCGACCGTCGCGAAGACCTTGCTGCGGATGAGCAGCTCGGCGACGGCGCCCGACGGAAGCTGGTCGCGCAGGTACTCCTCCAGCGCGTCCTGCGGGTCGATCGAGATGTGAAACAGACCCGGTGCGATCTCGACCTCCTCGAAGCGCTCGGAGCCGGGACGGTCAAAGGCGCTGGCGACGTCGCCGCGCTGCGCGACCTCGGCGACGATCGTGCGCTTGCCCGCCCGCGCGGCGGCGAGGCCCAGCGCCGCGGCCACCGTGGTCTTGCCGACGCCGCCCTTGCCAGTCACGACGAGCAGGCGCCGCTGCAGGAGCGCGCTCATCCGTCGGCAGGAAGCAGCTCGAAGGCGTCCCCATAGAGCGGTCGCATGGCCCGGAAGTGCCGCTCGTCGAACGTCAGGATGCGCGTGCAGCGCAGGCGCGCGGCGATGACGACGATGGAGAGATCGGCGAGCCCGGGTCGCAGATCCGCGTACTGGCGTTGCAGTGTCGCGACCCTCGCGTAGTCGACCGCGGTCAGGCACTCGACGTCGAACTGGCCACCGGCGAGGTCATCGAGGTAGCCGCGCCGCGCGTGCTCCCCGACGCGCCGTGCGATCAGGTAGTCAGCCTCTGCCGTGACCGGGGCCGGGATGACGAGCGTCTGAGTCTCGTCGAGCATGATCCGCTTCACTGCCTCGTAGCGCGGATCGGCGATGTCAGCGAAGGCCACGAGCGGACCCGCGTCGACGACGGTCGTCACTCGCCGAAGCCCTCGAACAGCTCCTCGTCTGGAATGTCGGCGATCGAACGACCGTCGCCTTCGCCGGATCCCATCATCGAAAAGTTGCGATCACCCCGACTGGGGCGCTCGTAGCGCGCGAGCGCGTCTCGGATGATCGCCGCCTGTGGCCGGCCCTCTCGTGCGGCGAGTTGAGCCAGACGCGCGGAGTCCTCGTCGCTGAGGTAGACGCTCGTCTTGCGCATCGACGTAGGGTAGCGCGTAGGGCGGTCGCCGCCGGGTCACTCCTCGCCATCCCAGTACTCCAGCGGCTGCATGCGACCGATGACGCCCAGGCCGCGGTGGGAGATCTTCTGCGAATCCGGATACCAGCACGTGTCGGCGGGCTCGCGGGTGCCGTAGGCGAGCAGCACGACGCCCTCGTCGCCCGCCTCGAAGGAGTGCGCCACGCCCGTGCCCGGCGGCCGCGCGACGATCGAGCCGCCACGCACGGCGTGGCGCTCGTCGCCGAGCAGCAGCGTGGCGCTCCCCTCGAGCACGACGAACAGCTCTTCGTCGTGTGAATGGCAGTGGCGCACCGAGGAGCGCCGGCCGGGGGTGACGGTGACGTGCTGCAGCCCGGCGAGCTGCGAGCCGGCGGCGCGGCCGAGGTCGCGGCGCGTGCGGTGCACGGGGCCGCGGTCCTGCAGCGACGGCTCGACGTTCTCCAGCGCGACGATCGTCGAAGGGCGGGGCATGAGCGCCGGCAGCTCGGCCTCCGTGACCGCCGGCTCGGCGACGAACGGGTGCGGGGAGTCCTGCGGCAGCCAGCGCGAGCCGACCCAGGTGACGCCCGCGCGGGGAAGGTGGGTGAGCCCGGTCGGCGAGCCGCTCGCGTAGGCGAGCACGTCCAGCGGCGCGTCGCCATCATCCGCGATCAGCGTGTGGGGGCTCTCGTCGGCGAGGTGCACGATCGCGTCTCCCGCGCGGACCGCGTGCACGGCGTCGCCCTGCCAGCTGCGCCCGGAGCCGGCGAGGACGAAGAAGATCTCCTCCTCGTCGACGTGCACGTGCAGGGGCGTCGAGCGCGCGCCGGGATCGATCCGCCAGCGGCTCAGCGTCACGCCGCGGCTTCCGCGCGGCCGGCTCAGGGCCCGCCGCTCGCTACGCAACTCGCCGTATTCGTGAGGCTTGCGCGCCACGTCGTCCCAATGGCCGATCATCCGCGCCAGATGCTAGTCACGCGCGGGTGAAGGAATCGCTGAGACGCGTGCGAATAAGGGCACGTGTCCGGTTTCCATAGCTCCGACGAGCCCAAGCAGGCGCGGGTCATCGCATTCGCCAACCAGAAGGGCGGCGTGGCGAAGACGACGACGACGCTCAACCTCGCCGCCGCGTTCGCCGAGACCGGCCATCGCGTGCTGTGCGTCGACATGGATCCGCAGGGCAACCTGACGATGTCGCAGGGCATCGATCCCGACACGCTCGAGCTGTCGATGTACGACGTCCTCGTCCATCACATCCCGATCAAGCAGGTCGTCCGCCGCCGCGAGATCGACGTCGCGTGCGCCTCGATCGACCTCGCCGGCGCGGAGATCGCGATGTCCACGCAGATCGGCCGCGAGCGCTCCCTGGCCAAGGCGCTGGCCGCCGTCAAGGACGACTACGACTTCATCTGCATCGACACGCCGCCGTCGCTCGGGCTGCTCACGATCAACGCCCTGACGGCGGCTGACAAGGTGATCGTCCCCGTGCAGTGCGAGTATCTGTCGATGCGGGGGCTGATCCAGCTGCAGAACACGCTCCAGATGATCCGAGAGAACCTCAATCCCGACGTCCAGATCGAAGGCATCCTGCCGACGATGATGGACACGCGGACGGTTCACGCCAAGGAGGCGATCGAGATCCTCGAGGAGAACTTCGGCGATCGGCTGTTCGCATCGCGCATCAAGAAGACGGTGCGGTTTGCGGAAGCACCCGTCAAGGGGATGTCCGTCCTGAAGTACGACCCGGACGGCACCGCCGCCCAGTCCTATCGCGACCTCGCGAAGGAGGTTCTCTCTCATGGCATCCGGTAAGCGCGCGAGCATGCGGGAGGGGCCGCTGGCCGCGCTCTTCCGCAAGACCGAGGAGGAGGCCACGCAGGCCGAGGTCGAGGCGACGCCGGTCGAGGAGATCCCGCCGCGGGACGCACCGCACCCGTCGCTGTCTCAGCCGTCCGAGCCGCTGCCCCGGGACGAGCCCGTCATCCCGACGCCGCAGGACCGCCTGCGCTCCGCGTTCTCCTCCGAGCTGCCGGAGAACATGCTCGAGCCGTCCACGCCGGCCGGTGAGCGCACCCGCCGCGTCCGCACGCCGGACTCCGCGTTCGACGACGACGCCTTCGCCCGCAACGACGCGGCCGAGCGGCCGATGCCGTTCGGCCAGGCGCGTCCCGCCGGCCAGCCCGTCATCCGCGTCGTCGGCGTCGGCGGCGGCGGCTCCAACGCCGTCAACCGCATGGTCGAGGCGCAGGTCGCGGGCGTCGAGTTCCTCGCGATCAACACCGATCTGCAATCGCTGCAGGAGTCCGCCGCGGACATCACGCTGCACATCGGCGCGAACCTCACCCGCGGGCTGGGCTCGGGCTCGGACCCGGACCTCGGCCGCGCCGCCGCGATGGAGGACTACGACCGCATCAAGGCGCTGCTGAAGGGGTCGGACATGATCTTCGTCGCCGCCGGCGCAGGCGGCGGCACCGGCACCGGCGCGGCACCCGTCGTCGCCCGGATCGCCGTCGAGCTCGGCGCGCTGACCGTCGGCATCGTCACGAAGCCCTTCGGCTTCGAGGGCTCGCGCCGCCGCGATCAGGCCGACGTCGGCATCCAGGCGCTCAAGGACGAGGTCGACACGCTGATCGTCGTCCCGAACAACCGCCTGCTGTCGGTGCTCGACAAGCACACGTCGATGGTCGAGGCGTTCCGCGTCGCCGACGACGTGCTGCGCCAGGGCGTGCAGGGCATCTCCGATCTCGTCACGCTGCCCGGCGTCATCAACCTGGACTTCGCCGACGTGCGCACGATCATGGCCAACGCCGGCAACGCGCTGCTCGGGATCGGCATGGGCACCGGGGAGACCCGCGCCGTCGATGCCGCCACCACCGCGGTCTCGTCGCCGCTGCTGGAGACGAGCATGGAGGGCGCGCACTCGATCCTGCTCTCGATCACCGGCGGCCGCGACCTGTCGCTGTGGGAGATCAACGAGGCCGCCAAGGCGGTGTCGGAGGCCGCCCATCCAGAGGCGAACATCATCTTCGGCGCCATGGTCGACGAGACGCTCGACGACCAGGTCTGGGTCACGGTCGTCGCGACGCGCTACAGCGGCGAGACCGCGCAGCGCCGGCTCGAGGAGCCGATCGGGGAGCCGCGCGTCTCGCGCGCCGCCCGCCCGCCCGCGCCGCGCGAGGACTACCGCCACCCGCGCGACCGCAATTACCGCGCGCCGTCCGAGCGCGAAGACTACCGGCCGCGCGAGCCCGAGCCCGATCCGGCGCCTGCGGTTGCGCGGCGCGGCGGCTCCCTGGGCGGCGTCACCGAGCTCGACGTGCCCGAGTTCATGCCCCGCCGCTTCTGACGCAGCACTCGCGCGCGAGCCGCCCGCGCGGCCAGCTAGCCTCGTGCCGTGAGCCAACGCCTGACAGGGATGGTCGCCGCCGGCCATCCGCTGACCGCGCAGGCGGGCGCCGACGTGCTGGGCGCGGGTGGAAACGCCGTCGACGCAGCGGTCGCCGCGATGCTGACCTCGTGGGTCGCCGAGCCGTTGCTGACCGGTCCCGGCGCGGGCGGCTACATGCTCGTCTCCGAGCCCGGGGAGGCGCCGGTGTTGCTGGACTTCTTCGTGGCTTCGCCCGGCTACGGCCGCGACCCGTGCGATCGCGCGCCGCTCGTGCCTGTCGAGGTCGACTTCGGCGGCGACGCGACGCAGGTCTTCCACGTCGGTGCCGCATCGTGCGGCACGTACGGCAACCCCGCCGGGATCGAGACGGCGATGCGCCGCTGGGGCTCCGTGGCGCTGTCGGACCTCGCTGCGCCCGCCGCCGCTCTCGCGCGCGACGGCGTCGTCGTCAATCATCAGCAGGCCGAGGTCATCCACCTGTTGGAGGGGATCCTGCGCACGACGCCTCAGTGCGAAGCGGTCTACGCGCCGGCGGGAGGGCTGCTGAACGTCGGCGACCGCTGGCGCGACGAGGGGCTGGGCGACACGATCGAGCGCCTGGGCAGCGATGGCGCCGCGCCGTTCTACACCGGCGACATCGCCGCTGCGGTGGTCCAGTGGATCGCCGACCACGACGGGATCCTGTCCGAGCAGGATCTGCGCCGCTATCAGGCGATCGAGCGCGTCCCGCTGTGCGTGCGCTACCGCGGCCGCGACGTGTTCACGAACCCGCCGCCCTCGGCGGGCGGGATCCTGCTCGCGCTCGCGCTGGGGCGCTTGAACCGGACGCCGGGGCCGCCGTCGCTGCAGTCGATCCTCGCCGCGATGGAGGAAGCTCAGGACGAGCGCACTCCCGAGTTCCTCGACGGCCTTGCCGAGGAGGGCTTCTCCGAGCTGTTCCTCGGGTCGCTCGGCTCCCGCATGGGTGCGACGACGCACGTCTCCGTCATCGACGGCGCCGGCCGCGCCTGCTCGGTGACCTGCACGAACGGCGAGGGGTCGGGAGTCGTCGTGCCGGGCACCGGGATGCACGTCAACAACATCATGGGCGAGGAGGACCTCAGTCCGATGGGCTTCCACCACGCGCCCGCGGGGCGGCGAATGCCCTCGATGATGTCGCCGACGGTCGTGACGGCCGGAGGAAGCGTGCACGTCGCGCTCGGCTCGTCGGGATCCAACCGCATCCGCTCGGCGCTCCTGCAGACGATCGTCGCGGTCGTCGACCACGGATTGCCGGCCGCCGCCGCGCTCGCGGAGCCGCGCGTGCACTACGAAGGCGGCGTGATCTACGCCGAGCCGGGCATTCCACTCGACGAGCTCGCCTGCGACCCGCACGAGATCAAGGCCTTCCGCGCCAAGAGCATGTTCTTCGGTGGCGTGCAGGCCGTCACCCGCGATCCAGCCACGGGGGAGCTCAACGGGGCTGGAGATCCGCGTCGCGGAGGCGTGACGAGAGCAGGATGAGGCTCAGGTCGAGCCTGAGGTACTTTGCGGGAAAGCCCCGTGGTTGTCGCGATAATCAACCCTGGAGTACAGCTTGAGACAGCGATTACGGCGCGTTCGGTGCCGACGAGCGGCGGTTGTCGCCGCGGGGGCTCTGGGGGCGCTCGCGATGGCCTCCTGCGGTACGCCGTCCCCCGATCTGTTCATCGTGGACCGCGGTGGCACGGTGCCGGGAGCCAAGCTCAACCTGCTCGTGTCCGACCAGACCGCGCGGTGCAACAACGCGCCGGCGAAGCCGCTCACCAGTGGTCAGATCATCGAGGCGCGCGACATCCGGCGCGACCTGTTGCTCGTCCAGACCGATGGGAAGGCGATCCCGCGCTTCGCGCCCGCGCAGATCTTCGAGTTCGCCGTGCAGACCGAAGCGGGAAGACTGGCCTTTCCCGACACGCAGCAGCGCCCGTCGGTCCTGCCGCGCCTGGCGCGCTTCGTGCGACGGGTGGCCAAGGACACGTGCGGGCTGCGGCGCTGAGGATCTTGAGCTCTGGCGGCGCTCCATGGTGCGGTATACCGCACCCCAGGACGCCTGCTGGCACCCTCGTGGCGGCCAGGGCGCGCTGACAGACTGACGCCAGGAAACGAACACAGCGACACTCGTGCGGGTCACTCCTCAGCCCGCGACGACGAAGCCCCTCTGGCGAATTCACCACGTGGCCAACCGGCCGCAGCGGATCGCTCTCGCGGCGTCGCTTCACCAATAGTCATAGAAGCGCCGTGAACCCGCCGCCAGGCGGGTTCAGGCTGCTCGCACCGGCAGCGCAGCAGCATCGAA